>JAABUK010000251.1_pt1 | contig 122778 bp, 163 predicted proteins | sample 5559141 | NCBI WGS metagenome assembly JAABUK01 (sample SAMN10711869, study PRJNA513367) | rock metagenome | isolation source: Antarctica rocks | place: Antarctica: Victoria Land, Pudding Butte nord | collected 2016-01-03 | reverse complement strand
TCATGCACATGCAATCATGCTGTCAATCTGGTGAGTCATGCTGCATGCGTGTTCTGGGATAGCAATCTGTGTAATCACTCTGGGAAATGCAAACATGCTGGACACTACATATGCCTATAGCTGTACTCGCGGGAACGCATTGCAGCCCCATTCCAGAGTGAGCGCCACGCCGAAAATGCTTATGTACTGCCCTGCTTTACGCAACAATGGCAAATTGATTACCGCAGCATGCTGTGTGTGGAAAGTTTCTAATGAGACACCCGACAACACATCTAGGGCTACTATCAGGTTTCTCGCAACGCGGGATACGATTTGGTAGGCAGGACGTGTCTCAGTATGTTGCACGTTCAGCGTCTAGACGAATCATTGTGACAGGCCATCACAGTATCCTTATCAATTTGATTTGTTTGCCTCCTGCACAAGCAACTCAAGCGCTTGAGGAATAGTGCAAACATGTCTATCTTGCATTATTACATTTGGCACACAAAAGCCGCAATCACTGCAGCAATGCCCACAATGACAAGTCTTAAAGTGCGCATCATTTCTAGCAGGTCAGCTGCACACAGCCCAGATCCTATGATGCTGAGTTTCGCGCTTGACTTATGGAGCATAGCTTCAAAAGAGAATCTCCAGCATCTAGACAGAAATTGATGCTATAAGGGTGTAAATCACAAGCCTAGCGCATGCGTGCAGGTTTGCTGTGCACTTGACTGTACATGTGACTATTCTCTGCTGTTGCCATTTGCCCTTACAATGCATGCGCCTAAAACATGCTTCCCAGCATGCTGCTGCCACCACTGCTGCCACCCCCCATGCCGCCAACCCTGCATGATTTCATCGAATAGCGTGACCAAAAAAATGGCAGATGGGCAGCATTACATGGTAGTACCAGCAGAAGCAACTGAAACAGCTGGTTCAGCAAAAATGCATGACCTGGTAGACTGCAATAGCAACAACACCTGGTCATCGCCAAGTACACAGTAGGAACTATGCTGCTTCAGCTATTGGCAACATGCTGTTTTGTCTCACAAGGTCTCACAAGTGACGCATGCAAAGCTGTCAAACAGAAACACAACAGACTCAAGACAGAGCCAGTGATTGATGACAAGAGGCTTACAGCTTCATAAGCAGTGCTGGGGGGATATTGATGCCACACTTCTGGGATGCAATCTGTGCTAGCTTGGCGTATTGAGAGTTGCCACCTGAAAACTGCTGACCGGTGCTCTGAGTGTAGTGGCCCATCAGTTTGCTGATCTGCAGATGCCACAGGTCAACTTCAGACAGGGCGTCGCATGCTGTGATGCATGACAGGCAGATGCAGCATGTCCAGGTGAATATGTATGAAACATGTGCCAGAGAAAGCAGTAGCTGTTAATTGGCAGCTTGCATTGTATGCCACAAGACCGTATGGTGGGCAATATGCATCATAGCAAATTTGACAAGGCACACATGCACTGCGACAAAAGGGAATTGGAAGCGTATTTGACATCTTGAGCAAATCACAATATGCCACAACATTCTCGTATGTCGTGTATCAACACAACAGGATGACTTCAGCAACATATGGGTGCAGTCAAGACAACACAGGACAGCGCTGAAGTACAATCCTTACCATAGAAGAACTTGATGACTGAGCTGCCTGGGGATTGCTGTAGTTGCCTGTTTGGCCCATTCCACCACCACTCATTCCACCACCACTCGTTCCACCACCACTCATGCCGCTACCACCACCCATGCCACCACCTCCCATGCCACCACCTCCCATGCCACTGCTCATATTGGAATTGCCACCATATCCACCGCCGCCCATGTTGCCCCCATTGCCACTGCCATAATTGCCGCCACCCATGCCGCCTTGGTTTTGGCCACCGTAACCACCACCATCACCACTGTAACCACCACCACCACTATAACCACCACCGCCTCCACCTTGACCACCCTGGTGGTGGTGATGGTGGTGGCCCTCACCCATTCCACCTCCCATTCCACCACCCATGCCACCACCACCCATGCCACCACCACCCATTCCTCCACCACCCATTCCTCCACCACCACCTCCATAGTCTCCACCACCACCTCCATATCCTCCACCCTGTAACATCAACAAAATCATTTGGAAACCCATGACATACACATTCATAAGGAGGTATGAAGGCTTTCATGCCATGTGGTCAATTGTCCAGTGCATGCAAGTAAGTGTGTTAGCCAAGCTACTGGGACATGCATGTGGCATGCTTGTAGACAAGGCACACAGGCAGTATGACTTTGACGTTGTGCACTGCTGGACTGCCATGACTCCTCCAGCCAGCAGCGCATATACTAGGTTTTCCTGTATGGGTGGTACAGATGTAGTGCAAAAACATATACTAGGTTTTCCTGTATGGGTGGTACAGATGTAGTGCAAAAACATGTACTAGGTTTTCCTGTATGGGTGGTACAGATGTAGTGCAAAAACATGACCTGCTTGCCTGGTAGCAAACTGAATGGTACCTGGGCTTGATGCCTCATGTGCAAGCGTACGCAGTGCATAGATGTATGTGATTCTGACAGTGACAGCGATGAAGAGCAGGTGCAGTGCGAAGGGGTACGCTGTGCAGGATACATGTACATAAGCTGGTCTCACAACATATTGCAAAATATGGTGTTATATTGTGCACCTGCTGTCCTCCACCACCACCAGGGTACCCTGGGGGAGCGTCACCATAGCCTCCTCCACCACCACCACTGTAGCCACCTCCTCCTCCACCACCGTAGCCACCTCCGCCGCCTCTTTGACCATTACCTCCACCACCACTGCCTCCCATTCTGTGAGGAAGCACAGACTGGTCACTGGTGTGCCTATGTTCGAGTCAGCAGTCATGATTTGTGTCGTTCAGCACCTGTTGTACACTTCGCCCATGTCTACGTTGCCACTGCCGTCATCTAGAGCCTGCATATGACAAATGAGTCGAGATCGTCTTGTACCAGATCCACTGTTGCACGTAGTTATATACCGACGATCACCATCTCACAGAGTATGCATATAAAGCTTGGTGGCGTGCAATAGTACAACTGCTGTGGATAAAGATGCCAAAAAGTTGGAGCAAATCGCTGTGCTCGCTAAGCCTACTCACCGAAAAGTGCTGCGCCATCTGTGCAAGGTCGCCATAGTGATCCATTGCTGCTCTGAGCGTGAAGAAAAACTGTGCTGGGACACACAGCAGCTCCTGTAGGATGTGATTGCGATGTGTTTGCTGGAGATGACACCGATGTGACACTCAAACGTAGTTACTACCGATTTTAGTCACGGGGCACACGTAACGCCAACCGGTAAAACGTCACAGATGTTGTGCCACATGGTAAACGTCGAACTTACAAGTCGTGAAGAACACCGGAGCGAAAGCAAAGGGAAACTGGGGCCAGGTGCGTCTGCCGGGATGTTGGGATGTCAGTGCAACAGCATAAAATTCTCGTGCCTTGCTTTGATTGCTGCCAGAGACGCGATCAGGTCCCAAGCTCAAACAGCACATTTATGGCTTCGCTTGACTGTATGGGAAACGAACTGCTTTACAGAGCCAACACTGCTTTCGAGCAGGGTGACTTCAGGCAGGCAATATATTTCTGGTCACTAGCCTTGAAGGACAAGCAGGCATACCCTGCTGTCATTTTGGCCAACAGGAGTGCAGCACATGCCCACCTGAGCTGCTGGAGAGAAGCTCGCTGTGATGCTGAACAGGTGCGTTAACTCACAGACGATTTTGCGCCTGCCCTGATTGAGCTGTGCTTTTTTTGTCTGAAGTGCCTGGAGTATACCTGCGCAAACGTCAAACTAGCTGGACCTGTGATACTATCACAGCTGTTTGGAACGCGAGGTCCCAATTGCACATGAATGTCTCACCACAGATTCACCAGTTGCAGATCATCTCTGTTGGTGACGAAGCTGTTATTTGCTGCAGGCTGTACTGCTTCAACCTGAAAGTGTCAAAGCCTTATATCGCCTGGCAAGTGCACAGTATCACCTGCAGCATATGCAGCAGTGTGTGCATACGTGTACAGTTGCCTTGCGTATCAAGCCCAATGCCAAGCAATTGCTTCAGCTTCTGCATCAAGCTGAGGAGAATTTGCGAGCAGGATTTTTGAGTGAAAGGCATCATGAGGTGTCATCTGCCGCTCAGCAAGCAATTTCAGCAGCGGCTGAACAGGTCACTCCTCCTCATCACATCATATAAAAGTCGCACTACTGTACTGTCAGTGTGTCCGAAAAAGCAAAAAGTGCTTGCATTGGAAGCACAGTGGTTCTGTCTCTTCCTTCCTGCGTTTTGCAAAGATTGAGCACTCTGCGCTTCAGACTGGCTGCTCACATGCCTTCAATGCTTTTGTGCGCAAGGTAGCAGAACCAGTAAGCGTCCATGCTTTCTTCCATATCAGCACACACAGTGACAGCCATCCCAAGTCTCAATGCATGGCGACACGACACACTTATTGGGTAGCCAAAGCTTGTAATCTTCTTCTTCTTCTTCAGAGGCTTTCGCATACAAACCTTGCTCTTGGCTTACGATGTTGCTTGCTTCAATGACTCAGACTTGCAACAAGACTGAGGTTTGACACGCAACAGTCAAGATTGTAAATCTGCCAGCATCATGATTTTCTGGTGTACAGGTACAGGATGGCAAATGGCAACAGGCTCTGCAACAGCAATCATCACAAGACAAGTCCTCAGCAGCCAGACACAGACGGCTTACTGATGCAGTTGAGAAAGAGCAGTTCATGCAATGGAACAGACACGCCTGCTGCAGCTGCAGTGGTCATGCCAGCTTTCCCATCAGTAATGACAACAATACAGTGTCAGCGGAAGACAATGCTTGTGATATCCTGAACATCAAGAGCGGCTTACCCCTGGCAGACATCAGGTGAACTTGACACCTTGACCAACAACTTTGTTGAAATGTGCAGACTTCATGTTCTGTGTTTCTTGTTCAAAGCAAATTGTCGCACTCAAATGCAACCAATGGGAGCCTTGGGCCATCTTATCAAATTCCCTGACAGCATCTATATTTGTGTTTCCATTGTGTCTCAATTCACTTCACTTCATTTAATGCAATCACCGGCAACTCAACCCAGCTTTTGTCTTGTACAAGTCGTTTGTGCCATGTGAAGGCAAGGAAACGTCATCTGAACACAGCCTGTGCAAAGCTTGAGTCCAGTGTACTTGCTTGCTGAGAAACCTCCTCATGTGTCTTTGCTCACATTTGCATACACGCAGAATCAGAAGTCAGCCCTTCCTACAGTGCCGCCGCTTTTTATGATTATCTGTGGGCTCTTGCATCAGCAAGTTGATGCTCGCTTGAATCTTGAGACTGGCAGCTGGGTGCTGCAGGGATGCGTACCTCATTTCAATAAAGAAGACACATCCAGATAAAGGGGGGTCTACTGACGATTTCTGCAAGGTACAAGCAGCCTTCAATTACCTGACTCAAATTGCAGCCAAGCCACACCATTGACATGTCAACCAGCAGATGATTCCCAGCCGTGATCATCTGCAGCTGCAATGCTCCCACCTTCAGCAGCTGTGGCAGCTCCAAGATTAGCATAATGTCTCTTCCACCTGCAGCAGGCCAGTGCATATGGTTGCAGCTGATATGGCAGCCAGCAGCAAGAACAAGGTGCATCCAGGATGTGCAAAATACAAGCGGCTGTCATAGGCAGGAACAGCACTGCAGCCAGAAATGCAGATATGAACAGCTTTCACCCATCATGCAGCCTTTCTACAGCGCAAGTAGTAGCGGCTGGATGGCCAGTCACATACATATTTGCCTGACATGACTACCGTATTGTTGGAAAGATGTACTTGCATCGAAATGCAGATGGGAACAGCGCACAGCTTTCACCCATCATGCAGCCTTTCTACAGCGCAAGTAGTAGCGGCTGGATGACCAGTTACACATAAATTTGCCTGACATAACTAATGTTGGGAGCTTGTAATTGCATCAAATTGTTTGGCAGCACAGTGCTCAGTCAGTTGATCGTCCTGATGGTCTAGCAGTATCGCAGTGATCTGAGTCACATCATGTTGTTTGTGCGTCTCAACAATGGAAAGCAGTGCATGCAAAGTCGTGTGTTAACAACAAGCTGTTAGACTGCTTGAGACCCAGATATTTGCCGCTAGACGAAGGTACTTCAGAAAGCAGCTGTGGACAGTGAAAGTGTGCAACAGTGTCTAGCTGGACAGCTGCAAACCATTTGAAAGCCAGACTCATCCAGATTACAGTCAGCGGCCTGTGCACATCACTGCAGGTAAGGCGCCAGTGATGCAGAGCGCGCATCAGCATGGCTCGACTGTAGACAACCAGGCAAAGGATAGCAGAGCACAAGTGGCCCATCGGGCCGAGATGCCAGTCTCGCAAACGGCTTTCGTCCCGAAGGGCTCCGGTTGATCACACCAGACCAGCATGTCCTTTTTCGGAGTCGGAGGGGACCGATTCCGACCAAGTAAGGAATTTACACCAGGGCCAGGAGACTACGACCCGGCAAAAGCAAGGGGTTTCAAGGCCGATCCGAAGTCCGGCTTCCTGACTGGTGATCGTTTTCACGATCTAGAGAGGGAAGGTAAGCATTCTTTCAAGTCAAGACTGTGCATAAGTGTTGAGACACTTTGTGTGGCCAGCCATTGTCGTGCCTTGCACCGACACATTGGTTGACATCTTGCTGTGCCGAAGGGCTTGCACCTGAGGTTTCCCCACCAAGGGAAAGGAAAAAGGCCCAGACAGTTGATGGCCGTAAGTTCTCTTGGGCCACTCAAAGGATTCATGACCTGGAGAAAGAGCTGGAGCAGGCAAAAGCAAAGATCAAGGTCTGCAGCCTCAACCTGCTCTCTTTAGTCACAATTCGATGTATAAGCAGCAATATTTTATGCTACTACTGTGCGCAACATTTCGGCAATCCTGTTGTGTTGCAACACGTGCCTTCATACGCCGAGGAGCACATACATGAGTACTCTGTACAAATGCAGGAACTCCGTACTCAGTTGCATAAAGACAGCCAGGAGCAGCAAGAGCTTCTGGATCAGCAGCATGATGTTATTCAGCAGCTTCAGCAACAGAAGCAGTCACTGCAGGTGATTGCAGCAATGCAGTCTGTTGCCCTCATGTGCGCAGATACACAGCATGACTGAATGACAGGCTGCATAGCTTGCCTGTCCATGATGTCAGCAAGGCTGCTTGTCACAGGCAATACAGTTGTTTTTAGCAACCTGACACTGCCTTTGCGTACAGGCTAACGTTGCTGAATCTCAGCATTCTGCCTGTGAGACAAAAGATCAGTTGAGCCAGCTCTTGAAAGAGCTGGACACTGCACAAGGCAAGGCTGCAAGCCTTGCCAGATTGCATGCAGCGGCAGATGTGCAACTGCAGCAGCAAGCTTCCCTGTTGGATCAGGTATGCTGCTGTAGATAAAAGTGTCTCATCACCTAAGATCTAGGATGAGCGTGCAACAGCCATGGGCCTTGCCTGCGCTCATGACCAACTCAGCATTCAAACGCTACAGGTCAACACACTCACAGCCCACGGCAACATTCCAACTCTGCATGCGATAATACAGCATGGCTGCACTAGTGCAGGCTTATCAAATATAGCTTCACCAGATTCTGCATTTAAGGTCATAGGGCATGAAGCAAGGGCTGAGAAGACTCTGCTGCATCGAGCATGAAGGCGTCAGCTGCTTTGACTTACAGTTGTCAGTGTGTTCGTGGCCATAGACACTTCATGCATCATTGCTGCCCTTGCATGCTGCAGGAACAGCAGGCTGCAGCAGCAGCAAACCGGGCAGTGACAGAATGGACTGCCTTGGTTCAGCAGCTTGCTGACAGCCCAGTTGCTTCCCCTGGTGATGGCCAGACTGTGGTCACAAACGCCATTCAACATGCACAAGATCTGGAGGAGCAACAGCGCCATGCCTTCAGTGACCTGGCGAGCAAGGATGAGGCTCTGTGTGATGCCGAGCACAAACTAGGCAAGCTATGTCTTACACTTGTGAGCTGCATCAGATGTGCGTGTACTACTAACCTAAAGACAATGAGATGTCACAGACATTTTTGTGTGTTGCTCAGATAGACACATACAAGTTTGCACAAGTGTTTTGTCACATGTGCATGGTGACATCTTGCCTAGGGACAGGCCACTGAACTGTAAATAAGCTGACTTTAGTGCTCAAGCATAAAATTGTGACTGTCTGTTAGTGCTTTGCTGTTTCCTTGACTCAAGCAGCAGCACTGTATTCATGCTTGCCCACGCCACAGCTCAGGTCCCATCATGCTGGTACCAAGCACAGTTGGAGCGTACATGGTGTATGTTGGAAGCACACGCACTCTCTCAAGATTTTTTTTTTTGTCTCTTTTTTTGCTTATACAAAAATATAAATAAAGAAGGGGACACGAACACTCTTTCTGTTACATTGATTTGACCCGAAACCGGGTGATCTAGCCATGAGCAGGTTGAAGAAAGGGTAACACCTTTTGGAGGACCGAACCCACGTCTGTGGCAATAGGCGGGGATGACTTGTGGTTAGGGGTAAGATAGAGATTGGCCTCTTTTGCCCCATATGAAGGAGACTTCATATAAAATAATACTGGCTCATAATGGTGAAACCCTAACGGCTATGATAAAACAAAAAAAAGGGAGCCATTGTACACAGATACACACACTCATTGCAGGGCAGTTGGAAGCAGCCCTGGCTTTGGCCAATCAGCGCATTGCTGAGCTGGAGGCTCTGGTCAAGGCCCTGCAGGACACTGTTCAAGGCCTTGAGGAAGCTCTGGCAGCAGCCCATGCTCAGGCTGCCACTCTGCAGGTATTGCTTTATCTGCACTGTGCTTGCAGCATACACTAAAAGCCGGCATCCAGGACCTCACAGTTGCCCGACGCATCTGGTACAGTCATTCTGTGACAATCATGATTGCAGGCAGATCAATGCAAGCTGCACTCACATTACTTGTAGGCTGTTTGGCTGCTCACTGTAGAATCTTACATCAGCAGCCGACTGCTGGCCTTGCCTTCTTGGGCATGCATGCTCAGTGACTGCAATGCTTCAGTGTTGATAGTGTCACTGCAAGAAAAGAAAAGCAGAAAAGAAAAGAAAGATAAGAAAAGAAAAGACTATGCCTCTCGGTGTCAATTTAATGAGAAGCCAAGTATTATACCGGGCTGCCCAGGAGCGTCACAGCAATGTATTCTTTGCATCTGTGCCACAGGCAGCCCTGGCTGTTGCTGAGCAGCAGCTGACTCAGCTTCAGCAGGAGACAGCAAATGGACAGGCGCAGCTTGAGGCTCAGGCCACAGAGATCAGCAGCTTGCAGGAGCTTGCCAACATCCACAAAGCCACAATTGACAACACAGCCCAACAGGCAGAGGAGACACAGCAACAGTTGACCGAGCTCGTGACCATGCTCAAGGTGCGTTGCTTGGCACATGCAAATGTGCCTGCCCACACTGTCTGCCATCTCAATGCACATGCCAATGTCCTATCAACATACTGTGTGCCGTTGGCACATGGGGAGATTCAGTGTACTGCAGGATCAGGGTTCACACAGTGCATGCTGCATGGTGTAGAAGCTTTCCCGGGTTTGTAACACCCCATTTTATATGCTTTGGGACAAAGCATTAGAATGTGTCTGTGGCCTTAGGATGTGCGGTGTACTTTGCAGCATATGTTTTGGCTGCAAAAGGACAGAGACAATGCTTTTGCAATGAAATTTTGCAATGATGCTGCCTGGCTTCAGGCAGAGAAGGCTGCATTGCAAGAGGAGCTGAGCAGCAAGGCAGCAGAGGCGGATGTGCTACAGAGTGATCTTGACCAGTCTGTGGCCAAGGCCGATAGTTTGACTCTGAGGATGAGTGGCGCTCAGGCTGAGCTTGAACTAGCTGCCGAGCAGACAGCAATGCAGGCAGCTCAGCTGCAAACGCTGCAGTCAAGGTCTTCAGCTCAGGAAGCTGCCTCAGCAGCTGAGCTTGACAGTGCCAGAGGTCAGGCGTCCCAACTAGGCAGGCAGTTGTCGGAGAGGATTCAAAGGCTGAATGTACTGCAGGTATGTTGGTATGCTTGACCTGGAGCGTGGAACACAAATGCAAAATCACAGGAGTTACTGACGCCAGCGTTATACAGTACTGAGCCTGACATGAGCAAGATCCTTGACGTGCTTACGTAGGGCAGACAACATAATAGCTGTCAATCTTTGTCATGACTGACCAGCTCCCACTCTTCCTCTATTGCCCTGTAGGGAAACCACTCTGCACTCACAGCTCAGCACATCTCCCTTGTTGCTGACCACCGAGAGCTGACTCAGCAGCATGAAACTCTGCGCCTTGACTCATCTCAGCAGGCGACTCAGCACACAGAGCTGCTTGCCGCTCATGAGCAGCTGACTCTCACTCACAGCGCCAGCCAAGCTGAGTTCGCTGCCCTTGAGAAAGTGCACATAGAACAGTCGACTCAGTATGACAGCTTAAAGGCAGATCACATTGCTCTTAAGGCTGACAAAGCAAGCCTTAGCAGTCAGCATGTGTCTCTTGAAGCATCACATGACCAGCTGACAGCAGCTAAGCTTGACTCTGATTCTCAGCTGCTGGCACTGCAAGCTGAGCATGGGCTGCTGAGTCAGGCTCATTCAGAGCTTCAAGCAGCTCAGCAGGCACTGCAGAATGACACTGCCGAGCTGCGGGCTCAGCACTCAGACTCAAAAGCCAAGGTCAGTGAGCTTCAGGCAAGCCATTCCGGCCTTCAGAGCCAATACTCAGAACTCAAGGCTGAGCATGACTCATCTGGTCAGGCCAACTCAAATCTGCAGCTGCAGCACTCCACATTGAGTGATGCACACAGTCAGCTGCAGAAGCAGTTTCAAGTTTTGTTGGCAGCGTCAGAGCAGCTGCAGCGTGAGCTGCAGGCAGCAGCTGCCAAAGAAGCTGAGGGAGCAGCTGCTTGCATCTTACTGCAAGAGCAGCATCAGGGACTTCATGCAGAAAAGGTGACCACAGAGACAGCTCTTGCAGCTGCACAAGCAGAGCTTGCAGTTGCCAGCACTGCTAAGCTGCTCGCCGGTCTCTCTGTTTGCGTCAGCCGTCCTGTGAGCTGACTGAGCACGCCTCATGTTGCACTCTAACATGACAGCATGTACACAGCATTTGACTGAGCTCTGCAGATAGTCAAGATATGGTCTTGGGCAACATCAAACCAACTGCTGCTGCCCTGCACAACATACTCAGTTTTCTGGCTGTGAAACAGATGATGTAGCTTGAGGAGTGTCTTGCCTGCAATGAAGTCCCCACTAGTCAGATTACAAAACGTGTCATCAGGATGCTCAGCACAAGCTCTTTGGAAGAAGCAACGTTGGCCTTGCACCTACCCAACTTAAGCTGGCACACGTGCTCACTGTCACAGTCAATTGCCTAACATATTGACATGCCATGTGCAACCATTGCTTGCTTGAATGCTTGCTTTGTACTGCAGGACGCGCTGGACAGTGAAGTGAACAGCCTTCAAGCTGCGCACGCTGAGCTTGAACAGCGCTTCGCTGACCTACAACAACAGCATCAGTCAGATGTGGCAGCGGCTGCAGCAAGGCAAGCCACTTTGCAGTCTGAGCTGCAAGGCTTGACTGAGGTGCATGTCTCAGTACTCAATCAGCTGAGTGAGGCCACTGCTGAGGTCAACGAACTGGGAGATCTAGCTCAGGAACATTCCCAGCTCACCGCTGACCTTGCCAACTTGCGAGCTGCCCATGAAAGGCTGCAAGCTAGTAAGGAGGAGGTGGACGCTGAGCATGCTGAGCTTCAGACCAGGGCAGAGACTCTGACACACAGTCTGGCTGATTCGAAATCTGCTCATGCTGAGCTGAGCTTCACGCTCACAACACTGCGGGCAGGGCTTGACTCAACCAGTCAGCATCTGGCTGGCTCTGAGGCTGCAAATGCTGAGCTCAGCTCCAAGCTGTCCACAATGCAATCTGAGGCAGAAACCAGTTTGGCACGTCTGGAAGATCAGCTTGCAGGCGTGTCCCGACAGCACTCAGATGCCCAGCAGTCATGCCAGCAGCTGCATGATCAGCTTCTGCAAGCCAAGACAGATTGTGACAGCCTTGCAGATGCGCGTCAGGTGAGCAATTTGCCCTTCCTCAAGCTCGAGCATGTCAAGACTGTTGGAAGCATGCTGGCATGAACACACTCCATCAACCAAGAAACTATGCTGCAATGCAGCCTTTTTTAGGGCTGTTGGTCATTCAACACCAGCCCTATCACCTTACAGTGCTCAGAAGTGTTCTGCTGCTGAAGAGTGGTGTATTTTGTAAACCACTGAAAGTTCACCAAAACAGCGTTCATGACTGCCTTGGTATGCTGCAGAGCTTGCAAGTGGAGGTGAGCCAGCTGCAGAGAGGCAATGCCAGCCTCATTGATACAGTAGCAGGCCTCAAGGTTCAGGTACATGCCATACAAAGGGCAGCCATGCACAAGTGCCATGACTGCACTGCTCCCAGTAAACATGCTGTGCTGTGCATTAGCAGTTATGCCATTCAGAGTCAACAATTTGGTTTCTCGATGTCCGCGCAACATACCTCTGCTATCTTGCCTGTTGCAATAGGCTGCTACAGCCACATTCCCAGCTGTTGCTGATGTAAACTCTGCGTACAGCTGAATGACACTCCCTGGACAGCCTGGTACAATTCTTGGCTTCTTATTAACTTGACGCCAACAGGCGTAGTCCTTTTCCTTTTCTTCTCTTTGAATGCCACAGTTCTGGTAGTGGTCAGTCAGGCTCTGCCATCTTTGTGCAGTTGACCACCCAGCAAGGCATCACAGCAGGCCTAGAGGCTGACCAAGCAGCAAAGCTGGCGCACATTGAGAGTGTCAACATGAATGTTGCTGCAATGCGGAACCGTCTGGAGCAGCAGACCCACAAGAGAGAAGCTGCTGAAGAAGCTGCAGCTGCAGCTCAAGCTAAGCTGTCTGACCATGACGCTGGCATGACAGGTGGGCCCATGTGACCAAACGCCACTGACATCATGCATTCATTGACTCCACTTGTAATGAGCTCACAGCAAAGCATGTCCATGTTTGGGCACCTCCAACGCCTACTGGTGCCATGATGCTGTGTCACACAGAGCTGGCACGCACCTGTGCACGTGCATCTTGTGCACCTGATGCCTGCTGACTAAACCCAAGTTTGATTACCGTTATGATTGGCAACCAGTCAATCAATTCAAAATTCCTGAATAATTTTTGGGACTTCTCAGGGGGGTCAACAGGGCAACAAATGATCTCAACAGACACTAAGCACTAAACGCACAAGGCATCTGACAACAAGCACCAGAGAAAGTGTAGTAGTGATGCTATCATGTGTCATGCAGAGCTGGGGACCAAGCTCGAAGCAGTCAGCTGTGCCCTAGCTGACAAGGCTAGCGCACTCTCAGCAGTGCAGCAGCACCTCAGTGAGGTGTCTGCGTCTGTAGCAGCTCTGACTCCTCTTGCTGCCGCGCATCAGCAGCAGGCAGTACATGCCAAGCAGCAGGTCACTGACCTTCTGGCGTCACAGACAGAGCTTCAATCTGTACTGGAAGCAACTCAGGCCACAGCTCAGGCTGAGTGCATCGGTCTGGAGGCAGCTAACCAGCAGCTGAGCGGCAGGCTTGCCAAGAGCCAACAGGAAGCTGCTGACACGTCAGCAGAGGTGACTCAGCTGCATGACCAGCTGCAGGAGTCACATGACTCATGTAAACAGCTCCAGGCTCGGCTTGCAGATGCTGCCCAAACTGAAGCAACTAGCACAGCAGCCAGGTTGGAAGTTCAGCAGGCTCTTGAGTCAGCTCAGGCATGCCAGGTCAGGACTCAGAGTGAGCTTGGCAGTGTGAGCCAAGCCAAGGCAGAGCTTGAGGCTGCTTTGCAAGATGCCAACGAGACCGCTTCAGATTTCAGGAGGGCCTACACAGATGTAGAGCGTCGGTCGCAGGTGTCAGCAACATCCCTTGCTGAGTCCCAGAGACAGCTGGGAGCAACTCAGCAGCTGCTTGCTCAGTCTCAAAATGAGTTGAGCACAGCTCAGGAAGAGCTCAATGATACCCAAGCTCATCTGGGCTCAGCACAGGGTGATCTCAGATCAGTTCAGGATCAGCTAGAACAGGCCACTGAGCTGAATGCTCATCTCACTGAGGAGCATAGGGAGGCTCAGACAGCCATGGATGACCTTGCTCAGGCCTCATCTGAGCTGCAGAATGTTTTGACTCAGTCACAGAGTGAGCTCAGCAGCCGGCGAGCTGAGCTTGCTGACTCTGAGGACGCTATATCAGAGCTCAAGGATGCACTAGCAGAAGCTGAACATTCAGCTGCGGCCGCCACCGCTGCTCATGAGCTTGCCACAGCTGAGCATCAGTCTCAGCACAGCCAGCTCAGACTTGAGCTGCAAGCAAGTGCTGAGTCCCACATACAGGCAGCTGCTGCCTTGCAGGATGAGCTTGCTCAGTTGACTCAGACTCTGCAGTCAGCTCAAGACTCAGCTGATGAGGCTCGGAGCGAAGTACTCAACCATGCAACTGAGTCAGCTGACCTCAGAGCGCAGCTCTCAGGGATCACTGAAACACTGATTGAAAGAGAAGATGAAGTGCAGCAGCTGACTCAGGCTCTGAGGATCAGTGAAGAAGAGGCAGAGGAAGCAAGAGGGGATGCAGCTGCTCATGAAGATGCTGCTACAGACTTCCTGGAGGAGCTGGATCAGTCACGTGCTGACAAGGCTGTGTTGGAATCCCAGGTTCAGGACATCAAGGTTTGCACCACACCTGATATGTATGAAAGCTTTGCACAACCAAGATCTGATCTGATGTGGTTTAGGGTTTAGTATCTAAGGTTGATGTATGCATAATCATCGCAACCTCTCTCATATCACTTGCATTCTGTAGAACTGCCTCTGTTTGCACAGAGTGTGTGATTACGCCCACACACTGGACAGCAACAAGCGCAGCAATCACTACGCCAGCACAGCCAACTTTGGGTGACACCGTATGTGTTTTGTTGACATAATTTCATGCTACCAGGCCTGTAAGCCCAGCATCTATACAACAATCTTCAGCAAAGCTCCCTTGTCACTTTGTGGTGCAGGCAGAGCTGCAGGCAGCCTATGCTGCCTTACAGGCGGCAGACGAAAGGGCCGCCTCCCTGAACGCCCAATTGGAGGCAGCTCCCATTGAGGCTGCAGCTGCTGCCAATGAAAAGGCAAGTGCTCTGCCTCACAGAGGAGATGCTGCATGCAACTGGAGTCAACCAATAAGCTGTCAAGCTTATGACACCATGTGCACTGATCAACCTTGGTTATACAATGCTATCTCAGGTGTACTGTTGCCCTGATGTTTGTAAACAAAACATCAGGGAATATCAGAACTTGCCAGCAGCCTGTAAACAGCTGCTGCTTCCTTTGCACGCAGCGGCTTGGGTGTGGAACATGTATAGCACGCAGCATTCCTTTCATTGCATGCACCTCACAGATGACCTTATACCATTCTACAGTCAACAGAGATATTGGGTGTAGCATGAGACAGAGGGCGGTAAATGCTATATGCTGCACATGTGAGCCAACAAGAAACAGCATGCAACTAGCAGCCCTTCCAAGCACTTGTTTGCTGGACTCTACATCCTAAGAGAAAACCAAACCAAATAGTCAGATAACATATTTGTTTTTGATGTTTTGAATGGGTCGTCTGCAGGTGACAGCAGACTTGCTGCAGCACTGCAGGGCTGTCCTGCTGAATGAGAAGAAAAGAAAAGACTACACCTTTTGGCGTGAATGTAATGAGACGCCAAGTATCATACCGAGCTGCCCAGGGGGTCTCATCTTTAACAAAAACAAGTTATCTTCAAAGAAAGATATAAGAAACTACACCTTTCAGCGTGAATGTAATGAGAAGCCAAGTGTTATACCGGGCTGCTGAACGGGTGTCAGCTATTCCTTCTCGGTATCTGGGGCATTTTCCTGAATAGAAAAAATATAAATATAATGTTGATGTGGTGCAGGTGGAGATGATGCAGCTGGAGGTGGATGCCATGCAAGCTGAGGCTGGCAATGCACGTGCAGCAGCAGAAGCTGGCCAAGCAGCTGTGACAGAAGTGGAGCGCCTGGCGCAGGACAATGCTCTTCTGGCTGCACGTCTCGCCCAGATGGACACTGACCTTCAGGTGCTTACCTGAGCTTCAGCACACTCTTTTGATAGTCTTTATGTTCTGTCACCAAAATCTTACAAACAAATAATGAAAAATAATGGGTTTTTATTCGTTTTGAGAAACAGAGACTGACCAGTGATCAGAAGCTTGGTGACCCAGCATCAATGAGCGCATTTGCAAGTGACTGTTCTTTGTACGCTCCAGAAGCAGTACCGCTCCCATTGGTCATGTTGGCTGGCCAAAGCTTGTAACCTTCTTCTCATGCTACGTCTTCTTCTTCTTCTTCATTGCGCCAGGCCAGATTGATGAGTGGAGACACCTTGCAGCTGACCTTTACTGTTGAGCTGGTGCATTTGTAGCATGCCAGACTAATCTTTGTGAAAAGCAGCGCCGTATGACTTTACTGAATGATGTGAGGCCTGACACAGCCCTGACACGCATAGACATCTGATTCGTGGCAAGAAGTGGTCATCGAGATCAGGAAGTAATTACCTTCAAAGGGGTAGTTCCAGTGAACCACAGCAGTGTCTGTAGAAACATGTGTGTGGGCCGGTTCAGGAGGTGTTGGGGACAGCAGGCATGGGACACAACAATCCCCGCCAGAAGATCCAGTACCACCTGAGGTTGAAGCAGGAGCTGGAGGAGATGCGGCATGAGTGCATGCTGCTGCTCAGGGAGCGCTTCCACCTGGAGCAGTGTGTCAGGTTAGCCACTCCTTGTATGTCATCACACTAGCCCTTGTGTCAGGTTAGCCACATCTTCTTGTATGTCATCACACTAGCCCTTGTGTCAGGTTAGCCACTCCTTGCATGTCATCACACTAGCCCTTGTGTCAGGTTAGCCACTCCTTGCATGTCATCACACTGGCCCTTGTGTCAGGTTAGCCACCCCTTGCATGTCATCACACTAGCCCTTGTGTCAGGTTAGCCACCCCTTGCATGTCATCACACTAGCCCTTCTGTGAGGTGAGCCCTTCTGTGAGGTGAGCCACTCCTTCTTGCATGTCATCACGCTACACCTTCTGTGAGGTTAGCCCTTCTGTGATGTTAGCCACTCCTTGCATGCCATCACACTACACCTTCTGTGCTGTCTGACCAATAAGTAGTGATTACATGGTTTGCTAGTTTGCTTGTCTACATATCAAATGAGATGGTGGAGGATATGGTAGGTCAAAAGTTGCATGAGCATGCATGTGACAAGCCAGCTCTCACGTCTGTATGCAGCATTCAAGCCCAAGCAAACCACGCTGTACCTTTCCACAGACTCTGTTGTGTTCGAGCACCCAGCATTGTACAGCCAGAATCCTTGACTGGGCCCAACATATCAAGCTCACTGGGACTCGGTACACTACAGAAGGGTCCCACGTACCTTTTGTGTCACCCATACCTCTTGCATCGTTTTTTGCAGTACTTCCTAGCTGCGGACACAAGCCACCACAGCTATTTACGACTCCTTGCCCTGCCCTGCAGGTATCTGGCAGTGCGTAGCCAGTTCCCTGTACCAGGCACAGCGGCGGCGAGTGGGCAGGGACCGTCCGGAAGCAATGAACGCAGCCCGCTAGAGAAGAACCCCCTGCAGCCGGCCAGCCTGAGGCGGCACCACCTGTACGCGACGCCGGTCAGCCGACGCAGCCTGATGCTGGCCGGCAGAGGCAAGCAGGCATTGCAGGAAGGCCAAGCCTGGCAGTCCAAGGTCAGCATCTCCTGCACAGTCTCAGACTTCATGTCTTTGCACACGCCACAACACTACCATCTCTGTTGACCAAGACAAGCCTGCATCCAAGCTTGCTGTTGTGATGCAGTCATGTGGAAGCTGTCAGGCATGCAGGGATGATAGACTATAATCACAAGTTGGTCTGCTGCAGCAGCATACGACAAGAATAAGAGCTGTCTATAAACGTACTCTCAGGGTTGCCTGTGCATGCGTATGCTGTTGTCGTTCTTCAGTCATTCTTCAGTGTCTCTAAATCGCCTACCCAGTAACACACACACGTTGCAGCCAGCCATAGCAAGACTACATTCAGGCCTTCTCCCTTCCCAGAGCAGACTGAGGCATCTGATCATGATGCAAAGCATGGTTCTACACAAAGTTCCTGCCGTTGGTAGGAGTGGTCTTGACCAATGCTGGTCCTGAATGCAGGAGGAGATGGAGGCTGCCATTGAGAATGCAGCCCAGCAGACTGCACAAGACTTGCACCTACTGCTGGATCAGGCTCGCCCTTCACACCCCCCTGCTAGCTCCCACCCTGACCCCCTGGGCAAGGAGAACATGGTCACCCCTGCTGCTGGGCCAGGCAAGAAGAGCAGTAGAAGTGCTCTAAGCGCCACACAGCCCAGCACTTCATCAGCCCAAGGTAGTGCTTCTGCTCACCTGCAGGGGTTCTTTCATCTGATTTGACATGCATCTTAACTCTACAGAGAAGCCATTCAGCTTTCAGACAGAAGTATGATAGCAGCTGCACCAGCTGTTATTTTGTGGTCTATGGTACAAGGCAAAAGTACTATGGTACAAGGTCTATGGCCTTGTACCATAGACCACAAAATAACAGCTGGTGCAGCTGCAGCTTTGTCACCATCGTGTGCATATAAGTCACAAAATTGAGCTGTTTTGTGACCCTCCCTCCGCCCCCCACCCCCACATTTTGCTTCTTTTTCTTCTTCTGTGGATGCGTCAGCGTGCTAAGCTGAGGCCAGAGCAGCATTGAACAGCTCTGCATAAGGTGAGAACCCCAATGAGCCACTGGCATGGAATACACCATACGCCATGGGCGGCCTCATTTCATGCTTCTCACACGCCAGACACATTGTTTGTGCAGCTTCTGTAATGGGGCCGTGAGGCTCTTTTGCCTTCTGTGCCCTGACAGACAAGCTTTCTATTGTAATGTCACAGGTGATGTGGATAGTGATGATAATGACAGTAACAATAACAATAATAACAGTAGTAATAATAATAATAATAGTAATGATGATACTAATAATATTAATATTAATATTAATATTAATATTACTTTCCAGCCCATGATGAGCTAGGTACGTGCGTGACAAGTCTTGTCTCTCCAAAGCAGTCTGTCATGTCACAGGTGGTGTGGATGGCAATGCAATGATGACGCCTGCACCAGATGCAGCCAGGTTTGCTGGTGGGGGTGGGGGTGGGGGCGGTGCAGACTTGGACAGCCTGGAGTCCAGGATCTGGGCCCATGTGAAGCATGTGTGCTCCCCCAGCCACAAGGGACGAGTCTCCACTCTGGTCAAGGTGTGTGTCTACCCACCATTCCACTTGTTTGCACTCATGCTTGCACGCAAAGAAACATTGTCCTAGTGGTGTGCATACTATGTTGCCAGGGCTTCAGATCAGTACTAAATGTAACATACAGTGCTTGTAACATCTGTAGAATGTTTGACATTTGAGGCCAAAGTCAAGTCTGTGTGTGATTGCTGTCCAAGTCATATGACATTCAACCATTAGGAGCTGATAGCGAGTTCTCCTGTGCAATAATTGTCAGCCACACGTCATGAGCTCTGTAGGCATTTTCTTGGCATTGACCTTGGGCTTCAAGTCTGTTGTCTGATTTTGCATCTGAGGAATGGCCTGAGCAACATCAGCCTGCACATGCGTGTACAGGCAAATGGCAGTGGGCGACCCCCTAGCAGCACTCCCCTCCCCCCAGCTGCCTCAAAGCGGAATCCCTTTGATGACACTAGCAATGCAACTGCAAGAAGGTTGCCACAGTCAGGAGTGGGTGCTGCATCTACAAGCAGCAGGGCTTCCTCTGAGTCTGGCAGAGGGCTAACTTCAGCTCGCAGTTCTAGCAGCCTGGGCCACGGGCAACAGTAGAAGCAGGTCTAGATGTTATGGGTTGCAAGTCTGGTTGTGTTGAATGTTGCAGACAGAAGCTTGCAGCAGTGCAAACTGGGCTGTCGAAGCTGTTTTGGCAATCTATATTGATTTTACAGGGTGCCATGTCTCAGTAGGGCTTCTGCAAGTGGTTTTTAATGTCCTCATGAGGGCCTGATCATGAGTTTCTTGATCAGTCTGACTGCAAACGGTGTTATGCTGCACTTGTTGTATGGGAATCAATTAGTGATTGGCCCTGTTTGTTGAGTTGCAGCTGTAATGCTGTTAGCACTACATCGTAGAGACTCAAGTGCCTTACATGGACTCACTACACTGTACAGCAGAAGATGTGCACTTAGAAGCAAATATGACCCAAATCAGGCCTCTGTGTGTGAGACTTAAAGCTTATGACTCTAACGCTTGCGCATGAAGTAAATGTCATAACAACGTCTTTGATTGATGCTGGGCGTACATGCTGAGCTGCTTTCTAGTAGGATGCCATTGCTCTGAAGCGTAAAATTTGCTCAATCATTGAAAACAACTGTCTTGTTACCATGAACCAGCACCCTGTCTTCTAATACCCATCTGACAGCTCGAGCAAGAACTAGCCGTTCCAAATCACGCCCTTTCCTTAACATGTCCTTCACAGAGTCTCTATGTGTGATACGCGTCACGTCTTGCTCAATGATGGGTCCAGCATCTAGCTCAGCTGTGGCAAAGTGGGCTGTTGCCTGCAACAGCACGGACCCTTTCCAAACATGTTTCTTATCAAATCATATCTCTTGAAAACTTTAGTGCATCAAGCCATGCCCAGACTACAGTGCACAAATGCAGAGGCGTCAAGAGCAAGCGCAAAGAACTCAAACAGCCAACTTGTGGTGCAGCAATGATGCATACGGCATACGATAAAACAGAGGCGCAAGGGCAGGCCCTGCACAGCAGCCAGCTTACCCCAATGATCTTCACCCCTCGTTTGTGGGCCTTGTGGTAGGGCTTAGCTCCTTCAAAGGCTGGCAGGAAGCTGTGGTGGATGTTGATGGTATGGTCTGCATGCCTTGCACAGAAATCCTGACTGAAGATCTGCATGTACCTGAACAACAAGACCAGCTCTGCTCACTGTGTTGGCTGCAGCACTGTATTGTCATGATCAAACACCACAAGCAGGAACGTTGCTTCTGTTCAGGTCATGAAAGCACACACCAACTGGTAAATGACCTAGGAATGCCGTTTTTACAGGTGCAGCTTGCCAAACAGCATTCTCAAAACAGTTGTGCATGTGAATCACTCAAGGTCGTGAATATCCCAAGCAAATAGTGCTCCACAGTAAGGCAGGCTCAACTTGACAGCGCCAACGATCAACCACAGGTGCAGTACTTAGTAAGGATGATACCTGGCAAGCACCAGCAAGTCAATGTCCAACTCTTCTAAGAGCTGCTCTATGGCAGCTTCCTGCTGCAGCTTGCTCTCAGCATCTGCCCTGGGCAATGGCAGATGCCTGCAGCAGCATTGTGTCCACTGACCAGATTTTCAACAACACTGTGCTGACATTTGTAAGCCAGATGCAGACATGAAATGGCCACTGCTGTCAGTGGGAGTGACAGCGTCCGTTGAAGCTAATCATGCCAATACACTGCAGGAATGGCTGTTACTATGATGCAGCCCCACAGGTGTGTTATGTAGTCAGACAGCAGACGCACATATGAAGGCCACACACACATGCACACACACAAACCCACCCACCTGAAGGCCACACCAAACTGCTGAGCAATTGGCGCCAAGTCTGGGTGGTTACTAATAATGACAGGAACCTGACAGCTCAGCTCTCCTGCCTTGAGCCGGATCAGCAGATCATACAGGCAATGATCCAGTTTGCTAACTAAGATGGCAACACGCTTGACTCTGTTGTCATAATATATTCGCCACTCCATCTCATACCGCTTTGCAAGCTCCCCAACTGCATGCTCTAGAACCTGAGTGTTTGTAGGACCCACTAGGCATTCACTGTAGTCAAAGCGTATTCTGCAGCACAGAACAATCTGATCATGGGAACACAAGACAGGTCAACCTGATCTGCCCATGTTGAAGACTGTGAAACTACAGCAAGCTGCGCAGCTTTAGACATGGCATGCGTAGTTTTAGGAAGTTGTGCAATGGGTGTTCAGCTGTCTGGAGACTGGATGAACAGTTTGCACAGTCAATCTGTGCCTTGATGAGAAGCTCACCGTTGAAAGTAAGTGCCTGTTGTTTGATCGGTGTACTGATCAGATTCCAAGATATTGCAGCCAAAGCCATACAAAAGTTGCGCCAATGCAGCAACAACACCTTTCTGATCAGGACACTGGATCAGCAAACTTGCTAGTTGTGGCTTTGGAACTGCATGTGCCACTGCCTGGTATTCAGCAACTGCAAGGCACAGGTTGCTCTCAGCTACATATCAATCAGTGTCCAATTCAGTAACACATTGACACCCGCTTGTACAGAATCATGACAGTTGGTGGTCAACAGTAAGACGGTCAGGGTTCAAATTTTGCAGACTTTGTTAAGGCCTGTTGCAGTGATTGTGCAACATGCCAGAATGCAGGGCAACGCAGGCCGGAGTGCACTAACCAGCCTTGACAGGGGGTGTGGCAGGAGGTCTATCCAACACCTGTGCTGCTTTGACAGCAGCCTCTGACTGCGCCTGCACTTACAGACGCAGGTAAGAAGACCGCATAGAATGTGATTGGTGCCACAAGCGTTGATTTGTGTCACCTGACAGACTGGTGGCGACCGCTGTCGCGGTGCAACTATGCGACTGCACAGAGGCGTTCTCACAGAGTTTTTGCCGGAAATTGGTTGCGGCAGCAGGCCTTGTGTACCGCAGCCCCAGGCAGCAACCATGAACTCCTCTGCCCAAGTCGCACGGCCAAGTACCGCAGATCGCGCGTTAACCAAGTGAGCTTATACAGCGCAGCAATCGCCCAAGTCACTGTCGCAACCCGTCACTGTGCGACCCTGGAGATTTTCCTACAATGCTAACGTTACAATCTCCGACGCGCCCGTAGTCGCAGCGAGACTTTAAGTCGCTGAGCAGCGCAGAAGAAGTGCAATCGGCGGTGCACGTGCAGAGGGCACGTGATTGTAATGTCATGTCACATGTGGACCGCGTAATTATGGCACGGTCGAATCGAGATGGTACCATAGCATAGCTGCGCAGAGACGTCACAATTGCGTCAGTGGTGCCTACAATTTCGAGCCAAGCTATAGTGTGCCAATCTGCTGGGACAGCAGCATACACTGGGTCGTGGCAACCGCCCAAAACTGAAGCCACCAGCTTGATACCTTCCGTAGTGCCCTGTAGTCACGACTGCACTTTTGTCCGGACTCAGCCACACCCATCTCATTTGCTGTGAATCTTCAGCATTGCGAAGCCAACATGGACCACACGCCGTTGTTGTCGCAGGCAAGTGTTTATTGCGAGTATCCGATCCGGCTTGGCGTTCGTTCAAGGTGCTTTATGCTCGTGTCGACCTTCGCAGGATCGCGCCCAGCCTGACACACTAGACTCAGCCGAAGCACAGATCGCGCATACAGAAGCTCGCGCAGAGTATGAAGCCGTTGGTGACGACACAACTGGACCTAAAGCTAAGAACAAAGGCATTTACCACTCTGACAGAGCAGTCTTGGGCCTAGGGCTGTATGCACTCAGCTCAGTGTTCCTGGCGACTATGCTGATATGTGCCAAGACTCTCAAACAGCATGGCTTCCCAGTGTGGCAGAACCTGTTAGCAAGGAGTCTGAGTATCATGACCTTTTCTCTAATCGCCTGTGCCAGACAGCGAGTAAATCCCTTCGGCAATAGGTAGGAGGCCATCAACAGCATTTCATGAGCATTGCATGCACTGCTCCCAAACATGCGACATGCGTCCGCTGTTGAGCTCAAAACACCAGATGGGCTCAAAACATCAGATGGGCTCGAAACACCAGATGGACAGTGCTACCACATGGTTCATACTGCTTGCCTATGATGCAGCAGTATACCAGGCTGCAAAAAGCATGCTTGCTTTCTGCATCTTAGCTGCTTCTGTGCCAGTATACATAGTGCAGGTAGCCCTGGGCAGCCCGGTATAATACTTGGCTTCTCTTTGAATTGACGCTGAAAGGCGTAGTCTATTCTTTTTCTTTCTTTTCTTTTCTCGTCCAGGTAGCACATGTACTCTGAAGTTATGCAAGACATGATTGTTGTGGTGCAGGCGAGGGCTCCTGGCAATCCGAGGCATGTTTGGGTTCGGAGCCATTGGTTGCTACTTCTTTGCAGTCACTATGTTGCCTTTGAATGATGCCATGGTCCTCACTTTCCTGTCTCCTTTGGTGGTTGCCCTCCTGTCACCTGTTGCCATCAATGAGCACCCTCCAAAGTAAGTCCTTGACCGTCTATCATCTGCACACTGATGTTAACATGCGCATTGCCTCTATGTCAGCACTGCTGTTTTGTTCCTTCTTTGCAACCTGCTCATACTGGAACAGCACTGGATTTGGCTGCAGTCAAAGCAAGACATTTGCAATGACAGTCAGTTTCAGCAGAACAGAAGCGTTTGATGTACACAGATCCAACTGCATGAGTGACTGCTGCAGCTGCTGACGTTGAAACATGTCATGCAGGGCTGTGTATGTGGCCATTCCTGTGTGTGTAGCCGGTGTCATTCTCATCACACAGCCGTCTTTTCTTGGGCACGTCTCAGAGCACCGTAGCATGCTTGGCGTGACACTGGCTGTTGGACAGGTGACTGATCCTCTGCATCTTCAGCAGCTGCTGTTCTTTCACACACTTCGGTCTAAGTAGTTGTGCAGCTTTTTAGTTGCTGTCCAGCCTCCTGTGCTGAGCTGAACTCAGCCCAATTTGCACGAGAAGAAATGCCCTTGTGTGTTCACGTGCACAGACGTGCACCTAATCCATGTGCACCTTAAATGCAACCCCATCCTTTAATGTGTGTCCATGCACACCCCAAATGCATTCATGCACACCTCACATGCATCCATGTCCATGCACATTGAACTGTATTCATGTCTATATTTTCAAATGTATGCATGCACAACATGAGTGCATGCATGAACACCCCTAAGCCCCGCAACATGACTGCAGCATACACCTCATTGCTGCTTGCAAGCTGTCCGACCCGATGTGCTCACACGGTGTGTGCCTTCCTGTAGGCTTGCTTCTCAGCATGTGCCAAAATGTGTGTCAGGGAGCTGCGTAAGACAGATACAGCCAACGTGTCTGTCTTCTATCTGTCTCTCTGCTCCACAATTGGGGCCACGATAGGGCTGGGGGCCAGTATGCTGTGGGGCTCAGGGCAGGGCTTGATGCTGCCCCATGCCTGGGATTGGGCCTTGTTTGCTGGCATAGGTAACAGCTGCAATTTGCTTGCCAGCACAGAGACATGCTCTTTCTTTTGCTAATGCCAGGATTGTGGTCCCTTAAGCTGATTCAGCTTTGCTTAGACTGTACCAGGCACACATGCTTCTACTTTGTGTGGAGTCGCTGAATCTGCTGTACCAAGACAGCTGAGTTCATGTATCTGCACCCTACAGCGCCTGTGATGCATGCTTTCTTGCTTCCCTGTCACTCATCCATGAGTCATCATTCCTGATTGTCCAGCATTTGCAAGCAACAGCCAGCAGGCAAGCAGATGGCACTAGCATGACTTGCATGGACATAGGCTGATGTTGAAGCAGCACCTTGTCACACTCTCAACCTGCAAGAGTCTCATGCAGTCAGCAATGTCATTGCATTGGCAGCGACGAATTTGGAAGATGCATTTGACACCGGTTTGTGCTTGTGATGCAGGGCTTGCTGGCTATGGGACTCAGATCTGCATGACGTATGCTCTGAAATACGCCAAAGCAGCGCCGGCTATTGCCATGTCATACCTGTCAGTGGTGTGGGGAATGCTTGGCGGCTACTTCTTCTTCCATGAGGTTCCCAACACCTTGTCCATCTGTGGAGCAGTCTTGATTTGCAGCTGCACATTCATGTTGGGTGTTTTCACAAGGAAGAAGGACCCCACAGTCTCTTCAGAGTCTGCAGAAGCTGACCCAGCAGCTGCAGAGAGGGAAGAAATACAGTCGCTGTTGGGCCACTCTCCAAGAAAGGAAGAGAATGGCCACATAGAAGAAGGCACTGCACAGAATGGCAGGCATGAGAGTGTCTAGAGCGTTAATCCCTTCTGAGTTTTTATGTAGAAGAGAGCAGATGAAATTGCTGCACTTGCAATGGATGTATACTTCTGTTATTGCAGCTGCGTGACATGTTTAGTTTCTTGCTGTCTGCAGCTGATTTTCCAGAGAAGTGTTTCATAGAGGCAAATTGTCAACCTATTACAGCCCATTTGTGCTGTGGGAAATAGTGTGAGTAGAATGTTAGGCAGGTCAGTGTCTGTGTATGTCAATGATGGTATACGAGTTTTTGTCTGTCTGAGAGAGGATGATCAATTCATATGGTGTCCTGCTGGTGATGAGTACATCACTTCAATGCAAGATTAAGTCGCGCCTGATGACTTTCTAAATACCGTAAATGGTGGAACCAGAGACCTGAATTCCAGCAATTCCTCGCTGTCCTTGTTAGCTGCGATTTTGGTAACAACTAATGACGCCGTCGTGTCCGTGCATGCTGCATAACAAGACGTGCACAGCATGAACGACAGCATGAACGCCAGGCCTTTGAAAGCAGGTACGTCCGTCGCAAGGGGACAGCGCATGTGCACAGCATCTATGCCACTGTTATTCGACAGCTTATGCCTGCGCAGTTCACCGTCGCCATGAGCTTGTGCTATTTATTTAAAGCTGGTGCATAGGCATGCAATATGGCCGGTGTTCAGGACTTAGTAGACACCGGCCGATGCGTGGTGCATGTGGATGTAGACGCTTTCTACGCGCAATGCGAGGAGATCCGTAATCCAGCTCTCCGAGAACGACCTCTGGGTGAGGTTGCGAAATAGGCAACAAGCTTGTTGCGCGTATGGCGCATGTTGACCTCGCCCTTCCTGCAATCGCAGGCATTACGCAGAAATACCTGTTGGTCACCTCAAACTATCCAGCCAGGCGTTGCGGCGTCACCAAGCTTATGGGGATCACTGAGGCTCAGCAAAAATGTCCTGACCTAGTGCTTGTCAGTGGCGAAGACCTTACACCTTACAGGCAACCTCTCTCCTTGTCTGTCCCCCGTCAAGCTGCTGCACGCGACATCTCTTTGCTCCAGACCCCTGGTCAGAAGCAAAAGGCATTTATGCATAACTGCAGGCAGGCCAGTAAACGCATACTGGCAGTCTTGCAGAGGTTTGGCGTCTGTGAACGTGGTGGCATGGACGAGATGCTAGTTGATGTCACTGCTGAGGCTCACAACAGAGCCTTGCAAGGTTCTGTTCCTGCTCAGTGGGCTGCCCATGTACACAGCAACAAGGTATATGTTTGGATCGCCATGTATCGTACATAGACACTCAAGCAACCTTGCTGCGCCGACTATCCATTTGGCAAACATTGACAGTAGACATGTGTGTCAAGGCGCTTTAGACCCCAAAGATTTGATTTACCTCCTGAACACCTGCACCTCTTCATATGCATCTGTCCTTGGCCTTGTACGCATGGGATCAATCCCTGCTGCAGCCCATGCTGCCAGGTTGCCAGCTTTCCCTTAACAAGCATACTCATATAGTACACATCAAGCATCCTGTGACACAGGCTGCACTGGTTCAAGCAAACAAGCATTCTGCGCTGGTCTAAGAGAACCTGTAATCTGCAACTTCAACCGCAACTGCAACTGCAACCATAACAGTAACCGTAACCATAACTGTAACGAATACTGTAACTGTAACTATAGCTGTAACTGTGACACAGGTTGCTCTGATTCAAGACAACAAGCACCGCCCCATGGACCTTCGAGCCCTGGCCCTGAGAGGGGCCATCACAGCAGTGACTGCAGCTGGACCAGAGCCACCCATAGAAGAAGTGTGGAAGCCCTCAGGGCAGGCCTGGGAGCCCCTGCTGATGGCAGGATGCGTGATTGCCCAAGAAATGCGCGCTGCCTTGAAGGTGCGGCCAGATCTTGCTGCCTTGTAATGACATGCTATGGTTCTCTGTTTTGGGTGGTGCCATGCATCACATAGCATCAGTGCTCCTGCTTGGGCTTCTGTGCACAGGGCCTGACTGACTACGCCAACACATTTTCCCCCCTTTCTTGACGCAATTTGTGTCAGTGCAAAGATGGCACATTAGTCTTGACAGCCCTTGACGATGGATCTATGCATCAACACATGACAAAGCAAGTTGCGCATGTGCAAAGTAAGCCCTCATGAGTGCTGCAAGCATACTGCAAGCATACTACTCATGTGTGCCTGGCCAAAGCAGCTGGCGTTGGCAGATGGCTAAACTAGCCTGTAGTCTATGGTAGTCATGGAAGTAGACTGGGCATTCTAGGCTCTGGCTTGGACACCTCCGTGAGTGTATTCACAGTTGCTGTGGGTTTGATGCACATACCAATGAACATGATTACAAACTGGTGCAGACATGCAATGTAACTGCTGAACTCTGAATCTAGAGCAGAACACATGATGTAATCTATGAATGCAACTTGCAAAAGCACAGGCATTCGCCACCAACCATGTAAAAGTATAATCATTGACTGCAGGCAGAGGTGGGGTTCAGGTGCTCGGCAGGCATTTCCAGCAATCGTATGCTGGCTAAGCTAGTGTCCGGCCTGCACAAGCCAGATGACCAAACTGTTCTGCTGCCTCCTGATGCCTCAGCTTTTGTCGCTCCACTTCCCATACGCGCTCTCCCAGGTCTGCTGTCACTCTTCCCTATCAGTCAATCAAGCAACCTTTTCTGTCTGTAGGACTCATCAGGGATGTTGTCAGATGATGACTGAGCCTCCACAAGACTTTGTTTGAACAAATCATGCGATGTTGCTCTGGATAGGTCAAAATCAACACGCAACAAAAGAATGTTGATTTCGCTTGCTGTTCATCCCACCCTGTCTTGTGGATAAGTTTTCTGAGCTGTTGTTGAGTAAGCAGCTGTGCCTGGTGTTGCTCAATCGCAGTAGGTGCACCATTAAAGCACCACATCAGGGCATGCAGTGCATGTTGGCTGCATGTGTCAGCACATGATGTAAACGCCATCAAGCAAGCCAAATTTAGTTGGGCGGCTGCACTGAGTAGATTGCGATGCTCTTAGCATATTCTTGCTCTGACCAAAGCTGGGTGGCGTAATGCAGTGATGGACGCTGACCATGCTGCAGCTTACTAACACATCAAGCCTGAATTCAAAGCAAGCCTTGCACAAAACCCATTAGTGGGGCATTGTCTTGGCTGATGCTTTGTGCTGTCACCGACTTGATAATATTGGTTCAGGGCATGGACAACAGATACACTTAGCCAATGGGGCAGAGTTGTGTTGGCTTGCCGAGTGCAACCAGCTTCATACAGATGATGCAACACATTTGCAAGTGGCAGTGATGGCGTTTGCTACAGAAGTTGACACTGAAGTAACGCTCGAGCACAAACCATACAGGCCAGAAAACACAGAGCTGGCGTGAAAGGCAAAAGGCCCAAAAACATGTCAATCGCAAGAAAAGATGTCACAAGTCAATGCTGCAGGTGTGGGCTACAAAATAGGCAACGAGCTAACCCACATGGACATCAAAACAGCCGCTGACCTAAGGCGCATTAGTCAGGAGAAGCTGATGCAGAAGTTTGGGGAGCGCATTGGCGCCTTCCTGTATTTGGCATGCAGGGGCCAGGTCAGCTCCCCTGTTACCATGTTAGTAATGATAATAGTTAAAGGGTTTAAGGGCCAGGCCAGCTCCCCTGTCACCGTATTAGTAATGATAACAGTGACAGGATTTAGGGTTTAGGGGCCAGGTCAGCTCCCCTGTCACCATGCTAGACTTCACTTGCTTGCTGAGTGAAGGCTGTAAAATCATATATGATGACAATCACATTCACACCATCACAATATCATTAGTATTTTTGTATTGTATGTGTAGTTGCAGACTGCAATCTAGCCAGGGCACACCTGCCTGTGTCCCCAACAGCTGATCAGCTGCCTGTGCTGGTACCTCTGTCTGCTGACCCCAACACATCTTGCGGGCGTCAGTCTGCTTGCAATTGCCGTACACAAAGTTGCATCTGCGCATGCCGGCTTCATGGTCATCCACCTAGTAGGTATCTAGCAGCGGCTAGTACACCTGTCACTACTATCTTCATCATTTCTCTTACCGTCTTTGTTGCTGTCAGTTTGTGATTAGTTTGTTGGCATCACCATCGTATGGTCTGATTGCATCACCATCGTGAGGTGTAACCTGCCATAATAGTTGCCATAGCCGCTGATATGTGTTTTTGAAAGCCTGTTTGGTCTTTGCAGTGACTTTTCCATTTACTTGGCATAGTTTTCTAACAAAAAAAATAATGCAGGATCCTTCTCCAGTGCAAGACAAGGGCCCGCCCAAGTCCATCACTGTAGAGGACTCCTTCAAGGACTGCTCCTCCCTGCCTGCTGCTCAACATGTCATCAAGGTGCTGGCTCCTGACCTGCTGGCACGCATGGTCGAAGACTACCAGGTATGCCCTTGGCAACGCCATTTCCATTTCGCACGCAGATAGTGTCAAAAAAGGTCTGGTCAACTTGCTAGCATGTGTGCTCATCAGGTCCTGTGAGTTGTCAGCAGTTGTGCTGTTTGACTTCAGAAGCCCTGTAGCTTTGTGTGGCAGCAGCTGGTATACAATCTGCTCTGTCATTTCTCCAGCACGCAGATGGTGTCAAAAGAGGTTGGTCAACTTGCCAGCATGTGTACTAATCAAGTCATGCGAGCTGTCAGCATTTGTGCTGTTTGACCTCAAAAGCCCTGTAGCTTTGTATGACAACAGCTGTTGTATGATCTAATCTACTATGTAGGTCTTCCATTGGCCAAATGCCCATGCACATTGCACCAGCAAGGCTGCGATTTTGCATAGTTGCACTGGCGTAATGTATGGCACACATGGATGGTGTTTTCACAGGAAAAGCTGTGATATATGCTCTGCATAGAGCTGGGGAATATGTGTGAGCACTAGAGCTGTGTGTGTTAGAGCTAGAGCTGCGTCTGTGTACCTAATTTTGTCTTTTGGGAAGTGTTGTACACCACATTGAGTGGAAATAGGACACTGCAGGCAGAATAGGATATGTGCGTATACGTACAGCGTACATACGCAATTTGAGGCCGCAGATTTTTGGGTTTATTCACAGGAGACTGGGAGGCATGCAAGCACACTCACCCTCAAATGGCGGCACAGGGGTTCTGGCTGGGGTAGGTCCTCTTCCTCCTGCCCCATGCCAACACCCCTGCTCAATCCCCAGCTGGACAACCCATCCCAAGTTAGCCTGCTGGGAACCACACTGATGAATCTGCTGAAGAAGAACATCTCAGAGCCATTTCAGCTGACTCTGCTTAATGTTGGCGTGACCAACTTTGCAGGAAATAAAGGGCCTTCTGCTGGTGGGTCTTTCGCCCTTGGCTTTTCTCACATTCTTCTTCACATGCCTTGTCTCCCTTCGCCCTCCCGCTTTTTGCCCTGCCCCTGTTTTCATCAATTCCACCTTCTTCTTCTTCTCCACTTTCCTGACTCACGTTTCCCTTGCTTATGTTGCACTCTTTCACATTGCCAAGCTGCGCTGTCTGCTCACCCCTGCTCCATCTCTTCTTCTTTCCTCTGGTGTGCTGCCCCACAACACTGATCCCATGCATCTTTCAGCATAGCCACTGCTGGTTGGGGTCCAGTGACATGCACCATCATCCATGCCTTTGCCAGCCCTTGCAGGCTTGCCTGCCGGTCTTTGGTCCTGCCTCTTGCCGTTACCATCCCTCAAGCCAAGTGCTTGCTGCACTCAAGAGTTCGCATCAGCTGGCTACACACACGAATCGCAACTGGTATCAAAATCGACGATTTAATCATCAATTGGAGATCTTTGATTTTGCAGTGGGCTGGTCTTGTCAACAGTTTGATGCCATTCCACATAACTTCTGCAATTTTATATCACATGTGCCATTTAACATCACATGTGCCATTTCATATCACATGTGCTGTTTCTGCAGGAGGCAAGGCTGGCTGGAATCCCGCTTTTGCCAAGCTGCTGGGACCACAGGCGAAGAAGCAGAAGTTGGACAGTCCTGCTGCAGCCTCCTTGCCCCTCAATGGTGGGATGCAAACACTTTTTGATTTTGGAGTCTTGCTGTGCACAGCAGTTGCTGCTTGTTGCTGATGCGCTATACACTGCTCAGTGCAGATCATGCTGATCATATTCAGCTACACATCCAATTTGATGCCTTGCATGTGATCGTGCATGACAAGCTACAATGGTTTGGTTTAGCCATATGCTAAGTCAGTCACTGGGCATGAGCCTTGAAAGGGGGTGTGCCTGCCAAGAATGCATATTGCAGAGTTGTGACAACATGTCCAAGCCGCATGTGTTTTGCATATCACCTGCTATCTGTATATCTTGGACTGCTTTTAATCTGCCGGTATTTTTGCTTGACGTCAAGTTTTGGTGTTGCTCATTGATTACATGTGGGCACAGGTTGCATTTTGTTGTGTGTCCAGACCAGCAAACTTGGTGACCAACTTCTGGACTGCCATTCTAAGGGTTTATAGGGTTTAGACCTGCCATCCTGAGAGTATATACGATTTGGGCCTGCCGTCCTCAGGGTTTATAGGCCTGCGTACGCTGCGTACATGCTGCAAAAAGAAAGTAAAATGAAGCATAAGCCTCTCTTGTCTCCTGTATACATGGAGTCCAGATGATACATAGCTCTTTCCAACCCCAAAAAGACTATTTCAACTCAGAAACGTCATCCCTAAGTAGAGAAACGTCTGGAGACAATACAATCGCGTCTCTACATTGAGGAGATGTTTTAGAGCCCAAATGATGCATGGTGTGCCATGTGTTATCATAGATCATGTATCAGTTCCTGTCGTCAGCATTTCACCAGTCCAGATTGTGTTTCAGGTTCTCAGGACAGTAAGTCAGCAGCACTGAAGTCTCTGAACCAAAGGCGCAACTATGGGGCTCAGCCAGCAGCTGCCTGCATCAGCAAGAGCATTGAAAGGGCCCTCCGGGAGGAGGGCAGAGGGCATCCCCCAGCATGCATGCCATCCGACCAGCTGGATGCCCTGGACTGGCAGCAAGAAGAAGAAGATGACTGGCTGCATGGAGACCCTGAAGAAGAGGGTGCATGGGGGGTTCATGGCGCAGGCAATATGGTCAAGGCATCTGCAAGCAGTGCCTTTCAGCAAGCCAACTCGCATACGCCGCAGCAGACATCATTGCTGTCAGGCTCACAGTCACCTGAAGCTGGGCAGCAGCAGCAACAAAATCCTCATCGTCATGTAGTCAACTGCCAGCAGCGGCCTCCACAGTTGTCGCATGTACATCACCGCCATCATCACCAACAGCAGCAGCAGCAGCAGCAGCAGCAGCTGTTGGCAGGCAACTTGCAAGTTCAGCAGCTTGGTGAGCAGCAACAACAGTGGCAGCAGCAGTCACAGCTGCCTAATCAGCAGCAGCAAACACAGCAGCCAAGCTTACTCACCAGCTCAGCTGCAGATGGGCAGCCTGCCCAGCAGCGGCAGCAGCAAGTCTCTGCTGTGCTACCATTGGAACTTCAGACTGCCTCTGCAGTGATGCTGATGAAGCATCACAGGCCACCGGATGGGCTGAAACCAAGCTTGATGCAACAAAGCTGCAAAGCTGCCTCACAAGTGGAAGCCAATAGCTGCCAGTCAGTGCCTGCAGTAGAAGGCAACGGCAGACAGCTTGCAGGACAGGCACTGCATCAGCTCCAGCAACAGCATCAGCAAGAGCCCCAGGTCTCGCATTCTCAGACACCGATCGCGGCTCCAGCCAGGTGTGGTGTAACGCTGCTCCCAGGTGAAGGCACTGAGTCCAGCAACTGTTGGCAGGCTGGGCACATGCAAGCTCAGCTAGGTGTTCATGTCAGGCATGATCAATCTGGCGGGACACATTTGCAGTCTCTGGGCCCCAACTGCACTGATGCTAGTCAAGATGATGAGCTGCATGCACATCAGAATGGACTGGGACAGATGCAAATGTGTGAGCAGATAGCAGACATGAAAGCTGCGTCATTTGCAGAGGATAAGCATCAGCTTGGGGAATGTGCAGAGTCTGGTAATGATGATGCTGTGAAACATGCAGTCATGCAGGTAGCTGACACTGAACAATCTGATTTCGAGCTTGCTATGCGCTTGCAAGAGCAGGAGCATGCTCTGCAGCGGCAGCACAGCCGACCTGTGCTGACTGGTCTCCTGAGAACGAAACCGAAACCACGACAAGCTAGTGGTACCCTGCATGCTTTCTTCAAGAAAGCATGATTTACAATTGAGTGAACATGTAAACCTGTGGCTGGCACATTGCGCTGGTGCTCCAGGCAACCATATTGGAGTTGATTTCATGATCATGATAGCTAGAAAATTTGAAGATTTGCTTGTCCAAACATTGTTTGTATAGACAAGCTGCACAGAATAGGTACATCAGTAGGAGCTACATGTAAACAAGTTCTGCAACGCAAAGCGGATAGACCTAGGAACAAAGCGGACGTGGGTTTGATGTTGGCTGGTCACTTTTGCAGTAGTTTAGTAATTGGCAAAATTACAAATTAGCAGCTGTCGCTCCCGCCAGTGCAGTGGAGTTGGGTCAAATCTGAGTCTGCAACGAAGACGTGGACCGGAACAGGACATCGGCGATCACTTGTGTTGTTAGTGCACAGTTGTTTGTTCAGCCGCGTCATTGTTCGCCCGAAGCTATCACGGAGAATCTGCTCATACCCCAGCTACAGATCATAGACAACCATGTCTGCAGCAAAGAAGTCGGAAGCGGAGGCTCGCGTGAAGGCTCTGTATTACATCATGCAGTCAACAGAGGCAAGTCACTGCATTTGCACGCTTCTATAAGGAAGTAAATTGCTCGCTGCGAGCTTTGCAGGCTCGCAGGCAGAATGGCGAATGAGCACGTTTCTCCTGATGCAGAACAAGCTGGGAGGAGGTGAAGGCATTGAGGGCTTGTACGGGTCTCTCACACGTACAGGCATGCAGAAGGTGCTCCACAGCTTGACCAAGAGCTGCGGACTAGACCAGACAAGCAGGCTTGTAGACATTGGGGCAGGTCTGGGCAGGTCAGAACTCTCTTGCACTGCTGTATGCACCAGTGCTGTGTCAGCCAATGTTGCAGACACAACCCTTCTTGAACTTGCTGCATCCTGCCAGCCAGCAATGCCAGTATCACTGCCCTTGAGGCGTGGTGCTTATCTGTCCCAATCATCTTGTCAACTAGCATGCATGTATCTGGCCATGTATACTGGAGACCACTGCTGAAAAGGTGTTGCAACAGCATGTGCGATGCACTTGATCATGCAAAAACTTGCTGGTTCAAGCACATGCTGCATCTCTACAGTACCATGGTGTACCTGCCGTTCACAACATGTAAACGGCTGGCATTTTGCCTGCAAGGAAGCTTTCACCTGACCTTGGCCCATGTGCTTTTGCATCAAGCTGCAATACACACCAAGACACAATGTGCATCCACCAGGATGCAGCTTAGTGTATATAATAACCTCAGGGAGCATGCATACACGAGAGCCAAAGCCTTTGCACACCTTTGCATCAACACTGCTCTTGCAGACAAATCTTCCAGAGTAGCTCCTTGAACCTGCTAACAGGATGATGAAATCTCACCCAGCAGTCACTTGGCACACCCTGCATGCTCAAATCAGCTTGACAGTGAGCTCAGATCTGCACGAATTGACCGAGATCAACTGTTGTGATCAACGGTGCCTAGGTGCAACAGAGCAGTAACATCCTGCCTTTTGATGCCTGACCTGGATCCTGTGTGGCTGCTTGTGCAGGCCGCTGCTGCATGCTTTGATCAGCCCTGGGGTAGCCTCTGGCTTTGGCATAGAGATTGACCAGATCAAATGCAGCAAAGCAGATGCATTCTTACGGCAGTCTGCTGCTGCTCTGTTCTTGCGAGGCCTGGCTGGCAAGGACCTGGCTGTGCCTGAAGTCCAATGCTCTGCCATAGAAAAGGTGAGATCCTGTTTACCTGGGCAGCCCGGCGTAACACTTGGCTTCTCATTAAATTGACGCCGAAAGGCGGAATCTTTCCTTTTCCTTTTGAGATCCTGTTTTGTGGCTGGATTTGCAGCTTCCTTGTGCTTCAGGTGAACTCTGGCCGATGTCTTCCTTGTTGGTGTAGTGCACATAACTCCTCAATGAAGCATGCTCTGTGTCTCTTCACTGAAACGCATGCTGATCATTTCACAAGGGGGGTGCTAAGGTGGGGACAGCAAGATGTGTGTGATGTCCGAACAAGGGACAGGGCATGTCTTATGCACCCTCAATCCAGCAGTGGCCCTTGGCATCACCACCCTTCCCTATTCACAACCCCTTCCTTCTGCCATGCCCATCCTCACCCTCTGTGTCATCCCCCTGGTCTCACAACCCCAACCTCAGCCCCTGAGGGGCACGACACCCTTTAGATGCTTTGGTTTAGATGCTTTGGTTCACAGCTTGCTTACAGCTGAACCCATGCCCAATCTTTCCAAGCAAGAGGCCACAATCGAGCAAACAAGCTCATTGCTGCTTGCCTGCCTCAGTGTGTTCATGGCGTGGCAGATCTCAAGCCTATACCCACATCTTTCACCAGCGAGACCTGCTCTCACCAAAGCCATGTCCTTTGCTGCAGATCAACAGCCAGTTACCCCAACAACTTGCATTGGAAGGCTCACATGCTGACTCTGACACACAGTGGCATTTCTGCCCACCTGCTGTTGAACAGGAACATCAAAATATTGTTCTGAATCTGACCTCATCCTTGTCTTTTGGTGCAGATCAGGAGCCTGGACCCAGCAACGCATGCCTACTCCTTCTGGGAAGGAGTGCCCATTGATGCCAAGTGTGCCTTCGGCTGCCTGTTTGCTGCCTCCAAGACCCTCAAGGTGATCCTCTTAGACTGCTTCTGCAATGTTTCTCATGTAATGTGCGTGCTTGCCAACCTGGGCAGCCCAGTATAATACCTGGCTTCTCATTAATTGACGCCGAAAGGCATAGTCTTTTCTGTGCTTTTGTGCGTGGTTGCCAGCCGGCCCGCATGGGTGTAGTCAATGTTCAGTCATGGCGCAGCCAGATTTCTCAGGGTGCCTGTTGCTGGCTTCAAGTGCCTCATGCATGCTGCATGCGAACCACCCGAGAGCATTCAGTGAGAACAGCTTACGCCTGAGCAGAAGGCAGTGCTCCCCTTGGATAGCGCTCATCTTCACACACCAAGATATCTGACACTGCATCAATCTGGCTGGTGCAAGCTGAGTCTTGCAGAACCCTTGGGCAGACCTGCAGGGTTGTGCATGACTAGCGCACTGGCATGTAGCAAATGGTGGTTGATTTTGATGGATGTTGCAGACACCTGCAACTGTGCAGAAGAGATGAGACATTCAGAACTGGTCGTGATGCTGGTCTTTGGCCAGAGTCTGCCATTTTCCTGAGTGTTTTCATATACAGCCTTGATCCAGTACATGCATACAGGCAGATGGAAATGCAACATGCAAAACCAAGAAAAATACAGGCGAAACCAGCCAGGGTTCAGTCCCTTTGCTCTTAATGACTCATAATGAACTGAAACCTCACTCCAGCATGCGTACACAAGCAGGTGGCATCACGACAAGCAAGGCTGGCAGAAGTAGAGGAACAGCCAGCCTTGGCTGAGTCCCATTCTTCTGTTCCACCACCACGTCATACAGAACCTGACTTCACAAAGGTCTTACAAGCTGACCTTTCAGCCTTACATGTAGAAAGCATACTGCAACAAGCCAGGCACAAGGCAAAACCATGGTCCAGCCTGAGTGGACTTTTGGTGTCATGCTTCACAAGCCTTGGCTGAGTCCCTCTCTTCTGTTCCATCACCATGTCATACAGCCCTTGATCCAGCCTGAGTGGGGTATTTTTGTCATGCTTCACAAGCCTGTTGATCCAGTGTATGTGGTGCAGGCAGTGGCAGTGGTGCAAAGGGCAATGAGGCAGACGCCGCCAGCAGAGGTGATGGAGGACCTGGGCTTTGGCCTCCTCCACCTGGTTGCCTCCTTCCCAGTCTCCATGTCAGGTGCACCTCCTGCCTTCTATCTTCTCCCTTCTGCCTTCTATCTTCTGCCTTCTCCCTTCTGTCTTCTCCCTTCTATGTTGTATCTTCTCCCTTCTCCCTTCTCCCTTTTCCCTCCTGCCTTCTATCTTCTCCCTTCTACCTTCTATCTTCTGCCTTCTGCCTTCCATCTTTTGCCTCCTGCCTTCTATCTTTTGCCTTCTGCCTTCATTCCGCTGATCTAGGTGGCTTCAAGCCTGTACAACGTCATGAATGCCTTGATCAGTTGATCACCTCTCAAGCAATTCCCACACGTGTAGCCTGATTGTCTGTCTGTTTATTCATTGGAAGTAGACCTGCTGCCTGTCAGCACACATCTCTGGTGACCAGTCAGTGCTGTGATGTGATGTGCTCATTGAGGACTGCAACATATATACGTGGTCCCACATATTCCGAGGGCAGCAGCCAGATGGCTGCGATACAGAGTTCTGCATGCATCTTGCTGATGATAGTAAACTGAAGTGATGCCTGACAACAATACAGCAGTGTTAATTGACTCTGTGTTAGCAGCCAACCTGGGAGACTGTACCACTAACATCATAAGCAGTGTTGAATTGCAGGCAGTGGCAGGAGCTTCACAGCGTACGTCTTTTCAAAACCCGATCAAGCACAGCGTGCCCAGCAGGCTGAGCTGGCAGAAGCCTCAGCAGCTCAGCTGGTGTCGCCTCAGCTGCTCAGTGCTCAGAGGGGCATTGCTGGGTCACCCAGCCCAATCCCCACCCCTGATGGAGCCACAGCATTCAGATCCCACGCTGAGTCACAATGCACAGTCAGCATATATGTTAGTAATGCTACTGAAGAAGAAGATGCAAAGGATGCAAGCAAGGCCATGACTCAGCGCATGGCACAGCATGGTACAGACAAGCGCAGCATACTTGAGTGCGATGTTGCCAAGGGTGTAGGGGCTGAGCGCAGTTCAGCTGAGTGCCAAACTGATGCTGACTGCATGGCTGAGGTAGACTCAGAGTGCCAAGGCATGCTGAGGTGCCAACCTGCTGAGAGCAACGGTATGCACTTGATGCTCATGTTTCAATCACATATCACCATCACATATCACCATCAGATATCACCAGCTGCCCTGTCACATCATAGCTGTTGTGTGTTGTTGGCACCCTTGCAGTATGTCACAATAGCCACTGTAGAATGCTGAGAGGGTTTTGCGTACTAAGACAGTTCTGATGTTTTGCAAACGTACCACAAACCAGTGCATCCTTGATGACATGCACATAGCAAGACAACATCCCATGTTAGCTGGCATAGCAACACTGTTGTAAGCTTACTCTCATCCTGCCAACTGCAAATGCGCAAAACACATCAAGAAAGATACTTATGATGCTTAGGCACACTTGTTGGCTGAGGAGCAAATGACACTCGTATCTTGGATGTTCAGGAAAGGCAGCCTGTGAAACACGTGATTTGCTTGTTGCAGCATGTGAAGAAGTGGAGCATGGGAGGGCCACCAGCAAGTCACTGAGGCCTGTGAGCAAGAGCAGTCAGACTCACGCTCAGCCTCACATTCAAATTGCTCGCAGAAGTCAGCGGCAGCAGCAGCAGCGTCAGCTCAAGGACAAACAGCTGCAGGCAGAAAAGCTGCACACAGCCAGAATCAGTGCTAGAGCCAAAATCCCAGCTGCTGTTACCACCCCAAGCAGCACTCGCAACAGCTCAAGGGTGGTTTCATGCACTGGGGTGTCATGCAGCAAGGGCAGTGCATGTGTGCCTGGAACAGCAGGGAAGTTTTCCAGTGAGAATGCTCTAGAGAGGGAAGCCTCAAAGGGCAGTTTGGCAAAGGAATCAATGGGCATTATTGGGTCCAGCAGGAAGGGCAAAGGCAGTCCTAGTGCTGGGGTCAAGAAGCAGACTTCCCCAGTGGGCAAGGGCTCAGGTGTGGGTCTAGGACTTGGGGGTCGCTTCCCATTGAGGGTGAGGAAGAATGTGGAACAGTTACATGCCAAGGGCGACTTGAATGGCAAATTTGCCCAGGTCACTCAAAACAGGGGCCTGGGTGATCTTGCAAAACACATGGCGGCATCACATGCCACTGCATAGAGGTCTGTGTATGGACCACATTGTCTGCCATTAACTTTTCGAGGTGTTTGTAGTAGATAAAATTTGAGCCACGCGATAAGCCTGCATCTAGAGGCTGCACCAACCTGATAGCAGTTGGCAGAGTTCTTCCAGTTAGTGCATGATGGCTGCTACAAATGCCTGCCAGTACATTGACATATAATGCTTGTTGTATTTCACTGATTACAGCTGCTGGTGTTGGGAGTTTTGCATTCCAGTGGTACCATGGAAGGACATCTGATGTTACAGTGTGAGCATGCGTGCCTCCAAGGCTTACACACAAGGACATAGGCTGTGTCTAGTGTGCAAGTCGTTGGATTGTGTGGAGGATAAGCAGCAGTGTGTGTTTAATTGTGCAGCGTACAGCCGTTTCAGGTCACAGCATTTGGACCTCCTGCAGCACTGTTGTACTATTGCAGACTTTATGACTTTGTGTAAACCAAATACATGTGGCGGTTTCTTCAGGGAATGCTGTGGATGTGGGAAGCAAATCTTGTCTGTGTGAATTCACTGAACTGCATTTCTTGTCTGTTGGGTCCCAGTTGTCCCCCAGGACATTAAAGATATATTGATTGATTGACAAAGCATCTTCGAGGCATGATGCAAACAGCATGCATAGTACACATGAAGCGCAATGTCAACATCTCATGACTCAGAAGTGCTATTTGCGGCTAGCTCTGTAAGCTTGACTTGCTTGGACCAGACTGGGAACCGAGACAGGCACACTGGCACCCATTGTACTGGTCAATGCTGCCTTCAACAAGTACCCTGAAGCCCCACTGCCTTTGACACCTTTGGGCCTAGCATCAAGAAGTGCTGTACACAGCGCGCCAATATTGCTTTGTAGCTTGTCAGGGCTGAAACTCGCTTTGCCACAACCAGCATGCAAAACAGCTCCTTTGTCAGCCCTGAACTCCACTTTGCCTGTTTTGAGCAGCCTGATGGCCTCTTTGATGTCTGTGGAAAGGGTGCCAAGCTTTGGATTGGGCATTAAACCTCTTGGGCCAAGGATCTTTGCAATCTTGCTCAGTTTTGACATCATGGCAGGCACAGCCACAGCCTTATCAAAGTCTAAACTGCTGCTGCCAGATGCTTGTATTTGCTGCACTAGCTCCTCTCCTCCAACAACATCAGCACCTGCACATCACAGTCGCATGATGTTGTGCTTGTACTGTGAAAGTCAGCATTGGCCGATTCCGACAGACCACATTTGATGTTGTGACAGGTGTAGCGTGTCCGTGTGTAAGCTGTTTGCACCAGTGCAAAAGCTTGCTGAGGCATGCATACATTGCAGTGTTTTGCAACATGAGGCCAGGCTACAAACGCATTTTGTGGCCAGCCTCCTTGTGGATGCAACCAGCAAACTGCATAACAGCTTGATGCACAATGTCTCTCACCAGCTGCAGTTGCTGCAATAGCATCCTCTCCCTCTGCAAAGGCAGCAACTCGTAACGACTTGCCAGTGCCATGAGGCAACATAGCTGTGCCACGAACTGCTTGATCACCCCTTTTTGGATTGGTCCCAAGGTTGATTGCAATCTCTATTGTCTCATCAAACTTGGCCCTGGCATTTGCCTGCATTCTCTAGACTGTGAATTCTGCCTGCTTGACTGTGCTGTGTTTCATTATGCAGAGTATCACCTTAACTTCATCTATTGCCTGCTGGATAGCAACAGGTGGCCGTATGATCCGAGTCTGCTCTGATGATCCACTCTGAAGCACAAATCGGGGCAGGGGAGCGTCAACGTCTAGTCTAGGTCCTGCTGTGGGGTCAACTCTGAGACTTTGGGCCGCTGTCGATGCACACTGTGTACTTGTGTAGGCCCATGGTTGCTGAATTGCAACACAGGTATGCTCAGACTGATGAGCTGCAACCTGCCGCATGTCATAGGCTGTCGTCAGTGATGTGGATGGCAGCACGTCAAGAAATTGAGCGACAATAAGTCTACTGTCAGACCAGGCCCATGCTGATTTTGATGTACTTACCGCACTGCTGCCCTGCACATGTCGCAAACGCGCACAGACTTTTTGACTTTGTACTACAACCTGTCTTCCGAGCATGGTTCCTTTCAACACAGCAACCTCGGGGCGGCGGTTGAACGTGCGTTTGCAATGACGTAGAGATACTCGTCACATTCAAGTCTGGCAGACCAGCTGGTATCCATGTATTGTAGTTGGCGTTCCAGACAACGATGTTCTTCTTTGAACGACAGCAGCATGCAGCACAATGCAATCAGATGTGTTCCTCAAATTTGCCAATTTTGCTTTGTGATATACATTGCTTTCATGGACATACATGGTTTCACATGACACAGAACAGCCTGAACGAAATGAATTGTTGATTGCAACAGAGTCAGCAGGCACTCTTGATTCATTTATGGCAGAAGAGCAGCAATGGCATACTCATACAACCAGCAAGTGCAACAGGCAGAAATGCCAAACGGCAGCCTAGATGCTCATGATTTGTTTTTCAATGTACACATCATAAAGATCAGTCCAAGCAAGAGTTCAACATGATTCATTGCTGCCAGCCAAAGGCTAGCTGTGACAACAACTGACAAAGCAGCACAGAACAAACAGAAAACAACAAACAAGGTCAACAACCAACAAAACAGAGCAATGCCACAACTACTCAGTGAGGTCCAGCACATCAGATACAAGATCAACAGGCTTGACAGCCTTGGCCACTTCATGGTACTTTGAATGGCAGTACTTCTTGTACACTGCCACCAGAGTGTTCTTCTCTGCCTTCTTGTGAAGGTTGGTCAGAGCCAAGGCACAAGGCCTGATACTGGTCTCATCAAAGCCAGAGTGCTTGCGCAGAGCATATGGGTATGCTTGTGACTGCTGGAAAGCTTTGTTGGCAACATACACTGCAGCTGCTGCTGTCATGGAGTGTGAGTACTTTAGCATTGTGTACTCAGGCATGGACAGCTCCACTAGATAGGTAGCATACGTGCACAGCTCCTTGTTGTTGCTGACGTCAGCTGCCTTCAAGAAGCGTGACAGGAAGTTGAAGGGGGTGGGGACTGTGAGGTTGAAGCGCAGAGTGTTGAGCATGACCTTCTCCATGTTCAGGATCTGCTCACGTGTGTAGGCCTTGTCGCTGATGTAGACGAAGTCTCTGACCTCAGGCGCCCAGATTTCCTCGTACTTGGAGGCAATCAACATTGCAGTGACACCAACCTGCAGACAGTGACAGCTGTCTTGTTAAAGGGCTTGTATGTAGCAGTTGACATTTTTTGCTGTGAGCATAGTAAGAAACATAGTGAGAAACACTCAGTCCAAGCTGAATCTGAAGCAGCAACAAAGTACACCTAGACGGCTGATTAAAAACACAGTAATGTTCCAAGTATGCATTGGCAGTGAAGCACATGACTTGTTGTAGCAACTGAATCAAAACATAGTAATGTTCAAATTACACATTGGCAATGAAGCACAGGACAGGTTGCAGTGACTGAAAGCAGAAGTGCATACCAGCTGCAGATTCTTCCGTGTCATTGGCTTCTGCTCTAGAAAGCGGTCAATGACATTCATGGTCAGAAACAATGTCTCTGGCATGAGCTGTATAGGCGAATGAGGTTTGTCAGTCCAAAATATCATTGATATAACAGCATATGCAGCAGCAGAAACATTGTCTTTATTGCAGCAGAATGAGAAGTGGTGTTATTGCTGGACCGGACGCTGACCTTGAACTTGAGGTGCACCTCCACCAGCCAGTCAACAAGGATGGCCCTCATCTTGTCATTGATGTCTACCTACACAGACAAGCACAACAGAGATGCTCAGTTTTATAACTAAGAAGCACTGCATCCATAATTTTTTGCTGATGGAGGGCCCATGGTAGTTGACTGTTGACAACACACCTGTCTGCTCATGTAGTCAGGAGCAACACGGTACAAAGGCTCGATCCTCCTGTAGTAGGTGATGATGTCACCAACATAGTCTGACGCAGCCAAGGGGTCAGACTTGTCATCCTTGTCAATGTCAGGGATAGGGGATATAGGAGCTGCCTGCTTGCGCTCTACCACAGCTGATTCACTGCGGCTTTGCAGAAGCGAGCTCATGCTGCTGTTAGCACGCCTCTTTGACTCCTTTGCTGTTGCAGCTGGAGGTGCGGGTGCTGGACCATTGAGATCACGTCTGCTCAGACCAGTCCGTGGCTTAGTAGCGCCCCACCCTGGCTCTCCAGCCTGGCAGGCACTCCAAACGTCAACAAAAAGACAGGGCAAGAATAGCATCCGCCAAGCGATTGAGCGGTGCTGAGACTGAGCATTACCTTTGGCTCTGGCAGTAAGCCCTGTGCAGCAGCAACTGCTGACTGCCTTCTTGTCATCACTCCTGACTTTACCTGCAGATCACAAACCGTCAAATTCACGAATCTGCACGAAAGAACAGAGTTTGCAGAACAAGGAGTGAGAGTTCGTTGGCCAACAGATCTCAAATGTCAAGTGCAGAATGGTCGTTTCAAACTAGATGAGGGGAACAGCTGACGATACCATCGAAGCGCCGCTCACCTGAACTTTCCCGTCTGCTGCAGCAGCGGCTTGCTTGGCTGCGTTCTCTTTGCCGACGTTGCATCTTGTTGGAAAGGAGCCTACAAGATTGCCGACGTCTCCCAAAACACTGCACAACACAATCGGGATGAGTCAGGCGTACTACCTGCTGGCAGCCAAGCAGAAGAGGTGATGCTGCCGGTGTTCAGCCGCTCAGCGGTAAGTCGGACTGTTGCATAGACTTACCGGCGCTGATTACCGGCAGCAGGACCTGCTTTGGCCACACCAAGAGCTTTGAGTTCTCGGGGATGTGCAGCATTTTCGTCTGCAGGCGGGGCTTGAGATCGTGCAAAAGACATGGTGTTGAATACTAAGACACTGTTCTATCTATTGATGGCTTCCAAGGCTGTGACGGCCACGCCCCTGCAAAGCGATGGCATGTTACTCAATTAACTTGACTCAAATATGGTGAGGCTACAGCAGAGCAGCGATCGTGATTTGGTGCTATACTCACTGTGCCTGCTGCGCGAACACGCCTGCAAGGCTGGACGAGCCTATCAGCACCTGGAAGCTTCAAAGATGTGAACTTGGTTGGCTGAAGAGGCGACAGACGAAGTCACTGTGATTTGATTGTGGCGTTGTTATGTACTGCATAAAATTTTCCGTCCCGAGGGGCGGCCCCGTGAAATTGAAGGCCCTGTAACTTTGCAAGCTAGGGCTGTGCTAGGGTTTGCTAGTATATGTCAAGTCTCGCTGTTCAAGGTAGTACCGCAAGCAGAGTACAGACGGTCTAATTTTGGCTTAACATCAGTCTTTTGAGGAAATCATAGTGACACTGAAAGTTGTTGCAGGTCCATCCGATTATCTACTGTTGATCACAAGTTAGCATATGCATGCCAGACGATAAACGGTCAAACGTGTCACTGTGTTAATTTTGTTTTGAAGCAAGCTTGATCCGAGACAACAAAGCAAGTAATGCTCGTGTCAGGCAGGCCGCAGCTTGCACTGCTTGCTCTTGGCTTGTTAGCAGTCCCGTTCCTCACCTTTGCAGAAAGTCATGTATCCCACCCTGTAGAAGGGAAACTTCGGCTTCCAGGTAGCTAGCATGTGGTTGCCCAATAGTGTTGGAACGACAAAGACTGCATCTGGATTGACATAGTTGTCCTTTTGCTGTCCAGTGTTTGCGGACAAAAGCATAAGAAGTAGCAAGATCAAGCTGGTGCTTTCTGTCAATGGTGGCAGTCAACTTCAGGCCTTTCCAACAATTGACGGATCTTTCCTGTTTCCTTCTGTACCAGCTGGAACGCATATGCTGGATGTGGTATCGGTAGATCTGCTCTTTCCTCAGGTGCGTGCCAAAGATGCTGTGTGTCTACTCAGCATCCAGGCATGAAAACATGCAGACCCTGTAGGTGCGCATAGATGTAGATGGCAGCACAGGTAGAGTCTCAGGTGCTTATGCCAACAACCCCATGCAGGTATGCTAAGAGTGTTTCATGCTGTCATCAGGAGAAGTCGAAGTCAGGCTTGCTCATCGGTTCCTTGTTTGACTCAGCACTTTGTGTCTATATGTTTTTCCACTGGAATCTGTAGGGACTGCCGTCACCCTTGATGATACGGCCACTAGCCAAGGCAGAGTATTTTGAGGTCGGGCAGCAATGACAGCAGATGTGCATCATGTGCATGGTCTGTGTAGATCTGGCAGCTCAGCTTAAGCATTGTACTGACGTGTCCTACTTGTGCAGAAGCATCCACCTTTCAATCTGCAAGGCATCATCATGAGTCCGTACGGCCTGATGATTGGTAAGACAAGCATGTGTAGCAGTTACGCCTTTTTTTTGCCTACCATGGTCATCGTGCACCTGCTTTTGTCACCTCTGCTTTGTTGCCTGCTTGCTGCAACCAGTTTCAGCCAGGATGCCCTGATGTACACTTGCCATACTGATGCCACTTCTTTATGCAAGAATGCCACTGCGTTATTCTGTGGTGTATGTTGTGTCCCATTGCTGTGTTTGGCTGTATACAGCAGCATAGCCTGTGTATGTCAGCTGTCAGCTGAGTTCAGAAGCTCGTGTGCTTCTGCTGCAGGCTTTGCCATTTTTGCCATAGTCGTCATGCCGATGCTCAAGGTAGATCCAAATGAGTACAAGGAGCTGATGGGAGACAAACAGGCCAAAGAGGCTCTGCCTGGTGGCAGCTCTGACAGCACACCTGCCCGACCACGCCTCAGATAATATTGTCTCTGCCTTCAGCACAGCATTTTTTTGGCACAGCGCTGCTGCAGTGGCAACAGGTTGCAATCAGGTCTGAGAGCACGCTGCACATCTGCCCAGCTGTGCCGTAGGTAGTCACACCTTAGCTTATGGCATGGCAATTAGTGAGACAAAGCTGCATCAGACTGATGACAGCAGTGCAGCGTTGGAATGGATGCAGTGTAGAACATTGCACCACTCAAATGAAAAACTTTTGAGGCTGAAATATGCTTGACTGACACAAGGACAGCAGGCCTTTTAGGCATATTGCCATTCTAGGCTCACCCTTAATGTCTAAGCCATTTGCAGACACTGCTATACGATTATGATTTCATCCAGCCACACTCACCATTCAAGTTCTGAAAACATTTTTTGGTTGTGTTCGTGCATGTTGCTTGAGATGTCATTCGGCTTCACTGTTTTGCTCAGCTGCTGCTACTTAGGCAGCATGCAGTGGCTTGCTCAGCAGCGGCCCCACTACTTCGAGACAGTCTGCCCAGCATCAAGAACGGTCGCAATTAGAGTAAATTATGGTTACAGCAACTTTGAACGTATGGTAAGGTACAGCAAGTAGCGATTGATGCACAGCTGGCTGGTATTCAGCTTAGGCAGAAGGATATCAGGGATTAATGTGTCGGCAATATGCGACGCAGTTGAAGCAGAGGTGGGGCCATACATACATGACAATAGATGATGCGACTAATATATGCAGGGAGTGGCATGCATGAGGTGGTGCCATTGGCCTCTGGTACTGTAGAACAGCCTTGATCCAGGCACTATAAATTTCAGGCAGTCATGTTCGGAAACTCACACACTTACACAATTGCAGCAACAGCTTTGTCATGCGTTGCTCGTCTATGTCCTGAAGCCAAACATACTGTCACAGCACGGCGTCCACCCAGGCATTGACGATCCTCACTGTGATCAAAAGTGTACCACATCGTCAACATGAACATTTATACCAGCCACATCAGGAGACGCAGCCCCATGAGTAAGAAGGCCAGATTGTGAAAGGGTTGTTGTGCGTAGAGACAGCAAAACTTCAGATAAGACACTCAATCTACCCTCACAGCTACAACTGCAGACAAACACAATACATACTGACTACACACTGCTGACAAAATGCTAATGTCACTATGTACTGCTGCAATGTGCAGCGACTCAATGCAGACCTAGAGAGACATGCGCTACAGGCTTTTATTGCTGGGCATGCTACGCTGTTGACCTGTGAAGTGCTCAAAACTAGCTAAACATAGGGACCAAAGATGCTCTGCAGTCGTCCAATAGGTTTGACCTGCCCAGACTGCCTACACACATCATGACCAGCATTGTGCTACAATGAGTCATGATGCATGCAAATGCAGGTGGCACATCTGTTGCAGAACCTAAACAACCTAGCAATAAAAAACATGGCCTGCACAGAGCATTTGCCATAATAGAGAAAGGGCCAGAAAATTAATTGAGCCGGGGCTTATGTACACAGATCATTCTTCAGGAATAGCAGACAGCAGACATCCAGTCTGCCAACAAGCTGGCCAATACTTCAAGAAAAAAAGTTCCCTCCAGTTGGCATACTTGCATAGGGTTGGGAGTAGGCAAAGCTGGCGTCATGAGGCAAGGTGAACTCCTGTGCGCTCATGGCCTTCTGTTGGTATGCATCCGGTAGCAGCATCTGGTTTGGAGGGAAGATGGGTCTCAGCTGAGTTGTGTTCAAGGTATCTGTCTGATGGCTGTACAGTGATGCTGGATGCTGCTGCTGAGGCAAGCATCCCATACTTTCAAGCCTGGACATATCTGCTAGCGCAGCAGTGGTCAAACCAAAGGGTATATGCTGATGCGCAAGGGGGCTATCAGCTGTTTGACTCAGGTAGCTAGGATTGAGGCTCTGTCCATAACCATCATAACTCTGCTGAAGGGGATAACCATAAGACGTGCTAGGGTAGGGGGGGTAGCCTGCCCCAGGGGAGGGTGGGGGGCCATGGCCAGGGAGTGACCCATATTGGGAAGGGGCGAAGGAGGGGGCTGCAAGGGGGGGACCCCTGCCAAGAAGACTGGGGCTGAGGGGCTGCTGAATTCGCTGAGCAGCTAGGGCCATGAGGTCTGGGCGGGGTGGAGCTTGCCCCTTGGGCTGCAGTCAAAAGCAGACAGTAAGCTCGGCAAACTTGGTGTACAGACAAGCAGCAGTGCATTGTCCACAGCAATTGCGATAGGCATCCGAGGAAGCGAAACAATATTTGTGACTAAGGGTTGAGGGTGAAGCCGGACTTGCTACGCCTGCTGGACAGACATTGTTTCAGACCTTTGAAACCCCAGCCAGAGTTGATGACAACACAAGACAGCCGTGCATGAAGTGTTGGCAGATTGGACATCACCCTTGTGGCTCTGTGAGGAAACTGCCATGCACTGCCATGCAGCCAGCGTGACTGATTGCATACCAAAGCTGGCAGCACTCATGAACACCTCATGCTGCTGCACGCATGATAGGCTGTGCATGGTATAAGATACTCACCGGCGCGCGCCAGCCAGCTGTGTGGATGGGTGTTTTGGATTGGGATATCTTCAGCATGTTTGCGCCCAGCAACCCACCATCCAGTGTCAGTGCTTGGTGAGCAGCCTGTATTGAGGTGAACTCAACCCATGCAAAGCGTCCACTTTTCCTGACAGCCAACACCTGTGCAGAGAAAGATGCATTTTAGCGGCTACAATGTGTTGCAAGCTGCATGCAAAGCCACCCAGCATGCATGCTGAAGACAGGCTTGTCACCTCTCCAACGTTTTGGAAGAAGTCTGCTAGCACCGTCTCTGACAATTCCTCCATGGGAAGACCACCAACGTGTACTGTGCGCTGTACTCGGTCTGGGTCGTTTGAGCGCACAACACCAGGGCCTGCACCACCCCTGGCCATAGACACTTTGATGGTCCTGTCAAACACTGCCATGCCATCCAACAGGAGAGCCACCTGGGCCTGCACAGCAGAAACATCTTTGAGTTCAAATTTGGATGCAACTGCAGAAGCAGGCAGCTGTAGTTCAAGGTGCCCAGCCTCACCTCTTCTGGCGCAGTGAACTCGATGAATGCATATCGTGTGTCATACGATGGATCCCCGGCAATTCTGATCTGTGTGACCTGAGGAAGCAACCACGACAGGTTGCTGAGATGCTGTCGTTTCAAAAACGGAGCAGTAGAACTGCGTTGACACCCAGTCCGAGCTGTGCACAGCTAACTCACGGTGCCGCAGTGTCCGAACAAGGCTAGCAATGCTGGCTCGTCCACTTCCTTGCCCACGCTGCCAACGTATATAGTTCTATCGGTCTGTTGAGGCATGCTTTGGCACTATGCTCACTGTTTGTGCGGCAAAGGCAGCCACCCCGACAACGGTGGTACGCCAATGTGTACGGCTGGCTGAGCTGAATTGTCTTCCGAATTGAGCGCTGCAGTGCAAATTCTATGTTTGCCGAACGGCATTTAAACCCTCCAGGATTGTGTAAATTGGCTGAGCCTCTGCGAGCAATTCTGCCCTCAAGAGGCACACAGAACCGAACAAATCTACGCTGATCGGAGATCCGAGGCACTATGTATGCAGGTGACCGCACGAGCTTGGAAGTTTCAAAACAACATCACTTCTTATTCTGCGATTCACGGTAAGTCAGCCAAGCTGTCAAGGGAACCCTGAGAAAAGGGAATGCACCGCTTGTACCAGACATTCACTGTAGTGGAATGACCTGAGCAATGCTTGAAAGAATACTTTCGCAGATAGCCGTTGTGCGGTGCACACTTGAATGCATGCCGCTGTTGGACCGTCTCAGCATTCCGATCATCCCTGCAAAACTGCAAAAACTGAACCAGCAGTGGACATCTGCGGCACCAGTGAAAACAGAAAGTCCCACCGCTGCATGCCAGTTGAAGACGCGTATGCCGCCAACAGGGAAAATCCGTTGATCGACCGGGATTTCAAACAAGGTCGGGTGGCCCTATGTCAGACTCAGGTGGCACGGTAGTTGATTTTCACTTGACGCACTGTGCACCGTACAGCATCCTTTTCCTGTTTGTCAAAACAAGCACATGGCTTGCCTGAGCTGTGTGTGAGAGGGACTGTTGCTTTGTCACTTAAGCAGGCAAAACAGGGCTGAAGCACTTGAGACAGCCAAGACAAACGTGCTCAGGCATGTCAGCTGGCAGCTGAAACGTGCCTTGGCAATCAGCTGAATTGTCATCTTGCAAAAGTGCATGCTAGACTCCACACAAGTACGCACATGTAAGTCAACTTGCTTGCCGTACTACGATAACCAGTTGCTTTTGCAGTTGCGGCCAGTACGTCATGACGCATAATGGCAGGCAACCTGGCACAGCTCAAGGGAAGTCATCCTGGTGTAAAAATTGCAATTGGCACGGGCATGCTGCATCAAATCCACGGACTGAAGCCATGATGCTTGAAAGCACACTGTGCTGCTGAAATGATCTGCAGACTGCCATGCTTAATAAGCAGCTGCTGCAGGCTGACCATGTAGTGGGGAATCTGTTCCAACTAGCTTCTGTGTGCATTATGTGTGTGTCAAGAGACAGCTGGTGAACCCTCTGCCTGCAGGTTGTACGCACACTGTGGCATGAGACTTGTCTGAATGTAGCTAGATGCTGCTAAGGCCGCACTACATATCATTCTCCTACCAGCTGCGCAGCTCCTGATCATTATTGTATCACCTGCAGCGAATATGCATTTACTTCAGCCTGACAGCATACAAACTGTGATGACCGCTGAAACGCGACTCGGCGAGCTGCCCTGCAGGCAAGCTGGCAGGATAAAAGCTCAGTTTGAGCTCAAAGACAGGTGATGCAGTGACTGCTTTGGGAGGCATGCATTGCCAATTTGACACATGAATTGCGCGCACGGCAGCTGTGATGAATAGCCAGAGGCTGGATTGGCAGCGGCAAAGCAAATGACCACAACTGAAAGTCTACCGCAGAGACTGTGATACTGCCTGCTTGATCTTTTACCACAACATGTTAAGCACTGCACTTCTGTACTTGTTTTGTCTCAGCTCGATATAAAAGGCCAAACAGCTGTTCAAGAGGGGCCACCCCTCCGATTTTGCTTTCCTTGCAACAAGCAGAGGATGCTAATTCACAACCAGCAATAGAGGCAGCCCCATAAGTCTTCTGCAGTTTGTACTGCAGTCCTTCGGGGCTGCATCTCCTGGACGCGACAAAACGCTTGAGTTCAAGGCAGCTGAGGCTAGAAGAGAGCAAGATACAGCTGAAAAGAGTCCTCTGGACTGTTCGAAGGCATAAGGTAACGGTTGCACAACCAACGCCTTGGTCAGAGCAGGGGTCAGGGCCACGACTACTGCAGCCTGACAACGATGCAATGTAATCTTAGTAAGCCGTTCACTCAGGTGCGACTCCTTCTCCGAACTGCAAGTATGCTGAAGCTTAGCTGAGGATCTGCTAGATCTTGTGTAGAGCTCAAAGCTGAGTGATAGATCTGGGAGGCGCCCAAGCTTGAGCAAGCTTGAGCACGCACAGCAGTCTTTGCGGCAGCTGTACGTACCAATGGCTGTAGGCATAGACTTTGATCATGCGATTAGAGGCATGATTAGAGATGCCTACCTACCTAATCCAACATGACAAATTATGCCTACAAGTCATCGCGAGATTGCATGCACTGTGGTGTCGCTTTGCGACGCTTTTGAGCACAGTGACCAGCAATCGGCAGTCGTAGCCAGGTTCCTCCGCGATGGCCATCTCTCTCTCTACCGCGAGCCTTGTTGCAATTGGTGTGGCAATTTTCTTTGCTCAAGTGGCAAGACAGCCTCCCGCACCTCTGGCAACCTTTGAAGAAGTGCGTCCCAGCCTATACAGACTGAACTATAATTGGCGGATTCTTCCTGTCATTCCATCCATGCCAGTCGCAACGTGGCTGGTTGAGTCTAGTACGCTCATGAGCCCTAAATCCTGGATCCTCATCGACGCTGGCACAGACGTTGCAGCGAATCAGGAAGCAATTCTTCAGGGAATCAAGTCAAAGCTTTCATCCGCAGGAGGCAGTCTAAAACTGATTCTGTGTGAGTCTCCGCATTTCTTTCTGAAAGTTTGCGTCAGTCCTGCCAAGAGTAGCTGGCAAAGCACCGTTTGGTATGTGTTGCAGTGACACATGGTCATGCAGACCATGTTGGGGCATTGCCAAAGTTGCTTGATGCTTACCCAGATGTCAAAGTAGCTTATCACAAAAACGAGGAGCCGTTCATATCTGGTGGCGCACAGTATAGAGACCTTGAGGGTGATACCTGGGTGTTCAATTTGGCTAGGAAAGCTCTGCCACCACTCAATGCAACACTAATCTCCAGCAGTGAGGCCATCAAGCTGGATGGCTCATCTGGTGATGTGGCTGAATATGCCAAATGGATGTCCAAGGACATCCTACTATACCATGCAGTTCCTGGGCACACTCCAGGAATGGTTGCGTTTTATCACAAGCCGACCAAGTCTGTGGTTGCAGCCGACAGCTTCATGCAAATCTCTGCCTGGTTTCCTTTCTCCAATGCCATAAAGATTGGCCCAGGAATACCCTTGAGGCTCGGTACCCAGAGTTTGAGCCGGGCAAAGGAGTCACAGCATAAGCTTACCAAGATAACAGATGCAGCAACTTATTTTGCCTCCCATGATAGTCTTGTTGGTGCCAGTGCAGAATCCTTCAAGAAGTTTGTTTCGTCCTGATAAACTTGCCATGAAGTATAGGATTTTTAGCCAAAAGTTGCAGTTCGTTTTGGGAATACTGAATTGCAAAATTGGTCCATCATGTATACCTGAATGTACACAAGTGTGTAGGCAAGTGCAGACTCTGTACCCTAGACTTGATGTGTCGAGCAGAACACTTCCAGCATTGTTGCGCTGTTCAACCAAGCAAATCTGCTGCTGAGGGCATCAGGTCACATCTCCTCTTGCAGCAAATGCAAGCTACTCATAGTCGTACCTGGAGCGTCAAACTCTGTTTGTGCTTGTTTCATATTGTTGTCGTCTCATGGTACCTTATCATACTCTACATGAGCCCTTATTGTAACTTTGCAACAACATTTGCCCATCTGATCATCAGCTGCAGCTACTCTGTGACATGGCAGACTCTCAGGGTACTATGTTGCTACACCAGTATGTTGCTAGCCTTTGCAAAGGTGCACATGCAACGCATTTTGTGATTAGTGTACACTGCAGGCCTGACAATTGTGAACCTTTTTCGCATCCTCAGATGACTACTCTGCCTGCAGGTACAACAACATTCAGCTTTCCTTGGAATCTGGCAGGCACAAGCTGGCAACCATCAGCAACAGCTCAGGCAGCAGCACAGCCGGCAACAGCTTCATTTATGCAAACTTGAACACTGCACGATACACACTGCACCGCACACTCAGGCCTGCAGGTCAGCTCTATGATTGGAATGCGGTTTGACTGTATTGGTCAACGTGCCCAGATTTGCTGACAACGTTGGGATCTTGCGCAACTGCGGAGGCCTACCAGTAGTGAAGACGCTTAATATGGTCAGCACACTTGGTTGAGTCACAGTGTCCGCATTTAACTTACCAGCTCGACCGAACCTTTCGCACGCGATCAAGATGCGAAACTCCGAAGTTGTCGCGAGCGCGTTTCTCATCATCGGTGCCGTATGTTTTGCGCAATGGCAGCGCTTTACACCAACACCGCAAGCCAAGTTCGTAGAGCTGCGACCTGGCTTGTACAGGCTGAACTTCAGCTGGGAGCTGCATGTCGCAGCTCCCGTTCCTGTTGCTGTGTGGCTGGTTGAGAGCAGCCCCAACTCCTGGATCTTGATCGACGGAGGGACGACAAATTCAAAGAACCAGCGAGCAATCTTGGATGGAATTCAGACCACCTTGTCCTCAGCAGAAGACACACTTAGGCTTGTTTTAGGTCAGACAATGAACCTCAGCCATTGATTTGTACTCTTTGCTGCTACTTGACAATGCTTCTATGCACTACAAAACTTCCACCTTGATCATGCCAGTAGCATAACAGCAGCAGTTCAGCACCTTGCCCAGATTAATGCCTCTTATCAGGCTGTGCCTCTGTCTGCAGTCACTCATGGTCACCTAGACCACACTGGTGTCTTGGGCAAGCTGCTTGATTTGTACCCAAACATCAAGGTAGCATACCATGAGAAAGAAGAGCCATTTCTTTCCGGCGGAAAAAGTTATGCATCGGTCCCTGGAGACAACCTGCAGTTCAATATACTGAAGCGGCTGAGTCCTAGCGTCAACTCGACCCTGGTTCCCAGCAGTAGAGCCTTGCTACTAAAGGGACAGTCTGGGGACGTGTCAGATGTCTTCACATATGCAAACTGGCTGCCAAAGGGAGTTTTAGAATACCATGCTGTTCCTGGCCACACACCTGGACAGGTGGCTTTCTACCATAAGTCCACTGGATCAGTCATAGCAGCAGATTCCTTCACGCACATCTCCGCATGGTGGCCGTTTTCCAATGTCAAAAGCATCTCTTTGGGCTCACCCCCCTTCAGCAACAGTGTTGAAATGGTGAAAGGGTCTCAGCAAAACTTAGCTGTTCTTCCAGGAACAAGGACCTTTTTCCCTTCCCATGATGCTGGCAATGGCATCAGTGCCAAAGCTATCAAAGAGTTTGTCATGGCATAGCCAGCGTGCAACCTCATTTGCAGCTTAGTCTAGAGATAGACACATCCCTCCTGGCAGTATATACCTGCTGTCATGTTGATGCCTCCGCTGGCAGCATTTACCTGTGCATGCAGCAGGGTTTGCTTGCTGCAATTGTATTGGCGCCTGATGGCTCTCAAGATGACCACGCATATGCCATAGTGGGTGATGTTCACCAGAGATGCATTGTTTTTGACAAAGGTCAGGTGTACTGGTTACCGGTACTGTGCACTGTCTACGGTAGACAGCGCTGCAGTAGCAATTTTACTTATCATAAGTTTGAATATAGCCTCTGACTTAGTGAGATGCATTTCGATGCATTGTGCAGCCTAACACAATTCTGCATGACTGCATACTGTGCCACAATATCTCCAAGATCCAGGCATGTTATTGTGCAATGTGGGATGTTGCCCTACAACAGTTAGCAGGCTCTGCAGATCAGTGCATCCTTGGGCTTGTGTACCTGAGATCCAACCTGTGAAGGAAACTGCGCTGGTTGAGTCATCTGTTGCCCAACAGGGAAGCTCAAATTCAGACATAAAAGTGTCCTGTCCCGTTTTCTTGTTGTTGAGTGCCATGAAATTCGCAAGCATTTTTTGCATGCATGTTGGGTATACCTGTCAGCAAACTCAATATCAACAATGTGCATAGCTGTATTACACTAATTACTAAGTAGCCAGAAGAGCCAGGCCATTGTACTGGCCTCCGTGCTGCGTCAGTTGTAGCACATTCGCAGCCTTTACGACTATTAGATGATCTGTTGTTGTGGCTTTAGATAGTGGTCATTGATGACTGCAAATCGCTTTAAGCCAGACACACACATTGTCAAGCCAGACATGGTTGATTGTGATGTACATGCCATACATCTTTCACATCTCACAGCTGCACCCCATCCAGCTGCACAACAGTGGGTGCATACTCGTCTTCTTCTTCATCAAGCCCTACATCTTGAAAGTCGAATTCCCATCCTAACTTCTCTTGGAGCAGCTGCTGCACTTGTTTGCTTGCAGCCAGCAGTTTGGAATTCACTGTGGCTGCCTCTTCATGAAGCATGCTGAAGAATTGTGCAAAGAGCTGCTGCAGAAAACTGTCAGCTAGAAGCTCCTCGATGATTGGAATGCCAAAAGGAGCACCAGGCGAAGGCTCAGAGTCACTCTGTGAGATTGGTTCCTGCAGCAGACAATCACACATGTTTGCATCCATGCAAGAGACTGCTTTGCCCAAAGGCCGGCTTGCATCAAGCACATTCACCAAGGACTGCTATTTGTGAAGCTGGCAGGCAGCACAGTGGAAGTAAGCTCACATAAACAATACTGCAAGCATCAAAGAGTGTGAAACAGAACTTTACATTGTGTTCAATGCAGGGAAATGACAGTGTTTGCCTGCATTCCAAGATGCAGGCAGTCACACACGCTTTGCAGATCAATGCATGCCACATGTCAGAACACTCAGGATGTTATCTAATGTCACACGCACCTGTAGCAGGCTGTGCTGTAGTTGACTGTGCAAGCATTGCAGAAAGCGGATGAAGAAGTGCAGATGTGTCTTCAAGGGACCGTCTTGACAGCCCAGAAGCAAATGGATGATGGCCTTCCATTGTGCAAAGCCTGCAAGGTAGAAGGCATCAGGTTGGCTGCTGTTCACTTCAACTGCTCATTGCCATGTGGTGTGACAACAAATAGCCAGCAAGGCAGAAGGGAAAGAATGCAGAGGGAAAGAAACACACACACACACACACACACACACACACACACACACACACACACACACACACACACACACACACACACACACACCTACACACACACACACACACACACACAGACACACACACAGGCGTCCTCTGCGCTGCACAGTTTTCTAAACCACAACCAAATTATTTATATATGTGTTTTGGTTGTGGGTTGTACATGGGATGAATATACACACTTTCTACAGATTATTGTTATAGACTCAGATTGTCGTTTCTTTCTTGATCAAGGTGTTTTGCAACATCAATGCAAGACCATTCTGCAGTCACCCTTTTCTGCAATACTCATACAGTCACGGTAATGATAACTACAACCCACACTTGCAAAATCTGTTCCATATAAGACCTATACAACATGCGCAACTACGCCACCCCCAAGACTACACAGCATACCCACACGTCAACAAAGCTCACAGCACGTAGTGCACTCATGACCAGCCTGGTATAATACTTGGCTTCTCATCAATTTGACGCCAAAAGGTGTAGTCGCTGCCTTTTCTTTTGTAATGCACTGACACACAGACAAAGGCTTACCTTCCAGGGACTGGCCCATGAGGAAGGCCAGGAAGCTAAATTGCAGCTCGCCCAGCAGGTCACCAGGCTTATCGCCAAAGTGTTTCTGCAGGATGTTGTTGAGCAAGCCTGTCTTGTCCAGGTTGAGGGCAGTAAGCTGTTGGGGAGTCATGCCCGGCACCTACACACAACAGACAAGACTCTGTCACAGTCCCTTCTTTTTGCTGACAAAAATTGATGTATACATTGCGTTTCTGCGCTTTTTGTTTTTATTCTGAAAAGGGCAGAAAAGAGATGGAAGGGAAAAAAGGCTGTGCCTTACAGCAACCATATAGGGAGCCTCCTGAGGCGGCAGCCTGGAGGTAGAGTAACTAGGACTGTGATGGTGCTTGGCAGCAGGGATGCTTTGTGGTGGGCAGACATCCTGCAGAGACCAGGTATTCCTGCTTTACACATACGTTACCATGTACCATGTCATTCCTGCGTTGACTCTGACATGCATCTTTCAACAAGCCATCAAACTGACATGCATGCATCAAGCTTGCGAACAATGCAATCTGCTGGGTTCTCAGACAGGGAATGTGCCCTTAAGCTTAGAAGGGCCAGAAAAGGAGGCACCTTGACTAATCTTGGCAGTTGAGTGTAGTAGCAGCGCCCAACACCTTCCTGTGGTCTGAGATCCGATGTCTGCATGTCAGAGGTGTCTTGCTGTCTGTCTGATGGAGTGGCTTCAGACTGCTGCTCGCCATCCACTCGCATAGCTGTACTCCCTGCATGTTGTGCACGACCCAGATGAATGGTGACATTCTGCTTTGTGTACCATATCTTTGCCAGTGGAGGCATGGCTAACAGCATCCAGGTCAGACTTTACACTGGTGGCGAGCTGCACAGCTGTCTGACACCATCTTGCACAGTCAAGATGCAGATTGGACACTGCCTGCTCTGCTGTTGATCCAAAGGATCTCCCATAGGAGGTCGCCTATGAGATAAGTATCGCTGCTACCATGCTGTGCATAATTTCACGTTTCCTTAAGCTTCACTTGCAGTTGCTACTGACGATACCTTGCTGCTCCTTGCATCAGCTGTTACTGATGTGTCCTATGCTCACCTGTAGACTCTGCTGCTGTCTTTCCTTGTTGAAGCTGGGCATACAGCTTCTTCTCAGCAGGTGTAACAGGTTTCAAATGAGCAGGATCAGCCTCAGCTGTGATGCTGATGTTGCCTGATGGCAGAGGCGACAGCCTGCTGACGACACTTTGGGAGATGCAGCTTGACAGGCTCTGCCACTGCTGGTAGGCATGCAAGTTGTAGGGGGCCAGGTTCTGGTCAAAGTCATAGCGCCTTGCTCCTGCTTGAAATGGCTCTGCCTGCAGGAGGGGTGCTCAGGACATGGCAGCAACCTTTGCTACATAACAGCATCTGCTTGATGGAAGATGCAAAGGAAGCATGTGCAGCAAGGTGTGCAACTTTGCTGATGCGTATCTGTACCTAGTACTGCCATCCTTTACAGCGTTGGTAGCTAAATGTGTACATTTGGATGCGAGCATCACCTCGTCAGATGGCACTTCAAATAGGAGCTCCTGCTCAATGCTCCATCTTCTGACATACACCTGGCTGGGGGCCAAGTATGCAAAAAAGCTTGAGGTGGGTGCAAAGTTTCCAGTACGACTGGCTGCGTTGTATGACACCATGTGCGTCCCTGGAGGCAGCATCTTGACTCCCTTGAATTTGGGACCAACTACAAAGCTCTGCAAGCATGCAGTCAAGGCTTGCATGTGAGCAGCTGGCAGCGCGCCGAATCACAGAGCTCTCAAAGCAGACTTACTTGATGGTCAAAAGCAACGTGGGTGTGCTCAGGAACATCCAGCAAAAGAATCGTAGCCCCCTTGTCGGCATAGTGTCTGGCAGCTTGCTGGTCGATATTGACAGCGTAAGGGGCTTCCATCTTTGCTTAAGTATGCTGCAAGCGACAGACGCTCTTGGTGTGACCGTCTACTGGGTCGTATGTCCTAACGACTGCTCTACTAAGCAGGAGGAGCTGTGCAATCCACTAGCTGATCAAGACTCTGTGTCAGTAAAACACCGGGGGGCGCCGCAGCTTAAAGACATGGTCAATCAACTGGCAGATTGCACAAGCATTCATGCTGCTGCTCCTGCATCACCACCTGGGCTAACGACGTCAGTTGATGCATGCTTGCTGCAATGAATCTGCCAGCGCCCTTTGCTCTGTGCAAAACGCCCTCTCTCGGCATGTCGAGTTGCCCCTCAGCATTGTTAGGTGTCGTGGTTGTAGCAAAGTGACGTGACTTGTCTGCAGCAGCGCCAGCAACTTTGCCCGCATATACAATAAATCGAAAAGGTCTGTTGCCATTGCGAAGCGTGTAGACTCTCAGAGCGCCACTGGCTGATGCAGTACGTGTTGAAACTGATCAATCGATCCGTGCAGGTGTTCGGACAACATGACAGGCGGCGCTGATGCGATCCAAAAGGCTGTAGATAAGAAGACTCCTGGTCAACCGCGAACGATCAGGTCACAGGTTGGCTTGACCGAGGACCCTATGCCGGAAGGCAAAAAGATTGCACAGCCAGAGTACGTCACCTTGGTCGAGCATGCTAATCCTGATACTGTACGGCCTTTTGTTAATCAACCTGCCTGCAGACACCATCACGACGTAGAGCCTGCAAGCCATGGCAGCAGTGACCCTGGGAACAATGCTGGTGAAGAGCTCAGCAAAGAAGGAATTAAAGGACACAAAGAAGAGCTGAAGCACATGCAGGTGTGTCTCATAATGTCAAGTATTGTCAATAGGTCGCGACACAGAGCTGACAACCACTGCTGGTCCATGTTTCTGTATTGCAATAACTGTTCCACACCTGAGAACCACATGGCCTGTATGATGTTGCAGAATCAAGCCTCCAAGTATGACTCAGCATCGAATCCTCTGAACAAGAATGCTCCGACTCAGAGCGCATCTGACATGAAAGGAGTCCAGCAGCAATAAGATGTAATACACTACCAATCCAGACTATTTGGCATGTACTTTGACTGCCGAAGCTATGCTGCACTCCACAGGGATCACTATTCCTGCTGCAGCTGCTGTAAGGCCTGCATTGTAACGGTCACAACTCTAGTCCAACCAGGCTCATGACGTCTGCTATGAGATCACCGCTCAATCTGGATGTTCATTGCTAGGAAGTGCTGCTTCCAAGCACAACTAATGCAAGTATGTGCTGTCAGGTCTACTCTGGCAAGCACATCTGTGATGTGTGCTGGCATGTATGGTATGTTTCATCATGTCACAATGACATCTGAGTCACAACATGTGCATTGAATGTGCAAGGTCTCATGTCAGCAATGCAAATGAGTGTAGTGTCTGGATTGACTTACATGCTGCAATGTGTCAAAGAGGTTGCTGGCGCAAAGTCAGTTACAGGGCATAATTTGTTGAAGGATACAGTGCTGCTGTGAGCAAGAAAGGAAGAAAAGAAAAGACTACACCTTTCAGCATTGATTAAAGAAAAGCCCAAGGATAAGATACCATGGGCTCCTGTGTGAGCAAGGACTCGTTGCCTTGTGCAATACTCAGCCTGGTCAAGCCTGGATCGCTATTTCACCTTGCTCACAATCTCTGTGCTACAGACCATCACCTTGTAATCAATTGCAGCTTCACTTTCGTCCAGGGAGCGCGGCTCATCAGCAAATGGCTGCAATCGCAATTCCATTTCTTTGGCCTGCTTCAGCAAGTCAATAGTGTGCTGTATCTTCCAGTTGTACTGCTGAAAGTGAGTCAGAGCATCAGGCGGCAGGGTCCATTTCACAGCGGCACTCAGTGTAGGCAGCAGGCCTGATTCCATTGTAGCTGCAACTTGACATGCATAGTCTATATACGCTGTTGTGCAAGCTGTAGCAATCAAGAAACTCTCCACTGCAGACATCGCCGCCACTTCCTGCAAGTCACATGCTGCCTGTCTCATGTTCATGCCAGAGCAGGCACTTTCAACTTTGTCATCACACACACTCACAAACACTGCAGGTCTGCCTTCACACAGTCCATGCCATGACATAGCAGCACTGCTTCACAAGCGCGTAAGTATGGCAGGCAGGCATGGATTCAGACAATGCAATACACATTGTGGCTGGCGCCAAACTCACGGCAGCTGTTCACCTTCAGTAGCGCTGCAACAGCGTTAGGTTCCAGGTAATACAGAAGGCCTTCTGCCACCCAAACTGTAGGCAGCTGCTCCTGCCAGCCAGACTTCCTTAGTGTGCTTGTCCAGTCAGCGTCTGACAAGTCTGCAGAGCAATGTCGCCATCAAAAACTCATCTTGAAACATGACACATGCAGAGTAAAATTCCACCACATGTTGCAGCTTTCATGTGGCATGCACTCTCATGTACATGTGCAGAGTTTGAATCTCAGAACAATATGCTTACGCACATAACACAATTTTGAGACCTGACCTGACAGCGCTGCACATGTTTGCAGCAGACAGTCAAGCATGAGCGCGGCAGACCAGCAGCATGCACACAGTTGGTCATGAGCACCATGGCTGTGTACCGCATTACTGCATGTGGTACTAACAGCTGCATGTACAGAGTGTGCTTGAGTGTCACTTTACTGTCAGCCATGCAGTGTCAGCCATGCAAACTCCACTGCTTGACTCATCAAATGCAACACACTACCAGGCTTGGACTACACACCATCTACGCACAGCCGTATAACTGGACTGTTCACTGAGTACATGCAGCCGCATAGCTGGACTGTTCACGGGATACATGCAGCCGCGTCGGTGAAATGTTCACTCAATAAATGTAGCTGCAGGGGGGTGACTATATCTCACCTAGGTGCTATGATTCACAGTCTGATCTACTTGTCACAGGCTGGCTGTCACAGCAGTAGCTTCCAAGAAGCTAGGCATGTATACATATGCAATGTAGGGCGTACAAGTGTGCACAGCACACTAAGGGTGTCCCTGCATGGCTCCGGGCTGCCGCCTTAGGAGGCTCCCGTTATGATTGCTGGAAAGCGTATTTCTGTTTTTATTTTGTAACTTTGTTATCCCAGAGTTAATTGAAAAATCCCTGCATTGCAGATACCTGCTGCAACTGCCGTGTAGGAGGCGGACTTGAGGGGAAAGGCCTTGCTGCTCAGGCCAGCCTGCACGCCTGCTCCCGCCTTTTGCAGTCTGCTGATTTTGAAGTCCAGCACACTTGCCTGATCCACCTACAAATGCACCCATACATTTCACAAGTTGTGTGGCCATAACTTGCAGGTGTCTGTTGCTCTACATAGTCATGCCACGCTCAATAGCTCATGCCATTGCCAATACGTGAGACAAGCATGGCGACACATCTGGCAGTTCTGGTCAGGCTGTCATTCAAGATGCAAATAAAGGTGCTGTTTACTGACAAAATGACTTTGGTTTTGGGTGTTTTACCTCGTACCAAGCAACACCTGTAGGGAAGGCCAGCCGCCAGGCCCTGGTGTCCAACCCTGCCCCCAGCAACACCACCTACAATCAAAGAAAAAGAAAAAAAAAAGTTTACGGTCTCAGCGGTCATAACAGGAGCCTCCTAAGGCGACAGCCCAAAGACAACCTATAAGCCGTCTATGAAAATTTCATGTAGCTTAGGTCATAACAAAAACTGGTGCTCGCCAATTGAGGATCAAGCATCTCACATGCACTTCTTGCTGAGACACTGGCATCCATCATAGTATTACCTCCTGAGCTGAATGGTTCACTTTCCTCGTGGTTTGCGCACAAAACCATGAGCAAAATCAGCCATCAAGCAAGTATCTCATGCAAAAGACACCAATTGCAGCAAATGAGGACCACCTGACCAGCTTTCCCTGTGAAACATCATCAAGCATGACATAGTGTCACATTTGGCGTGTGCATGGGAACACGCATGCGTGACAAACTGTCTGCTGTACAACACAGCTGTCTTTTGGCCTTTTGCATCAGCAATTCTATGGTAGCAGAGCTGCAGGTGGGTACCTGCTGTTGTATGCTGTGATCTTTGACAAGCATGTCATGTTCAACGTGCATATGGGCGCTTGAACTGCTAAGGTTATGCATCAAGGCTGTGATCTGCTCATCCACAAGATGCCCTCTGACAGCAATCCAGGTGGTGACGTGACCACCACCCAAGGCAGCTTCGTGGGCAATTGCTCCCTGCCCAGACATATGTAGGTGTTGGGAGGTGACTGTGTCGCAAATAAATAAGGCGGGCCAGCTGTACTGCATGCAACAGTGCAAGTTGAGTAAGGGTACACACATACAGGGCCCTGTCAGCGTGAGGTGCTGTAACAGGAGCCATCCACTGGAATGTTGAGCACATCGGTTGCGCTACCTCTGCCAAGCGCTGTTGAGACTGCAGAGAACGCTCTGATCCTTGCAGCAAGTGAGGTGTGAGCGAGTCGTGCAGATACGCATCTGGTCGGGAGCTTTCTACGTTCCGCACTCCTATGCACAAGAAGGCCTATCTGCTTCTAGAGTCCTCTCTAGTTTGCAACAGCATGCAAGTTATCTGTTTTATCAGCTGTACACCTGGGAGGCAGCTCAGGTCAAAAGTGCGAGCTACCTGCAACCCATATTGATGTCCAACCAACAAAGTCTTGAGGGCCTGCGGGCACTGCAGTTAGGCCCAAGAAAACTCGTTGATAGAGTGCATCATGGAGGCGAGCTGTACCTGTGTTTTCTATCTCATGATATCTCGTCGAGGCGGAAAGGGACGTGCTGAGGTCGCGACCGGTTGATCGCTGGGACATAGATTCTTCGGGCGATTCACGGGCTGCACGGTCGATTCTTCACTTTCTCGCTTCTCCGTACACATCGTCACACTCACATTGGCTCTGCAAACATGACATAGAGCCATCATGTCAGGTTTTCTCGGTTGGAAGTCCAGAGAAGGACGATGAGTAACCTGCAGGTGTACAGGCTCGCGTGACTCAACATGACTACTCAACTCCTTGCTTTACATGTAATCGGATGCACTTTTGTGCACAGGTCCCACCTGCCAGGCTTGCAAACTCACTGCAACACCTGTTGTGTTCCATTACCTTACGTCCCTTGTGAATCCGTCTTCTGATTACCTTTGCACTCGTTGATCAATGCTTTCGATGATGTGGGCACTGCAAAGAAGAGCGGCCAAGAACGGTCGCTCAATCAGCGAATAACTGCACTTCATTGGACACATCGAAAGCTTTCGTCGTCTGCATAGCTTGCCAACAGGCAGCCCTGCGCTGAAGTCCTAAAAGCCTGAGCTTAGCCACTTTTCCACCACTGGCCTTGTCCATCACAGACCCTCTCAGGGCACGCAATATACAGGATACCATACATCTCTGATGTCCGTGGGGCCAGGTGTAGCCAAGCAGCTGAGAGGAGTTTTAGAGGATTTCCCGCATGTACAGCATGCCTTTGCCTATGGCTCTGGCGTCATTGTGCAGCCAGATTTGTACGACAAATCAAGCACGAACAAGCCTATGCTGGACTTCATATTTGCTGTAGACAACCCGCATGAGTGGCACGCTCAGGTCTGTTCAAGCAGCGGATTGCATAAGCAGTCACCTGAACAGCGATGAACTTGCAGCAGCTGACGCCTCTCTTTGCTTGTAGAATCTCCAGCAAAATCGACACCACTACTCCATCCTTGGTAGCCTTGGACCAACTCCTGTAAGCACCACCAGCATGTTTGCATGCCATCTGCACAATTCATGCTACAGCTCGTCTTGTCTGCTCTGTTGTCTTGGCTGTCAGGCTGTGTTACTTACTAACACCAGAAGTGCACTGTGGTTGAACTATGATTCTGGGTGGGTACAGGTGGTGTGGACTGCTGAGAGGCTTGGTGCAGGCACCTACTTCAATACAGCTGTCTGGTGGAGAGGGCATGTAAGTCACTCAGCACAGCATTTGTCTTTGCCTCCATGGCTCATATGTCTGCAGACATCACAGACACCACTGCCTGGAGGATTCTGCAGTGGCTGAAGCAACTTCAAGCCAAAGTCCAATACCACGCAAAGCCTGGATCCTATATGCTTTCTATGCCTGTCAGACCCCTCATAGACGCGCTTCACTGGCAACGGATTTGGTGCTGCTGCATGAGCTGCATCCAGACTCAATCCGGTAGATCTGGGTGGACAGTTTTCAGATGCATCAAGATGGTGCATACACAGTAATGCAGCAGATGCTAAGACCCTAGACAGGTCAGTGTACTGCAACAGACCCAGCAGGTGTTAACAGCAGACAAATGTGCGCAGATGATCAAGTATGGAGTCATTGGGGCACAGCTGCTGTACGATGACCTGCACCACTGGGACAGCCTGTACATAGCAGGCAGGATGCAGAAGCCTGTGCTCATGCTAAAGGATTATGCCAAGCTGCCAATAGCCCGCAAGAACAACCTTGACGCAGCTTTCACATTGGCGCTGCTCCTGTTGCCAGAGCAGTTCTCATTGCAGGCAAGAACTGCTGGTGTTGCTACTCACCTGCCTGCACAAATTGGACACGGGCAACGTCAATGCATTGATCACAAGCTGCTCTGCTGCACCACTATGGGGTGTCATCAGCTGCAGTGACTGACACACATGCGACTACGTCCCATGTAGATCCCTTTTGTGATGCACCTGCGCGCTCAGCTCTTGTGTACTTCTCAATTTGCTGTGCAATGGCTATAAGAAGTCCATGTACATGCTGTGTCCACAAGTCCAGTGCCAGGACTTCCATGCTAAGAGCTGGACCCCAAGATCAGGAGAACGTGTCCATGCACATGCTGAGTTCATGCATTCATGTGTAGTATCTGTATGCCAAGGTCTGCTGACTTTGACCCTGTCCATGCACATGCTGTGTCCATGCACCCATCTGCAGCATCTGCATGCTAAGATCTGATGAAAGTGCCCATGCAAACACTGTGTCCATGCACCATTTGCAGCATCTGCATGCCAAGGTCTTTATGCCAAGATCTGATAAAAGTGCCCATGCCCATGCACACACTGTGTCCATGCATCATTTGCAGCATCTGTATGCCAAGATCTGTATGCCAAGATCTGATGAAAGCGCCCATGCCCATATACACACTGTGTCCATGCACCCATCTGCAGGATCTGTATGCCAAGATCTGTGGGGTGTCTTACATTGGCGATGTGCGCATGGGCTTTGCTGAGGACTCCAGAAAGATTGAGCGCATAGCCTCAGGGAGTGCAGAAGGCCTGGCACTCATGTACAACAAACGCCTGCAGGTGGGAACATGCTCCTGCCAAGGCACAGCACATGCTGTCAACTGTGCACCCATGCACCCACACCCATGCACCCATGCACCACACAGCAACTTGTGTGTGGCTGGCTGCATACCTGTACCTGATTGCACAACGTAACCAAATTGCTGAACACACTCTTGAGTTTTCAACTCAGGAGTTGGGAACGGCACTTGTGCCTTTGCATGGTCTAGAAGGCAGATGTTGCGCCCTTCGGTATCCGTCAAAGGGCGCAACTGGGTCCCTTTGGCATCCTGCAAGCATGCTGTGGTCAATGCATCCACACCATGATCAAAGATATATATGAAGATATACATGGGTATCTTGGAGGGGATTATGGGCTTGTGTTCAGATTCCGCAATAGCTTTGCACGACTGATCATCGCACAGCCAGTCTCATTCAGTGATACTGACTTTACAGCATCCAGGCAGTCCTGATCTCACTCAGCAGTTTCATCAAGAACCACTGCACTTCTCGACAGCATGATGAATTTTCTAGTACCTCAAATGGTGGGTCTAGGCTACTGTGCAGGCTGGGATTGGACATCAAATTAAGCTTCACTCTGGTAGCAAAACTTGCAGAAAACAGGCTGATACTTCATAAACCAGGCTGATATCTCATCAAACAGCCTGATAAGTCATAAAGCAGGTTGATACTTCATAACACAGGCTGATACTTGATGGCAATGCTGTGCTAATGCAGGGGGCTGCTGCTGACAAGGCCAAGCTGGTGAGCCGGCCAGGAGACACCTTCCGACAAGAACTGAGTGATAGGTCCCGCGTGGATCTCATCTCCACCCTCCCCTTGGTGTGTTCTCAATCAATCAATCAATTCACACTTCTTGTCTGTAGGATTCATCAGGGGAGACAACAGACATGCTGCATTATGCACTTGCTCTGTCAGCCATCCAGCTACACATGCTGCTGCTGCTGCTAGTGCTGTTGCTGCTGTTGCCGATGCTGCTACTGCTGCTAGTCCTGTTGCTGCTGCTGCTATTGCTGCTGTTGCTGCTGCTGATGTAATTCCTGCTGCTGCTGTTGCTGCTGCTAGGGCTATTGCTGCTGTTGCTGCTACTGCTACTGTTGTCATTCCTGCCTGAACGCTGATTTCTTCCTGGTCTTCCTTTTGATATCACATAATATGACAGCAAACACGAATGATTGACGATTGACAAATGAGACCGCAGCCATATATTTGCACGTGCTCCTCTTGCAGGCAACGAGCTTGCTGCTGAGACAAAATACACTGCTCAGTACTGATGTTTTTGTCCAGGTTACTGACAACCCTGGCACATCTGTACAACCTGGTTGGTTGGCTGTTGTCAAAACTTCCTCCTCCTCTCGATGTGCTGTATGGCATGTAACCATTTCCCTGAGCAGCCCGGCACAATACTTGGCTTCTCATTATATTGACGCCAAAAGGCGCAGTTTTTTCTTTTTCTTTTTCCCGTTTCATGTACCCATGTGCAACCTGATGTGCTGCCAAGGTTGTGTACACTTGCAGGGTGTGCTGCAGCGTTTAGCATCTGCCACACAGCCATTCGACTTCAGGAGCCGGTGCGATGATCCAGAAGTTGCGCAACATGTTGCAGAGGCGACGGTCAACACCGGCACCCATGAGCAACTGCTGCGAGCTGCAGTTGCTGCTATCGTGCGCCCTTCTAGCAGGTTGGTTTGCCACCCCCCTCAGGGATGCACAGTATACCTTGTGCTCTGCCTGTTTCTTTGGTCAATGCTGGAAAGGCTAGGTTTGGCTTGGCTTGTCTTGTCTTGTCTTGTCTTGTCTTGTCTTGTCTTGTCTTGTCTTGTCTTGTCTTGTCTTGTCTTGTCTTGTCTTGTCTTGTCTTGTCTTGTCTTGTCTTGTCTTGTCTTATCGTGTCCTGTCCTGTCCTGTCCTGTCCTGTCTTGGAATTGGAATTGGAATTGGAATTGGTTTGTCACTCAGAGGCATGAGCAGTGAATTGCAAACACATGCCAAGCTCATGGATGTGTCTCATGAGTGCAGTGACTTTGTACAGTCTGAATGGAATGTGGATATGAGCAACTTGCAGAGAGCACCATCCTATCAGCAATACTGTTACGTTGCAACTGCGCACCTCATGTCGAGAAACTTCGTGTGTTGCTTTAGCACCATGACAAATGGATGCATTCAATGCCCCACCGTGCAATGTAGACCTGCATGTTCTGTGCTGCCTGTATGCTCACTGCCAGTGGGGTAATTACTCTGTTTCTTTGCAGGCGACAGGCATGGGCAGGACTTTTCATGGCCGGGGGCAAACGATCAGCATCTTACCTTTTTCAGAAAGTCAGGAAGGCATACCGCACCCATTAACAGTCAGAGCAATTGTACCACTATTTCAGTGCAGCACATTGTCTCGGGACTTGCACCCATCACCACCCCTGCCTCTCACTTCCACCCATCCAGCTGCAAGTTACTGATTATCACTGGTGCAGTTACTGCTGCTTCAATGTAAATCGGTGCACGTATTTATCTTACATGCACACAGCAGAATGTCACATGTCATGTGAGAAGCTAGAGCCCAGCCTGTTGCATGCTGTACAATGGATGCGTACAGGTACAGCAGGCAGCTCAATGCTATCGTCACTGCTCTCACCACATGACGTTGAAAGTGAAGCATTGATGTGCAAGTCGCCACACAGTTCTGTTGCATGAAACTGCACTGCTAAATGCGTTAAAGTGGTGAATCAAATGCAGCGACATTTGCTTGACCTGCTGTACCTAGTCTGACTCAGTGCTTCACAGCTTACAGTTAAGTGAATACAGTGCCTATACCTGTGACAGCTACAGCACATGCTACTCATTCACGAATCTCGATTTCTTAACAGTGTTGAGCGCACATACAGCTGTTGCAATGTCAAGTCTCAGCAGCAGCCCAGAGTCGATGGAGCTGACAAACTGAATGTCACTGCACGGATTCTGCAAGCGTGTGACCTAAAGCACCTTGCAGTTATAAAACGCTGCCATGGCAGTCACCGGAGATGCGTGTCGAGCATGCTGATCAACAGACCCCATTCAACTGCTCTAGAATGTCCTTCCATGTGGGCCTGGCTTGTGGGTCCAAGGACCACATGGCCATGCACAATCTGAGCAGCTGCAACCCCGCTCCATGCAACAGATACTCAGGATACACAGACATCATGTCTAGGTCTTCAGCAACCTGGGCCTCCACGCTGAGCTGGAGGGTTGAGCATCCAGTATCTGTGTGAAGCCTCTGAGTGTCTCCCACACCCATATGCTTGTGGATGATGTCAGCCTCAACTGAAGCACTGCCATGATCTGTTTTGTTGCTCATGGCTGGATTGGAGAGGTCTCCACTGTCTCCACTGACTGCCACATCAGCATGGTCCATGTGCTCAACATCATCTGAGGCATGAGAGTGAGTGGGGGATCTGTCAGCACCGTGTGAGTCTTCATCACCATCAATGCTGACTTCCTGCCGTCTGACTTTGAAGTCCAGGGCTGGGAAACACTTCGCATCTGCACAGCCGAGCAGTTTTGTGAGTAGCATGACCATAGCTTGAGTACGGAAGAGCACAGCTTAGCTCTCATGCTTTGCCATGCAATGTCATGCCTTGCTGAGCCATGCTGTGCTGTGACACCATGTCCATCATGCTATGCCAGCCGTGCCATGCTGTACGACGTGATCACACATCATTAGCAAGACACTGTGGCAACGCTGTTCAGCACACAGGCATGCACACACGCACGCACGCACACAGATAGACAGACAGACATCACACATCAGGCTCCCTGATCATGACCCACCAAATCACGCACACACAACAGACAGGCCAGTGTGACCCTACTTGCAGCAAAGTCATCATTGCTTTTGGCCTCCCGGAACAACAAGGGACTCAATCCAGACAGCACTTCAAAGAAGACCCAGCCAGCAGCATACACGTCAGCCTTGGCTGTCACATTGCAGCCCTTCCTCTGCTCTGGAGACAGGTTCTGGGTGTACATCTCAGGAGCTATCCAACCCTGTGTTCCTCTGCAGAAGCAATGCATGGCCAGATCACATTCTTGAGACATTTCATTTGGGCGTGTCGTCTCAGCAAGTTGTGCTACAGCAAGTTGTGCTACATGCTCCAGTCTCGACAGATGTATATGAAGGTGCAAATGTTAATGCTCTTGAGACATGTTGGCATGTGTGTGTGAGTGAGTTCAAACAGCAGAAGGAGACAGATCCAGCAGAAGAAAGCTCAGCAGCACATAGGCGGTGGGGGTATGCAGTTGCTGACCAGGGAGACATTTAAAAACAGTACATCCGTACATTGTTCAGGACTGGTTATGTAGCCTGGAGTGTAAAGTAAAAAACCTCCTCCGAGAACTTTGGAGGTTTTTTGCGGCAATGTGCAATACCTGGTGCCGTCACTGGTAGGGGTGATATGGTGGCAGCCTTCTATCAGGTCTGCGGCCAGGCCAAAGTCTGTGATCTTGACTGACTCCAGCTGGGCTGAATCCTCGTGCATGAACACCTGCAACACGGAGTATAAATAGGTCGAACAGCCACGCTGACATTTGCTGATGGTGTTCAGTGACAACTAGCAGCCGTGTCTGCTTTCATAAAGACATCAGAACAAAAACTGATGTGTTTAGCATACACATGTAAGTCATCTATGACTTCATGCCACAAGAACAATGTCTGCATCACAAACATGAGGTCCAGGCTGCTGGCACAGCTAGCAAGTACCTTACAAAAGTCGGCTAGCATTTCTGAGAGAACCAATAATAATAAATAACAATGATAGTAATAATAATAATAATAATAATAATAATAACCATAATAATAAAATCGCTTTCCAGCTCATGATGAGCTAGGTACGTGCAAAAAACCAATGAAACTGTCATTTCATACCTTGCTTAGGCAGCAAAAGCTTACCAGGAAGTTGTCAGGCTTGACATCGCCATGCAGATACCTTACAACAGTCTGCTAGCATTTCCATGAAAGCCAACGAAATTGTTACTTCATGCCTTGTTTAGGTAGCAACAGCTTACCAGGAAGTTGTCAGGCTTGACATCACCATGCAGAGTGGCGTGGCCATGCACGCCCTGCATCGCCTGCACCACCTGCCTCAGGATGAGCTTGGTGTGAGCCAGCTCAAAGACAAGACCATCCCTGTTTGATCCCTTGAAGCCGCCTGATGCCTGCCTGCACGCAAAGCAAGCCAACTTTGGGATCATACTGTCAGAGACTGTCATGTGCTCAAACTCGAGTTGCATTTTCTCTCTGTATCCCCCCTCTTTCTTTCTCCCCATCTTTTCCCAACCGTCAGAAGCTATCAAACAGTAACACCACACTTCAGGGCTGGAGACAACACAAGGCACCCAGAAACAGTCACTACACGTGTACATGATGTTCTGTACATGGTGTGTACAGAACATCATGGACAGAACATCATGTACACGTGAATGTGACACTGCAAGGATGAAGAGGATTCACGCACCCAATGTAGGCCTTCAGGCTTTGGCTTGCCACCTCCATCGAGAAGCATACCACATCAGCAGACAACATTGGACCCCTGGGGACCTTGTCCATCCCCACAGACAGGATCTTGACCGTGTTGGGACCAGCACATCGCAGGTGCATGCGCAGCTCATGGGCTAGATCTCCAACTGCTTTTGCACCCTGTGCAACACAATATATGCTGTCAGAGGAACAGTCATTCCAACACAACATGTCAGGTTGGTTGTGCGTTACAGTGCAGTGCAAGTGTACTCACGGCATGCGAAGTAAGTCTCTAGCTCGGATGAGAAGCTTCCTTGTCAGCTGCGTGTTCACCTGGCGATGTGCATCACTGTGAAGCGTCAATGTATAAAAAGTGTTGCCCGACCGCACAAGAGCAACATGCAGTGTGAGAATTCACCATATGGACAAGGCTGAATGCATGCAGAGCGCATGAGCTGGGTCGTCCTCTGCTTTGCACGCTTTGCATTTGAGTGCATCACACAGCCTCGCACAACCTTTGCTTGACTGCATACTTCATCTAACACTAACACAATACCCCTATGATCCAGGCACTTTACCGAGCTCTGCAAATCAGTGTATCCTTGGGAACGTGTATCTGAGATCCAGTCTATCAAGGAAGCATAGAGCACCTGAAGCTGCTTACCTTCTTGGGATACTTTGTGGCGCGCTTGCATCTGAAGCTGCTCACCTTCGTAGGACAAGCAGACTATGAAGGTTCAGCTAAGCTGATGCATGTGCGTCTGAAGCTGCTTACCTTCTTGGGATACTTTGTGGCGCGCCGCTCCCCTTGAAGGGTCTCCAGGTAAATGTGTGCAGACCCTCCTTCATCAATCTGCTTGGCATTGTAAGGCATGTCATACCGGCCATTTTTGAAGCCCTGCAGACATGTCCACAATGTAGAAACGCGTTTTTGCTGTTTTGCTGTCTCCAAACATTTCTGAGTTTAAATTTCCAGTGTAGGAATGGCGTTTCTGAATTAAGATAAACGATTTGGAATTGAAAAGAGCTGGAGACATGCCCCATTGTGAACACAGCTGACATTCCTGTACTTTGAGAAGCTGAGAATTTGACTGGAAGCACAACCTGTGCAGCTTGACTGTCAGGACTGAAAGCCATGTGATATGCAGAGGATGCCAAGGCAAAAGGATCTTGACAATGTGTCAGGCTGATGTACACTAAATCAGGATTTCACCAACAGCAGAGTACACAGGTTCTGTCATATATCATCATCCAGCACGGATCTCCCCAACATGAGTCAAAATGCAAGTTTCATGACAAGACTGGATGAGGAAATGGCCTACCCTAGCAGGCACCAGCCTGATCCCAAACAGCAGCCAGGCCAGCTCGCGAGCCCTGAGTTGAGTCTGCAGCTGCTGCAGCTTGAGTGTCTGTCCGCTAGCCTTTAAAGCATGATTAGTGATCGCTGCTGCCTGCTGCATGATCACCTGATCTTTGCTCTCAAGGTCCCTCTGCAGTTGCTGCAACCTGACACCACCTTGAGCATGCAGGGCTGCAATTTGGAGCTGGTCTGTCTGAGGGTCACTGTGTGCACCAGCCTTGGCAAGAGCTGCAGGAGAGCTCAAGGCGTGGTGCGAGTCACTCAGGCTGAGTTTCTGAGCCTGAGTACGAGTCTGATTCTTGTCATGAGTCTGAGCCTTAGGATATGTCTGCATTTCATCGTGAGTCTGAGCCTGGTTGATAGTCTGGTGTAGTTCAGCTGAGGTAGCGTTTTCATTGGCATTGTTGGTTGCATCAGCAGCGTGAATGTCTGCAATGATGTTGGACCTGTCATCATTGGCAGAATCCTCTGCAAAAGCAGAGCTTTCAGTGAGTGTAGATGTAGACTCTTGAGCAGCTACTGAGTCTGGAGCATTTGAGCCCTGAGCAGCAGCGTGACGGGCAGCTGTGCCGAAGCTGCCAGCTGCAGTTGTGGATCCTGGAGAAGCACCAAGATGGGACGCCCCAGCTGTGGCTAAGCCTTGAGCAGTGGCAAGACAAGACTCCCCAGCTGTGGCGAAGCCTTGAGCAGCAGAGGCGCTGTTGACGGCGCCAAAGTCTTGAGGAGCAATCATGCAGTCCTCAGCAGTGGCAGAGGTGCGAGCAGTGGTGGAAGCTGTAGACCCCACACCAGTAGGAGAGTCCTGAGCAGCAGTGGATTCTGAAGCAGTGCCTCTGTCGTTAGCAATGCCAGATCCTTGAGCGGTGGCATGGCCAGTCTCAGCAGTGGCGCCCTGAGAAGAAGTAGGAGCAAGGTGGAATTCCGCAGGGGTGGCAGAACTTGGGACGGCAGCAGAGCCAGAAGCGGTGGCGGGCTCATGGGCAGCGGTGGCTCCATGGGTCATAGTGGAGTCATGAACAGGTGTCTCAGGCTCCTCAGTGGTGGCAGGGCTTACAGCAGCGGCGGAAGTCAGAGCACTCTCTCCAGTAGGAACAGCTGAGCTGCCGATGTCCTCTTGATCCTCATACTGCTGCAGTGCTAGCTGAAGGGCATCACGCTGCACTCTGGTCTTCACCAAGTGCTGCTCAGTCAAGCTGCGCATCTTGGTTGCCTGAACAAAAGCAGCCTCTCTCCTGTCCCTTACTAGAGCAGTCTGCTCAAGCGCTGCATGCAGCGATTTGATGTCAGCTGTCAGCTCACTGACTCGGGCCTCAACGGTGAGCTTGAGCCTGGTCAAAGCAGCCTCTTGCTGAGCTGCTTTGGATGCTGTCTGATCTGCCTCGGCTTGAATGCTGTTCAGCCTTTCAAGTGCTGCCTCTGCCCTGTGCCTTTCAGCTGCTGCCTGCCGAAAGGCAGATTTGGCCAATCGAGCAGCTGAAAGGAAAAGCCTTCTGAAATAACCACCGCCCTGCTGAGTGGCTGCAAGCTGAGCCAGTGAGGAAGCAAGCAGAAGATGTAGGCGCTCATTCTCAGCTTGAAGACCAACGGTGCGGGCGTCAGCGCGAGAGACTGTCTCCACGCCTGCTTCTTCCAAAGCCTTGCGCATCTCGGCCAATCTTGCCTTACGAACCACATCTTCTGGTGTGTCGGACAGATCTGGAGATGGTGCATCTTCAAGAGTTTCCGGCGATTCTGAAGGTGATGCAGCGTCAGGAGTCCCAGGCAAGTCTGAAGGGGATGCATCTTCAGGGATGTTGGTCAACTCTGAAGAGGATGACTCATCATGGGGAGGAGGCGATGGTGACGGGTGGCCCTTGGGGGTATCAGCAGGGGTGGCGTTGACATGACCTGGGGCGGCATGCTTCCCTGCATCACAGGTAACATGGTGAGCACTCGGGTCAGGGTTTATAAGTAGGGTTTATGTATGGTTTGCATGTGGGCCTGCTCCACAAAATGGAGATGCTGCGCCTGTCAGCAAACCCACAAACCCATTTGAGACAGTGAGGAACAGCGTTTGGACGCGCATACAATGTTAAGTGTTTAGGGTTTCATGTTCATTTTCAGGTTCAAGGTTTACACTGACATATTGCAGGTGGGCACGCATTGCAGAAAGGCGCCACGATAGGGCTTCCCTATGGATTGCTGTTAACAAAATGGCGGAAGGAGGTTTTATCGCAAGCCAGGTATCTGAGGTTTATAGCTTGCTCAGATACCTGTGAAAGTGGAGTAGCCATCAGCAGCTGGCAGATGGAATGTGTTTCACATCTGATTACTCTTCATGCAGCTTGTCTTTTCAGCTTTCTTGGATGTATGCATGACTTTGCAGCAGCCATCAGCAGCTGGCAAGTTTGTTTAGTTCAAGACTTAGACCAATTCAGGAAGTAATGAAAGAAGACCACTAGCTTTGATCAACCACATCAAGTGCATGAATTGGTGAATGAGGAGCGCAAAAATTGAAACCAATCAGTAACATTACCGCGGCAAAGCTGAACAAAGCCAGGGTAGCTGCAGGCATGTGACACTGACTATGGGTTCAAAGCCACAATCTCACAACCTACAACCAAGTGCAGCATCAGCACAGCATCAGCATTAGCACAAGCGTCACTTTTGCAGCGTACCTGACTTGTGGGAAGTGTTTGGCCCAACACTGTCTGCCTGCTCCTGAAAGTGTACATCACGCCCTGCTGCTATGCCCTTATGCCTGGTCTCAGCAGATGTAGCCCCACCAGATGACTTGCCCTCATGGCTTGCCTTCTCCCCCAGTTCTTTGAAGGCAGCTGAAGGGGGCCTGCTCCCATCAGTCGGGTTTTGGGGTGGGTGGCTAGGGGTAGCTGGCTTGCGCTCAATATCACCTGCACAAGCAGCAGCTAAGCTTATCAGACTGCTGAAGGCAGCCATGAACAGTGGGGAATATCCACCCGGCTGTGCTTACTGTGAAGTTTGGTACCAAAAGCATGCACACACATACACTGCTTATGATGATGTTCAAGTCACGTGCGAAGCAAAGGCAAGCGCTTGTGTTTGCTGCATGCATTCTGCTCGAGACTGGTCATTCAACTCTCTTCATGCAGAACTGCATTTTGATACATGGTGCGCAGCAGCAAGAAACAGAACATCGCAGCATGATGCGGCATTCACACCTGTCTGAAAACAGCTTCAGACCACATCTGTTGGACATGATGCAAAACATTACTGCACACCTGTACAGTACATCAACAAAAGCTGTGTCCAACACAACAAGTCATGCAACAACACCTGGTTCTCCTGCCTTCTTGGAGAGCCCTCCTGATGGTCCAGCAGGAGTGATTGGGTCTGAGTCAGCATGGCCATGATGAGTAAGGACGCTGAACGACCCAGCATGAGCATGACCGCCAGAAGCTGAGTCAGCATGGCCATGATGGCGATGACTCACTCCAGGATCTGAGTCAGCATGGCCCATGTGGCAACTACTGGCACCAGGGTCTGAGTCAGCATAGATCATGCCTCCATGCCTCGCCATGTGATGATGCAAAGGATGCTTGCTGGGTAGATGCGCTTCCTGTGAGTGATGTCCTGCAGAGCACAGCTGGTTTGGACTGATGTAAGTGTGAAAACTCCCAAGCAGATTGCTACAGACACAAGGGTGACAGCATATCTCAGGCCGTGACAGCGCAATCAGCATACCTAACTGCACAGCCTGCACCACGGTAGTAACACTATATATATAGACAGTGTAATATACGTGTGTATTATATTACACATCTACTACCTGTCTAGCCATAGGCTGGTAATATCACGTGCCGTGCAAAGGCATTATGCGCAGACAGGCAGCAACAGGCATATGACACAGACGCTGTCAGGCAGCGACATCCTCTGCACTGAATGTGCCCTCAGGTATAGAACTCCTCTGCACACATGTACTGGTAAGCTTTTGCCCGGCAATGAATAGCATGTACTCCACATGTACAATAGGCTGCCCAGTGCAACAGGTGGTGTGCAGTGAAATATCTTACCCTTGTAGCAGTACACCAGTAGAAGCCATGCCAGCCTAAAAGCTGCCACAAGGAAGATTCCAGAGCCCAGGAAGGCAACACACAACATATGCTGCCATGCAGCTGTGATGGTAACGCTATGGGGTCTCTCAAGAGGTGACAGGGCATCTTCCAACAGCCCCAACAACCAGTCGTACATGAAGTAGAAGATGGGGATGCTCTTCCAGTCGGCCCATGTCTGCAGACAGATCATAGTTTCAGCAGAAGGCATGCAGAAAGCAAGCCCAAAGACACTTGGTGAAGGGCAAGCCCAAAATTTTGCTGGCTGAAAAGCAAAAACTGGATGACTTGAATATAGGCCTGCAGTGAGTGAGCTTGTGTGAACTGCCATAAGCAATGTCAAAACGAAAATCTATGCCCTGATATCACAGGCTGTCACAATTTGGTTTTTACAAAGCCCATGGATGCAAAAGGACCATTCCTTAAATACCTTGGAGCCAAATGGGCATCCCCACACGCCATCCAGTGCGTTCCAATCCCCAACAGCTGGCTCGCAGATGCAAGCCAAAGAGAAACAGATCCTCACTAGTACCACCATCAGCTTGCACATCCAGCTGAGCTTTTGCCAGAGTCTGCCAACTTTGGCACCAGCAGAGGCCATCCATCCTGCAGCTGCAGCATGCCATGGTTGATTTAGCTGAGAGGGTGATATAAGCTGGGTAGGGGGACACTTGTTTTGAGCACTTTCGACATGCAGGCATACCTCCTTTGCGGATATGTCTCTCAGCAGAGCCAGATGCTGGCGACTTTAGGCCCACAAAAAGGTGTCTGTGACGCACTGTGCAGGTGAAGTCAGACAGACTCTGCTTGTCTGCAGAAGCAAAGCATTGTTTGTTAGGGGAGCACCGTCCGCAATCACGTCGATCAGGAACATACCATCATGTAAGCGAAATGAAAATGGCATTGCGATAGTGGTGACAGCCTTACCTGACAAGAGAAAGTGCCCTATTTCCTTGCCGTTCTTGAGTACGACAACTCTTCCATGGCTGCCATATGCAGCTTGTGGGCGGAGTGTCAAATGCCTGCAAGGCCAACAGTGAATCAGGAAATGTATCGTGTCGTGCTCACATGATGCGCAAGCGCGGGTGGGCATATACTTACTCTGTTCGAGTTCCCTTCGGGAGCTTGATGGCTCGCCGATGGATTGTTTCCATCATGCAGTCAGCCTTGCACCAATGCTGCGCGTTGCATGGCTCCTGCGAATTGCTTGCGGTGCGCTCGCAACAATCCTCGCGCGCGACTGACGCAACAAAGATGACTCCTGCCGAGGGTATTATAGCATCTGCATCCCTCGCTGGCCATGACTAAAAGCTGTATTGCCCTTGAACATTGATCAAGTTTAGCTTTCGAGCAGTCGTAACAACTGCATTGCATAGCGTTGGTGTCAAGTCATCATGTAGACAGTCTGCTAAAGGCTGTGCATTACCTCGGGCAGAGGTTGCACACTTGAAGATGACGCTGCCAGCTTTTCAATTTCTACCAGGTCCCCGGGTCGAATACTACCAACAGGTGCCTTGACTTTGAGGTCGCACTCATAGCCTCGCCATATCATGCTTGCACAACAGGAGTGACCATCTGCACAGGAAGAACAGTTTTGGCATCAGAGAGATGCCAAATTGAGGGAACTTGCGTGCACAGACTGCAAACCCTTGCATTCCAGCATGGAGGATCAGCCTTCTCTCACTGTGAAGAACGACAGGTAAAAGTCAACATGAGTGCTGCTCAGCTGCTGGCTGCTGCTGCATGTTTTGGTCGACCTCACTATGAGTCTGGCTCAGTCTGCACTTGATCACTTTGCAGCCCTGTACCTTGTCCAGAAAGATCAACTCCATGTTCATCACACATTTGCTGTTGATGTTGTGACAGGAAAAGTGAGGCCCTACCTGGGAATCTTGAGGATCAGTCAGGAGACATAGAGTCACCTACTTCTGTGGTACGTTCTCTGTATGCCTTATGACTTAAATATGGCAGCATGCTCAGCAACAAGACAGCAGTAACTTCTAGAGACAGCTTAGCCTTGGGATGAGAGTCTCTCCTTGACATGCAGCTTGCAGACCACAGAGTCTCAAATCCTACACTTATGGACACACTTGCAACAGCTGATGTGCAAGACAGACGCTCAATCAAGCAGCAGCTGGAAGTGCAGAAGGTAAACCATTTTTTGCAAGTCTGCAACAATAGGGTTGACACCATTGTCAAAGCCTTCACACCAATTGCACAGCATAGCATGCAAAGCACACGACTCTGACTGCACATGAGCAAGTTCCAAGCTTCTGTGCTGTAAAGACCAACATAGACTCATGATGCAGCTCCAAAGCATCAGACAACTCTCTGGGCAGATCCCATTGGCTTCTTTCAGCAACATGCAAGTCTTGACAAGCAGACTTGCATGTTACTAACAGTCACAAAACGAGCAATGATAATTCAATTGCTTCCTGCAGCGTATGGTGGAGTTGGCAGAGTTGCAGGAGGATGTGGTGCAGCAGCTGCAGTCCATGGAGGTAGCCAAGATGCAGATGGCTGAACAGAAGCTCGCTGAACAGACTCGCTTGGCTGCTGATCTGGATGTGCGCTTGCAGGCAGCTTGCACCACTCTGGACTGCTCAGCAGGTGATGTGTCAACAGACTTGACTGACCAGCACCAACATGTCTTGTGAAGCGGCATGTCATTTGGCATGGCTGTACAACAGATCCTGCACAGCCTGTGCAATAGACTTGGTAGCAATGCTGGTGTCGGTGTCAGCAAAGTCTTTGCAAATTAGCTTGCCCATGCTGTCCTTAGATGCATGCTTGTACACTATTGTGTCTGCTTTAATCTAGGTAGCACCATGTATACCAATCCCACCCCCCCCGCTTTCCCCTGCCCCTTGTTTCCCCTCTGCTGTCTCACAACACCTGCAACTGTTTTGATGTTTCACACAGGCAGTCTGCACTCCTTGCAAGCAGACATCAACAGGCTCAGCACAAAGCTTCAGCAAAGCACAACATCAAGCAAAGGCCTCATGACAGATGAATCTTGGAAGCAGCTGTCGGCACAGTGTGACAGGCTGATGCGTAACAGAATTACGCTGCGCAACAGCCAGCCCTTACCTTCAGCCTGGGGTTGGATGGGTGAAGAGCCCCCTGGCACCACTGTTGGGAATCTGAACGAGAGGATTGCAGCTCTAGAAGATGCGCTCAATGCAGAGAAGAGGTACAGCATTGCTGAGCACTTGTGTCTTCTTTGGGAACCCACTCTAGCTGCTAACAGAAGGTGGATGCAATGGTGTGCAGTCCACATGCTTCCTTACAGGCTAGCTGCTGAGACAAGCAAGCTTGGTTCTCAGGCAGTGCATGAGGCAGTTTAGAGGCTTTCATGCATGGCACCGCACTCAAGCCTTATTGCACTATTGTATAGAAAGGAATGTTGGCAACTGTGGGTTCTGAGCTGCTTAGGTTCTGCACTTGTTCCTTGTAGCTCTTACACAAGGTCACCCCCTGCAGCTTTTTTTTGGCATACTATGTGTAGTTGTGCCCGTTGTATTCTGGGTCTCCACCTAGAGACACTGCTACTTCCAGCACAGACGTTGACAGGTTTACAAATAGATTCACGTGTGCACCTCCAGTGGTAAGCACCATACAGATTTTGCCAAATGTCAGTTCTTGACTGATAGCTGTGATAGCCTTTTTGCGTACCTATCACCTCATTGGAAAATCATCAGAGGAGATTGCATATATCTTGTCTTTACACCTCTTTTGTACCAGAGTAGCTTGAGTACAAGAGCTCCGCAGCAGCGGTTTTCAGATTTGCAGACTAGACATACTTATGCATGATGCAGAGAGAAAGCAGCTCTGGCAGAAGAGGTTCTGCAGAAAGCTGTGCAGCTCAAGGAGCTGAAAGCAAACAGCAGCATCTCTCAAGAAGCCAGTGACATCTCAGAACAGGTGCATGACTGTTGCCAGCAGCAAACCCTGCTTGTAGACCTTTCTGAGGATCTTTCTGCTTGCTACTTCAGACTTTGCCTGCTATCCCAAGCTTTGCCTGCTATCCCAAACTTTGGTTGCTATCCCAAACTTTGCCTGTCATCCCAAATTTTGTGTGCTCTGCCTGCTCACCAAAACTTTGTCTGCTATCCCAAACTTGGCTTGCTATCCCAAACTTTGCCTGCTGTCCCAGACTTTGTGTCAGGAAGTTGGTTCAACAAGGCAGTCTGATGTGTAGCAGCACATTTTGGCCACTGCTCAAAACCTGTGGCAGCGCTGCATTCTAGCCCATCTGTGGAGCAGCCAATGTGTCTTGGCTTGTGACACATGTGCATGGACTAGTGCCACAAGCTCTCTGTCTACAGCCCTCACCCTTTGCGTCAGTTGCAATACTGGCCGAGTGGATGAAGAAACAGTATATCCTAGAGGTTTTGTTGTGTTTCTAGAAGTGTAAGGCAAGATGATTCCTTGCTCCTCAATCTGGAAGTAAGTCAACACTGAGGAGGTGAGCAGCATGCTGTGCTGGGCATGCAGTTGAAGTCAGCTCAAAAGTGCTTTGAGTCTGCCATGCTGGGATCACATGGGGCGCATGCCACAGGCAGTGGGGATCAGAAGAAGTCGCACAGGAGCCAGCCACTGGTACATCTTCTCTCTCTGTGCATCTTTGACTATGCATGAATCTTCTGTTTGAATGGTATGTGCTACTGACACAGACCTTTCAGGGGTGTCTGTAGTCATCACGCAAGGAGAACATAGTATCAAGCTCTGTACCAAGCTGTGTAGCATCAAGCTCTGTAGCATGAAGCTCTGTAGCATCAAGCTGTGCAGTATCAAGCTTGATCATTGAGCAGCGCACCTAGCCATGTTGTGAAAGAATTGATGACAGGATAGGGCATGACACCCATAGAGTTGCTAGCAGTACAAGCTAGCTGCTGAGGCTGATGGCGCTTGAAATGTTGGGATATGAGCTCTGAGGCGTTGGTCTGCCTTGCTGCATGCTGCAGAAAGACTTGACAGGCTGTGTGTAGCCCTTTGGCCTAAACAGTCATGATGGCAAGCTCCTGCATGACATGACTTGCGCTCATGAGTGACACGGAACTCTCGAAGGCAATGGCTTCTGTTCTCGCCAATCAGCAAGCCCCCTCCCCCCCCCCTCTCCCCCGCCCCAACATCTTTCTGATGAGCGTCTCCAGTACATCAGTGAAAGCACTAGTCCTGCTTCAAGAAGCTGTAAAGCTGAATCATGATGTCGCATCAGCAACTCCTGTGCACAGCCATATGATCTTCCTCACCTCTCACCCCTCACTGCAATTCAGACTCACCCCAGCTTGACTCATTGTCTTGCCTATGCAGTCTGTGTTACTGACAGCACTAGTCATGTTGAGAGAGACCCTCAAGCCAGGCTCTGGGCCTGACCGCAAAGCAACCATTGCTAGTCAAAGCCCATCAGTCGTGTCACACATCAACATATGTTTACAAATGTAGAAATGAGTTTGACTGTTTGCCAGGCGTCGTCTGGGTCAAGCTTACACTGTGAATTTCTACTGTGGATTGGGTGGGACTGTATGAAAAGTGATGCTGAGTCTGACTCCCGAAGAGCTGTTGAGCAGGCCAAGTCCAATTTTCCTGGGTGCCTTGCCCTGCAAAGCTTGCAATCTTCTCCTTCTTGTTCAGGGGGTATCAGTAGACGCCCTGTCCATGCTCAGGGAAGCAGTTAACCTGCACCCTGACCCCAAACCATCACCTTCTGCCCACAGCCCGGCAGCAGTCTCACCTCGTGCTGATGGATCTGACTCAGACTCAGAGGAGCGAGCGCCCCAGCCATCTGCTCGGGTCCGTCAGTCTTCTTCCCAGCAGCGCATGGCAGGGCTTGACAACTGCAGGGCAACTCAGCAGGGGCAAGAAGGAGATAGAGGGGCAGTGGTGCTGAGGGAGGCATACAGGGGGATGCTGCTGCAGCAGCAGGCCAGGCACCGTGCTGAGCTGGACAAGCGGCAGGCCAAGTACCAGAGGCAGCTAGACGCACAGGTTGGGCTTTGTAGGCAGGCTTTGTGTAACGTCTGGGATGTGTATATGGGCTTTGCAATTATCATGGCAACAACGGCCTTTGCATGTCATGGAAACAGCTCACAGTCTGTGCTTGCAAGGCAGCAGGATGGATGTGCTTGATAGGGGTAGGAATGGTTTGCAGCATTCACCATTGGGCAGAAGCTCGTACAGGGAGCTGCTCAGGACTGTGTGCACCTGATCCTAGGGGAATACACATGTGTGATGCATAAACAAGTGAACGAACTAGTCAATGAAGGAATGAACAAATGAATGAATGCATGAATGAATGAATCAATCGATCGATGAATGAATGAATGAATGAATGAACAAACAATGGATGAATGAATGAATGAATGAAGGAATGAATGAATGAACGAATGAAGGACTGACTGACTGACTGACTGAATGAATGACGGACTGAATGACGGACTGACTGACTAAACGAACACCAGGGTGTCGATGCATTTGTGCGATCATCTGTTGCCGACAGACATAAAAGTACGCTCTACTACTTGCTTTTTCAATACATGACATTGACCACGTTGATGATGATGATGCCAACCCAAATGCCAATGAATGTTTTGTGCAGTCCAAAGCACATGAAGAGGCAATGGGTGGGCTAATCAAAGGAGGCTACATCAAGACATGCACTGCAGGTAACCCGCAGGATATTGCGCATGAGGCCACATGGCTCTCCTAGTTTTTGCATTACCTGATGTTGTTCTGCGTGAGGCCCTGAATGCAAGGGTTGACACAAGCACGGATTCTGACCATGTTGACTGCCTTGGCCCTTTTTCTTGCAATGTTCGTCTCCTTGGCCTTTCCTTCAAAGTCGTATCTCTCTGCCTCTTCCTCTGGCGATCTCCATTCCACTTGCTCTTTGTCCTCTTCTCCCCTTTAATCGCCTAGGTCCCCTTCCATCGCCCGATCCCCTTGCTTTACCTCCTCTTCTCCGCTCTTCTCATCTTCTGTTGCATGAGCTAGCTGTGCTGCACTCTCCTTCTCTGCTGTTCCCATTGATTATTGCATGAGCTAGCTGTGCTGCACTCTCTACTTCTCTGGTCTTCCCACTGTCTGTTGCATGAGCTAGCTGTGCTGCAGTCTTCTTTTCTGCTGTTCCCGTTGTCTGTTGCATCTGCTGGCTGTGGTGCAGGTGATCTCAAGCTGAGCAGCCCCTTGACAGGGCAGGTCAAGATGCTGCTGGAGGAGAATGCAGCCCTGCAGGTGGGTCTTGTCTTAGAAAAGACAAGAAAAGCAAAGCAAAGAACAGCAAAGAAACAGAAAAGACAAGGAAAGACTACACCTTTTGGTGTCAATGTAATAAATCAAGTGTTATACCGGTTTGCCCAGGGGGTCTCATCCAATGTTTGCATGCTTAGCATCTGCCTGTCTCTGTAACAGGCTGCCAGTCTGCAAAAAAGTTTGCAGCGACAGTATCAAAGCTTGCATGTATTGATAAGCAAGCGGCTGTGCTGGTCATGTGTGATACACAGGGGTGGCTGCACAAGCTGTACCACATATTCAGCATTGATTGTAAGTAAAAGTCAGTCTGTCATTAGTGTGCATGACCTGAACTGCAAATGCAAAATCGGTGGGCTATACAGACGATGGACACCCTGTCAGTGCTGCATGCAGCCTGTTGGCCAAATTGCACTCACATCACCTCGCCAAACACAGCCACAAATTCGCATTCTGTATCATTCCATAAGGTCCACTCACACTGATAACCTCCATGTCTACACCAGTCATGTCAGCAAGGGCACAGCTTGGTGCATGCAGGTAACATGATGTGTGTATGCTGCAGGGCAACATTCACGCTCTCAAGGATGACATTACCAACAGGGTGGAGTATGCACTGTGGCAGCAGCGTCAGGCGCATGAAGCCAGCCTGGCCGAGATCTACCAGCAGCATGCTCACGAGCTTCAAGCTGTGGTGAGTCTCACCTGCAGCTGATCAACAATGCATTGGCATGATACGAGGCCTGACACACCTGGACTGCAGCAGCAGCAGCAGCAGTAGTAGGCACTAGATGTCGCCTGCCAATAGTCCTATATCTGTGGTGAACATAAGTTAACATTTGGGCAGGAACAACATACAAAGACTGTGATAAGCTTTTGGTGTAGTATGTCAGGTATCACATCAGCCAAGCAAAACTTTGAGTTGGATAATCAGCAGCATGCGCATGAGATTCCGGCTGTTAAGACCTTTTGCACCTGCTCTTCACATGGACAATTGTGACAGCAGTAGCTGTATTCGTCCCTAACTAATTCCTTTTGCAGACACTGCATTACCTTGTTCTGTGCATACTTCTGCGAGGTCAGTTGTCTTTTCTGGGGGAGGAATTAGATTGCAGCAGCAGTAGCAGGCTGGTGCAGCTAGTGTGGGTCAGAGCTACTGACAGCGGAACATGTGCATGCAGCGAATTCTGTGACCAAACTGGGAGGACGTGCCCTGTGAAACTTCAAGTGTTGCTGCTGTTGTTTCTGCAGGGTCCAGCTTCACAGCAGGTGCATGAGGAAGAGGTGAAGACGCTGATCAGTGAGGCTGTGCAAGCAAAGCAAGCTGAGCACGTGGCAGACCTGACGCGACTGCAGCAAGGCTTTGAAGCACAGCTGCAGGAGTGTGAAGAGGATCTGAAGGACCGTGACAGGTGCTACGTCATGACTTGCAATGTTGTTTGGGCAGATGTGCACTGGTGACTGAACCTCCTGCTGCCATATCATTACAGAAGACATTGATGTCTCCATGTCCAGCAGCCACAGTTTGTGCGAACATTGAAATTCCTGACTGAGGTTTATCAGCCATGGTCGAAAAGCTTGCCCCCAGACTGCAAGGCATCATCCTGACTTGGCTGTTGAGTGTTGTGGCTGCTAAATACCATGTCAGTTTTGCATGCACTGCTTTTTAGATAAGCTGATCCAGACTTGACCCCCCATGGCAAGCAATTGACCACCAATTGCCCGCCCTGTGACCAACTGAGGTAAATGCAGACCCGCCTGGAGCATTGCCAATGCACTCCTTCCTGTCTTGCCCAAGTTGCGCCGCTGTTGAGATTCAAGGTTGTCAACTGGCAACATTAACGTCCATGGCAGGCATTACAGTGCATTGCTGAAGGAGCTGATGGCCCTGCAGCAGCATCACATCAGCAGCGATGCATCCCAGCCATCCAATGGAAAAGCATGCTTGCCATGCACATCATCATGAAACAAGAGACAACGCCCAGGCCTGAAGCAGCTTCACATTAGTAGCAATGCACCCAATGCTCAAATTAGGTGTATCACTGCCAATCACAGCCAAAAATGGCACATTTGCCATGCACAATTTGTCTAAACTAACAGCGTGTAGTTTCATGGCAGGCAGTACAGCGCATTGCTGCGGGAGCTGAAAGCACTAAAGAGGCGTTACAGAAGCACGGACGCATCAAGCATCAGCTCAGATGAGCCCCATGACTTCAGTAGACTCAGGCTGGACAAGCTGCTAGGTAAAGCTTTGGTCTTTGCTCAATCAAGCCGCTTACCAATCTGTTTAACAATCAACACATGGGCCACTACATCGGTCAGTTGGGTCTCCCACTTCTGTACATGCCCACCGTGCAACATCAATCAGTCATCAATCAAGCAATCAATCAATCAATCAGTCAATCGATTTCATCAATCAATCACTCAATCAATATGCACATGCCCACCTTGCAATGTGCACGTGCCCACCTTGCAGTATGCACACGCCCACCTTGCAATATGCATACCAACCATGCAATATGCACATGCGCACTTTGCAATGTGCATCTGCCTACCTTGCAACATGCATCTGCCCACCTTGTAATGTGCACACGCTCACCTTGCAGCATGCAAGCACCAGCAGGGAGAGTGTCCAGCCTCTGCAGGAGCCACTTCTGTCTGCATGACCACGCTGTGACAGACCAACACACTCAACCTACCTTGCTGATGTTGGCAAAGACTCAAACAAAGTTTAACCACTCATACATTTGACTTGTGCCTTTGTGTTAGTCAAAGTACAGATTCTTGTTTGCTGGCACCAACGAGTGCACAAGCTTTTGCTAACCTGGGTCTTTGTGTGGGTAAGCCCACGGCTGTTTCTCAGTGCCTGCATTGTAGATCAGTAACAATGTTAACAATAATCAACACGCTCGTGATGAGCTAGGTACATGCAGGATCAGCCAGATCAGTGTCATGCAATCGTGCCTATCAGGATTGCTGCATGTTGAGTGATGCAAATCACAATTGTGACAGTGTAGCTAGCTTGCAGGGCCTTGCATGGATGACAGCCCTCCTTGTCAGGGGTCACCCCCCCACAGACCCTCCCATCACCATCAACACCCCTTACCCCAGTCTCACCATAGGCGCAGCGCCCCATCCAGCCCTACTAGGCTTGGAAGCCATGTGCAACACAGAAGAACAGTCAGAGTGCATGCACCAGCTGATGCAGAAGTTGCAGCTATGGGTTCTGTGGAGTCTCCTCTGACATCTATGGTGAATGCGGTGTTGGGCAACAGGTGAAAATGTGGAAATTGCTGCTTGTAGCTCTCAGCCTGATTGGAGAGTTGCCAAGTACAGCATCCAGATCTTGGGTGTTGCCAAGTACAGCATGTCAGGCCCTTGGTTGAAACGGCTATCACCAGAGTCAGTCTGGCACTGTGTGACAGGCTGTGCCTGGCATGCATGAGCTTCTAGGGATCAGCGCAGTACCCACAGAAATAGTTCATGACAATTCGCCTCAAACATGTGTGGTTTTTGGGTGTTGTTTGCCGGTTATGGGTGCAACCGCAGCTCTTGTTGGTAGCACTGCACAGCAAGCAATGGATGAGGGCTTGTTGCTGCATGAATTTGAGGTGATGCTGGCATTTTCTTACCCTATGGCGAAATTTGTGCAGGGAAAGGAGGGCATTGGCCCCTGTGCAGCCCTCGCCTCAGAAGCCTGCACAGCTGCCGGAGCTGTTGCTAGGCCATGCTAGCCCTGACATAACTCATGTGTCTATCCCAAGGCATGCAAGCAAAGACAGCCAGCAGCAACAGCAGCGCAGTGCAGAGGCTTGCATGGCTAGCAGCACTGAACAGCTCAACAGTACACATCAGCGGGCATGTGGGGACCAACCAGGGCTTCGTGCTGAGCCAACATTCAGCTATAGGCAAAACAGACAGGTGGCACCAGTAGCGGTGGCAGCATGCTGCTTGCGATGTGGAGTGGAGCAAAGTCAGAAGATGTCAGACTGTAGATTCCACCCTGCGTTGCTGCCAGATCCTGGGCCATTCTTGTACGGCCCAGAGTGGCATGCTTGTAGGGCAGCTAGGCATGGTCGTGAGGATCCTGGTTGTTATGTTCGCCAGGGTCATTACTTTCCTGGACATGCTGTGCAAGGTACAGGTCTGCTCAATGCAACAATGGATGGAGCAAGGTTGAGCAGTCCAACAGATAGCCAAAGGCAACCACAGCCTAGGACACACTTGCCAGTTCCGCTGTGCAGACCCTGATGGCTTTATGATTGTGTCTGTGATCTTCTCTACTTTGCTCAGCATGCATGCTTGTAGGCATGAGCATTTAGCTTGTGCTCACTTTGATTTATAGTCAGTAAGCTTGTTTTAGCATGCTTGGCCTGGGCCGCAGCGCAATGCATCACACTGTCTTACAATGAATGTCCATATCTGGTAAACAGAGCCCATATATGGCCTTGTATGGATACCATGGCTTGCCAAATGGTACACCTTCTTCAGTTGACAATGTTTTCAAGCGATTCATGTTACAATCTAAGAGCTGTTCTAAACTGAGCACGATCTACCAGGACCCTGATATCAATCCATTGCTTTTTTGGTGCGACACTCAGTGTGTCTAGACATGTATGCACACATTGCAAGCAATCATAGAATGGTCAAGCACTGCTTGACAAACTTGTACTGCTTGGCCTTCTGTCTGGAGATGATTTTGCTTGGATCTGCCCGCAGTGCTCGTTTTAAGGCTTCCTGGCTGTGGTAGGCCTGACAGTCACCTAGACATATGGCATGGGTCCGAAGCAGGTCTTTGAACTTCTTCATGCTGATTCCTTCCTGCTCGTACCAGTCTTGCAACTGCCTGTCCAGCTCTGACAATGAGACGATGCGACCATCCGCTACGCTGCTGATGGTCAGATCTTCAAACAAACGCAGCACACTCTCGCTGTCGTCAACATCCTTGGTCGCACCAGCAGACCGCAAACCTCGGCTGCGGGTCATTGAACTATGACGAATGCGCCTGACGCGTGACGGCCGTCCGCCAAAGCCAAACAAATGTATTGCAGCCTGTTGGCTTGACTTTTAAGTCTTGCTATATTGGCGAGACCAATAGATGGGACAATTCGTGCTTCAACAATTTGGCCGTGTTTGACACGGCGGATGATGATCCCGTACAGCAGAACTGCCACCTGTCAGCACAGTCACGACGATTCCCTCAGACATGTGTGCAACACAAAATCCGTGGAGGGACAAATAGGGGTGGCATGCATCTAGCACAGCCATGAATTTCATGGTAGGCAGGGCTGTATGTCTGAGGGAAGCTGCTACAAGGCAGCCGCCGAAACAGCAGCTGCTGCATCAGACCCAGCATGATTCTACCACAGCCAGGCTAGCTAGCTAGAAACGCTTTTATTGGGGGGTTTTTTTATTGTGGGTGCGAAATGGACGGCATTGAAAAGCCGCCGTGTTCAGTGCGGCCCACACACATCATCGGCAGTCCCAGACTGAGTCTTGAAGCAGAACTGTGCGCCTTGATGGACAGCCGTGATGCAGATCACACGGCTACAACAGAACGATGGCAGCCTTGGCAGCTGCAAAATGTGCAGGATGCGGTGCGCGAAGTAGCATTTCAAGAAGCCGCGGCAAAGGACCTTGAAGTAGCGTATAGGCTGCAGCTGGACGAGATCATGATGGAGGTCGATAGCGACGCCCTCTGCAGCATGTTCGAGGAGGACCTTGAGGACTGCAAGCTGCGGCACGCAGCTTTGCAGGTGCAGGTGAGCCTCGAGGAGCTCCATGCCAGAAATCTGGGCTTGACGCTGACGGATTGCTGCAATCGATGGCAATATAGCCGGCCCAAACAACTATGTCGCCTCAAGGGCTTGCGAATCAACGATAGCAGCACCGGCAGCTGATTGAATCTCTCTTCTTGCAAGGCGGAGCTGCACAGCACAGCCATGGTAGCCGAGGCTGACAGCGTGATGGCGTCCAAAATACACAAGGAGCAGACCGAGCAATTAGTTCAGGTCTTCAAGGATCAAAGCCTAGCTAAAGCTTTCGCAGCCAATGACGACTTGACCACACAGCAGGCAGAAGCCTTCGTTCAGCGGCAAAGTCATACTGTAGCTGCGACCAGGCTGATATGCTGCACATGCAGCAGAAGCACTAGTACTGCGGAACTTGGTTACCTTGCTGCTTTGTACTCACCAGCAGGTCAGCTTTCTCAGTGAGTCATCTGCATATGCCAGTAGGCAAGGTGACTTGTGCAAGGTCGTCTATCATGGCATACAAACACCCGTTAAGGCCGCAGGAAGCCTGCTGGCTTTGCCTGCTGCAGGAATGTCCACACTTCCAGAATGCATCAGATTCTGCAAAAGAGAGGACCAGCAATGTCACGTGATGATCTGAGAGAAAGTGATCTAGAACTTGGCCTGCTCTCTCTGCAGTCCACCAATTACAGGCACAATGCAGGTGAACTTGTCTGGTTTGGCCATGGGTTGGTCAGAGACATGGTGGAAGAGGCTGCTGAATTGCAAGGGATTCTGGAGGGTTTACGCAAGGCAAAGGACCACAATATTGAACAGCTGGTCCTGTGCGCCAAAGTTAGCTTACTCAAGCAGGTCAGCAACATTGCCAAAGTGCACTTGTATTTGGCATGTAGGACAAGCAAAGCCAACGATTGGTGACGACAACTGCTGCTCATAAGCTTTTGGGCCAGCCACTGCTATGCATGCACATACACCATCATTGTACCTGGCTGAGTATATTGTAACCAACAGAGGGCCTGCAGGCTCAGTTGACTGTACTGAATGTAGTCCTGTGATGGTAGTGGGCTTACTGGATGTCTGATTCATATGGTAGCAAGAGCTGTGTCAATCAGATCTTATGCTTCTTGCCAAGTGGCTGCAGATCTTTGACTGGCAAGCTGCTCAGAGCTCAAGACTTGCTGAGCACCTGAGCCTTGTGCATGATGCAATGACCTTTTGCAAGGTTCAGGGAGATGCCATGTCAGCTGCTGACATGCAAAAATTGACTGAGCTCTTACATGCACAGTCAAAAGCAGAAGGTGTGGTACCACACCGGTGCATGCAATGCATGCTTGCTCGTGACTTTCTCTAAACCCAGCAGTCAAGCAGCCCGTGCTCCGCATGAGACTAAACTGCTTCTGCATACAGCAGGACGCTACAACAGTTGTGGGTACTTAGGCTTCTGTCTGTGTGACTGACTGATACATTCGTCTGTCCTGCAGCAAGACTGCCAGCTGTCAAAGGTTCAGCGGAGGCAATGGAGGTCACCACAGAGGTGAAGCCACAAATGTCCAAACTGCAGTTGCTGCTCTTGCTTTTCGTTCCCAAGACGTGCAGGGCTGTATGCTCACTGAGGTCTACCATTTCTTGTATCATGCTGTGTACACAGTCTCATGTTCAAATGTGCTGTCTTGCATGTGTTGAGGAACATGCAGGAAGGGTATAACTTACAAGGTAAAGGAGGCTTCATCTGTGACATCTGTATGGACAGCGTGGCTGTGGAGTCAATGCATGCCATAGCTGGCTGCTTCCATGAGTACTGCAAGGGCTGCCTTGAGCAGCATATACTGGTGCACATGGAGAGCAAGAGCATTCCTGTGCCCTGCCCTGGACTGGAGTGTGGCAATACAATAGCCGTGCAAGACTGCACTCTGCTTCTGTGCAATCAGATAGACATACATAAGCTCCTCCAGGCAAGCTGAGACATCATAACCCTGATGTGTCTTACAGCCAAACACTCTGTTACGAAGCACAACACAAAATGTTGCAGTGCATGCCTCATGTGCTATATGTCACCCCTGCTCCAGTGCTTGAGTTGGGGCAGTGTTTGTGGTGTTGTGTCTGTCTGAGCGTCTGTCTGAGCATGCTCTGACGTACTGCATACTTATCCTTTGTGGCGAGGCATTAATGGTGAGTCAACAGGAGCTTATCACTTGTTGTGCAGTTGCAAGCAGAAGCACAAATTCCAGATTCAGCAAAGCTGTGGTGCCCTCAGAGGCACTGCAGCAGGTTGATCAATGTGGTTGAAGGGATGGATGCAGAGATAGACTGTCCGTCGTGCCATGCTCAGCTTTGCACACTCTGCCGTGATTTTGGACATGGCAGCATGTCATGTTCAGAAGCCAAGGTCAGACCTCACAGACGAGCTGTCTCTGCTGGCAGCTCACACCAAGCATCTGCCGCTGGCCTTGACTGTGCATGCAGGCTGTTATGACTTGAGACGCGTTGCACCAGCTTTGTTTTAACTGCCGGTGTTGCTCACAGCAGTGGTTCTAGCGTAAACAGACGCAAATGAGATGGCATGCAGATGTGTGCAATCTGACAAGGCGCGTCATGCGTTGCATGTGCAGGCTAGCTGGATGGATGATGGAGATGCTCTGCTGCTTGCAAAGGAGAAAGCATGGAAGAGATGCCCAGCTTGCAGGTGTGGGTCATGACTGAAGCATGTTGGCTGTCTGTTTTTGCAAACAAAAGTTTAAGGAAAATTGTGCTGCATCTCACGTGCATGTGCACTGTGGGTTTGCCTTGCTGAGAGGCCTCTAGCAAGTGCTGTTGTTCAGCGACATATGACTTTCACTATGTGTTGAGGGCCTTTTGTGGCCAGACAACAATGCCAAACATGCATGACCATGCACAACAAGCAATGCCAGCATTCTCAATATAAGTACTGCTTGCAGGCATGTCATTGAGCGGAGCATTGGGTGCAACCACATCAAATGCCGATGTGGAACACATCTCTGCTATGAGTGCGGTGTAGCATACATCCAGAAGAAGGCACAGTGCAGGTGCGCTAATTCAGCAATAAAGGTTTGTTTTGGTTGGCGCATGCAGAAATTCTGTGCTCAACAGAGCCTTCGATGTCTTTGACCTTTGACTTACAGGCTATCCTAAACTGCATGCCTGTCATGAGTCACCTTCTTCACGTTGAAGCAGCATGAATGCCGTCTCAGCACACTCATGGCCGGCTGCAGGTGTGACCTGTTTGACGTGGGGGATGAGCCAAATGATCAAGCAGGTCCGCATATCGCTGCTCAGGCTGGCCAGAATGTTGCTGCCCCAGCAGGCAGACGCTATGCAGCCCAACTGGCTGGTGCAAGAGCTCAGAATCAAGCTCGGCTTGATGCCATGGATGAGGCTCGGAGGTACAGGCCATAAGTTCATCTTTGTGGGTGCACGTGCTGTTCTCAAGCAGCTATTGTGACTTGTCAAGCATATTGTTCACTGTGGTTGACTATTGCACACATTTGTGAACACATGCAGTGTATAGCTGATCTGTTGCGTAAGCAAGCAGCTGGTACAATACTGGCTGCAAGCAGCAGATTTGGACCACATGAAGCTGGCAACTCTGTGAGACTACTCTCGGGGTAGGCTATGGTGTCTCAGTATGAGTGGCAAGTTTAAATTGCATAGAGCCAGCATGGTGCCTTACATGCTGCTACCCAGTTTGCAGTTGTAGTGCTCAGAAACCATGCCTTCAATTTGAAGAGAACCCAAACATGTGTCATGCTTATGCAGCTACGGTGGCAATCGTGCTGAGCGGCATCCCTGGCCAAACCCTGAACGCTACAAAACAGTACTCTGCTACAACTGGCCAGGAGGAAATTGTGGCTATGGCGCTGACTGCTCATTTGCTCATGGCCAGGGGGAGTTGAACATGTGAAAGCTTCAGTTCTGCATAATGCATTCCATGCCTGCACAGCCCAAATCAGTCTAGAGGAAAGGTTGTCAACTTTGCTTGCCAGCAAAGCCAGAGAAATTTGTTTGGTGAATGCTATCTTGAGCCATCCTGCAGAGCCTTTTGGGATGATGTTGGATGGCATGCATTTGAAACAGCTCAGTGTAGCTAGGGGAATCTTGCAGATGTGTGCACAACAGGTTGTAACCAATAACATTGTTACATTTGTAGCATGCATGGCATATGCAGAGGTTCAGTCGTGTTGCGTTTGCTCCAGCCTTTGCCTAAGCTTGTCGATAGGCGCTGTCAACTTTCACGTTATGTCCGCACTTGCACACGAGGAAAGGATGATGTGACTTTCCAGATAGGCGTGCAACGCTGGAAGTCACGAGTACGACTACAAGACATGGCAGTGTAGAGGTAGGTCACTCGCAACTGCTTGGAGGTGGTTTGCAACGCGGGACTGATCGGTAAACACAATCATATGCATGTTCAATAGAGCGTCTTTACAGGGACGCTAAAAGATGCGCACAGCTGATCACACGCTCTCCACTCATGCACGCAGGTGCAAGTAGCCATGTCTAAGTTTAGGCAAGCGTACGTCAAGAAAACCTCGCCTTTTATATATCTCTTTTTTCCGAAATGATGATATACGTGATCGTGCTTCTCAAAAAGGGGAAAAAAACAGTGGTAGTACAGATGGTGCATGACACCTTCAACTACTGCCACGAGACTAGGCAGGCAGGAGACATGTTCCAGGTGTTGGATAGCTGCATGCGGGGCTGCATCTTGCAGCACATCCAAGCCTGCTTGGGTGGGTTGACCAAGCCTGAGAGCGTCCCTGAGGGATTCAAACTTGAGGAGGATGCTGCGACATCTGAGCTCAGAACAGGCATCATCAGCAAGATTGAAAAGCTGCAAGAAGCTAGCAACACCATCAGGCTCATTGCAGGATCAGCTGGAACCTCAGATGCCACAGCAGCAGAGCCCTGTGATGCATCTGAAAGTATTGTGCAGCATGCTCACTCAGAGCAAGACAGCCTGATTTCTGCTTTACCTGGCCTGATGATGATGTGGATGTCACAACTGTACGTGCTACAAAACGCCGCAAAAAACTGAAGCGTCCCAGTAATGATCAAGATTGCGATGTCAAGAGGCCTGCAAGCACATTGAGATGGGCTGATGATTGTTAGGATGAGCAAGCAGAACTGTGGAATGGCCAGTAGATTCTACTTCACCAGCAAGATGATATGGCTGGTTTTGTGTATGATCAAATGCCTTGGCACTACTCACTGTGTATACTTGATATTTGCTTGAGGCAGTGCTGTGGACTCCCTGTTTGCATGTCACGATGCTGATGGCAGGGATGATGGTAGTGTCAACTCATGCTTGTATATTCACTGCTGCCCGTTTTTTGTTTGCTGTATGTGCAGTGATGCTTAATGCTTGACACACCAGCAATCTGAGTCTGGAAAGCCTATGATATACCCTATGATATGATATGTATAGTTGCTGCAGCTTGCATGAGTTGTGCAGTTCTTGTTGCGATTCCAGAGACAATGACAGCTGATCTGTAGTGTGGTGTACAATTCCAATCCTCATGTCTTGGCAATGTACGCTTGTGCAGACATGGTCAATTGCTTCTCTCGCTTAATGTGTCATGCATTGCGGAGCCGTGTAAATGGAAAGCATTGCCTGCCGCACTTGTATGTACTCCATTGGGGCTCCATCTGTTGTTCTGTAAGCCCGCTTTTGCCAGCTAGTGCGATTGCCAGCTCAACTCACAAATTGATCAGTGAACGGATGTTAAACAGTTCCGTCTGCAGGCATATCAGTGTTGAATTTGCTGGCATGCAAGTCGGCAACAGTGCATACAGACAGAAGGCCATCTGGGCTGGTTGTCTAGGCTACATGCTGCTGCGATTCGGCAGCATGGCGATCCCTGTACATGTTCAGACTAAATCATGCAATCAGTAGTCTCTGTACATATAGCTAGACCCAGTCAAGTCGTCCTCGTGCTGCATGTAGTTGGCAACGCTGCTCCTCCTAGAAGGAAAAAGGCTGCCCAGTCGGCCAGTCAGACTCATCAGTGTGCTGTCTTGCTTCTGCATCGACTGCGCAGCCACCATACTGCCTCTACTGGCCTGCACTCCGCTCTTCGCGCTTTGCAGCATTTCACGCTGTGCGGTGGCAGTCCTGTGCACTTCACCAGGGCTAGCTGACAAGGCCTTCTCCAGGGGCCCTGGATTGGGTTCCTGGGGGGTGTCCAGGGGTGCGGTGGGGGCATCAGCACTACGCACTGACCTCTCTGCTGCGTCCCACAAGTGCTTGAACTTGCTCTGGAACCTGCAGAAGCAGACATACCATGCTGGCTGTTTTGGTCACTGTCATTGTACCTCTCTAGAAAGAATGGCTTGATCGCATGCACTGTGGCATGCGTGCTGGTCTGACTCAGATCTATTTGGTTGTGATAGGCTCATTAGTAGTGGTGATTGTAATTATGTGCTACTGACAAACAGATAGCAGCACGTCTAGAGGAATGCTAAGGCATCAGTCAGTCCGTTTGAACTGTAGTATAGATATCAGACAAGCCGTGGGGTATGCTGGCAAATGTGCTGCTATTTGTACCTCTGCATGTCATTCAGGTTATCTGTCTTGGGCACCCCATCACGCTCAAAGGTGTCCCATACTTCCTTCCACACCATCCAGGATTCCACGTCATATATGAGCACATCCTGCCCTGGATTGGCCAACACATCAATTGTGTTCTGAAAGTAGGCTGCGGTCTTGTTACCAGATCTGCAAAACCACAACGCTAAGTTAGAAAAGCGAGCAGCTGTTTGGCAATTGCTGAGTCTTTCCTACTTGAACTTTCTGGTTTTGGCACTGCACATTATTTGTACTAATGGTACTTTGACACCATGAAGGGGACGTGCTATCATTGCCAGAGGTCGCAGCATGCATCCCTATAATGCAGCATCTTTTGTTCGCATGAATGATTCAGGACAAAACAGGGCAGGGCATTTCAGTGAGGGCAGGGCAGAAATTGCCAATGGAGACGACTGCACTCAAGGCGCACAGTAGACAGCCAGGCTGGCAACACTGTTGTTTTACCACTGTATTACTATTTTTAGACCAATACTATGCCAGCCAGCAATACATGCAAGCAAGCAAAATCATTCTGACTGATCAATTCACTGATCAATCTGCATGGCGACTGCCAGGTATCCATCAGCTTCACGCATTGGGTGTCACATGACTACAGAATGCAAGACAGCAGCCGTTGTGGTATGGAATGCAAGACAGCAGCTGCTGTGTACCTGAAGAATTCAGCCCTGTGCTGGAAATCAAGAGGGACAGTAGTGGTGGTCTTGCCCCTCATGCGATTCTCATTCAGCTCAGCCCTCAGGGCATCCTCCCTCACCTGCCGCTGCTTCTGTGCAGCTTCCTTGCGCGATGCCTCCCATGCAGGGTTGCCCTACAATAAATTTGAACGTGTTTGAACATCATAAATTACATATGTTATATTCAAATATGTGATGTATGTGATCTATATTTAAATACAATATATTTCAACTTATATGTTATACATACCAATATACACGTTCATGTATGGGAATGGCATGAAAGGTTTGTTCAAGCTATGCTGTGCAGGCCGGTGCTCTAGCCACTGCATTCTAGCGCTGCTCTGCGCACTACTGCAGATTTTGCTGGGGCCCAGCTGTCCTTTTTCTGTAAACCTCAACCTGCTAAGAGTTTTGCTTCTGTGCTGTTTGGCAGTCATGCAGCAGCATGGCAATTCTGTTCTTATTCTGGTGATGCAAACATATTATGTTGTCAACTGCTCAGCTATACACTGTGTTACTGTGTAGGCACTAAGCAGGTCCTAAAGCCTGGTTAGGAAGCATGTGATGGCAGTGATAATCCGTGGTATGTGTGTGTATGCTGTTGCACAGTGGGAAGCAGGAGTGATGTTGATGATAATGCATTGAGATCATCACTGATAGATTGTGAAACCTGCGGAGAAGATTGCCTCAGGCTGGTGGACACTATAGAAAGATCCAGCGATGCACTTGAAGCATGTGTTTTCCTGCAGGTGTTGCAAATGCTGGGTGTTGGCTTATGCCATGACACATGTGATGTATCAGAGATGTTGCTTCAGAGCAGCACTATGCAATACATGAACCAAAAGACTTCAGGCTGAAATGCCTCAACACACTCCATAGGCAATGCGCCTTCAGGCCTGCCAGTCACAATGCATGAAGCTTTGGACTCAGCAGCAACGCTCTGTTTTCAGAGAAAGAGTAGCAGCTGACTCACTGACCTGGACCCCAGACTTAGTGCTGAACAACTTGGAGATCACATTAGTGCCTCTGGGAGTGTAGACTGGGGACTGGTTGCTCAATGGGGACCCAAACGCCTCACCCTTCTGCGCCACGACATCAGGGAACGCAAAACCCTTCCCGCTCTCAGGGCTGTACGGAAGCGCCCCAACTTCAATCTGCCCCCTGGGGCTCTTGGTCTTCTGGAAGTTCATGGCCGCAAGCTTCTTCATCTTCTCTTTGTGCTCTGGACTGTCCACAGCTGCCTTGTCAAAGGATCCAGTTGTGTTCACCTTGATGCCTTGTACATACACACTGTCCTGCTTGCCTTCTACACCTGGCACCCCTTTTGCTGCTGCAGCGTCCTCTGCTGCTGCACGATTTTTGCGGCGCTGCTTAACCCAGCAGCAGCAGAGAATGAGCAGCAGCAGAGCGCAGGCGATGACCACGCCGACAATGATGCCGATGAGTTTGGCCTCATTTGATGATGTGCTGGTGCCTACAAACAAGCAACTCCTCAATGTCATAACCAGCTAGATTTGCCCCTGCCCTGCCACATCAGACTGGGACAAATCATGCAGGGAACCTTAGACATACAGAGCTGGGACGATGACCATGGTTATGAGCAGGGGTTTGATGGGAACAGTATGCAAGGGCAAAGGGTAGAGGCTGGCAAATAGCAGCACAAATGCTCTGGGCTGAATTTGCTGACAGCATGTGTACAGATGCAGGCCATTTGCGAAAAGCTGCAAGGGCACAGCTTCCGGCACGGCTTCTAGCTGGGAAGGCTCGGGAGAGGAAAATTGGAGACCAAGGTACAACCACCATCCTCACAGTGCTAGAGCAGGTGAATCTGGCAGAGCTCAGAATTGTGCCCACAGCAACTGCGAGCTTCATGACTGAAGTCGTGTATGTACATGTATATGTGGCCATATCATCAGTGACACTTTCAGCTGTCTTCCACTAACAATGTCTTCCAGTGTTGTTCACCAGAAGCACTTTGGTAGCGCATGATGTCTTGCAAGTGATACTTTGTTTGCGCACTGTGGGTAGGTGGAGGGCTCACCTTGACAGGTGCCGGTGCTGTTGTTGAGAGTGCACACAGTTGTGTACAGACCAGGTACAGTGGACTGAGTAGACAGCAGACTGGTGGATGTTGCTGCCACTCCCAATGTCTGAAGCGTGGTCTGCAAACCAAAAAAGAGTTGTTGCTTGCCCAACAGCCAGAAAGGCAGACTGATGAGCAGAGGATTGCAAGGAACTGCTGGTACTGGGAATGCATGGAGCAAAGTGCATTGAGCAAAGCGCACCACTTGTGTGGCAAATCAAGCAGAGCATAATTTGCCATTGAAAAACCATGACCTGGGGTCATCATTAGGCCAGCCTTTGTCATATGTGCAAGCAGTAAACTGAGCTAAGCATTGCACAGCAGTGATCCTGTTGAAGAGACAGTCAGCCCGTGGACAATCTCAATCCTCCCTACCAGAAACTTAGAGCCAGTGACGATAGAACTGACAGCTGTAGAAGTGGCAGCCACAGTATAGGCACTGCCCACATCCAACTCTGTGGTCACATCTGCAGAGCCAGCTGTAGCCTGCAACCTGCGCCTCCTTGAAGATGCTGTTGAGGTAACACTCGTGATAGTGATATCTGCTGTGCTATTGATGTAAGGTGGGAGATACAGCCACATCGCTTGGATCACCTTTGCCTGCAACAACAAGCCAAGCAGGATCAGCAATGTGACCCTGCAAATATGCTGCTGAGCTGCTTATCGTGGTGATGTGACACGGGTTTTGGATTGCAGGGTCTGCGCAATCAGTTCACCTTTGGGAACAAATGGCAACAACACTGTGCCATTTGCAACGCAGCTCAGACTAAGACAAGCAAATGAAGACTAAACATGTAAGCTTGCGTGCAGTGCATTTGCATGCAAAGCACCAGGAAATGAAGAAACAGAGAGGATGCTCACTTGTGAGGCTGAAGCAAGGGGAAGAATGGTGTCCCCAGTCAGCCTGATGACGGCGAGAAGGGCACTCTGGCGGGGGTCCACAGGAGGGGGCGGTGAGGGGGGTGGAGGAGAGGGGGGCGGTGAGGGGGGCGGTGAGGGGGGAGGAGCTGCAGGCCAATCAGCAAGGACACCTCGTGACATTTATGCCATTGCTTGTAAGAAGGCTAGGGGGGTACTCAGCTTTTGATTGCTGGTGCAGCACATAGCACCATCAACTGTTGTACAAGGCAAGCATATAGTGGTGAACACTCCAGTGAGTTCCAGGCTGAGTATTGTTTGTAAATGCAAAACGCAAGCAGTTGTCGTGTGTGCAGCCTGCATTGTGCATGCATGCCCAATACTTTGAGGACCCTATGCAACACTGAGAGATAGAGCAGAACTCACAGGGACGCTGCTTCCCAGCAGAAGCAAAGGTGTACTCGCCACTGCTGGTCCCGCCAAAGAAGTACTGAGTGACATTAGAAGTCGGCGACTGAGCCGCTGCTCTACACCACAATGCTGTCAACGCCACCAACAAGAGCAGTGGCAGACGCTGGCGGTCCATGTTGAAGCTTTGCAAGCTCGTCTCACAATATGTTAAACGGTCTGGTGATTGACAGATCCCAAAGCAATCTCAAAACCTCATTCCACACTTTGGTGAGACCTCAGATGGGTCACACGGGCCGTGCACGCAGGTAAAGTCTACTGGTGGTACATGCCGGTCAACACCGCAAGAAGGTCTACCCCATTGTGACGAAGAGCCGGCGTTCGCGGACGCTAATACTGGCTTCTGACATGAGTTCCGACCATGCACAGCACCGCTTTCGCCTCCTGCTGGGTCCGCATCAACACTTTGACCTAGTGGTTGCGTCGTGAAGAAGAACCACCCTACATTTTAGCCTATTTTTGCTATTGATGGGGGACCCCGGGGACATTTCACAACCGTACAAACACTTTGTACTGCTTTGTGTTAAACTGGGTATGCAGTACGCAGCAGTAATTGCGTCTATAGCAGAGATTGGACTTGTTGATCGAGCTGACGGAATCTCCCCTGGAGTCTGTGCTCAGTGTGACTGCAAGGCTTTTTTTATAAAACTTTTTTTTGTTGAATATCTGCAAAACCCCTGGACGAGGCAGTCGTTGTCAGAAAGTGCTGACCATAAATAAACATGCTGGAAGGACCTTGGAGACGCAGTCTGTGAAGTCGTACTTCACTATGCAGTCTTCATCACGGTGGGACAGCCCGCAAAGATCCCGTGCGGGGTAGCGGCAAGACTCTTCATGCAAGACTACTTGATAGCCTATCCTGAATCCACGTGCTCAGGTACCTTTGGTAGTTCAGGAAGTGAAATAGTATTAATACTGTACAATATTGTACATCATGTACAGTACATGCTGATGAGCAGGTGTGTCATGCTGATGAATGCTCCTTGTACAGCTCTCGCCCAATCAGCATCCGTCTAATCTCAGAAGTGCCAGCGCCAATCTCATACAGCTTTGCATCTCTGAGCAATCGGCCTGTTGGGTACTCATTGATATAGCCATTGCCACCTAGCAGCTGGATGGCATCCAGAGCCATCTTTGTGGCGTGCTCGGCTGCATACAGAATCACAGCTGCACAATCCTTTCGGTCTGCTCTGCCTTGATCTGCTGCCTCTGCAGTCTTGTAGACAAATGCTCTGGTGGCTTGTGTGACTGTGTACATGTCTGCCAGCTTTCCTTGGACCAGCTGCATGCCAAGAGCACTTGCTCAGTCGCTTGACATGTCATCTGGCATAATTTTGCAACAGCAGTCTACAAGCAGCAGACAGCCACATGCAGCACATAGTCTATATGGAGTCACAGCAGGCTCAGCTTGGCAGGTGCATGCATGTTGACGGCAGAGAGAAAACAGCACAGGCTGAAATGTACAGACAAGCTCAATCTATTCAAGCTCGACCACCGCGCAAACGCACGCACCACACAGACGGTTGCAGTATGTTATGCATGATCAGAGACAGGAAATAGCAAGCCTGGCCATCCATAGCTGTTTTGTTGCTTGTGTGTGACATGCAATACATTGAATGCAGATCCAAGTGCCCACCTGGAATTCTCCAATCCGTTTGCCAAACTGCTGCCGCTCCCCAACATAAGGCAACACCACATCCATGCATGATTGCATGATCCCAAGAGGCCCAGCAGACAGCACTAATCTTTCCAGATCCAGGCCGCTCATCAGTACATACACACCCTTGTTCACTTCACCCAGCACGTTCTGCTCAGGCACCTCGCAGTTCTCAAACACCAGCTCACAGGTATCACTGCCTCGCATGCCAAGCTTGTCCAGCTTCTGTGCTGAATGGAAGCCCTGCAAGCGGTATCAGACCACCTGAAGTTGGTTGACTCATCTTGCAGGTTCTAGTTGATTGCTAGGAAGTCACATTGGATGCTGCTTTATGGTCTGTTGTACCTGCAGGGCTTCCCATGCTGCTGTTGAGGGTGGTACAACGCAGCTGATCCCTGAAAGGGGATCATTACTGTCTGATTTAGGTTGTTGATGCAAGAACAGAATCTACGTGGTTGATGGCACGAGACGAAGCAGCTGGCATGAAGCTGGAGCATAGCTGTACAACACGTGGGTTGACATCATGCAATAGCATGCATGCACTCGAGGCAAAAGCGCAGGAAGGCAGAGTCAAAGCAGACAGTCGCAAGTTTTGTTCTTGCCTGTCTGCTTCTCAGACTAACGGTGTGTACACATGTGGAGGGACAATTCAGTAATGGTGGGCCAAAGCAGACATTTGCACAAGACCCTGGTTTGCACCCCCTTGCTGTGTGGCTGCTATCATGAATGGACATGCAGTACCTTCATGCCTTTCTCAATGATGAAAGCTGTGATGCCGTGTGGACCCTTGTCTTGCTCTGTGCGCGCATACACCACCAGGGTATTGGCAACAGTCCCATTGGTGCACCACATCTTGGTGCCGTTCAGCACATAGCAACCATCCTGCTTGTCAGCACGACACCGCATGCTGACCACATCAGACCCAGACCCTGGCTCACTCATGGCTAAAGCCCCAACATGATCACCTGCTCAGAGAACAGAAATGTTACTATATATGCTAATATTGTCATGTTGAATTTGCGACTGTGCAGAATGATGAGTATAGTGATGCCAGAGCTGGCATGCTGTACAGACCTACCTGCAATGAGATTTGGCAGGTACTGCTGCTTTTGTTGCTCATTTGCATTCCTCACAAGCTGATTGACACACAGGTTGCTGTGAGCCCCATAACTCAGACCCACTGAGCCTGAAGCTCTGCTGATCTCCTGTACTTGTAAACAGTTGGGCCTTCAAGATGCCTTTCATGTTCAAAGAAATGAGTCAACCTCAAATGCACCCACCTCCATGGCAATGCAGTGATGCTGATACCCCACATCTAAGCCACCATAGTCTGAAGGTGCTGTCAATCCTGCAGCACTCCTAAACGCTCAACCGAGCCGCTGTCACACTACATCAAGCCACGTCTTGACATTTGCGCAGGCTTACCATGCAAGCCAAACTCTCCTATCTCCTTCCACAGATTTGTGGAAGTCGGAAACGTGTTTTGTCTGTCGATCTCAGCAGCATGCGGGGCAATTGTCCTTTGGGCAAAGTCTCGCACGGTTTCTCTGAACTCTTGCAAAGCGTCACCGCATGCTTCGTAGGCATCGGCATGCTGCAGCCGTTGCGCTACAGCTGCTGCTAAAGTATATGATGCCTGTCCTGCGTTTCGGAAAGCACTGGCCTTGTTGCGGACGCAGTTGAATGTTTGTAAAAGCATGCTTTTATATGCGGCTGGCGTTCAACGAACGACCATCCTGTCTGCGGAACCACTGCTAGGCCAGCTGCTAGGCCTCAAATCTGGACAGGACAGTCTAGTCAGCCAAAGCGGGAATGATCATTTTGATCTGTGCACTGCACATGGGACTCACATCTTGAGCCAACCAAAAGGGTTATACAGATGAGCCAGAGGTGCAGGAACACTGGTAAACAGCCACCAGCACATATCTCCAAACGTTGGGCTGAAAACAGGTAGCTTTTGAGATGATCTCTGGAAGATGAGCAGCTGCCACATTAGCACAGGCCCTGCCTGGCATGCATTGCTCGGCAGACAGCTTGAGCAGCAGTGGCATGCGCATGCGATCACGAACTGGGCAATAATTGTTGCAACAACATTAGACACAGGGCCCCAGCATCATCAGCAGCATGTCATTCAGAGCATCTGCAGGACCTAGCAAGTAAAACGTAGTCAACACTGTAGAGTACACATTTGTAGCTACTTAGATATAGACATAGCTGCATCCTGCTCAGTAAACACCCCTAAAGTTGTACTACTTCATCATGCATTGCATCCAGTCATTTGTCATAGGCAGGCTTCCCTGTACCTCACTACTCGACATCTATTCAGATACCAGTTTGTGCACTACACAACACTATACTACACTACACTGTACTTTGTAGTTTTTGAATGGATCAATGGTACTCTGCACAAGGTGCGGTCAAGGGCTGATTAGGTTCACATCAGGATGACACTGTTCAACATTGAGCCAAGTTTGCACCAATGTGTCATGTGTGCCAGAAGACTAGATGAACACAAATGCGATAGACATGTAGCTGTCTTTGCCACATGCACTCACATGCTTGTTCTGAGTATTCCAAGTCCTGCTTGTAAGAGGCTACTAGTACTCAGTGCTGTTCAGCAGCCAGTGCGATGTTCAGCACTGACATACTGGGGGTGAGACAAGCTGTCGCCTAAGGGAATGGCATCACTGCAAAGTTTCACCCTGAATGTCTGCAACTGGGAGTACGCCACGAGCAGTCTGTACCAGTACCCTCTGATGTTCTGTGGAGACAAGACGTCAGTTGCAAATTGTTGTCCAGCTTCTGCAATCAGTCTGCTGCGTTTTGGGTTGGTACTCAGGTGTTGGACCAAGCTTGTGAGGCCATTGGTGAAATCACCCATCTCTGCCAGGGCTCGGGTCCTCATGAAATTCTGCCCATGTTTCAACATAGGATAGTAGAACTCATACCAGCCATTGTCACTGTGCACGACCACCGAACCACACAACAGCAGGTACTTCAGGCGTGCTGAGTAGCTATTGCCCGGCCAGTTGAGCAGGTATTTGCTCTTGCAGTGGTCTGGCAAGCCAACAAACTGATCATGCTCAGGCTCCTGGACCCAATCCCATACTTGCACATCCACCAAGTCAGTTGCCTCAAAAGTGGCAGCAATCGCCCTGTTGCCTGTCATGCTGCTGCCACGAAACAGCAGCTTGGGATCTTTGGTGGCCCATGGAGTGTGTAGTGCAGACTTGTGCATGATGTACTGCTGATGCTGCCAGCCAACTGTGTCTGCCTCTTGCCAGTCGGTGAAAGTGTGGTCTGGGAACAGCACAGCTGTGGTGTGCTCAAGCCGCTTTGCCTGCACCACGTTGTAGTCAGCTTAGGACAATTCGAGAGACTGTGCCAGATGACGAGTACTCCAGTGTTGTGACGGTTGTGATGAGTGTACAGCGTAGTGCTACCCAAGGCTGCAGTACCACTTTAAGCAGAACAGCCACGGAGTTCTTGCAAGGCAGGCCTCACTGACAGACTGTGCATGACTGTAAGGCCTAACACGCTGTGCATGAATGAGATGCGCTGCTTAAGAAAAGCTTGAATTGCAAAAGCACATGCAAACACTGACTTGGACAACCATGTGTTGCTGCTGCACACTTGCCTGAGCAAGGATTGGGCCGGAATGGCTGTGGTCCTCAGCGCTGAAGTCATCAGTGCCAATGACAAGGTCAACATCTGGCAAGTCCGCAAAATGACTTGCCACTTCAAGCAGGGCTAGCTTGATATTTCTGTTCCTGCTTTGGAAGCCATGCACCTCACCAGCTATGAACACTTCACGATTCTTGATTTGAAGACGAAAACCAGGGGCTGTGGTGCTGCAATATACACTGTCTACCATAGTACTGCTGATGCCAGCTGCATATGGTGCTAGGTCTGCTGATATTTGGTTGAATAGCTTGCTGGTCGACTCGAGAAGCGGTCCACTGCTGTTGAGCGTGAGGCTTTGAGCCAGGCCCGCAATGCACAACAAGATGAGAGTGACTGTGCAGCCTGGCATGTTTCCTCAAGTTACCGACGATCTTTTATTGCAGTACTGCAGTTTCACAACCTGCCAAGGAGACAGAAAGTACGGGGATCCGGCAACAACTGACTCCTACAAACACGAGGAAAATTGTTCGATGTTGTGCCGCATTGCGTGCCGCAGACACCCCACTTCTGACAGGTGGCACGATCAGAACTTGTGCAGCGGACCTGTGTCGAGCCGCGTCCGGTAGTCGCCACACCGATTTTGTCTCGAATGTGCTATCCTCGAGGTTTCAAACAGCTGCACTACCGTGGGCTGGTACAATCGCTCACTAAGGGGACAAGCATGTCTTCGGCTGCACGTCTGCAGAGCCTACTACACATGTCATCAGCAGCGACACGAGTTTCTGGCGTCACACGTACGAAAAGCCATGCCCAGACAATGCCTTGCTGTGCAGAAGCTCAGACGTATGGTCTTTTCAACGTCAACTTGCAACGCCGGTACTGCAAAACTCCTTGGCCTCCCGCAAGGTGGCGATTTTACGAGCTAAAAGTTTGAACGGTGACATGTAGGGCCTCGCAGTCAACGACAGTCATTTTCATGGCCTGAGCACTATTCAGTCATTTAGACACAGTCATTTAGACACCTGTCTCATAAACCGATGAGATCCAATCTATCAAGGAAACCGAGATTTCAGCAACAATGTGCTGGCTTGCCAGCTTTTCTTGAGCCAACACATTCACGAGAACGCTCAATTGTCAATTTGCATGCAACAACATATGCATGACGTGTGAAAGCGGCAAGAGGAATGTACATGCCAAACGTGCTGTCATGATCATGATCGATAGCGCGCAGACAGACGTATAACATACAGATTGTACACCTTTGGATAAACATATAAGAAGGGTGAGGCATGTCTCTATATTACGCAGCATGCATAGTGATCATCTTATTTGATTTTTGCTTGTCTCCAAAGATCTAATCACTAAATCTAGAGCAAAGTGGCGCGGAGGCATGCAAGAGTACGCGTACTGCTGGCCACGTGCTTGCAAATAGAAGCACCAAGCACAATTTACTTTTGCTATTGTCACTGCATCTAGGAAGATCTGGAACTAGTCATGCCTGCCTCGTCAAAGCAAAGCACAACGTGTTTGCCCCGCCATTTGAGGTAGTTGAATGGGTTGTAATCATTATTGTCAAATCATTTGGCCACAAGTACCTGACCAGCCACAAACACTTTCTATCCAACATCTGAGTCAAAAGCGCTTTGAATCTGACTGATTTGGCGCAAACGAGTCCCGTGCTTCACGCTGACTTTTGACCAGTCTTGTTCCCTGGTCCTTTAGTCACAGGCAGCCTGAATATTACTACAGCAAGGCTCAGCCTTGGACCAGAACAAAGGCAGACCTTTTTGGTTGTATGAGCATACACCACAAATAAGGGCGGCCCTAGCACTTCCAAAATCTTTGACCCAAACTGTCAAACGGGCCTCATGTGTGAACCAAGCCTTAGTCTCAGAAGACGCTGCCAAATGCACTGTCAACATCCAACTGGGTGCGGCGCCGCTTGACCCCCTGTGCTTCTACTGCGTCTACTGCAACCCTCCTGAAGAAGAACCAGCATGCACTCAACCTGGCTGCAGATGCAAATCATCATCTTTTCTTGCATGCATTGGGGACAGGCTCCTGCTGACAAATGCAACATGCAACAGTGGCATCATCTAGACTTCTAGCATTGAGCGCTCATGGCAACAGTTGAGTGGAGTTGCTGACAATGGAGCTGCATGCAGAACAAATCCAAGACTGCCATAAACTGGTGTGTTTCAATTCAGTCTATCTGCTCAGTAGACAAGGTGTCTGTACCAGAGCCAGCTAGGCAAGAACAAAGTTCTCGAATTGCTAGGAACCATCAGCAGTCATGGCTCAACAGTTGTGGACCACATATACACAAGCTGTCAGTGTACCATTTGCATCAGGCTTGACATTCATGCTGGAGGATTGCCGTCAAAACTATGCACGAAGAAGATAGTTTTGTACCTCAAGGCATGGTTGAACCCCACACCTGCTTGGGTCGCATGTGAGCATCACCATCACAGTGCATGAGTAACCCAATGCAATCAGCTGCATGCTGCCCACTAGACATGAAGCTAGGTAGCAGGCGTGACATCTGAGTCCATTGGCAACCTCAACACCTTTTGCATTGGACACTACGCCCCACCATAGTCAGCAAATCAAGGAACATGGTTTTGGGTCATTCATTGCAGCATTGATAAGTCCTGAAACTTTTTTTAAGATCCGTTGAAAAGATGAGGAAACGCCGCAATGTAGTTAAGGGGAGCCTCACCTTTTGTGCTGATCATCATTGGCATCAGCATCATGAGCTGAGGGGAAGTAGGGCATGTCCTGGGGCAGTCTGGCCAAGGGGGGCTCATTGAAGTAGGGGTGCCTCAGTGCCTGCCTTGCTGTCAGACGTTTGTCTGGATCGTATGTCAGCAGCCCATTCAGCAAGCTCAACCCTGTTGTGCTGACTTTTGGAAACTCCTGCACACAAAACTGCCATGAACACATGGCTGGGTCCCTGCGTGCACGACACTGATAGAGGCTCTAATTGCCTGCTTACTAACATGTCCTACCACATGCCATCACAACGTATAATCAGCATGGGTCACATCAACACGACACTTGTGTTCCGAATCCTGCGTACGACGTCCTCTGCTAAGTAGGGCTCCTGTGCAAACCGTCTGAGCCTCAATAGCATAGGAATGCAGCAGCAGCAGCAGCACAACAGTATTTATAAGCTTGAACACAGCATCAAGTTCAGCATGGTAGACAGGGAAGGGGGAGGGGTTGCCATGGTGATGTGTGTCAGCTCTGACAGAGCACCCGTTCTGCAGCTTGCGGTTTGCCACATGTAGGCTTTCTCCAACAAAGTGTATGCTTGATCTAGGCAAAGCTACTGATATTGTCATGAGAAAATTGCATGTCATGCTGCAACAGGGCTGTTTGACTGGGAAAGGGGTGTGCTTTGCATGTGATTGCTCAGCAGCAGAGCAGCTTACCTTCTCAAGATAGTTGTAGGGCTGGTGTGGCAGCTGGAACTGTGCAAGACCTGGGAGCTTGGCACAGCCCTGCACACACACCATGACTGCAATGTAAGTAGCCATTAGCTGCTGTGCTGTCAGCCTCAGACATTGGTCAGACCTGCGTAAGCTGGGCTTGGTGTACGCTCAGCTAGCACTGCCAAGTAACACGCTACACATTGGTGTAGATAGAACAGACGTGGTGCATGATGATCTGAGAAACTACAGAGACTGCATAGGAACCAGGACAGCCATGCCAACACTTTGTTAGAAGCAGATCTGACACAAATTTTGCGTTGGGTCGCCAGCAGATTGCCCTGAGAGTACTGCTTGAGGCAAAAAAATGACATGACAAGATGATGCATGCCCAAAAGAGGTGTCGGACAAGTTTTCCTTGGACAGAAAGGACAGACCGGCCAGATGCGCTCATTTGGGCTTCCAAGCAGCTTTGCCATCAATTCAAGTATCCCCAGCTCTGTTTTGGCGGGAAACAAGGGCTGGTGGTGCAGGAGCTCTGCCATGATGCAGCCCACTGACCACATGTCAATAGCTTCTGTGTAGGTCTCCAGGCCAAGCAAAATCTCTGGAGCCCTGCAGCCAAAGTTCTGCAATATTTGCAGGGACCTCAAACATCTCCACAGTGTAGAAACGTGGTTTTACTATTCCCAGACGTTTCTGAGTTCAGATTTCGAGTGTAGGGATTACATTTCTGTATTTAAAGCAGACGTTTTGGGATTGAAAAGAACAAATCAGGTCAACATCCATCATGAGGCCAAAAGTGATTTATGAGCAACATAACCCCGAGTCAGATTGAGAAGATCCACAATGTCAAAAGACTGTTTATCCTGTAGCAGATTAGTACATACTTAGGGAAAATTGTCTGCATGCAAACTGGTGGGTGTATGCATGCATACGTGACTCGCTCAGCAGTCAGGTCCCCTGCAGTCAAAGCCTGCCTCATGCTGTGAGTGTGCACTTCTGTGCAGCTGCATTGTGCCCGTTGTCACACTATTGTGCAGCGCATTGTGATGCATCAGGAATTAGTATCCTATCATATCATGCCCAGACTCGGTACCTTCTTGGTACAAAATCACGCGGCATAATACACACATACAGCCTACAAGTGACAAGCAGACAAAGCAGAGTGCATGGGTGTTGTGTTTGATTGGAGACAACCCTAGATTGAGCGACAATCTTAATACTTTCTGAGCACAATGCAGTCAGGCCTGTGACAGAGCATAGCTACCTGAACCCTACAGGATGCAATGAATGTCTTGGTTGCTCAGGCGTCCACACTGGACCAAATCTTAAAGCAATGTCTGCATGTCTATACAGCAGTTTCTGCATGTCTATAAGGCAGTTTCTGCATGTCTATAAGGCAGTTTCTGCATGTCTATGAGACAGTATTCTGCATGTCTATAAGGCAATGTCTGCAATGTCCCTTTTCAAGACAAGCTATGCTGTGTATGTGTGCTGTCCGGGATCACCTGTACCATAGCGTGACAACCTTTGGAGTGTAAGCCTCCTCGTACGCCTTGAAATACCGCGCCAGGCCGTAATCACACAGTTTTAGCACCCCATCATTGGTCAACAGCAAGTTGGACAGCTTCAGGTCTCTGTGCACTATCCAGTGATTGTGAAGGTAGTTCATCACTTCCAGCAACTGCAGCAGGGGGCATCACATATACGTTGTAACACAGCATGCCATGCAGATCGTGAGTTGTTGCTCACATGATTGGCACAGGAAACTTGAACAGTGGTACAGAGAAGAGCAGCTTTTGGCATCCTGAGCAATTGTCACTACCAACAATCCCGAGCAAACTTTGAGCAATGCTGTCCAGACAGAATGCAATGAGCAGCTGCAGCATACACATGCCGTGCCGACTAGTACATCTATATGACGCTCACAACCTCACAGGGATGGATTTTTGCATAGAATGCATGCAACTCCAAGTGATTGCTGAATAAAGCAGCCAGCTCGTATTACCTGCCAAGCGGATGACAGCAACAAACCTGCTTCAGTAGACACTTGACTTCAGACTCATGAAAGCGCCTGGGCATGGTGTCGAGCAAGCGGCCCAGGTCATGTGCACAGTACTCAAACACCAGAAACACACTGCACATCAGCTGGTGGCTTTCATTTGTGTGTGATGACAAACAAATGCAGGTGTGTTATGTCAAACATTTCACAATAGCCGATGCCCCCTTCATGGGGTCAGGCCTTAGACTTGGCAGAAATATACATTTATGCCGACAACCATTGGGGTATGCCATGCACAGCAGGCCAATCATGACTACATCAATATGTCTGACGCAGAACAACAGCACTTACAATTGCATAAAATGGCAGGACAGCATGTGGAAGAGTGGCAATGACATTGACAGGCATCACCTGTCTAACTTGCTTCCAGTGACAACTTTTTTGAGCTCGACAAGATTTGGGTGGCGGCATTGCTGCAGCACCCGCAGTTCTCGCACAGAAGTGACAGGCATGCCTGCAGGATGGGAACTGGCTTTTCATGTGAACAAACTTGGCAGCGCACAAACATCTGACGGTATGTACACGTCTTGTTCAGCAGGATCCTTACCGTCCCTCTCTCTATCCATCCTTAGCTTCTTAAGAGCTACAATCTCGCCAGTCCTCTTGTTTCTTGCCTTGTCTGCAGTGTCAGTGCGGTGCGGATTGCCTAGAAGCAGGTCCAACAGAAGGATATGCATGCAGAAACGCGTGGAACATACATACAACTCCGTAGGTGCCTTCGCCAACTCGCTTGACCTTTTCATAGTCCGTCACCGGATTCAGCACAGGTAACGCATAATCCTGACTGTGAGCCATGTAAAACTTCCAGAGGTGTCCGACGGCAACGAAAATGTCACGTGATGACTGGAAAACGTAGGAGCCAAGCACCCGGAGGACCAAACATGCTTCGCAGACGTCCGCCGATACGTAAGATCAGGCTTAGATGGAACACTTTCCTGGACACGAGCTCCGTAGCTTGCTCGCGCCCATACCACTCATCGACGCATCGTGTGCAAAAAAATACGTTGTTGTTAGCTGACGACGCGGCCGAAGCGCTGCTGCATGCATCAATACGTCAATGCGTCAACCAAGCCTATATATTGATGCATGTCAGCCAATAGTGTAACGCTCACGGAATTCATCACGGCCTCCGTTTTGGGTGAACGCCACCCAAACACTTGGACCGCACTTGTACGACTCTTGAGCGCTTGTGCAACTCGCCAGCGGGAGGAAAAACAGCAAGGCAGCAGCTTGTAACTTTTGATCGAGCTGAGACGCTAACAACTACCCGTCGTTTGCACTGGCTTTCGCAAAGGTGCCAGGTGGAGGGCTAGGCAGGTTGCTGCACAACAGAACTATCAGGGTGAGCATTGATTTTGACATCGATTAGTGAGTCTCAGCATGTGCGTGCCGGCCTGTCACACCACTATTATTGATGAACGATCGCAACTTGGATCTGACCTGCATCAGTGGATCGCTTCTGTTTTCTAGCACTCATGCAATCTCTTCATCTGTCCTTGAATGCTGCAATATAGCATTTTACTGCGTTGCAGACATCGGCTTGCAGTAGTGGCAAGTCTAAGCAGGGCAGGACACACCGTTTATGCACACTTCTTCTGCAGGTGGCTGTAATTCGGATGCAGCCACAGCAAGGTGGTGGCTTGTACTCCCCTGAGAGTACTTCACGACGCAAGTCTGCATCCAGCGAAAAGGTGCTTCTGCAATCACTTCCCAATTTGCATCAATTAGCCTGTGAAATAAGCTTATCATATGTGACTCAGCAGACAAGCCTTCGCTGTAGCGCTCAGTCATCGCAGGTTCCTTTTCACATGTTGCAGCTGGCTTATTCAACTTGCATGACCCCGCCTCTCTGGAACTATAGCTGGCACAGCATATGTTGTTTTGTGTCACACCCATGCTGCTGTTTTGCGATCAGGCTCATGCCACAAGCACTTCAGCTTCAGCATCTGCCTCATCCTCTTCCGCCAACAGCAGAGCAAGCACAATCAGCAGCCGAGCGCGCAACCAGCCTGACCCAGCTTCTCTTTCGGGTCTCTTCAGGTCTGGTCTAGACTTGAATGCACGCCCTAGCCCCTCGACCTCTACAAACAGTACCACAGCTAGTGCCACTGGTGGCAGTCACAGACGCTGGACAACAGATGCTGAAGGTAGCAGCCCCTCAGCAAAGGCACGCAGCAAAGGCTTAGGCAAGATGCGGCACACTACAGATCCTGCTTCACCTAAGTGAGCGAAAGTTGCTACAGCCCACATGCTGCATGTGCCTAAGCTTGGTCTGCAGGCAGGCCATGCACATGCCACATATTAAGTGCAACTTCTGCTGCCATCCGACACAGATCTTGGCTCTGTGACTTATGGCAGCAGCGCAATCAGAGTGTTTGAGTGTGCTTCTGGTATGCTGGTATCTCATCAATAGCTGAGCTATGCTCACTGCTGTTTCAATCCACATGTGTGCATCTGACATGTATCTGTATCTGCGCTGGCTGTCTCACAACTGCACACTCTTCCGCAATCTACGTACAGATGCCTCATTGGTGCTAGAGTCACGCTAGCTATCCACAACACTGATGAGTGGCTGCAGGGCTGGTGGGTTAGGCTCACGGCGCAGCATCAGTTTAGAAGCCCGGGCTGCACCCCTGAAGCAAGCCCAACCGGCCCCCCACCCGGCCCCACACCACAGATCCACAGCTATCAACAGCAGCGCTAATGGGTCAAGTGATGGAGCAGCTGCTGGGGAGGAGGAAACAGAGCTGCCAGTAACGCCTTCTGCTGGAGGCCCTGCAGATATGATGCAGTCTGCTGATGATGATTTGGATCCTGACACCATTAGGGCAAAATCTCATGAAGAGGTCAGCTGTTGCTGTTGCCCTTGCCTTGCAGACCTGAAACATCTCCACAACGTAGAAACGCGGTTTTACTGTCCGCAGATGTTTCTGAGTTTAGATTTCAAGTGAATGGATGACGTTTCTGAATTAAGATAGATGTTTCGGGATTGAAAAGAGCTGCTGACACTGTGCATGTGAGTGTTTGTTGCATGACTGGCAGCCTGTGTGCATGTCCCAGCGCCACATCAGCACCTTTGGTATTTGGCTCCTATGCGCACAGAGGTGGTTTGCCTTTTTGCCCTTGGTTTGTTGCGGTATGGTTTCTACATGTATGGCTGCAAGGTCACCTTGTGAGACCTCTGTGGAATTGGGCTGCGGCCACCATTTAGTCTGGTGCTGACACTACTAGCTGGGTGTTGCAGCCCTTGTTCAATGATCTTTAACCTGTCAGTGCGCAGGCCACATTAATTGCGCAACTGCAATGCTTGACGCTCATGCGGCATACACATATGCGCCACATCATTACATATGTTGTTCTTGGAATAGCACCAACTTTGTCACTATTAGTTCATTATGTTTTCATGATATGATCAGCATTGCATTGTAATATGGATTTTGACACTATCAATGCTAATAGGTTGCATCAAGTATGGCATGCTTTGGTGTTATTATTGTGACTCATGTGTGCAGACAGGCTGCTTTGGAGAGACAAGCCTTGTCCTGCACATACCTAGCTCATCATGAGCTGCGCAGCGTTGTTGTTGTTACCATATTATCTTACTATACTGTTGTTGTCATTATTATTATTGCTATTATTGTTGTTAATTCTTATTATTATTATTATTATTATTGTTACTACCATTCTTATTCTCATTTTCATTTATTATGTGTGCATGTGCATGCAGGCATCAACAAGGGGTAACCCAGAGATGGTTCTGAAGTGGGACAGTCAGCTGGCAATGAAGCCTATTGCCTTTGACCAGGATGACCACGTGCGCTCTGAAGATGCCTTCCTTGACATTGCTGTTGTCTCCCGAGGCGGCCGACTCAACTCTGGCTGGAAAAAGGTCGGACACCATTCCTACATGGGCATATCTTAGAATTAAGGGGTTCAGGGTCTAGCCTGCTCAGCCTGCTACATGTTTCAGACGCTGCAGAGCATATCTGGGCAATGCATTTTCAGTGTGTCTGAAGGTAGACAGTTGCAGTTTGTCATGATCATACTCACAGACAGCTGCTGCATGATGAGAACTCTGATACCTGCTGCAGATCTAGCCAACACAGCTATTGTTCTAATGAGTGTACTTGTCATTGCCACTCATGTGGGGTCATCAGCATCTGGGGTACAGCTCAGCAAGTCACATGGCGTGTCTGCTACATAGTGCTAAATAGCTGGCGGCATCATGTCTGTACTCCAATGTCAGTGTGCAGAGCATGCTGGCTTCTCATTACATTGACGCCAAAAGCTGCAGCCTAGCCTTTCCTTTCCTTTCCTTTCCTTTCCTTTCCTTTCCTTTCTTTTCTTTTCTTTTTTGCACCGCAGAGCATGCTTGCGCGCATGTGCTGATGCCTCTTGTCTGGTGTCAACAGGAGAATCAGGACAAGTTCCTTCTACAGCTGAACAGAGATGATGGCTGGTCAGTGATGGGGGTCTTTGATGGGCACGGCATGTGGGGTGGCAAGGTCGCCTCCATAGTCCGAGACGGCATGCTGAAAGCCTTGAAGGACGTTGATGGGCGCAAGATGAACGGCTCTGACCCTGAAATGGTACACCTGCTGTCTGGACTCTTTCTTGACTGCACATTATTGTTGGTTGTGTTGACAGATGTTGGTATGCTCAGACAAGACCTCACAAACTGGGGGCTAATAAGAACTGTATATACCTGACCCTCTGGGGAAGACACATGTTCAATGAGTGACCACATGAATGAATGTCACTTTCATGAGAACGCTGCACAATTGTGATGTGCAGTGGTGTTTGAATTATGGCATTGCATCAGGATATCATGGTTTAGGCCATGCAAGCTATGGACAAAGCAAAAGGTGTATACTTTGCTGCCAAGGCTATATTGCCCTTTTTGGTATTGGGTTTTGGAAAGAGCTCTACACGGTGGCTGCAGCAAGCTGACAGTGAGTACTAGGCTGCAGAGTTGACGCAGTGTTTGCCAGCACCACCACCTCCCCAAACAAACAAGGTGGTGAGAGTAAGACAGCATCTGTGCTGCTAAAAGGCATGCTGTGCCTTGCTCTCGGCACCATGTTTTGGGGACTCTGCAGGTGCTGGATACCTTTGTCACTGATATGCTGCTGGTGAGGCTACTTGACTCAAGCCATTGGAAAACGTTTGCATTTTCTTTGTGCAAGTTGATGGCTGTTTTCACAAACAGACTATACCGCAATATAGACAAGAACCTCTCCTGCGTGTGCACGCAAAGGTATTGCTTTGTGCAGGTGTTGAGGAATGCCTTTGACTTCACAGAAGCTGAGCTAGAGAGCTCGCCGTTGGATCTGACTCGCAGTGGCACAACAGCTGTACTCAGCATTGTCACCTCAGACTGGTGAGTCCTTCTCGACTGATGCATCACATTTGTCCGTGCTTTTCAGCCATGATCTCTTGTATTAGAGTCTCTGATTGCCTCTTCAGTTTTACTGAGATCTCCCCTCGAAGAAGAATGGCCTGATCCTAGTCCCCAAGCATAATTAAGTGTGAATCCCACCATGAAGGGGCGGTTTTGGTGGAACAAAAGGCAGTGTCTTTGTGTGCCAAAGATTGACTGTACAGCCATTGGAACTGTACACAAAACTGCACAAAGGGATTCCATCGACGCAGTGGGTAGAGCACTCAATTGGCATGGGTTGCGCAAAGCTTTACCCATCATGAGAAAATGTTTTAACACAGAACCCTCTTGCAACAACAAGAATGAACTTACTTCCAGCATGCAGGCACTCCTGCCCGCAAGGCCAAGGTTCAGGCTTTAGGGTGACCTGGTATCAATTAGCGCTTGCACTTTAGGCAATTCAGCATATTATTTCTTTCATTGAGTGCTTGTCTGTCCCTAAAGTCAGTCAGCATGTCAGCAAGCACAGCCTGGCGGTATCCCAGACCTCGGCCTGCTGTTGATGAGATCTACATGACCGGCAACAGAAGTCATCAACAAGATCAAGCTACTAGTCCCAGTTTCTGTTCGAACCTGACCTGTACGTAAATCATGTGTAGGATTGCGACAGCCTGGGCGGGGATTCGAGGATGGTGTCTGAGCCTCTCGTTGCCTCTTCAGCCCTACTGATTCCCTTGAAGAAGAATGGCGTTTGTGTCAAACCTGAACTGTATGACAAACACGTGCAGGATTGCGACAGCCTGGGCGGGGGATTCGAGGATGGTGCTAGGGCGGCAGCACTCCAATGAGGATGGCGAGAGCTTCTTGGAGGCCGTAGAGCTGACTGAGGACCACAAGCCTGATAATCCTGGGGAGTGCAGGCGCATCAATGAAGCTGGTGGCAGAGTGGACAGACTTGTCTCAGGTAACAGCAGTCACCCTCCAGATGATGTGCAAGACAGACTGCTTTGGAGAGACAAGACTTGTCCTGCATGTACCTGGCTCATCATGAGCTGGAAAGCGAATTTTACTGTTATTACTATTTTATCATCATCATTATTATTGTTGTCATTATTATTCATAGTCACCTCCAGATGATGAGCAGAGCTGCACCTGCAGAGTTTGCATCAGAGCTGCAGCATTTGGGTTGCTGCTGTTGTCAAAAATTTGCTGCAGTCTGCTTCCTGAGAGATCTTTGGCTGCCTTGATGAACAAATCTACAGGGTACGGCTGAGCTTCTGTTGGGTCTGTGTCCTTGCAAAAAGCGTCTGCAAGGTTGTTGCTGCTCTGGTATGCTATGATTGTGGGCCAGTGCAAGCTGTGTGCACAAGCCCCAGCTGCTTGTCTGGTGGCACAAGGGCCTTTGAAGAGGCCACTCACACTTATCCCTTCACTTCATCAAGCTTGCTCGCCAATGCAAGTTTGAGAAGCTGTCTTCAGATTTGTACCTGAGAAAAGGATGCGCCTAGTACTAGCATTCTTGGTCATCTGGCCTGGCCTGTTTGCATATTGCAGATGGCAAAACGGCAATCACACGGACGTTGCAACAAGTATCAAGGTGCAGAAATAACAACAGATGCATGTTGTGTATGGCAACACAGCAGCCACACAATTGTCCAAACAAATGTTGTGACTTATGTTGCAGAGAGGACAGAACATGCATGCCGTATCTGGCAGCACAGCAGGCACACAATTGTTCAGCAAGCGTTGTGACTTGTGTTGCAGAAAGGACAGAACATGCATGCCGTATCTGGCAGCACAGCAGGCACACAATTGTTGCAACAAGCGTGGTGACTTGTGTTGCAGAAAGGACAAAACATCCATGCTGTATCTGGCAGCACAGCAATCACACAATTGTGTTGTGACTTGTGTTGCAGAAAGGACAAAACATGCATGCCGTATCTGGCAGCACAGCAGGCACACAATTGTTCAGCAAGTGTTGTGACTTGTGTTGCAGAAAGGACAAAAGAGCCAGTCGGTCCCTTCAGGGTGTACCTGCAGTATTCTTGGTCCCCTGGGCTGGCCTGCTCAAGAGCCTTTGGCGATAAGATGGCTGTTGAAGTTGGCGTGACTCACAAGCCTGATGTCACCATGCACAGCCTGCAACCTGAAGATCAGTATCTCATTGTTGCATCAGACGGAGTGTGGGAGTTGGTATCATCACAGGTCGGCGCGCATATCTTTTCTGACTCTTCAAAACAGCTTTTCGGCAACTTGCATGATAGGGCGCCCACCTACTCACTTAATAGCATGGTCTTTCTATAGGTTACAGCTTGCTCTGTACAACTTTCCCTAATGCATCATCTGTATTGCAACAACACGCATTGTTCCTGACGCTGCCAGCAGAACTTGTATCTGCTTACAGCTGTGATTGCAGCAAAGTTGGATACTGAGATGCATTGTGTGCTATAGGAAGCTGTGGAGATTGTAGCACTATATCCAGATGATGTTGAGCAGGGCGTTGCTCGCTTGTTGCAAGTATCTAGAGAAAGATGGGCAGCCATCCAAGGAGGTCGGACATGTGATGACATAACAGCAGTCGTCACCAAGTTGAATTTGAATGCAAAAACCGAGGCAGTCAGCAGAGACAATGCTGCTGCACATGCAGCACATTCTTGAGTGACTGTTGACAGTGTAGTAACATGCAAGAGAACTGTGCATTTATTGATACTGCACTAGGTTAAATAGTATCCATGGACTCTGGCCAGCTGTAGTTTTTTGCATTGCCACAACTGAAGCAGCATCTGGGTGTTTACTGTGATGTTACCTGGGGACAGACTCTGCTTGTATGAGAATATCGCAGCCACCAACATTGGCATGGCTAATGTGCATTAGTGCAACATATATGTTGATATATAGCAAGGGGCCATGCACAAGCTTGTCTATCCACTAGGTACTATGCCAGTGCTGATGCAGATCATTGTCACGCTGAATGTCCTCTAAAGACCTTGCAAAAGTTCGGCAATACCCTTTGCGATATGTAGGTCTTGTACACAGGCGGCCTAAAGTATGCCAGCCTCCAAGACCATAAAGTCTGTCCAAACCCGGAGTTGAGTCAAACGTCTCCGGAGAGGAATCAGGGCAGTCTTCATCAACATAATCACACATGTGCAGCAGGAGTCTCAGCAAGAATCCAGGCTTTTCTCCAGGCTCCAATCTATTAAAGTAACAACTGTTCTGTGAGTACCAGGAACTGTTTGTACCAAGGACACACTAGTATAAACCAGTGTGTGGCAAGAGGTCAAGTGCATTCAATGTGGATCACCTTCTGCATGACAAGCTCCAGGTCCTCCCCTTTGCAAACCAGCTGCTTGCATACAATTTCAAGGGTCACACCATCGCACATATAGTTCCCATGGAGAGGTTCGTTTCTGGGTCTTGGAAGTCATGCAGAAAACCCTGATGTATGTATATACACATAGGCCAGCCATCTGCTTTGCGCTTGGTGTTGGCATGTGCAGACAGTTGCGGTGACCCAAAAGCTTTCGCCGTGACTGCCAGGCGGCACATAAGCGGCAAATACTTTCACACTGAAGGGCAGTGCGGAACTAGTTTCGCCCATTTCGCCCGGAGGGGGTTAGGTGTGGGAGGTGTGGAGGCTGGCCGACGCAGGCCGCGCAAATCGTTCCGCATAGTTTCGCATTGCGAAAGTTTCGCATTCCGCACGACACACTGCAGCCAGTATTTGTCTCGGACAAGCAGCTCATTGAGGCTTAAGAAGTCTTTCAACGCCAAGAGTGGCTGACAGGTTTTCTTGAAACACGTTTGCTGCCAAATTGTTACCCTCAGTGTCCAAATTGAGCACGCTGTACCTGCAGCTCACAGAGTAGGTAAGACACGGTAGCGTGTTCTGACGTTGATAGGGCTGCCACGCCACGCCAACATCCGAGGGACTGTCGCCGTGCATGCAGCATGGCCAAACGTTGTTTCGCCACCGCCGTAAGCCAGGAAAGCTTCGACCTGTATGAGAAGCTTGGAGCAAAGGTGGACTATAGGGCAGGCGTCAGCTTGGCGGCTTTGACTATTGCCCTCACAGCAGGCTTTGTGGATCATGAGTACGGCAAGCTGGAACGCAAGATTGACAAGGTGGAAGACAAGGTGAACAACGTGGAAGCAAAGGTGGAGAAACCTTTGCTTCCACGTTGTTGACCTTGTCTTCCACCTTGTCAAGCTGGAAGCCAAGATGGACAAGCTGGAAGCCAAGCTGGAAGCCAAGCTGGAAGCCAAGGTGGACAAGCTGGAAGCCAAGATGGACCAGCTGTTGTTTCACTTGGCTGGTATATCACCAAAATCCTTGAAGGTATACTATACTTACAATTGTATAGCTGCCTCCACAGAGACGACAAATCGATTTTGAAAAGTTGCAAAGTCACAAAAAGACACAACACCTTTTCAGCAAAATTGTGTCTACCTTGTTGACTCTGATTTCTTGCTGATGTTGCAGGTCGAAGAGGAGTGAGCTCTTTTTGGTGGTATGAATCCGAGGATCAGTTCCCAGAATTGTTTGAATCAGTGTGTCACGCATCACTCAGCAGTCATTCGCAGCGAGGTTGAATCTGCCCCAGTTGGCACAAGTGTTGGTTTCAAGCAGGGATGTGTGCTTGCCCCACCCTTGTTCAATGTCTGTCTTGATTCAGTCATTCGCCAACTACTACCACAGCTGCAACAGCTTGGCGTCACCATCTGCTATAAGATAGACGGCCAGCTCATGCATTGCAAGAAGCCCACAGAGGAGGTGCTGATGTGGATTCTGATGTATGCTGATGACATTTCCT
>JAABUK010000250.1_pt1 | contig 123129 bp, 102 predicted proteins | sample 5559141 | NCBI WGS metagenome assembly JAABUK01 (sample SAMN10711869, study PRJNA513367) | rock metagenome | isolation source: Antarctica rocks | place: Antarctica: Victoria Land, Pudding Butte nord | collected 2016-01-03 | reverse complement strand
GGGGTATGGAGAAGTGGAAACCGCTACGCGCTTCCCACTTCCCCACACCCCCGACGGCGGCTATCAAGCAACATCGCTAACCGCGCTACACTAACTCTTCACTTGGTACAAAAGACCGGGCAGGCCATCTGAACGAGGTACGGCAACAAGCTGCCTCATAAAATTCGTGAACTGCGCGAAATCGCCTTGAGCATCCCCGCCAAGAGAGTTTAGGCCATTCGCTTTGGGTTCGGTTTTCATCCGCTAGCCGCATTATACAAGGCGGCGGAATGGATGCCGTGCGCCCTGGTTCAACGGTAAATCTCAAAATTGTGGACGGCCCTCTTGACGGTGTTGTGACACAGCCGCAACGCAACAATGAGGGGATAATCAACGGCGTCGGCTTCCGGTTCGCTGATCGCTATATCAATCACGAAATGTACATCCTTGTGGTTTTCCGCATCAGGGGGGAATCGTGCAACCTCGCTGCCCTGCTCAAGAGGTCCGAAGTTCATTTTGACTTGGTCGATCAAATCACCCCATGCTCCGAAGCTAGAGGGCTGAAACCCCATCGTGACAAGACTTCGATGTTTGTTGATGTTGTTCAGCTTGTGCAGTCGCCAGAAGCTGTTGTTAGCTCCTCTGTACAGATTCATTCCCTTGAGAAGATCCTTGACTTCCTGCCGCATTCCACTCACCTGTCCCTCATATCGGGCTACCTCGTCCTTGGTGGTTGGGATGTTCTTGGTGATGGGGAAGGCAGTCTTGCTAGTTGGCTTGTTACCGTTAGCGATGACGAGCTTCGAAGCCAAGTAGTCAAGAGAGCTGTACAGATTTTGAATGACATCCCCTGCAATGATGGGGATGGTTGGCGGGATCGGGTCAGCGGAATGAATGTAAACGATGTGCTCTCCCGTCTGAGGATCACGCTTACTGTCAACCTTATACGGGTTCGTTTTCTTGAACTCTTGGACGACTCCGTGGAGCTCGTTGATGTGCTTGCTGGCCCTCTGGATTTTTAGGCGTATATCGTCCGGCATCCCGACATCGTACCGAAACAATAAAGGTCTTGCATCAGAACCCGGCATCAGAGAAAGTTGGTGAGTAATGCCAAGTGACAAGAAACTCTTCGCCGTCATCGCGAGCGACAATCCGGAGAAACTCAAGGCACGAATTATTGATTTATTCCCGGATACCAACCTGTCAGTAGGTGATGGGCAATGGCTGCTTGTTGGAGCAAGTTCAATGACGACTGCGGAGGTTGCTCAAAAGCTGAGTATCAGCAGCGATGAAAGCGTCTCCGGCGCGATGGTCCTGAGCGTGAACGGCTACTTCGGTCGTGCTCCGATGAGCATCTGGGAATGGCTTGTAGCCAAGATGGGAGATACGAGTGCGGTCGCGGGATGAATAAGATAGGATTACAACTCCACGTAGAGTTGCGTCCGGAACTCCTCCCCTGCATTCACAAGGGGTGCAAGAACACAATTTCCACACTCAGGCAGTGTTTGAAATAAATGGCCAGATCGGGAGGCTGGAAGCGGGCCTTACCGGTGTGGAGAGCCGCCTCTCGAAAGCCGAGGAAAAGCTGGAAGCGGTTCACCTAGACGTAAATGGAGCAAAGAAGATTCTTTGGGCGTTCGGAATAGTGCTCTCCGGGCTCAGTGGAGTGGGTCTACTTCTCTTGAGCAAAATTTTGGACGCGGTGCTAAAGCACGTGAAATAGTCGCCCCCTAGTCAGTCAGCTATATTATTACCGTCGCAAATCTCTGCAAGCAGAGACTTTAGCTGAAACAGAAGGGGTGGGGAGGTACCCTAGACCGTCCCAGACAGACCGCCCCCCTCCCAGGTCCACCGGTCCCCGCCCGCGGCACGCAATTACCGTCGCAAACTGTTGATGACAAACAACCCCACGGCACACATGACACTCTGATAAGCAGCAACAACGGATGTGAGCCAGGGGGACCGACCCGCCGGCCAGCCCGCAACCCAGGTCCCTAACCCCTAGCACGCAAGCCTCTTAACACCCGGCCCTAATCTCAAGAACAAACAAGGAGTACGCGGATGTTCATTCTCTGGTGGATCATCGTAGGTCTTATCGCCGGCTTCATTACTGGCAAGCTCATGAAGGGCTCCGGCTTCGGAACCATTGGCGATATCCTCGTCGGCATCGTCGGCGCCATCGTCGGCGGCTTCATCATGCGCTCACTCGGCTACTCCGGTCAGGGAGGCCTGCTGTACACCATCCTCGTCGCTGTAGTCGGTGCCGTACTTCTCACCCTCCTCCTCCGGCTCGTTACCGGCAACCGCTCCCGCAACCTCTAACCCGGCTCGACGGCCTGCCCGCCGCCCTCCGCGGCAGGCAGGCCGCCCACGCCCGTCCCTACCCTGCCACACCCCCCGCCCTAAGCAACCGTTCCACCTCCCACAAATCCTGTTCCGTGTCGACACCGATGGTGTCAATCTCCGTCATCTCAATGTGAATCGGAATGCCGTTCTCGAGGAAGCGCAGCTGCTCCAGCCGCTCCACGCGTTCCAGTTCGCTCGGAGCAAGACACGTGAACCGCTGCAGTGCAGCTGCCCGATACGCGTAGATCCCAATATGCTTCCAGTACCTGGGATGAACTCCGTCCCGGTCAAACGGTACTGCCGATCTGGAGAAGTAAAGCGCCCGCCCGTCCTTCCCAGTCACCACCTTGACGACGTTTGGGTTAGAGACGTCCTCCGGCTTGCACGCAACCCGCAGGGTCGAGACCTGCACCTCCTCGCGCCGGAACGGCAGCAGCAACCGTGTAAGGTGCTCCGGCCGCAGCAGCGGCTCATCCCCCTGGATGTTGACGTAGATCTCAGCTTCAACCTGCTCTGCGACCGCCTGGACCCGGTCAGAGCCGCTGACCAGATCGACCGATGTCATCAGGCACGGCCAGCCCCGTTCCCGGCACACCCCCGCCACCTCCTCCGAGTCCGTAGCCACCACCACACTGTCCAGCTCAGGGCAACGTGCCGCCGCCTCATAGACCCACGCCAGCATCGGCTGCCCAGCAATGACTCGGAGCACCTTGCGCGCAAGGCGGGTCGACGCGAGCCGCGCCGGAATGACCCCTAGCACCCGTTGGGCCGGCTTTTCGCGCATGTGTGATTCCAGTATGATCGGACTTGTCTCCGTAACAGCGACCACCCCAATGGGCGGGGTCTCCTGCCGGCGTGGATTGACGGTACCCAGGGCGGTGTAGCTCAGATGGTTAGAGCGACGGACTCATAACCCGTAGGTCAGAGGTTCGATTCCTCTCACCGCCACCAAAGTGGTACTGACCTGCAGAGACCCGAGAGTCCCAGTAACCACAGCGAGAGTATCATTTTGGCTACGGGCAACGTCTAAGCCCTACCTGCAAGACGCCTGCGGAGGCTGCGGTCGCATGCTCAAAATCTCTAAAATGCTCCTACTCGCTATGTCGGTGGCGCTCGTCCTTACGATCTTCCTCGGCGTCAACTCGAGCGGTGTTAGCGCCGCCTCGACCCAGGAGGATGGAGCCTACCGGCAGATCAACGTCTATAGTGAGGTCCTCCGCCACATCCAGACGGACTATGTCGAGGAGCCAAATATCGGCGCAGTGACAAGCGGTGCGCTGCGTGGCCTTCTGGAGTCGCTCGATGCAGACTCGAGTTACCTTACGCCGGCCGACTACAAAGCTTACAAGGCGGGAAGAGCGGGCAAGGCGCAGGTAGGGATCAACGTCTCAAAGCGGTTCGGTTACGCAACGGTCGTGTCGGTCGTGCCGGGAAGTGCGGCGGACAAGGCGAACCTCAACGATGGAGACATCATCGAAGCGATCGGATCGCACGATACACGCGACCTGTCGCTGGCTATGATTCAACTCCTGCTCGACGGGCAGCCTGGGAGTGAGTTGACGCTCTCAGTCGTGCGCCCGCGGAAGTCGGCACCCGAGAAGGTGGTGATGACCCGTACTTTGACGACCCTGCCACCGGTGGGGGAGACGATGTACGAGAACTCGACCATTCTTTACCTGAAACCGGGTGTGCTTGACCATGAACACGCCCAGCAGATCGAAGTGAAGTTGAAGGCGATGTCGAAGGCTGGCAACAAGAAGATCCTTCTCGATCTGCGAAACGTAGCTGCGGGAGATATGGTGGAAGCGACTCGCATAGCGAACTTCTTTCTGACCTCGGGAACAATCGCGACGCTTGAAGGGCAGAAGGTGCAGAAGCAGTCCTTCAACGCGGATCAATCGAAGGTAATCTGTGCGACTGCCCCAGTCGTAGTTATTGTCAACCGCGGAACCGCTGGCCCCGGCGAACTGGTCGCTGCGGCTCTGGCTGATAACAAGCGAGCGGATCTCGTTGGCGAGAAGACCTTCGGTGAGGGCACACAGCAGAAGACCTTTGAGTTGCCTGACGGAGCCGCGCTGATACTCTCTGTCGCCAAATACGAGGCGCCTTCTGGCAAGAAGCTTCAGGATGAGGGAGTCACGCCGACGCTCCTTGTAGCGTCAAGTCAGGACGAAGCGCCCGCCGAAGAGGAAGATTCAACAACCCCCCAAGCTTCCGCCCCAAACGTCAGGCCAACGGTCAGCGTCGATGAGCAGCTCACGAAGGCACTCGATCTGCTCAAGTCGAAGGCAGCTTAGGACCTCGGCTTCAACCCTCCGCTAAGCAGCGAACCTTCTCCAGTCGGCTGGGCATGCTAAGGTGAAGAGCCGTGGGACGCCCCGCCATTCATGAGCCGGAATCCAAGCCAGAAAGCGCGACGTTCTGGCGCAGGCTGAACGCGGGCCTGTCATACTTCGAGACTCGTCTTCCTGGTAAAGGGATCCTGACGCGCTTTACCTTTCTCACGCTGCTGGCGCTCTCGTCGGTCTTGGGATCGCTGTGCGGCTTGTTACTGGTGTACTCCATCGCCCTTCCGCAGATGGACGATCTGGCGCACTACCGTCCGAATACGACAACGGAGCTCCTGGATGTACACGGGAAGGTGTTCGGCTCTTTCGCGTTGGAGCGAAGAGTAGTCGTTCCATACTCTGACTTCCCGCCGGTCCTTCGAGAGGCCATCCTCTCGATCGAGGACAAGACATTTGAAAGCAACTGGGGAGTTAACCTGGTTCGGGCGGTCGGAGCCGCGTATCGTGATCTCCACACGAGTGGCCGGACCCAGGGTGCGTCTACGCTGACCATGCAGCTCGCGCGCAACCTTTTCCTCTCGTCCGAGAAGACGTACGGTCGCAAGTTCCAGGAGATCTTCCTCTCGATGCAGATCGAGAGGCGGTTCACGAAGCAGCAGATCTTCGAACTCTACGCCAATCAGATCTATCTCGGACACGGCACCTACGGGTTCGAGGCGGGGTCGCAATTCTTCTTCAGCAAGCATGCAAAGGACCTCACGCTTCCACAGGCTGCACTGCTTGCTGCCCTGCCCAAGGGACCCGAAGCGTACTCTCCGCTCAAGCACCCGGATCGCGCTATGCGAAGGCGGAATCTTGTCCTGAGCGAGATGTTCGAAGACCGCCGGATCACCGCGGCAGAGGCGGAAGCGGCAAAGTCAACTCCTCTCAGTCTCCAGATTGAACCGCAGGCCAACAGCGTTGCTCCATACTTTGTCGAAGAGGTGCGGCGGCAGCTCGAGCGTCAGTATGGCGTTGAAGAGGTCCACGGCGCGGGCCTCCGGGTCTATACGACCCTCGACCTCGATCTGCAGATCGTCGCCAACAAGGCCATTCTGGATGGGACCGCCACCTATGAACGCAGACGTGGATGGAAGGCGCGAAATCAAACCGTCGCTGCCGAAGACATGGCCGCCTATCGACATCCTGACTGGTCTCAGACCATCGCACCGGGAATGTACTCCCATGCTCTGGTAACAAGCGTCACTAAAGAGAGGGCCTCGGTAAAGCTCGCAGAGAGGGCGATCGAGCTGTTGCCTGAGGATTTCCTCTGGACAAAATTCACCCGGGCGGACGCCTTTCTGCGTGCCGGCGATCTGGTCTATGTGAGGATCGAAATACCTCGTCCGGATGGATCACTACGCCTTTCCCTCCAGCAGGACTCCGGTGCTCAAGGGGCATTGATGGCGGTCGACAACTCCGACGGCGAGGTGTTGGCGATGGTGGGAGGCCGGGACTTCGCGCTGTCGCAGTTCAACCGCGCAACCCAGGCTCAGCGTCAGGTTGGGTCTTCTTTCAAGCCGTACGTCTACACCACTGCGATCGAGGCGGGAGCGAAACCAACTGACATCGTGGTCGACGGACCCACCAGCTTTCCCACTCCGAGCGGGTGGTACACACCGCATAACTACGAGGGCGATTACAAGGGTGCGATGACACTGCTCAGCGCCTTCGCCGAATCGAGAAACATACCGGCGCTGAAGCTTGCGAGCAGAGTTGGAATTCGCAAGGTGATCGAGACGGCCCACAGGTTTGGAATCACAAGCAATATACCCGCCTTTCTTCCGGTCGCGATCGGATCCGCAGACATCACGCTCGCGGAACAGGTAGGTGCGTACTCCGTGTTCCCGAACGACGGCATCCGCATCGAGCCGCATACGATCCGCAAAATAACGCAAGCTGACGGTCTGGCGCTGCCAGAGAAGAGTGCGCAGGTCACCGAGGTGATCTCTGTGGAGACGGCGCGTACGATGATGCAGCTGCTCGAGGCTGTGACCCGCTACGGAACCGGGGCCGCCGCCGCGCAGCTGAAGCATCCCGTGGGAGGAAAGACCGGAACCACGAATGACTACACCGATGCCTGGTTCGTCGGCTTCTCTCCCTCGGTCACATGCGGAACCTGGATCGGCTTCGACGATCGGCAGTCGCTCGGCGAAAAAGAGACTGGTGCGCGTGCTGCCTTGCCCATGTGGATGGAGTTCATGCGAGCCGCTATCGCGAATAAGCCCAGGGAAGCGTTCGCCACGGCAGGCGCGCCGAAGAAGGTGTTGGATCTCCCGGCCACCACCATCGAGAAGGATACGGGGCGGCCATCTGCGAAGGCGCCGGACCAGAGCGAAGAGGCCGATCCGGATGCAGCCTCCGAGAAAAAGCCGGCTTCGCCAGCGCCGATGGAGCGGCGGTTGCCTCCCCCGACCGATGCGCCCCAGACCTCGCCGAGCTCGACTTCACCGGCGCCGCCGGAGGCGTAGACCTGGATCACCGAACCGGCCGTTGTACCTGCCGAAGAAGGCGAAAGTACCGATGAGCCGCGGCAACATCTCTTCCGATCTGCTGGAGAAGCAGCTCCGGCGTCGGCCACCGTCTCTCGTCCCGCACTCGCTTCAGGAAACAGAGTTCAAGCGGGGTGCTCTCGGTCAGCTCCAACGGATGGAAGCTCAACAGGTGCGACTCGACCGTGAACGAATCGGCTCCAAAGGTCGGTCGGTTGCCCACATTTGTAACCGCTTCAAAGATCGAGCTCCCCTCGGCGGTGCCGACTTTGAGCTTCGAGAGGTACACGCCGTTTCTCGGAAGCAGCTCGGAATACGGCGCCAGGTTGATGGTGGGCACCGTGTACTGTGTGCCATATCCTCGTCCCGAGGCCGGCGTACCGCAGATGCTGAACGGTCGTTCGAGGAGTCTGTGTGCGGCGGAGACATCGCCGGCAGCGATGAGACTCCGTATACGACTTGAGGAGATGGCGGCCCCGTGGAAGCTCTGCTGTGGGTAGCTGGTGACGGTGAAGCCGAGCTCGGCGCCTAGTGCCATCAGGACGTGGATGTCCGCCTCCGCCTGGTGACCGAAACGGAAGTTCTCCCCCTCATGCAGCTCTCGCACATCGAGTGCGTCTCTAAGAATGTCGTGCGCAAACTGGCGTGCGCTCATCCTAGCTAGATCTCCGTCGAACGGCAGGACGACAACATCATCAACACCAGTACCGGCGAGCAGGCACAGCTTGTGTTCAAGCGGAGTGAGAAGGGGCGAGCTCGTTCCGGGACGCGTCGATCGAGTGGGATGAGGATCGAACGTGATCACGGAGGATCGGAAGCCGAGCATCTTTGCGCGTTCAGTGACATTTCGGATGACCCACCGATGCCCGCGGTGCACGCCGTCGAAGTTCCCAATCGTTGCGACAGCCGGCTTCGGGAACTTCGGCAAATCTCGGAAATGGCGAAAGATGTGCATCAGGCAATCTCGAACGTGAGCTGCAGGCCGTCATAAGCCAGACGGATGTTGGGAGGGAGCCCAGCCTCGATAGGTGCGTGATCAAGATCGTGACTCAGGTGGGTAAAAAAGGCCCGCTTCGGTTTCAACCTGTCGACAAACGAGATGGAACGCTCCAGATGCGAATGACTCGGATGCGGATCGCGCCGGAGGGCATCCAGGATCAGCACGTCCAGATCCTGCAGAAGAGGCCAGCTCTCAGCCGGCAGGTCACTCATATCGGTCAGGTAGGCTGCCGAACCAAATCTATATCCGGTGATCTCCTGACCTCCATGGAGCACCGGGATACGGCGAAAGCAGGCGCCAAACATCTCCGTCCCCGCACCTGGGGTCGGGTCGATGCGATTAAGCTGCACACGAGCACTTGTCGGATAGCGATTTTCCCTGCGGAAGGTGTACTCGAAGACGCGCTCAATCGCCGTCGCTGTCTCATCGTCTGCGTAGATCGGCAGATCTCCGGAGAGTCGAAAGCTCAGCGGCCGCAGGTCATCGAAGCCCATCACGTGATCCGCATGTCCATGGGTGTAGAAGACCGCGTCGACGCGGCGAAGATCCTCGCGCAGGGCTTGCGCGTGGAAGTCAGGACCAGTATCGATCAGGACGACATGGCCTCCATAGGCAACGCGAATGGAAGGTCTCGTACGGCGGTTGCGCGGATCCGTCGAGGTGCAGACCGCGCACTGACAGCCTAGAGTTGGGACGCCCATCGACGTTCCGCTCCCCAGAAATGTGAGTGTCGCCTCCATGCGCTAGAGGACGAGACCTGGCTTGGGGGCGCCGCCACTCTTCGCGGCAGCAGATCGGGCAAACGCCTGCGTGATCTCGAGGAAGGCCATCTGAAGTTCAAAGCGCGCACTCTCGAGCAGCTTGCTCTCCTGAGCGTCGAGATTGCCCTTCGTCTTCTCAACCAGAACGCCGAGCATATCGATGCTCTGCCGCGCGCCAAGAATGTCGACCTGCGGCTTCTGCCCCTCCGCGGTCGCTCCACCCAGTTGCATGATCGCTGTGAGGTAGATGCTCTGCACCAGTTGATCGAAGTTCATTGCCGGTGGGTAATCGCCACCTGGATTGGCTGAGCGAATCGCGGTATCCAGACGATCCGCGGTCTGCTCATAGGCGAAGCGGGATTGCTCCACCTGCTCGGGGGTTGGGGCAGGAATGGAGTCGTCCGCCGTGTACTCCGGCGCTGGTACGTCAGGCGTCACTTGCTGTGGCTCTTCGGGCGGCGCAGTCCTGCTCTCCTTCTGCTCCGTTTGTGCCTGCGCCACGTCCGGTCGCAGATCACCCTCTGTCGTAAACTTTCGGCGATCTGTAACCACAAATGGTTTGTTCGATTCGGACATAGCTACCTTTCGTTACTAAGTGTTTTAACCAGTCTGTTTGTCTGGTCGGTGGGAGAAAAATCGTTAGCGTGCGGCAGAGCAAAGGGGAGAGTCACCGGCAGCGCCGTTCCCCCCTCGTACTGGATAGGTCCACCTTGTTCGAGAGCATCTCGCCGTACGTACCCCAGCCCAATCTGCATTCCTCCCTCCAAGCTTATAGAGGAGACATAAGCCACGCTGGTCAACTCACCCACGGGCTTCCCATCGACGGAGAGGGTATTGCTTCGCGACGCCTCATCGCCTTGCAAACGAAACGCGCGGAAGGTTCGATGGACATTTCCGCGCGAACGTATGCGCTCTACGATCTCCTGGCCGAGGTAGCAGCCTTTCGCAAAATGAAGCGCTCTGGATGCACCCGTCTCCTGCGGCAGATCGCGCCCGCGAATGTCCACGCCAAAGCGAGGTGTGCCTTCATAGATCCGTAGCAGCTCAAGCGCCGCCGGTGTGCACGGTGTTGCTCCACTCGCTTTAGCTCGCGCTGAGATCTCGCGAATCCTGCCTTCATCCGACCAGATCTCAAACCGAGGTACGAGCGGGCTGTAGGCGCGTATGAGGAGGATATCGCCGGAGCGTCTCTCGAGACTCAGGCCCGGCGCACCGCATTCTCCAGGGAGCAGCTCAAGGGAAGAAAGCAGTTCAGGCACCTTTGGACCGGCGAGCAGGATCCCCGTCATCCCATCCGTGACATCGCTCAGCTCGACCTCATCCATGATGATGAAGCGATCAAGCAGCGATACCAGGTTTGCTAGCTGGGACCGGTCGGTCTCCAGAAGCAAGTGGTCGTGCTCCGCGAAGATGGAACCGTCACCCTGGATCCGACCCTGCGCGTTCAAGAAAAAATTGTAGGACCCTTCGCCCGCCCCGAGATCCTGGATGGAGTTTGTGACCATCCCATTCAGCCATCGCACTCGGTCTGCTCCGCTGATCCTGAGCCAACCAGTGTCCTCCAGCGCAGCGATCCCAGCGCCCTTCAGGAGCACATCCAACTCACGCTGAGGATCGTGCCTCGGCGAAGCTTCCGATCGGCTTTGGTTCTCTATCGTAGGGGACATGGAAGACGGAGCAAGACCATTGCGTACACTGTGAGTATAGCTGTTGTCGCCTCCGGGACCGGGCAGCCACAATGCGGAAGCATCCCTCGGTCCATGCGCATCTTCGAAAATTATCCCTTCGTCGTGATGATCGCAACTCTGGCATACCGCCTCAACAAAGGAGCAAAACGTCTCGTGAAAGCTGAGATAGGGATCATAGGTGGAAGTGGTTTATACGCGCTGCCCGGACTTACGGGCGTCCGCGAACAGCAGGTGGAAACCCCGTTCGGAGATCCGTCTGAGGTCTTTGCGATGGGCGAGTTGGAGGGCCGCAAGGTTGCCTTTCTGGCGCGGCACGGCAAGGGACACCGCCTCCTTCCCAGCGAGATCAACTTCCGTGCCAACATCTATGCAATGAAGGTTCTCGGCGTCGAGCGCATTCTGTCCGTCTCCGCAGTCGGATCCCTGAAGGAAGAGCACAAACCCACTGACTTCCTCATTCCCGACCAGTTCATCGACCGGACCTTCGCTCGCAACGCAACCTTCTTCGGCGATGGAATTGTGGCCCATGTCCCGTTCGGTGATCCGATCTGCGGAGTCGTCGCTTCGGCCTTCGAACAGGCCTGCGTGGAGGCTGGTGTCGTCGGCAGGCGAGGCGGCACCTACGTGTGCATGGAAGGGCCGCAGTTCTCAACGCGTGCCGAGTCGAACCTCTACCGCACCTGGGGAGCGGACGTCATTGGCATGACTAATCTTCAGGAGGCAAAGCTGGCCCGGGAGGCGGAGATCTGCTACGCAACCCTCGCTATGGTTACGGACTATGACTGCTGGCGTGAGGGCCACGAAGACGTGACGGTGGACCAGGTCGTGGCTGTTATGCATCAGAACGCTGAGAACGCCGCCAAGGTCGTCCGGGCTGCGGTCGCTGCCATGCCAGGCGTAAGAACTTGCGATTGTGGGAACGCGCTGAAATCAGCCATTCTCACTGACCGTACTGCCATCCCGACGGCTACTCGTGAGCGGCTCAACCTGATCCTGAACAAGTACCTGTAATCAACGCCGATACCCTGCTTATGTTCGAAATGAAGCTCTAGCGCTGCGAAAGAGGACGATGGCAATCTTGGTTGTAGGTTCCGTAGCGTTCGATAGCATCGAGACTCCCCACGGGTCCGTGGATCGGTGTCTTGGAGGGGCAGCAACGCACTTCGCCCTTGCCGCCAGCTACTTCACTGAAGTGCGAGTGATCGCCGTCGTAGGGAAGGATTTTACCGCGGAGCACGAGGCCGTTCTCGCGCAGCGTGGCATCGACACACGAGGCATCGAGCGCGCCGATGGTCTGAGCTTTCATTGGCAGGGCTCGTACGCGGGCAACCTGAGCGAAGCAAAGACGCTGGGGACCGATCTCAACGTCTTCAGCACGTTCGCCCCCAAGATCCCCGAGGCTTATCGGGATGCGGAGTATCTCTTTCTCGCAAATATCGACCCGGTGCTGCAGGAGCGCGTTCGCCAGCAGATGCCGGACGCGCGCATGGTCTGCGGCGACACCATGAACTACTGGATCGCCGACCACCGCGAAAGCCTTGCCAAGGTTCTCCAGGGCCTCGACGTTCTCTTGATCAACGATGGCGAGGCCCGAATGCTTTCGGGCGAACATAATCTCGTGAAGGCTGCGGACGCAATCATGGCCTCGGGTCCGAAGTCGCTGGTGATCAAGCACGGGGAATACGGCGCCACCGCTTTCTTCAGTGATCGGTCGTTCCCGGGCACACCGAAGCTCCATCCCTTTCGCGCGCCTGCTCTTCCGCTGGAAGAGGTCGTCGATCCAACCGGGGCCGGCGACTCCTTTGCAGGTGGCTTCTACGGTTACATCGCGTCGCAGGCCGTCTTTACTCCTGAGGTCTTTCGCCGCGCGATGTTCTACGGCGGCGTGATGGGCTCGTTCGCTGTGGAACGCTTCGGAACCGAAAGGCTGCAAGCCGTCAGCGAGCAGGAGATCGAGAATCGGTTCAGGCTCTTCCAGGAGATCTCACACCTTGGCTTCGCGCGGACCTAGCCCGCACCTTGGATCCCGAAGGGTGCTGGCCAATGCTGGCCCTGGGCAGCCGGATCGGGGGTCCGCGCCTCCTACGGAAGAGAAGATCGTGGCGGCAACTCGGCAGGAGTCGCTTCCAGTTGCCCTTGCCGCCCTCGTTCTCGGCTTCATTGCCCTCTTGGTATGCTACTCACGTGGTTACATGTTGCTCTACGGAGACGCCGTAGCGCACCTGGGTATCGCTCGAAGAATCCTCGATTCACGTAACCCTGGACTGGTTCAGCTTGGGGGTGTCTGGCTCCCCCTGTCACACATCATCATGCTGCCCTTCATCTGGAAAATGGAGTGGTGGCAGAACGGCATGGCGGGCGCGTGGCCTTCGCTGCTCTGTTACATCCTCGCCGTCACGGCGTTTTTCCAACTCGCGACACGCCTTCTTCCCCCGCGCTGGGCTCTTGTCAGTGCGGCCTTCTTCGCCCTCAATCCAAACCTGCTCTTCCTCTCCACCACGGCGATGACCGAACCTCTGTTCCTCGCCGTCGTCCTCTGGTTAACCCTTCTTACCATCCAGTGCGTCTCGGCCATGCAGAAGGGCTCGATCCCCGCTATACGTCGCCTGATGATTGCTGTCGGTCTTCTGATCGCCGCCGCGGTGTACACGCGGTACGACGGTTGGATCCTCGGAGCTGCTGCCTGGTGTGTGCTCGCGTGGCACCTGTATCAACATCGCGAACTTTGGGATAAAGTCGCTCTCGCATTTGGGGTGCTGACGTTGCTCTCGTTAGCCGCACCCGCAGGTTGGTTCGCCTACAACCAGCACTTCTACCATGACGCCTTGGACTTTCTCCGAGGTCCGTACTCTGCTGCCGCCATCGAGAAGAAGACCTCTCCACCGGGCTCGCGTCACTATCGCGGATGGCACAACCCCGCCTGGGCGCTGCTGTTCTACACGCGGACCGCTCAGGTGGACGCGTCTGCCTGGGAGACCGGATTCCTCCTGATGGCCGCGGCGCTGGCCGGCACCTGGTCCGCGGTTCGCCGGCGTCTGCAATTGCCGGCACTTCTACTCTGGATCCCGCTACCTTTTTACGTCTACTCAGTCGCTTACGGGTCGGTCCCGATCTTCATTCCACAGCTCTGGCCTCATGCCTTCTACAACGCGCGCTACGGCATGGAGTTGCTCCCCGCGCTTGCCCTCTTCGGCACGGTAGCTGCCGCCAGGCTGCAGTCGCGCATGCAAGGCACCCGTCCCCTGCTCGCGCGGCTGCTCTTCCCCGTCTGCCTTTCGCTGGTAATCCTGAACACCGTCGTCATGATGTACCAGGTTCCGCTGGTGCTGCGTGAGGGCATCATGAACGCCACGACTCGGGTAGCGTTCGAGTCCGCCCTGGCCGGTAATCTGAAGTCCTTTCCGGCGGGATCGACGATCCTCATGTCCACGTCGGATCACATCGGCGCCCTGCAGCAGGCTGGGATTCCCCTGAAGCAGGTGCTGAGCGAAAGCGACTACGACAGCTGGAAGGCGGGGCTCGCGTTCCCCGCCGAAAAGGCAGCGTTTGTCGTTGCCATCGCCGGAGATCCGGTCTCCAAAGTCCTGGCGCAAAACAGCGATGGCCTGACGCTGCTCACTGTGCTCTGCACCACCGGCCAGCCGTGTGCACGCCTGTATCGCTCGGAGCGCTACGGTGCGTCGGTCGCCCCACCCGTACCGCACTGAGCGTCGGATACATTAGGTACAGCATGATCCCCTTCGTGAAAGCGCACGCCTGCGGAAACGACTTCCTCCTCGTGGAAGAGGAGGTTGCGGGGTCTCGGCATCCAACCCTGTCCCGGAGACTCTGCGATCGCCACCGGGGAATCGGTGCGGATGGCGTCGAGTTCATCGACCGAAGATCCGGGTACCGCCTTCGACTGTTCAACTCGGACGGCACCGAGGCCGAACTGTCGGGCAACGGTACCCGCTGTGTGGCCGCGTGGCTCGCCCATAGTGAAGGACTGGAGAGCGTCTCCCTGGAGACCCGAGGCGGAGTTCGCGCATGCAGAGTCATAGAACGCGCCGACGACACCTACCTCATTGAGAGCGGCATGGGCGTTCCCCACGTGACGTCCAGAACCATCTCGCTTCCAGGCGTTGGCGACGTGGCAGGCGCAACCGTAGACGTCGGCAACCCGCACTTCGTCCTATTCGTCGACGCGCCGGACTTCAGTGCTCACGGGCGCGAGTGGCACGTCCTCGGCGAGCTTATCAGCCGCAGTCCGCTGTTTCCGCACGGGACCAACGTAGAGTTCGTGTCCCTCAAGTCACGGTCCGAGATCGAGTTCCGCATCTATGAGCGTGGCTGCGGACCAACGGCGTCCTCCGGGACGGGAAGCTGTGCGTCCTCAGCGGCCGCCATGAGCCTGCGCGGCATCGACCGCGACCTGACGGCCGTTGCCGAGGGGGGAAGTCAACGCGTCGTGTGGCCCTCCACTTCAGCAGAGATGCTCCTGACGGGACCTGCTGAGATCATCTGCACGGGTGAGGCCTCGACGCATTGACCTTGATCGCCAGCAAGCTGGTTAAGCCCAGGGCGCTGCGCCCGGGAGCTACGCTTGCGGTGCTCTCGCCAGCAAGCGCGGCGAACCGCCATCTGGTTGAGCAGGGGATCGAGCATCTCCACAATCTCGGCTATCACCCTCGCCTGGGAGAGCATGCGCTTGACTCCGGACCTCTCTACAACGCTGGCTCCGCGCTCAACCGGGCAGAGGATCTGCACGCCGCCTTCGCCGATCCTGCGGTCGATGGCATCCTTTGCACGCGAGGGGGCTGGGGCTCAGCCGAGCTCCTGCCTCTGCTTGATGCAGATCTCATCAGCCGGTTCCCAAAGGTGGTGGTTGGCTATAGCGACATCACCTCACTGCAGATCTGGCTCTTCGAGAAAACGGGTCTACTCACCTTTTACGGACCGATGGTCGCCGCTGATTTTGCGCGCTCGGAAGGCGTCCATCTGCAGAGCTGGCAGCATTGCTTGCACGAGTCGGCGTCATGGTCGTTGGGGGTAGCGGACGGCCTACGAACGTTGCGTCCAGGCGTGGCCCAGGGACCGCTCCACGGCGGCTGCCTGTCCATCCTTGCCGAGAGCCTTGGAACACCGTACGCGCCGAGACCCGTCCAGGGCGTTCTGTTCTTAGAGGACATCGGAACCAAGCCTTACCAGTGGGATCGCATGCTGGTGCACCTCCGTCATGCCGGCTTGCTCGAGACCGCGACCGGGATCGTCTTCGGAGACATGGCTCAATGCGTCGGAGGTCCCGATCGGTCCGTACCTGGCACAGACCAGAGTGTCGCACCAGACCAGATGTCGCTTCTTGAAGCCGCTCTTCTTCACAGCCTCCGCGACTTCCCGGGTCCTATCGCCATCGGCCTTCGCTGCGGCCATGTGCATGGACCAAACCTGACGTTGCCCCTCGGCGTTGACGTCCGTCTTGACTGCGGAGATCCAAAGCGCCCGGGCCTGCACTTTCTCGCGGGAGCTGTGACACTGTAACCTTGTGCTGCGAACACGATGCCTACACCGAAACACATTCATCTCATTGGAATCTGCGGAACAGCGATGGCCTCGCTCGCCGGCATGCTCCAGGCCCGGGGCCACTCTATCACCGGGTCTGATGTGGCTTCGTACCCCCCCATGAGCGATCTCCTGGAAACAATGGGCATCAAGGTATTGGAGCCCTACGACCTGCGTCACCTGCAGCCGCATCCGGATCTCGTCGTGGTCGGAAACTCCATCTCACGCGGAAATACCGAGCTCGAATACGTTCTCGATCACCGCATACCCTTCACCTCGATGGCCTCGTTGATCCACGACGAATTCCTTCCCGGACGAGAGTCTCTTGTCGTCGCAGGAACGCATGGAAAGACCACAACCACAAGCATGCTCGCATGGATCTACGAGGTCGCCTCGCGTTCGAACCCGGAGCTTGCGCCGTCTTTCCTCATCGGGGGCGTCGCCGAGAACTTCGGGACCAGCTTCTGCGTGAGGGAGACGAAGCCGTTCCTGATCGAGGGAGATGAGTACGATACGGCGTTCTTCGATAAGGGACCGAAATTCCTCCATTACTTCCCCGATGCCGCTATTCTCACTCACGTCGAGTTCGACCACGCTGACATCTACACCGATCTGGAATCGATCAAGACCGCCTTCAAACGTCTCGTGAATCTCATACCCAGACGTGGCCGTCTTGTTGCCTACGACGAGAGCGAAGGTGTGAGCGACTGTGTCTCCAGAGCGTTCTGCCCGGTCGAGCGATATGGGTTTCGAAGCAGTTCAGCATGGCAGATCTCCGGTCTGGAGCACCACGGGCCGAGCACGAGTTGGACGCTGCTGCACGATGGCAGCTTCTTCGCGCATCTCACCCTGCCCATGGCGGGCGAGCACAACGCTCTGAACGCAACGGCCGCGGCAGCCCTCGCGGCTGGGAATGGCATCAGCACCGAAGCGATCGTGGAAGCGTTGTCCAGCTTTCGCAGCGTGAAACGCCGGTTGGAGGTTCGCGCCGAGGTCGATGGCATCCTGGTCATCGACGACTTCGCCCACCACCCGACCGCGATTCGAGAGACTCTCCGGGCTCTGCGAAAGTCCTACCCCGGTCGCCGAATCTGGGCTGTCCTCGAGCCACGATCGAACACCCTCAGGCGGAACATCTTCGAAGCGTCCCTCGCAGAGAGTCTGTCGCTCGCCGATCGCGTTCTTCTGGCCGCCGTCTTCAAGTCCGAAAGCATCCCCGTCGCTGATCGGCTCAAGTTGGAGAACGTCGTGGCTCGACTTTCAGCCGCCAACGTACCCGCGTTCATTGTCGCTGATGCGGATGCCGCGGTCGCCGAGCTGCTGCCCAGGCTCGTAACGGGAGATATCGTTGCCATCCTTTCGAATGGCGGCTTTGGTGGTATCTACGAAAAGCTCCCAAACGCGCTCACAGCGGCCCGCCCGCTCTAACGACACACCGTTTTCTTTTGCCCTCATCTATCCCATGTTTGCAACGCTCAAGATCCTTCTCGTGTACCTCAGCCTCGGCTCGATAGCCGGAATACTGGGCATCCCCTATAGCTTTCTCGTTGGGGACATCGCTCCGCTCTACCGGGTCGCCATGCGGATCATCAGAGCGGGTCTTCGCGCAGGAGGCATACGGGTGACGGTGATCGGTCTCGAGCATGTACCGGCACATCAGTCCTGCATCTTCATGTGCAATCACGTCTCAAACCTCGACCCTCCTGTCGTCCTTCCTCACCTGCCAGGAAGAAGTTCGGTCCTGCTCAAAATCGGGTTGATGAGAATCCCCTTGCTTGGCACAGCGATGCGCATGGGCAAGTTCATCCCCGTCGAACGCAGTAGAAGTCGCGAAGCGGCTCAGCGCAGCGTGTTGGCCGCTGCGGAGGCGCTCCAGTCCGGGCTGCATATTCTCGTCTTCCCGGAGGGCACGAGATCTCCCACCGGTCGACTCTCGGCGCTGAAGAAGGGACCATTCTTCCTGGCGCGGGAGACCCAGGCGCCCGTCATCCCCATAGCAATCTCTGGAACGCAACAGATGTTACGGAAGGGAAGCTTCGCCGTCGTCTCCGGTACCGCAAGAATGGAACTGCTTCCAGCCATATACCCGGCTGCTTACCCCACACGTGAGGCACTGATGGCCGAAGTGCATCGGGCCCTTGCCGCGGCTCTCCCCGAGGAGATGAAACCTCTCCCTACTTGAGAATAGGATTGTAACCGTCGACGATCAGGCGCTGACGCATGGCTTCAGCCTCCTTCTTCGAAGGAAACGGTCCGACCTGGATGTGTAGCAGCTTGTCCTGCGTCTGCTGCCGGATCAGCCCCGCATACCCGCGCTTTTTTAATGCTTCGAGCACCAATGCCGCGTCTTCCTTGCGCGACACGGCGGCCACCTGCACGTAGTTCTGAACCTCTCCCGGGACAGCCTGCGGCGTCGGAGGTACGTCGGATGCTGCGGCCGCTGCAACGCCTGCAGATGGACCGGCGGACTTCAATGGCGACAAGGCGCTGTGCGACCCCACTCTCGTGATCGGAGATCGATCTCCGCCGCTTGAGGCCGCACCGGCCCCTTTACTGGGCAAACCTTCTTCTGATGGCTGAGCGACCTGGAGATCAGTCGCCGGTGTGCCGGATGTGGCGTTCTCCCTCGGTCGCGCAAGGCCGTTGGACGATGGCTTACCGGTATTGGAACTGGCGGAAACGGAGGGCGCAGTGGCAAGCGAGCCTGTGCCGGGCACAGACTTGCGACCCATGCTGTACCCGAGGCCAAAAAACAGGGAGCAAACCAGCGCCAAGGCAAGAAAGATTCCGAGGACCGTACCGGTTCCTAAGGAGATCTCCCGGTCCCCTTCTCCACTATCGTGCGAATTGTCGTCGGAATCGTATCGTCCAGGCATGCCTTCAGCCCCTCAGCAATGCGGACTTACCACCGACTCCAGAGAAGCCAGACCGCTGGCATGGTCCGGAAGATTCATGACGCGAACATCAGCCTGCGTGTGGACTTGCCGCACTCTCGATCCTATCGTCAACCGAAGTGATCACAGGAGAGATGAGGCAAGCGGTACCTTGTAAGTCACGATCAGAAGTGAAGGTAAAACCCTACCGCCGGCTCCGTGGTGAAGGTTCTCTGGTTGATCGTCAGATAGTTCTGATCGAAGTCGGGCGCTTTATAAAAGATCTGCCGGAATTGGGCGCGAACACCGAAGTGACTGGAAAACAGGGGTTCCTCCAGACCGACCGCGTAGTACGCAGCGAGCCGCGCCCTTGCAGGCAGTCCCTGTCCGCCGGCCGTTGTCGGTCGGAACGCGATGCTGCCAGCTCCGATAGATCCGAAGCTCCGTAAGCCAAACAGTTCAGGCCCATGGGCGACATACCCAAGCGTGTACTCGGAAGCGTTTGTCTGCGCTCCGCCGATGATGTAACGCGAGAACCTCTCGTTGTACCTGGCATAGCCGTAGTTCGCCTCGAGCCCAAGCAGCGGTGACTTTGTGTATCGCAAAGTGACAAGAGCTCCGAGGGTGTTGCTTACTGTTTGCGTCAGCGATACCCCTTGGTAGTTGGTGCCTTGAACGCTCTTCGTAAACTCTCCAGTGCCGTTCACGGCCAGATCAAGACGTTGAAGCTGACGTTGCGTCGCTGTGACCTGCGCAACCCCGCGAAGCGCTGACAGACAGAAGGGAAGGCAAAGCAAAACAATCCACTGCTTTGATCGCCGAGAAACTTTCAACATGCCGGGCCAACTCCTTGAGATCCTGTCGGACCTATCGATGATGCCTTAAGTCTACTCTGGGCCGCCCACCGGGACTGCGCTCCCGAACCCACGCTGCGTAAGCTTATTCTGCCTTGCCACCTCCGCCACTCGTCCGAGCAGAGATCCCGCGACGCCCAAAGTCAGGCCCGCTGAGATCGCGACCACAGGATGCACTCCTGTGCGGGAGGCCGTCCACGCGATCAGATGCCAGAGCCCGTAAATCAAACTTGCCGTGCCCAGGGCCGCGGAAAATCCCTTGGCCGGGACCTTGGCCGAGAGTGCCAGCACGCAACCGGCGCTGAATATTGAAACCAGCGCTGCCGGTCGAAGAGGCGGGGACGCCAACCCGTAACTCGCTGCAAGCACCAGGAGCAGGCCGGTAGCTCCGGGCGCCACCATCCCAGGCAGGTTGCACTCTACAAAAATCAGCAGCAAGCCAACTGTGAAGGTAAGGACCGCGTTATCCGGGGTCGCAAGCCATCTCCTGATCAGCTGCCGTGTCAGAGACACCGACAACTCGGGAATACGCTGCTCAGGATTGTCTGTCGCGTGCTTATCACGCTCTGCAGTCGGAGAAGCGCCTATCGTCACCGACATCTGACTAGGATGAGTAGAATCAACCTTCGCCCGCCCGACTTCTGTCACCGGCAGGCTGGCTTCTCCTCGCCACGGTCCTGCGCCGCCCGCCACCATCGTCTGCCCACTGGAGACACACGTCCCCACATCAAGGAAGAGCAGAAGAAGCGCAAGCAGGTGCAGAATGCTCGAGTGCCGTCTGCGCATCACGGAACCGACTGTCCCCGGGTTTGGAGAGCCTGCTTCAATCCCAACGCCGCGCTGTTCTTCGGCTCCAGTTGCAAAGCGTTGCTGACGTGCGAGGCTGCAGCCGCTATCTGATTCGCGGCAAGCTCAAGCCTCGCAAGCACGAGGTATGCGCCCACATTCGGGTGCAGCTTCAGGGATGTCTCCGCCTCTGCTCGGGCACTGGCTGCGTCTCCACTCTGCTCCTTCACCTGCGCCAGGCCAACACGCCCGTTGAAGCTCGACGGGTCTGCAGCGACCGCCGCCTGAAACTCCTCCTCTGCTCCCGGCAGAAGCCCCTGATCAAGGTAGGCGCGACCCTGCCGTGTGTACTCCTGCGCTCTCTCGGCAGCGGGCATCTGCGCCAGGCGAAGCTCACGCACCTGGTTCAGTTGGAAGGCAGCTTGACGGAAGGAGGCCTCACTATACGTGCGCCGAATTCGCTCTAAGGGAGCGAACGACGCGTCTCCGGGCGTAGCCGATGCTGTTGAGGCCAGCGTCATCTGGCCCGAAGCGAGCCGATTGCGAAGCTCCTGAATCTCAGTGTCAGCCGGCCGCAGCTTCTGGGCAGCGGCAGCTTCTCGCTGACCTCCTGCACTATCGCCTCTTCGAATCAGCGCCAGTGCGAGGTTGTAGTGAAAGTCAGCGTCGTTCGGATCCGCCGTGACTGCCCGCTGAAAGAGAGCGCCCGCATCGTGCCCCTGCCGGCTCGAGGCCACTCCCTGGTTATTCACAACCTCCGGCAGCGGCAGGCGAGTCGCAACAAATGCGAAGGCGGCCTCAGCCTCCGCATACTTCGCCGTGTTGATGCGCGAAAGACCAAGATAAAACTGCGCCTCAAGAGCTCGCCTGTCCGTCAGCGGAACCTTCGCGAGCGTGGTCCCCGCCCGGTCATACTCGCGCTGAGCATACAAAGCTTTCCCGAGCGCAAGCAGAGCTGCCGAGTAATTCGGAGTCTCCGTGACCGCCATCTGCAGCCGCTTCACCTGCTCTTGGGGAGTCGCGGCATCCGTTCCTCGCACGTAGTTTTCAAAGGAGGTCAGCTTGACATTTGCCGACGCAGCCAGAAAAGTTTGCTGTGCGACCGGGAAATGCGGATCAATCTCCCTCGCCGCCTTCCATGCGACGGCATTCTCTGCATCCAGCAGTCGCGAGAGCTCACTCGAATCGGCCAATGGAGGTGAAAGTCGAAGCTCGTTAACCCGAAGCACCTGTGCTTGAACTGCGATGCGGGTGCCCTGCGTCGTGAAATTTCCAACCACGACAAAGTCGGCATCCAGTGTCTGAGCAATCCGGATGGTAGTCGCTCGACTGGGCTTGAAGTTCGCTGGAAGACCAAGGTGATCCAGGGCAAACAGCCGATCCTCCCGTGTGATCGTGAGGAACCCCGATGATCCCAGACGCTGGCTCAACGTGTCAGGAAAAGATTCGCGTATCCAGTCCAGATTGGGCTGCCCGGAACGATTATCAAACGGCAGAACAAGGACAACCCGCCCCCCCAATGCCTTCCCTCCCGGCATCATCTGTGCCCGCGCACCCGCGTGAACGAAGAACAGCAAAACGAGAATCTGACCGCAGAACCTGCCGAGGCGAATGTGTGTCGAGCCAGTCACAATTCAAGTATAGAGGGGCACAGCGGAGGTATTCGGCTGCTTTCATTCACCTCCCGGAAACCGCAGAATGGCCACCCATTCACCCCGCCTCTGTGCCTTCCATACAATCTGTCCATGCAGCAGCACCGCCGCCTCTTCGGGCCGCAGGTCATGATGAAAGTCAAAGTAACGCTCGTCCGCTTCTTCATGCATCCTGCCTAAATCAGCTTGCCCCGACGGTGGCTCCCATTTCGTCGAAAACAGGAGAGCCGTATCGTACGTTGCCGGCCGCGTCAGAACCTGCTTCATCTCCTCAGCCGAGAAGTTTGGGACGCCTGATGTTCGTATCGGGACCCGCGTGTACCCCAGCTCTGGGTGCTCCAACTCTGCGGTCGCAGGCCAGGCGGTCAACACCCTTGCATCTGGAAACTGCTTCGCGAGAAGTCCCACGGCCTCCTGGTGCAGCTCGATCATGTCCCGGTAGGCGAGGTTGTCCTCCGGCGCAAAGGCGTACGGCGGATTGAGCCAAATGGCCGCTGTAAACGCCGCTAGACTCAAAATGGCCGGAGCCCACCAGAGACGAAGATGACGACGCCACTCCACCACGCAAACCAGAAGAATCAGCGGGTACATCGGTAGGAGATAGCGGGTGAGGAGAGCGCCTCCAAGCACCGAAAACGCCAGCAGATTGGCCGCAAGGATAGTCCCGATCTGCGCCAGGAGTCTGGGGGCTAACTGATTGCGCCCTCGCCCCTGCAGAGCAGGTGTAAGCACAGTTGCTGCCGTCAGAAGGACCGGCACGAACATGTTCATGTGTGCCGTGAGATGGAGCGACCGATGCCATAGACACAGCGCGAAACGATGCGGATCGAGGTTTGCCGTGGCGTTGTAGCGGAGAAACTCAGGGTTGCCGAACACGAAGCCGGTTCTCTCGAAGTGGAACGCGTACCACGCCACGAGCGGAACGATGGGCGCACTGAGCGCAGCTATCATGACCCACCTCGACCGAAGCGAAGAGGGGCTACTTCGGCGAGCAATCAGCATCACCAGTTCATACACGGCCAGCGCGGCCGGCGTCACGATCGCGGTCTCCTTGGAGAGCACGGCCAGCGAGAAAAGAATCGCGATCGCGAACCCATTCGTCCTGCCCGCGTCGGTGAGCACCGAGGACGGCAGCGGCTCATCCTCCAGGGTTCTTGGCGCTAGATAGAACGAGAGCGCCCACAAAGTAAATGCCGCGGCAAAAATATCCGCGTGAGCCAGCGTGCTCTGCGCAAACCAGATCGGGTAGACGGCAGTCAGGAGGGTGACGGTGCCCGCAGCGACTTCCCCCGCCACGCGTCGGGCGAGACGGTAGATCGCCAGCAGCGCGGCGGCGGAGGTAAGACAGACAAGGGTTCGCGTACCGCTCACGACAAATCCGGAGAGGTGCCACCATGTAGCCAGCAACATCGAGGGGAGCGGAGGATGTGCGTTGGTAATGGTGGAGTGCGGGATCAGCGCGCCAGTGCGAAAGAAGTCGAGCGCGGCGGGAATATAGTAGCCCCCCTCGTCCCAGAAGTAGGGCAGCCGAAGCAGCGTCCAGTGGCTCAGATATACCGCTACAAAGAAGAGCGGATAGAGCATCCACAGACGGAAAGCGGGAGGTGCCCGCCGCGGCTCGTTAGCATGCGTTCCGGCAAGGTGGTCTGCCACGCCTTTAGTTGACGGGTCCTTCAACGGGCGGAACAGGCTCCAGGGTCAGCGAGCCGAAGGTCTGCTCATACTGCGCCAGATTGTGCCCCAGCACATTCCAAAGAGCCTTCGCCTGCTGAGGGCTGAGGTAGATCCCCTGAAAATTCACCAGCGTTATCTCTTCCGGAGCGTTCTGGCTCATGGTTCCGAAGCCCAGAAAGAAGTCCCAGACGCTCATTCGAACCTGAACACTGTTGGCGTAACCCTCTCGGTAATGCTCGTCTTTGACGAGCTTCAGCACAGGCTCTGAAGCGGGCTTGTTCATCGGTCTCTTTCATTCATCGTCTACTGAAACAGGGGCTTCTGGTGCGAAAGGGGGGACTTGAACCCCCACGGATTGCTCCGCCAGATCCTAAGTCTGGTGCGTCTGCCAATTTCGCCACTTTCGCATGAATCGAATCTACGCTGCCTCGTATTTGGCGGCAACCCGCACGAGTGGCAGTCAGACAGCTCCTTTGAAGCTGACCAGCGGTGCTCCGGACGGTGGAACTTGTCCCCGGGCTGCGAGTCAACCTCAGTTCAGTAGTCATCTTAGGTTTCCCTGTGACGATCCTTTGAAGACGCATAGTTGTCCGCAACCTCGGAAGTAGTGATCTTGATGCTCGAGCTTGCTTCGGTCAGGCTGGCTATCTCCTGGTCTGATCTCCCGCGCTTGCGCAGTTCCTCAATCTCGTCGCTGATCACGCCTACAAACGCCTGAACCGGAAACCGCTCAGGGCCCAGACCGGCGTCTTCGCGGAGTGCCTTTTGAGCCCGAATGCTTCTTCCACTGGGTACATTCGCATAAGGTTCACCCTATCTATTCGTACTACCAAACGAAGTTCCTTCCAAGGCACAGCGGGTAAGAGAACGTTATCAGGTTAGAGGAGCACACGGAGCGCGCCCCTTGACGTCCAGGGGCCAAACGCAAGTCGATCTACGGAGCGACCTCTCTCTCGCTCCGAATACCGTCAGCCCGGTCCACGTACCTCTTGGCCGGCCCGTCCTGCTGCTTGACCAGATCGCCCTCACCCGGGAATTGCGGGGTTGTAGTCATGCGATCTTCTCCGGGCCAGTCGCGGTGCACGGATATCGGGCGTGGGTGAGGTGCTGTCGGGGAGAGAGGCGGGCGGCGTGATCACCCACCGGCGATGGCTCCAATGATGAGCAGGGGTTCGGCGGCGTTTGCGACGCGGAGGGGCAGCGGTGCGTCGGATGGCTCGTGGGAGAGGTCTTCGTTGCAGGCAAAGAAGCGCAGAAAAGGACGGCGCTCGAAAGTGACCTGGTCGTGGACGGTTCCGCGAAGCATGGGGTAGCGGAGTTCGAGGGCGTCGAGGACGGAGCGCAAGGTGGGCTGGGCGGGGACGTCGAGCAGGAGCTCGCCTTTGACCTGGGCGAGGGTTCGAAGGTGGGCGGGAATTTCGACGCGGATGGTGGGCATGGGCGCTTCGTTCTGTGAGGAGGTAAGGATATGGGAGGTGTGAAGAGAGCCACGTGGCCGGGCGCGGCGCAAAAGGTGAGTGATTCAGCTGAGTAATTCACGGGGTTAGCGGATGGTTGAGTTCAGTGCGAAAGCTGGCGGAATCGGAGGTTGTCTCCGGGCCGACGAGGTAGCGCTCGTAGAGATCCGCGGATCCGGTCTGGCCCTGGGCTGCGATCCAGGATTCGAACTCGCCCCAGGCTGCGCCGAGTCTCTCGTATGGCCCAACGTAGATCGTGCGAGCAACCCTCATCGCGGGCCACTGGCTCGGCTGGACGCGGCCGGCGGGGTTGATGGGCGCGGCGACCGGAAGGCAGATCTCGAAGTCGAAGAGATCGGGCTCCATCCGGAGGTGGTGGGTGAACCACGGACCGTTGGTGGCGATGCCCTGAGCAGCGACGGCGGATCTCACCTCCTGGATGCCAAGGGCCATGACGTTCCCGATCTGGTTGCGAGGTGTGGTGAGGTGGAGCGCGGCTGTGAACTGCGCGGCGGTACGGAGGATCTCGGGCGGTTCGAGCATGGTGGTCGGCTCCTGACTGGGTTGGTGCTCGGTTGCGGTTGGGTCTGAGCGGGTTGCGGGGCTGCGGGCTTGGGCTGCGGGCCTGGTCACGGAAGCGTCTGGACCTCGACGGAGAGGACGGACGGGAGGTCGCGGACGATGGGAGACCAGGTGTCGCCGGCGTCGGGCGAGGCATAGACCTGTCCGCCGGTGGTGCCGAAGTAAATGCCGCAGGTGTCGAGGGTGTCGACGGCCATGGCGTCGCGGAGGACGTTGACGTAGCAGTCGGTTTGCGGGAGGCCATTGGCGAGTGGCTCCCACTCGTTGCCGCCGGTTCGGCTGCGGTAGACGCGGAGTTTGCCCTCGGGAGGGAAGTGCTCGGAGTCGCTCTTGATGGGAACGACGTAGACGGTCTCGGGCTCGTGGGCGTGCACGTCGATGGCGAAGCCGAAGTCGGTGGGGAGGTCGCCCGAGATCTCGCGCCAGGAGTCGCCCGCGTCATCCGAGCGCATGACGTCCCAGTGCTTCTGCATGAACAGGGTCCCGGGTCGCGAGGGGTTCATGGCAATGTGGTGGACGCAGTGGCCGACCTCGGCTGCGGGGTCGGGGATGTACTGCGAATGGAGCCCGCGGTTGATGGGCTGCCAGGTGTTGCCGCCGTCGTCGGTGCGAAAGGCGCCAGCGGCGGAGATGGCGATGAAGATTCGGTCGGGGTTGGAGGGATCGAGGAGGATTGTGTGGAGGCAGAGACCGCCGGCGCCGGGCTGCCAGTGGGGGCCGGAGCCGTGCTTGCGCAGGCCAGGGAGCTCGTGCCAGGTCTGGCCGGCGTCGGTCGAGCGGAAGAGGGCGGCGTCCTCGATGCCGGCGTAGACGGTGTCGGGGTCGGTGAGCGAGGGCTCGAGGTGCCAGACGCGCTTGAAGGCCCATGGGTGCGGTGTGCCGTCATACCACTGGTGGGTGCCGGGGACGCCGTCGTAGGGGAACTGGTTGCCGACTGGGTCCCAGGTCGCGCCGCCGTCGTCGGAGCGCTGGATGATCTGCCCGAACCAGCCGCTCGATTGTGAGGCGTAGATGCGGTTGGGGTCGGCAGGCGATCCTTTGAGGTGGTACATCTCCCAACCGGCGAAGTGGGGGCCGGAGACCTTCCAGTCCTTGCGTTTGCCATCTGCGGTGAGGACGAAGGCGCCCTTGTGCGTGCCTACGAGGACTCGTACTTTGCTCATCTTTGGATCTCCTTCTGCTTGCGTTTAGGCAGAGCGTTTCCTTGCGGCCTGGTGAGGTTGATGTCGCCGCCGAAGCGTGGCAGCAGCGGTGTGGGATCTCGCTCCTGCCATCGCCGGCGAGTTTCGGCGAGGACGTAATCGCGGTTGCCTGCCATCTGGGCCATGACCTCGCAGGGTGCGCCGGTCTGCTCATGGCGGGCGGCCCAGAGGAGGAGATCGAGCACGACGGGGGCGAGGTCAATGCCCTTTTCGGTGAGCCGGTAGCCGATCCTGCGGGCGTCGTGGTCGAAGGGCTGCGCCGTGAGAATGGCGGCCGCCTCCAGCTTGCGCAGGCGGTCGGCGAGGATGTTGGTGGCGATGCCCTCACCGGCCTGGAGGAACTCTCCGAAGGTGCGGTACCCGCGGACCATGAGGTCGCGGACGATGAGCAGCGACCAGCGGTCGCCGATGATCTCGAGCGAAATGCTGACGGGGCATCCGGAGCGGTGTTGCGTTTTGGCCTTTTTGGGCACCCGGCCAACATAAGCGGAATGCTTGCAGATTGCAAGTATAAAGTCGAGCGGTCAGCGCGCCTCGGCGAGTGGCGTCCAGAGCGGAGTTGGCGGAGGCGGGCGGGGGGGGTGCTAGGCGTGGGCGCCGGTGGACCAGAGGGCGGGATCGAGGCCGGGAAAGATGCCGTCGCGAAGCTCGATCTCTTCCAGCCGTGCGTTTCGCTCGGGGGAGATCGAGCGGTCGGCCTCGAAGCCCTTCCAGATCGCCTTGAGATCGTTGAACTGGTCGTTGTGAGTCACGAAGCGGGCTTCCGCGTAGTCGCGGGCGGCGCCGGTGGTGATGAGGAACTGCCAGTCGGAGGACTCGAGCAGGAGGAGCTCGCGGCAGATCTGCTGGACGATGCGGGTGCCGACCTCGGAATCCCGCCAAAGGCCGGCAGTGGCGATCTCCCGCACGTAGATTTCGGCGGGATAGATATGGGTGTAGGTCCAGGAGGTTTCGGGGTTCAGCCAGACGCCGTTGTTGCCTTCTGCGCCCCAGGAGCCCTCGTGCATGGAGAGCAGATCGCCGGCGGGGTAGAGGTCGAGGTACTCGGCGCAGCTGGTCGACTTTACCGGAGACTCGGGATGATGCAGGAGGCGGGCGACGGCTTCGAGCCAGAGCGGACCCTCGAACCACCAGTGGCCGAAGAGTTCGGCGTCGAAGGGTGCGCAGAGGATGGGCGGGCTATCGGCGCCGAAGCTGGGGGAGAGCGCCTCGGTTACGAGGTGGACGAAGTGCTCGGCGTGGATGCGGACGCGATCGGCGGCAGCCTGCGGGAAGTAGGGCTCCTTCGCGCCCATATCGATGTGCGATCCGGTGACGCGCCAGTAGCGGTGACCTCCGGGCCAGCGCTTCTTGTGGAAGTCGAGATAGGCCCCGTCGCCCGGGTAGCCGGTGTCGCCGGACCAGACCTGGACGGCGGTGCGGGGGTCGCGGGGAAAGACGCTGACAGCGCGGGCCGGGGTGGCAGTCATTTGCGCGGCAGTGGTTTGTGCGGCGCTGGCAGAGTGGTTGCGGTAGGGCCCGTTGACGGCGTGCGGATGGTACAGGCGCAGATCGGCATCCCCCGAGCGCGCCGGTGGTGCGGGTTGCGGAGGCGTCGAGGCGGGCCCGCGGAACTGGCTGTAGGGGGAGTTGGCGGGGTGCGACTCCTCGACGAGATGGGTGTCGACGAAGAAGTACTCGAGGCCGGACTCGGAGATGGCCTGCTCGACGCCGATGCGATCGAAGCCGGGAGCAGGCGGCGTGCCGTCGGCGTTCTGCACGGGGTAGGTCCAGGGGCCCGCCGGACGGTAGCCGCACTCCGGTATCCAGATGCCGCGCGGAGGCCGGCCGAAGTGGCGGGTCGAGGTGTCGACGGCGACGCGGACCTGGGCGCGAATGCTCTCGTCGGTTCCAAGCAGCGGCAGGTAGCCGTGGGTGGCGCCGGAGGTCAGGACGCTGATGAGCCCGGTCTCGTGGAAGTGGCGAAATCCACGAACGATGTTGCCATCCAGCGCCTTGAAGTCTTCGAGAGCCTCCGAGAAGAAGCGATTCCAGTAGCGCGCGAGCTCGGCGTAGTGGACCTCGCCGGTCTGGTTGAAGAAGGCCTCGTCCTCCTGGGCGGCGAGGATCTTGCGATGGAGGTAGCGGGGGAACTCCGCCACAAAGACGGGGTGGACGAGCTGCTCGAGGAGGATCGGCGAGAGACTGAGGTTGCAACCGAAGCGGACATCATCGCGCTCCAGGCGGCGGAACACGCGTAGCAGCGGAAGGTAGGTCTCGGCCGCGGCCTCGTGGAGCCACTCCATGCCGTGCGGCCAGGTGCCGTGGTTGACCACGTAGGGCAGATGCGCGTGGAGGGTGAAGGTGAGGTAGCCAGCGGGTTGGGGGGAGGTCTCTGCCAATGCGCGACCGGCCGATCTGCCGCGGAGATCCAGGCGGCGCTGCTACGTGGGATACCACGCGGGGAGCGCCGCGTCTACAAAAACGTAGGTCGGAGGTGCACGCGTGGATGGACGACCCGGCGGAGAGCGCTGCCTGGGCGACTCAGGACATGACCAGAAGACGGCCTCCGGGATCGGGGCCGTCCTCCGGCGTGGACCTAGTTCTGCGGTGGCGGCGCTGCGGGACGGCGGTGGAGGTTGGGGCGGTCGGGGTCCTGGGTGCCCTGCTGGTTCTGCTGACTCTGCTGGTCTACCTGATTCTGCTGATTTTGATTCTGCTGATCGATCTGGTTCTGCAGGCTTCCCTGATCCTGCTGGTCTCGCGACCGGCCGCTGTCGGAACGTGTGGGAATGCGGAGGCTGACGGAGTTTGAGAGGCGGAAGGGGATCAGGCTTTCGGAGGGGATCTGGACCTGCTGACCGCGGGTGACACCGTTGATCCCGGCGCCGGTGCCGCCACCCGCGGCGGCGCCGATCGCGGCGCCCTTTCCACCGCCGAAGATCCCGCCCAGGATCGCGCCCGCGGCGGCGCCCGCACCGGTTTTGATGGCGGTGTTCTTACCGCGGCTGGCGCCCTGTTTGCTGAAGGACTCGGTGGAGACGGGGATGCGATCGCCGCGGCGGTTGATGCTGGTGACCTCGATGGTCAGGAGGGAGTTGCCCTGGAAGTGCCCGGCCTCCTGGACGGCACTGACGCGGCCGCTGACGCCGGAGCCCTGGGGGATGGCCACGAGCCCATCGACGATGACGTCGGACGCGACGCTTCCGGAGAAGCTCTGACCCTGCTGGGTGGTGGCGCTGTCGAGGGTCTGGGTGATGCGGACCGGGATCGATGTTCCGGCCGGAAGATTGACGTTGCGGAAGGCAGGCTGAGCCGGTGCGCTGGGCTGCGCGGAAGGACGGTTCACAGGGGCGCCGGAGGAGTTACCGGAAGAGGCAGGCTGGCTGGGGATCTTCGCGCTCTGCACCTGTGCGGAGGGCTTGACGGGGATCGTGCGGACGCGGGTGGGCGGCGTATTGACGGAGACGGCGGGAGCCGGTGCGGGGACGTACTGCGGCTGCGGGACGGCGGCGGCGCTCTGCACGGTCAGGTTGTTCAGGACGGTCCGGACGCCCGCGACCCGGGCGGCGTCGTTGCTGGCGAGGGCGCGGGCCGCGTCGCTGCTGACGTTGCCAGTGAGCGTTGCCACGCCTCCCTGGACAGAGGTCTGAATCGACTCGGAGCTGAGGGCGGGATCGCTGGCGAGACGGTTCTGAACAGCGGTGGAGAGGCCGGCGTCGTCGACCACGGGCGTCTTGCAGCCGTTGGCGAGGAGCGCCGCGGCGAGAGAGAGGGAGAGGAGGACGGCGGAGCGTGGGGCTGCGTGCATGGGGGGACCTCTTCTGAGTGGAACGGCTCGGGAGGCAGGATGTTGCGCTCGCAGCGGATATTGCCTGCTGGCGCGGCTGCCGCCCGGGCTGCGGGGACACTCAGTACGCATTGTAGCTGGTCGGAGCGAGCGCTGGCTGGCATGGTGGACCAGTTCAGACCAGTTGGATCGGGTAAATCAGGTGAATCAGCCATGCCGGCGCGACGCTGCATCCAAGCAGCTGAATGGCAGCGACACACGGCTGAGCGCAGCGACACCCAGGTCACGTGCTGGACAGGCAGCTAAATGCCACGAACCGCAGGCACCGGCTGAACGAGTGCGCATGTCTGCCGCACGAGCTCGCAGGCTGCAGTTCGCAAACTACATGGAAAAGGTTGATATGGAAAAGGTTGAAATTCTGGATGACCAGGTGGTCTCCCTCGACGACATTGCATCGGGCCTCAAGGGACTGAGAATTATCTTCGTCAACGTGTTCGGCGTCAGCTATCCGGATGGCACATGGACGCTGATCGATGCGGCCGTTCCGCACTGTGCGTCACGGATCAGGAGCTGGGCCGAGAAGAACTTCGGTGGGCCGCCGAACGCGATCATCCTGACGCATGGGCACTTCGACCACGTGGGAACGGCGCGGGAGCTGGCGGAGGCGTGGGGCGTGAAGATCTTCGCGCACCCGCTCGAGTTTCCGTACCTGACCGGAAAGAGGGAGTACGACGGGCCGAACTGGAAGGCAGGCGGAGGTCTGATGTCCTTGCTGTCGCCCCTGTATCCGAAGAGCCCGATCGACCTTGGAGAGCGGCTGGAGGCGCTTCCAGGCGAAGGCTCGGAGCTCTCGCTGGCGCACATGCCGGGGTGGAAGCTGCTCCATACGCCGGGCCATACGCCGGGCCACGTCTCGTTCTTTCGCGAGAGCGATCGCACGCTGCTGGTGGGCGATGCCTTCTGCACGACCAAGCCGGAGAGCTTCTTTGAGGCCGCAATCGCGCAGCAGCCGGAGCTGCACGGCCCCCCGTCCTACTTCACGTCGAACTGGGCGGATGCGAAGGCTTCGGTGCGGAAGCTGGCTGCGCTTGATCCGGTGACGGTCGCCGTTGGGCATGGAAAGCCGCTCTCGGGCGAGCATGTCCCCGAGCGCCTACAGGTGCTGGCCGATGCCTTCGACGAGATCGCCGTTCCGGAGAACGTGAAAATAAACATGCGACCTTAGTTGCAGGGGCTTGACTTGCCAGAACCATTCTTCCCGGATAGCATCCAACTCAAGAAACCGGCCTGCAAAGCAGGTGCGCGACCCACGCTGGTTGAACCAATATTCATTGAACAGGGACCTAGCTCGTATACATGGCTCGGTGTGCAGTGTCCGCCAGTTCGGAATGCCTAAAGAGCCACGGCGGGGTCCCGCCGTCTTAGACGGGTTCACCAGCGACTCGACGCACGGCCCAGCGGGTCGGTTCCTTTTGCCTCTCTGCTCCGGGCACAGTAGCCCCGATGGAGCGGCTTCGAGCGAACCGGCTCTGCCTGCGCGGCTAAACTGGAACCAGCCGTGCACCCTACCCTCCTCCACGTCGGACATGTGACCCTCCCCAGCTTCGGCCTTCTGGCCGCCCTGGGAGTCATGGCGGCGCTCTCGCTCGCGATCCGGTGTGCTCCGTTTGCGCATCTGCTTCCGGACACGCTTTGGAACGCGACCCGGTTTGCGGCGATCTCCGCGTTTGTGCTCTCCCGCGCGATCCTGGTGGCGACCAACTTTCACAGCTTCGTTCAGTACCCGATTCTGCTGCTGACCCTTCCGTCCCTGACGGGTGTCGGGGCAATTATGACCGCGATCGCGACGGTGGTTTACCTGCAGTTGCGGCGAGTTCCGCTGCTGCCTGTGCTGGATGCGTGGGCCGCGCCCGCCGCTCTGCTCTGGGGCTTTCTGGCGCTCGGGCACCTGGCCGCGGGTTCCGATCCCGGGCTGCCGAGCCGGGCTCCCTGGGCGGTTCGCATCCAGCCCGATCCGGATCTCCAGCAGCCGGTCGGCTTCTTCGCGGCGCTTGCGGGATTTGCGATCACGATCCTCGTGTTTCGTCACCTGCGCGGGCCGCATGCAGACGGTCACACCGCCGCGCTGGCGCTGCTTCTGACCGGAGCCGCGCAGTTTCTGCTCAGCTTTGTGCGCCAGCCGTATCCGTATGCTCCGGATGCCCCCGCGTTTCCGCTCGACCCAATCCAGTTCCTGGCGCTGGGGATGGTCCTGGCTGCGGGCGTGCTCTACCTCGTAGCGTCGGCGCGAACCAGCGGAAAACCGGATCTGCTGGCGAAGGCTGCGGCCGGGGAGGCTCTCTAGTGCCTTCGAAGAACATGCTGCCCAAGGGGCATCGCCATCGCTCGGTGCGCGCCGAGTACGTGGCCATGCGAGGTGTGGAGGCGGTCTCCGCACCGGTGATCCCGATCGTTGATCTCGACCTGTACGAGCGCGGGAACGCCGAGGCGGAGATCGGTTCTGCGGGCCCGGGGAAGTCTGCAGCGCAAGCTGGGGGCCCCGCCAGCCACACCATCAGCGCACCTCCGGAGGCCGCCGGTCTTCGTCTCGATCAGTACCTGGCGCAGGCCATCCCGGACATCAGCCGGTCGCGGGTTCAACTGCTGATCGATCATGGGCAGGTGCTGGTGAATGGCAGCGTCGCGAAGCCGAAGCACAGGCTGACAGCGGGTGAGGAGATCGTCATCACGGGCAGACCGCAGCCGGCGCCGCTCCATGCGACGGCCGAGGATATTCCGCTTGAGATCATCTTCGAAGACGAGTTTCTGGCGGTCGTGAACAAGCCCGCCGGGATGATGGTCCATGCGGGAGCGGCGGCGCCGACAATCGAGCCGGAGGCCGGCTTCGAGGCTGCGACTGAGGTTGCAACTGAGGCTGAGGCTGACTCGGGCGCGCTCTCGGGGAAGAATTCCGACGCCGCCCAGGGGTCAGGGAATAAGCCCGCGCTACGGCATGATCCTCGATCTTCGGGAACGCTGGTCAATGCGCTGCTCCATCACTTCAACCACCATCTGTCGGGCGTCGGCGGGGAGCTTCGGCCGGGGATCGTTCACCGGCTCGACAAACAAACCAGCGGCCTTCTGCTGGTGGCCAAGGACGATGTCACGCATCGCAAGCTGGGCGAGATGTTTTCGGCGCGCACGGTCGACAAGATGTATGTTGCCCTGGTGCATGGGCACATCGTGCGGGGGGAGACCACGGTCAACCTGCCGATCGGGCGCGACATCGTCCGTCGTACGCGCATGACGACACGGAGGTCGGCGGGGTCGGAGGGTGTGCGATCGGCGGTCTCGCACGTCCATGTGGTCGATCGGCTGGCGACGCCCTATGGTCCGTTCACGCTGGTCGAGGTCGCGATCGAGACCGGGCGCACGCACCAGATCCGTGTACATCTGCAGGCGCTCGGCCACCCCGTGGTCGGCGACAATCTCTACGGCGCGCCGCACCAGATCCGGTTGCGCGCGGATCCGTCGGCGCCGGGGCTGTCTCTCTCGCGCAACTATCTTCACGCGGCCCGGATCTCTCTCGTGCATCCGCGGACGGGCGATCCGTTGCTTGCGGAGGCGCTTTTACCCTCTGAGTTAACCCTGTTCCTGGCAGCACTTCGGGCCGGCCCGGCAGCTGCTCCGATAGAATCAACCGCGTGACCGTCTCCGCTCGCACGACCCGCGCCGCCCGGCTTCCCTCTCTGCCAGGTGCCGTCCTCCTTGCCCCCGCCACTCTGCTCTTCTGCTTCGCGATTGGGGCCTTTGCGCAAGCTCCTGATCCGACCAGGCCCTCGGCTGCTCCCTACAATCCAGCGCCGCAGCAGCCGGCCCAGGCCCCCGGCCAGACGCAACCCGCGCCGGCCCGCCAGACAGCGCCTCAGCAGCAGCAGCAGCCTCCGACCGGTGCCAGCTCGTCAGCAGCGCCGACGCAGGCTCCCACATCGCAGGGGGCGAACCCTGCGCTGCAGAACCGTCCCGCAGGCCAGACCGCGCCGGCGACCGATGACGCCGTGACCACCATCCGTGTGCAGGCTAACGAGGTCAACCTGATCTTCACCGTCACGGATAAGAAAGGTCGCTTCATCACCGGCCTCAAGCGCGAGAACTTCGGTCTGCTCGACGATGGCCGGCCGCCGGTGGCGGTGATCGGGTTCCGCCAGCAGACGAACCTGCCGCTGCGCGTCGGCATCATGATCGACACGTCCTCTTCCATCCGGCAGCGCTTTCAGTTCGAGCAGGACTCCGCCGTCGAATTTTTTCTGCAGATCATGCACAGAAACGATCGTGCCTTCGTCGAGGGCTTCGACATCGAGACCAACATGGCGCAGGACTACACCAACTCGGTCGACTCGCTGAACCAGGGGATCCGCAAGCTGCGTCCGGGCGGCGGAACGGCGCTCTACGACGCGCTCTACAAGACCTGCCGCGACCAGATGCTGACGCTGCGAGGCGACGAGGCCATTCGCAAGGCGCTGATCCTGGTCTCGGATGGAGACGACAACTACTCCCGCGCCACGCAGGCCGATGCGATTAAGGAGTGCCAACGCGCGGAGACGATCGTGTACACGATCTCCACCAACGTCAGCCCCAGCAAGGATCGCGGCGATGAGACGCTGAAGATCATCTCCGACGCGACCGGCGGACAGGCCTTCTACCCGACCCGGATCGAGGATGTCGCGACCGGCTTCCACAACATCGAGGAGGAGCTGCGATCGCAGTACTCGCTCCAGTACCGCCCCGCCGACTTCAAAGCGGACGGAGGCTTCCGTACTATCTACCTGCAGGCGACCGACCCGCGCTTCCACGTCCGCACCCGCAAGGGATACTTCGCGCCACGCGCCGCGGAGTAGGCGTGCGCGCGCCTGGTGTTGAACCAGAGCGACGTTCCGAGCGTATCGAGATCCGCACACGCTCTAGGATTCCCACACACAGGAGAACTCATGCGCTCGAATCGTTCGTTGGCTGCCACCGCCCTGCTCTGCGCCGCCTTCGGCATGCGGGCCCAGACACCTGTCGCGCCAGTCCAGACGCCTGTCGCGCCAACCCAGACGCCTCCCGCCGCGGCCCCGCAGCCCCTGCAGGCGATGCCGTACTCGCCGTCGCTCGATCCCGCCAGCCTCGACCGCACCGTTGACCCCTGCACCGACTTCTACAAGTTCTCCTGCGCGGGCTGGCAGAGACGCAACCCCATACCCGCCGACCAGGCGGGCTGGAGCGTCTACGCCAAGCTCACAAACGACAACCAGCAGTTCCTGTGGGGCATCCTCGCCGACGATGCGAAGGCGTCCGATCGTACGCCCGTCCAGCAGAAGGTCGGAGACTACTTTGCCGCGTGCATGGATACGGCAGCGATCGACCGGCGCGGCCTCGATCCGCTGCGGCCGGCGCTTGCGCGGGTGGACGGGCTGCGCGACCGGCCGGCGATTCTGGCCGAGATCGCCGAGCTCCACCACACGCTTCCGGGCAGCTTCTTCTTCGGCTCGGGCACCGGCCAGGATGCGATGGATTCGAGCACCGTCATCGTCGAAGTGGGCGCCGCCGGCCTGGGTCTTCCCGACCGGGACTACTACCTGAAGAGCGACGCGAAGAGCGTCAAGATCCGCGAGCAGTACACGGCGTACATCACGCAGCTGCTGGGCATGGTCGGCGAGACCACCGCGCAGGCGGCTGCGGACGCCGGAGCCATCCTGCGCATCGAGACGGCGCTGGCGAAGGCCTCGCTCTCGCGAGTCGATCGCCGCGATCCGCACAAGACATATCACAAGTTGACGGTCGCCGAGCTGGCGCGGATCTCGCCATCGCTGAACTGGCCGACGTATTTCGCGACCGAGGGCGCGCCCGATCTGAAGAGCCTCAACGTCTCGCAGCCGGAGTTCATAAAGGCCGTCGACGCCGAGCTCACGACGGAGCCCGTCGATGCTCTGCGGGCCTACCTGCGCTTTCACCTGGCGACCGCGGCCGCGGCCTCGCTGGCGCACCCCTTCGAGCAGGCCAACTTCCACTTCTACTCGGAGACCCTGCGCGGCATCCCGTCGATGCCGCCGCGGTGGAAGCAGTGCACCCGTCAGGTCGATCGAGCGCTCGGCGAGGCGCTGGGGCAGGAGTTTGTCCGGCGGACGTTTTCAGCCGACATGAAGGGCAAGACGCAGCGGATGACGGAGCAGATCGAGACCGCGATGCAGGGCGAGATCGAGGCTCTGGACTGGATGAGCGCCGAGACCAAGAAGGAGGCTCTGCGCAAGCTTCACGCCATCCGCAACAAGATCGGCTACCCCGACCAGTGGCGCGACTACACGGCGCTCGCGATCAAGCCGGACGACCACTTCGGCAACGTCCTGCGATCGGCGCAGTTTGAGGACGCGCGAGACTGGCACAAGCTCGGACGTCCGGTCGACCGCAACGAGTGGGGCATGACACCGCCTACGGTGAACGCGTACTTCAACCCGCAGATGAACGACATCAACTTTCCCGCTGGGGTCCTGCAGCCGCCGCTCTACGACGTCAAGCTCGACGACGCGCCGAACTACGGCAACACCGGAGCGACCATCGGCCACGAGTTGACGCACGCCTTTGACGACGAGGGCAGGCAGTTCGACGCGCAGGGCAATTTGAAGGACTGGTGGACGCCGGCTGACGCGAAGGGCTTTGAGGACCGCATCAACTGCATCCGCGATCAGTACGCGAAGTACATCGTGGTCGACGATATTCCGATCAACTCCAAGCTCACCAGCGGCGAGGATGTGGCCGACCTTGGCGGAACGCTGCTCGCCTACATCGCGTGGGGAAAGCAGACCGCGAGCCAGCATCTCGGCGACGTTGGCGGCTTCACACCCGACCAGCGCTTCTTCGTCGGCATGGCCCAGTGGGCGTGCGAGAACGAGCGCCCGGAGAACCTGCGCGTGAGCGCGATCACCAACCCGCATTCGCCCGGCTTCGCCCGGATCAACGGCGTTGTGAGCAACATGCCGCAGTTTCAAAAGGCGTTCGGGTGCAAGGCCGGCCAGCCCATGGTCCACACTCCCACCTGCCGTGTCTGGTAGCGATTGGCGTGATCTGCAGGGGAGGACGTCGAGACGGCATCGGTGGCGACCTCCCTACCCGTCTGTGCCAGGTCAGGAACTGCGCCTCCACGTGCGCTTCGAGGTACGCGCACGTGCTTCTCAAGGCCACTGAAGCAAGCCTTGCCGCATGGTATACTTGAGCTCTCGAAAGAGTGTCCCTAAGCCTGTCTAAATGACTCATTCCGCACTGTTTAGCGGGAGTCGCGGACGGGAGTCCGGGCAAAGAGATATCAGGAGTTCCGATGGCCTCGACTGCAACCCCTCCCGAAACCGTAACGCCGGACCTCGAACGCGCGAACCCCGTCCCGACGGCGCCCGGCAGCGGCTACTCCGCCGAGAACATCACGGTGCTCGAAGGTCTGTCCGCGGTGCGGAAGCGGCCGGCGATGTACATCGGATCGACCGGCGATCAGGGGCTGCATCATCTGGTGTACGAGGTGGTCGATAATTCGGTCGACGAGGCGCTGGCCGGGTACGCGACTCGCATCGACGTCACCATCCATGTCGACAATTCCATCACGGTGGTCGACGACGGCCGCGGCATCCCGGTCGACGACAAGGTCATCAACGGCGTCACCATGCCGGCGGTTCAGGTGGTGCTCACAATCCTTCACGCGGGCGGAAAGTTCGACGCTTCCAACTACAAGGTCTCGGGCGGTCTTCACGGGGTCGGCGTCAGCTGCGTCAACGCGCTTTCAGAGGAGTTCGATGTCGAGATCTGGCGTGATGGATTTGCGTGGGAGCAGGACTACTCGAAGGGCGACCCGATCAGCAAGCTGCGCAAGATGGGCGCGTCGACGCGTAAGGGCACAAAGGTGCACTTCCTGCCCGACCGCTCCATCTTCTCGGTCAGCGAGTACAACTACGACACGCTCGCGAACCGCCTGCGTCAGCTCGCGTTCCTGAACAAGGGCATCGAGATCACGCTTACAGACGAGCGCGCGTCCGACGTGAAGACGGGCGACTCGAAGACCCAGACCTTCAAGTACACCGGCGGCATCGCGGAGTTCATCAAGCTGCTGAACAAGGGAAAGCAGGTATTGCACGAGAAGCCGATTTACATGGAGGCGGAGCGCGACGGCGTGGCCATGGAGATTGCGCTGCAGTACAACGACGCGTACTCGGAGACGGTGTTCTCGTTCGCCAACAACATCAACACCGTAGATGGCGGGACGCACCTCTCAGGATTCCGGACGTCGCTGACGCGCACGATCAACTGGGCCGGCCAGCAGATGGGCCTGTTCAAGGACGTGAAGGAGAACCTCTCGGGCGACGATGTCCGCGAAGGCCTTGTTGCGGTCGTCTCGGTGAAACTCTCGCAGCCGCAGTTCGAAGGCCAGACCAAGGGCAAGCTCAACTCCGACATCGCCGGGACCGTGCAGGCGTTCATCAACGAGCGCCTGGGTGCGTACCTCGAGCAGAATCCATCCGTCGCCAAGAAGATCATCAACAAGGCCATCGATGCGGCGCGGGCTCGTGAGGCGGCGCGCAAGGCTCGCGACCTCACCCGGCGCAAGGGCGCGCTCGATGGCGGCGGTCTCCCGGGCAAGCTCGCCGACTGCTCCGAACGCCAGCCCGACCGCTGCGAACTCTATCTGGTCGAGGGCGAATCGGCCGGCGGCACTGCCAAGCAGGGCCGCGATCGCAAGTTCCAGGCCATCCTCCCGCTCAAGGGCAAGATCCTCAACGTCGAGAAGGCCCGCTACGACAAGATGCTCGGCCACGAGGAGATCCGCGCCATGATCACGGCGCTCGGCTGCGGCATCGGCAAGGACGACTTCGACGCCTCCAAGCTGCGTTACGGCAAGCTCATCCTGATGACTGATGCCGACGTCGACGGGTCGCACATCCGCACGCTCCTCCTCACCTTCTTCTTCCGCCACATGACGGAGCTGATCAAGCGTGGGCACGTCTACATCGCGCAGCCGCCGCTCTACCGCATCAAGAAGGGGAAGTTTGAGCAGTACATCAAGGACGACCGCGAGTACGTATCCGTCATGGTCAAACGCGCCTCCGATGGCATGGTGATCCGGTACGGCGAAGGCGGCGCGCGTCTCGAGGGTAAGGAGCTGACGAAGTACATATCGCAGCTGAACGACTACCTGGGCTTCTTCGACAAGGTAGTCAAGCGCGTTCGCAATGAGGAGGTGGTCCGCGCGTTCGCGGAGGTCTTCGCGTCGGAGGGGAAGGATCCCGCGCGCCGCGCCGACTTCGAGTCGACAGCCAAGCTCAAGCTCATGCGTGCGAAGCTCAAGGAACTCGAACGCGACTTCCAATTCAAGAACGTCTCGGAGGTCGAGTTCGACGAGGAGCACAACATGTACTCCGTCTCCTACACGGACGCGCAGGGAGCCATCCGAAGGATCGACTGGACGCTCGCGACTGCGCCTGAGTCGCGCCAGATGCTGGCCAAGCACGCCCAGATCCGCGAGCAGCTGGTCGGTCCCTTTCACATTGAGTACGCGGCCAGGCAGCCGGCCCCCACAGCCACGGCAGAGCCGTCGCAGGCGGACTTGGACGAGGCGGACGAGGTGGAGCAGGAGGAGGGCGTGGTCGATATCCTCGCCTCGGCCCCGGGGACAGTGGCCGAGGCCAAATCCGGCAAGCGCGCCGGCAAATCCACCCAGGATCCCGTCGAAAAGCGCACACCGCGCGAGGTCTTCGAGTACGTCATTGAGCAGGGCCGCAAGGAGTACCAGGTCCAGCGCTACAAGGGCCTCGGCGAGATGACCGCGCCGCAGCTGTGGGAGACCACCATGGATCCGGCGCGGCGGACGCTCCTGCAGGTCAAGCTCGAGGACATCGCCGGTTGCGAGGAGATCTTCACGACCCTGATGGGCGAGGACGTCGAAGCGCGCCGGAAGTTCATCGAGGAGAACGCCCTCGACGTCAAGAACCTCGACATCTAAACCACCACGAGATCATCGGATGTCAGGAGAGGGCCCCCAGAGCGCGGGCCCTCTTTTTCCTGCACGGCTCCGATGCAATAATCACGCATGTCTCCAGAAGTCTCCGGGTCCCCGCGCCTCGATCGCCGCCGCTTTCTCGCCGTCTGCACCTCTGCCGGCCTGGGTCAAACGCTCTTTCCCGGCGCCCTGCTTGCCCTTGCAACCGCCAGCCCAGCAGGGACGCAGGCGCCCGCGGACGCAGCCAAAGATCCTGCCCAGAAGCTTCTCAAGATCACCCCTGAGATGATCAACGCCGCAGCGGCGATCGCCGGCATCGCCATCTCGCCGGGGCAGATGGAGGCGATGGTCGAAGGCCTCACGTCGCAGCGCGAGGACGTGGTCACGATCCGCTCGTTGAAGCTGGCGAATGCAACCGCGCCCGCCTTCCTCTTCGACCCGGTTCCGCCCGGCATGACGCTCGATACGGCGCGCCGGCCACCCCAGTTCGGTCCCGCTCCCGACGTCGGGAAGCTCGTTGGGGCCAGCGCCGGATCCACTCGCGAGGACGATCTAGCCTTCAGCACCGTTCGCGAGCAGGCTGAGTTGCTCCGCACCCGCAAGCTCACCTCCACCGACCTCACGAAGCTGTATCTGGCGCGGCTGAGAAGGTACGATCCGCGGTTACACTTCGTGATCACGCTGACCGAAGATCGAGCCCTCGCGAGCGCCACATCCGCGGACCGGGAGATCGCTGCGGGAAGGTACAGGGGTCCGCTGCACGGTGTCCCGTGGGGCGGAAAAGACCTGCTCGCGGTGAAGGGATATCCGACCACATGGGGTGCGGCCGGCTTCGAGCAGCAGACCTTCGACTACGACGCGACCGTCGTCCAGCGGATCGACGCGGCTGGCGCTGTTCTGCTGGCGAAGCTCACCATGGGAGCGCTCGCGCAGGGCGATCTGTGGGGGTACGCGCAGGGCTCGGGCAAACCCGGCGCACGCACCCGCAACCCCTGGAACACGCGCCAGGGATCGAGCGGATCTTCCGCAGGCTCGGCGAGCGCCGTCTCCGCCGGCTGCGTTGGATTCGCGATCGGCACCGAGACGCTGGGGTCCATCTCGTCGCCCAGCACGCGCTGCGGCACCACCGGCCTCCGCCCCACATTTGGCTTCGTTCCGCGCACCGGCGCGATGGCGCTCTCATGGTCCATGGACAAGATCGGCCCCATCGCGCGATCGGTCGAAGACTGTGCTTTGGTGATGAGCGTCATCCACGGTCCCGATGGACACGACCGCTCGGTTAAGAATGCCGCCTTCAACTGGGACGCCGCTTTCGACTGGAAAAAGCTCAGAATCGGTTACATTAAGAGCGCCTTCGAAAATCATCCACCCGATGAGCTGAAACCGCCCTCAGAGACACTCTCCGAGAAGGATCTTGCCGCGTTCAAGCAGCGCCAGCAGCGGATGCGCGACAACGCGGTCCGCCGACAGTACGACTCCAGGTACGCAAGCGCCGCTCTGGGCATCCTGCGCGGCATGGGCGTAAACCTGGTTCCGGTCGAGATGCCGAAGTTCCCCTTCGGCGCCATCGTCCCCGTGCTTGAGGCCGAGGCCGCCGCCGCCTTCGACGACCTCACGCGCAGCGGCCGCGACCAGATGCTCAGCGGGCAGGAGCCGTACGACTGGCCAAACCAGTTTCGCGTCGCACGCTTCTACTCCGCCGTCGACTACATCCAGGCCATGCGCGCGCGCTCCCTTGCGGTCGATGCCATGGCCGCCATCTTCAAGGACGTGGATGTCCTGGTCACGCCATCGGGAGGCGTCCAGCTGGTGGCGACCAACCTGACCGGGCACCCCGCCGTCATCGTTCCGAACGGGTTGCGCGGCGCCGATGCCCCGGTCTCGCCAAACCAGGTCGACGGCGCGGTCGATAACGCCGGCGGTCCGGGCACACCCGTCAGCCTGACGTTTCTCGGAGGACTCTTCTCCGACGCACGCCTCGCTGTCTTTGCCCGCGCATACCAAGAGAAGACTGGCTTCCATCGCCTGCATCCCAAGCTCGGCTGAGCTTCGGGCCAAGGGGAAGTCAGGCCGAAGTCGTACGCGCGAAGGCTCGTTTCTGTTGCTCAGAATTTAAGCCCCGAACCGACGGTCACGCCGGAGCCCTCAGCCAGCAAAACACTGTCCGGCTCCTGCCCCTGCAGCACGCCGAACTCTGCGCCGTACTGCGCGGCGAAGTTCACGTCGGTCGCGTACCTCCGCACCGGGTACACCTCCCAGCGCGGATGCGATACCTGGTAGCCGGAGGTTCGATTTGCACTTCGCCGCGTGTAGCCCCAGTAGTGCTCGGTGATGAACTCTTCGACACTCCCGGCCTGGATCGCCTCGGGCTTCGCCGACGCAACCACCTCGATCTGACGCCAGGCTCCGTCCCATCGCCACCCGTAGCGGACCTCAAGCTCCTCCGCATCCCCCCTCCACGTGTGTCGCGTCGAGCGCGTGACGTAACTCTCGCCATAGAAGGTATTCGCGATCAAGGTCACCGCCAGCCGTGGCACGAGCTCCTGCAGGAACACAACGCCGCGCTGACTCACACCCTCCGCGTCGAGATGGCGCACGTAAAAGCGCAGGTTGATCTCCTCGAACCTGGTGTGGAAGGGAACCGGAAGTCCCTTCAGGCGCACGTTCGCAAACAGGAACCCGATCAGGCTCACATAGCACCGCCCGCGGTAGAGGTCGAGCTCCGTTCCCGACGGCACGTAGCGCTTCAGCAGATCGGGCGCGACCGCGTAGTTCGCCATGATCAGTTTGCGCCACTCCGCGCTGAGAAACGTCGAGGTTGCCATGAACTGATGCTACGGCGACGCGCGCTTTGCTGCGGCGCAATGCCCGGCAGCTTCGACGGTGTCAACACGTCTGCCGGATCGCGCACCGGAACCTTTGCAGGCTTCTAAAGCGGAGCTACCTGGGCGCGGCTCCACCCATGTGCCGCACCGTCATCTGCGGGATCCGGACGTTTGCCGGCAGCGTGCACGCGAAGACGATCGCCTCCGCAATCTCGCGCGCGTCCATCATGGGCGAGTCGCGCACGCTCTCCTCGGTGCGCCCGCGCCCGATGGCGAACTCCGTCTTTACGCCGCCCGGACAGACGACGCTCACCTTGATTCCGTGGGGCCGCAGCTCTGCGTCGAGCGCCTGCGCCATGCCCACCTGCGCGAACTTGCTGGCGCTGTAAACACTCTCTCGCGCCGCTCCCTGGAGCCCGGCGACGGACGACACGAACACGATGTCCCCCCGTCCGCGCCCGATCATGGAGCGCGCCGCCTCGCGCGCAAACAGGAATCCCGAGCGCACATTGGCGCCCATCAACTCGTCAAACTCCGCTGCGGAGGTATCGATGAGCTCCTTGTAGAGCCCGAGCCCGGCGTTGTTTACCAGCACATCAAGCTGACCGAACTTTGCGATAGCCAACGCGACGGCAGCGTGCGCGGTCAGCTCCTCACCGGCATCGCCCGCTAGCAGCGCAGCCCGTCCGCCGGTTGCTTCGATCTCGCGCACGACCTCCCGCAAACGGGACTCCCGGCGCGCCGTTACCACCACGCGCACGCCCCGTTCCGCCAGCAGAGCAGCGGTCGCCCGACCCACGCCGGAGCTTGCCCCGGTCACAATCGCGACCCGTCCCTCGAGCGAAACCGCCATCGACTATTCCCCAGACCCGGATGCTACTCTCCAGACCCGGATGCTAACATCGCCCCATGCCGGCCATGCCCCATGCCCGTTCCACCTCGGCGGACGCGGCATTCGCGGCAGAGACGCCGCTACTCGAGGCGCGCAATCTGACCAAGCAGTACGGCGCCAGCCGCGTCGTCGACAGCGTTTCCCTGACCCTGCGGCGGGGCGAAACGCTGGGCCTGGTCGGCGAGTCCGGCTCCGGGAAATCCACCGTCGCCCGCATGCTCCTGCGTCTCATCGAACCGACCGGCGGGACCGTCCTTTACGATGGCATCGACCTCCTCGCCCTGCCGCCGCCCGAACTCCGCGCCATGCGCCGCCGCATGCAGATCGTCTTCCAGGATCCCTTTGCCGCGCTGAACCCGCGCATGCGCGTCCGCGACATACTCGCCGAGCCTTTTGCCATCCACCGCGAACGCCCCGCCGAAGGTCTGCCGGCACGCCTTGAAGCTCTCCTGCAGGAGGTCGGCCTCGATTCCGCCGCGCTCCCGCGCTTCCCGCACCAGTTCTCGGGCGGCCAGCGACAGCGCATCAACATCGCCCGCGCCCTCGCTCTCAAGCCGGAGTTCCTGGTGCTCGACGAGCCCGTCAGCGCCCTCGATGTCTCGGTCGGCGCGCAGGTCATCAATCTCCTGCGCACGCTGCAGCGCACCCACGGTCTCACCTATCTCTTCATCTCCCATTCCATGCCGCTGGTCCGCTACCTGTCCGACCGTGTGGCCGTCATGCAGGGTGGCCGCATCGTCGAGACGGGGAACGTACTCGAGGTCTGCGAGCACCCACGCGAGCTCTACACCCAGGAGCTCATCGCCGCGACACCGGAGCTACCGGGGTTCGCCGCCAGCCTGTGATCCCCGCCGGCCTGTGATACCCGCCGCCCCCCCGCCTGCCTGCCCCACACACGCCCTCTACAATGAGATTTGCATGCGCCTCCTCCCTCCCGTCACGCCTCCCTGTTTGCCCGCGTCGCCTGTACCTGGGACACGCCCCACGAGGCGCCGCCGGCAGGACGCGTCCGAGCTGAGACGCATGGGACACGCTCCGCACCTCTGGGAACACGCTCCGCATCTCTGCCAGGAGCAGTTCGCGTGAGGCCCATGCCCGGCACCGGCGTTGAAGTCCTCGGTTTCACGGCTGCCGTCTGCACAACCGTCGCCTTCGTTCCGCAGCTGGTGCGCGTCATTCGCCTGCGCTCGGCGCGCGAGATCTCGCTGCCCACATTTCTGCTCTTCTCGGTCGGCGTGTTCTTGTGGCTTATCTACGGCCTGCGTACAGGCTCGAAGCCCGTGATCGTGTCGAACATCGTCACCCTCTTTCTGAGCCTCAGCATCCTGATTCTGAAGCTGCGCTACGATCGCCCCCCAGACCTCTCCCGTGGAGACCTGCCGTCGATCGGTCCATGCGCCCGATCCGCCCAATCCGCCGAAGAGGTGAAGCTTTGAGTCACGAAGGCATACGCATCGTTCGCGGCGAGAGACCTCTGACAGAGGAGGCGAGACTTCCCCTCGACGCCCGCACACCGTTGAAGATTCGCGTGAAAAAGACCGAGGGCACGGGCGTGGAGGTCGACTGGAAGGACGGTCACCGCAGCCGGTGGAGCTTCGCGTGGCTGCGCAACGCGTGCCCCTGCGCGACCTGCCATGAGGAGCGCGAAAAGGATGGTCGCGCCCCCGGTGTGGCGAAGCCTAAGCCGCAGGCGCTGCTCGCAATGTACGAGGCCCCACCGCGGCCGCTCGAAGCGACTCCGGTTGGCAACTACGCTCTCCGCTTCAAGTGGAACGACGGCCACCAGAGCGGTATCTACTCGTGGGAGTACCTCCGCCGCGTATGCACCTGCGATCTATGTCTCGCCGCCAAGGACACTGAGTAACTTCGGACTCTAATTGAGGCGGAGCAGCGGACTTACTCGCCCGCCTCCATCTTCTTCTCCTGGTAGTGCCCGATGTGCGAGTAGATCTCCTCCGGGAACTTCAGGTTGCGGTACAAATTCCCGCAGTCCGGGTCGTCGGGGAAGGGAAGGATCGGGAACTCCTGCTGCGCCTGCCACTCCACAATGCGCGCACGCTTCGGCGGGCTGTAGTCGCGTCCCTCCACCTGCCGCAGCATCAGGCGCGCCTGCTCGTCGTCGAAGTCCTTATCGCGCATCATCCACCCGAGCACCTCGTCATGCGGCATGAAGTGACGCGCGACCATGGCGAAGACCAGCCGGCCGTAGTGCCCGATGTCCTTGCCCTCGGCGAGCGAATCAAGCAGGTGCGCCATCATCGAGTCTTTGCGCAACTCGGTCTCTCCACCGCCGATCTTGGCCTCGTCCCCGGCTGAACTGGGCGACGCCGGTGTCTTTGTATCCTCTGCAGCCTCCGCCCGTTCCACCTTCGCCTTCCCCTCCGCTGCAGGTGCAGCCGCGCCCGAGGTCTCTGCGGCCCCAGTCTTGGCAGTCGACTTTGTTGCCGTCGCGGCACCCGCGCCTGACGCGCTTTTCGCAGACGCACCGCCCCCACCTGCCCCGCCCGCCTTCAGCTTCGCCAGCTCTGCCTCCGCCTGCTCGGCCCGCTCCGTCAGTTTCCGCACCGCCTCCGCCGCCTCATCCACGATCACCGGCTTATCCAGCACTACCTCACGCTCCGCCATGTCATCCTCCGTACGCTTTTTGTTCGCCAGTCAAGAGATGATCCGCATCCTCCCTGCGTTGCCTTCGGCCCTTTGATCTTCCGCCGCCTTTCACGTCAGCAAAAGATCCATCGCCTCCGTAACCGAGGTTGCTGTCAGCAGGATCTGGCGGCTCCGCCCTCGCAGCATCCCCTGCTCCACCGCATGGTCCAGCCACCGCAGAAGCGCGTCGTAGAAGCCCGCCGTATTCAGAAGAACGATCCGCTTCGTGTGCAACCCCAGAGTCTGCCAGGCCAGCACCTCGAACATCTCCTCCATGGTCCCGAATCCGCCCGGCAGAATCAGAAACGCGTCCGCCCGTTCGCCCATCAGCGCCTTGCGCGTGTGCATCGTGTCCACGACGTGCAACTCGGTAATTCCGCGATGCGCAACCTCCTTGTCGACCAGCACCTCCGGGATCACGCCGACCACGTGTCCGCCGTTCGCCAAACAGGCGTCCGCGAGCGCCCGCATGAGGCCGACGTCCGATCCCCCATAGATGAGGCCGATCCCACGCTCGGCCAGCGTCCGCCCCAACTCCTCCGCCGCCTCCCGGTACACCTCGCCCGCACCCATGGCGCTGGCGCAGAATACAGCTATCGTCCTCACCGTCATGGCGGGAGCATAGCAAGTTCGCTCCCCGCTGGCACCGGCGCCTCGATTCGCCTCCGCGCCGGGCATCCCGCCTCTGGCCGCATTCGCCCCCGAGCCCCGCGTCGCTTAAGATGGAGTCTGGAGCCTACAACCCGACCTCCCCATTACCCTTCCCTCTGACCCCCTCCGACCCTATTGACTACCTTGACCGACCTGACCCAAAACATGAATCCACCGCAGGCCGAGGGCGTCACCACCGTCGACGGCCCCGTCCTCCTGCTCGCCGGGGCGGGATCGGGCAAGACCCGCGTCATCACGCACCGCATCGCCTACCTCATCCAGCAGCGCGGGGTCTCACCTGACTCCATCCTCGCCGTCACCTTCACCAACAAGGCGGCGAAGGAGATGTCCGAGCGCGTCGATAAAATCCTCGGCCACAGTTCGCTCGCACGCCCTACGCTCGCGACCTTTCACAGCTTCTGCGTCCGGGTTCTGCGCCGCGATATCGAAGCTCTGCGCGTGAACGGAAAGGGCCTCACCCGCACCTTCGCCATCTACGACGAGACCGATCAGCAGGCGGTAGTGAAACAGGCGCTGAAGCGGCTCTCGATCGACGACAAGCAACTGAAGCCGCGCGTCGCCCTGGGCCGAATCTCCTGGGCCAAGAACCACATGATCGATCCGCAGGAGTACTTCCTGGCGTCGACCAATCCCATGGAAGAGAAGATCGCGCACATCTTCGAGATCTATCGCAAGGAGCTCTTCAAGGCCAACGCGCTCGACTTCGACGATCTTCTGCTCGAGACCGTTCGCCTTCTGAAGACCGATGCGGACGTTCGAGAAAAGTACAATCGCCGTTACAAATACCTGATGATCGACGAATATCAGGACACTAACCGGCCGCAGTACGAGCTGATGAAACTGCTCGGCACGCACGGCAACGTGTGCGTGGTCGGCGACGAGGACCAGTCGATTTACTCCTGGCGGGGCGCGGACATTCGCAACATCCTCGAGTTCGAGAAAGACTTCCCCGAGACCCGCACCATCCGCCTGGAGCAGAACTACCGATCGACGCAGGTCATTCTCGAGGGCGCCAGCGCCGTGGTCGCGCAGAACACCCAGCGCAAGGGCAAAAACCTCTGGACCTCGCGCGAGGGCGGATCGCTGATCGGGTACTACGAGGCCCCCGACGGCGAGAATGAAGCGCTCTTCATCGCCGACCGCATCCAGCGTTATATCCGGGAGGCCGGGCAGGAGGTCGACCTGCCGCGCTGCGCCGTCCTCTACCGCACCAACTCGCAGTCGCGGCTGGTGGAAGAGGCGCTGCGCCGCTACGGCATCCAGTACCACATGGTCGGCGGCTTCTCCTTTTACGACCGCGCCGAGGTCAAGGACATCCTCAGCTACATGAAGCTGGTGCAGAACCCGCACGACTCGGTCGCGCTCGGCCGTGTAGTCAACTCGCCCGCCCGCGGCATCGGCAAGACCACGATGGAGACGCTCGAGCGCATGGCGCTTTCGACCGGCACGAGCACATGGGACGCCGTCTCCGCCGCCATCCGCGACCGCCTCCTCCCGCAGCGTTCCCTCGCCGCGCTCGAAGTCTTTCGCCGCCTCATCGAGGACGCGCGCGCCATGCTCGGCCCCGGTTTCGGAGACGCGCTCGCCCAGGATGCGGCTGCCGGAGCCGACCTCTCGGCCGAAGCGCAGCGGAGTGGAAGGGCACCTGCGTACGGTGATGCCGACGATCTTGCCCCAGACACAGACACAGAGACAGACACAGACACAGACGACGACACGGACCTCAATCCCGATCGATTCGCAACCAACCCCGTTACACAACAAGCCACCACGGACAACGACGCGAACACGACCTTCGACACCAGCTTCAACTTCGGCTTCGACTTCGGTCCCTCCGAAGAGATCTCCACCATCGCACCCGAGAATCACATCGACAGCGCCGCGGCCCACGGCATGGACGCGGCACAAGGCATGGACGCGGCACAAGGCCACGTGGCACAGGATGTCGACGCAGCCTCCTTCAACCCCTTCGCCCCCGTGATCCTGAAGAACAGCGCGATCTCCCGGCGTCAGCAGGCCGGCGTCGAAGCCCGCAGTCAGACATCCCCCGGAGATCGTTCGACGGAGCCGGCCGCGATCGACGATGCGTTTCGCAAGCCCGGCGATCCCGCCACGCTCTCGGAGCTTATCAAGTTCCTCAACGACCGCTCCGGCTACATCCGCGCCCTCGAGGACGAGGCCACACCCGAGTCCTTCTCGCGCATCGAGAACCTCAAGGAGCTCGCCAACGCCGCGCGCGACGCCGAGTCCCGCGGTGAGACCCTCTCGGACTTTCTCGACCACGCGGCCCTGGTCTCGGATGCGGACGGCTACTCCGCCGAGGCCCGCGTCACGCTCATGACGCTCCACGCCGCCAAGGGGCTCGAGTTCCCGCTCGTCTTCCTCGCAGGCATGGAAGAGGGGCTCTTCCCGCACTCGCGCACCTTTACCGACCCAACCGGCCTTGAAGAAGAACGCCGCCTCTGCTACGTCGGCATGACCCGCGCCATGGACACGCTTGTGCTCACGCGTGCGCGATATCGCCGTCGCTACGGCTCCGACATGCCCGAGGCGTCGATCCCCTCACGCTTTCTCGAGGAGGTCCCGAGCCGCCTGGTCGAGGACCTCGGCAGCCCGGCCGCGCGCCCGCAGAGCTCGTCCTACTCCGACTCCGACAGCTATGGAAACCGGGGCTCCAGCCGCCCTTATGCGACCCCGTATCCACGCCCCAGTCGGCCCGGCTCCTCATCCACTGGCGACGACGCCGGCGATCGCCACTTCAGTTATGAGGACGATACCCAGGAGGCCCCGAGCGGCCGGTCGGCGGCAGCCCGCAGCGGAACGCAACCTCGTCCCGGAGCCTCCCCGAGCTCCATCGATAACATCGCCAGCTTCTTCGCCGGGCGCGGTCAGGCCCGCCCCGGCCAGCGACCCACACGTCCGAAGATCGACATCCCCGCGCCCACCGGCAACACCGGGCTGAAACAGGGAACCCGCGTCCGTCATCCAAAATACGGCGAAGGCACGGTCTTTCGCCGCGAAGGCGACGGGGAGGACGCGAAGATTACAGTACAATTCCAGTTACACGGCGTTAAGAAATTGGTGGAGAAGTTCGCCCAGCTGGAGCGCCTCTAGCTCCCCGGAACGCTTCCAGATCTCCGACTCAAGCTCCACGAAAGAAAAGACAAGCATTCATGGCAAATACCAAGAGCATCACCGACACCGACGAGCGCAAGAAGGTCAAGCGCGCCGCCCGCAAGAAGGCCGCTCCCAAGGCCAAGCGCACCGGAGCCCGCGGCGAAAACAAGGCCAAGATCAAGAAGGCATCCCGCGGCACCTCCAAGCGCTAAGCCGGGGCAGCGTACACCGGGGATCGCGTTTGCCGTGCCATCCCAGATGAGCGACTAGGTTCCTAAGCTCCCGGTCGATGTGCAGGTAGGGCCAGGGTCAGATCGGACAATCTGCTTCGAGGAGCACACGCGCTGCCCCGTCAGATCTTCGCCACCAAATCCATCGACAAGCTGATCTCCGATTCGGAGCGGCCCGAGCACGCGCTGCGCAAGACGCTCGGCCCAGTGTCGCTCACGGCTCTCGGCGTCGGCGCGGTCATCGGATCGGGCATCTTCACCGTCATCGGCACCGCCATTGGCGGAAACACGGCTGCGCTCTCGACGTGGGCCGACTCGCCAGTAATCGATCTGATTCTGAGTTGGATCCACCACACCGGGGGCGCAGTCTCGGGCCGCCCCGGAGCCGGTCCGGCCCTCGCCCTGTCGCTCGTTCTGGTCGCCATCGTCTGCGCGCTGACCGGCCTCTGCTACGCCGAGCTGGCGTCCATGATCCCCATCGCCGGCTCCGCCTACACCTACACCTACGCCACCCTCGGCGAGCTGATCGCCTGGATCATCGGTTGGGATCTCATCCTCGAATACGCCTTCTCGAATATGAGCGTCAGCGTCGGATTCGCCGCCCACGTCGTCGATCTCCTCGACTGGCTCGGCATTCCAATCTCCCCCAAGTGGCTCTCGCCCGCCTACCTCCCACTCGGCCTCCAGGACCTCGCCGGCCACGACATCTACACTCCCGGATGGCACCCGGGCTTCAACATCCCCGCCTTCCTCATCGTCCTCCTGCTCACCGTCGTCCTGGTCCGCGGCATCCGCGAGTCGGCGCGGACCAATAACGTCATGGTGCTGGTCAAGATCACGGCCATCCTGATCTTCATCTTCGCCGGCCTCTCCTTCATCCACCCCGCCAACTACCATCCCTTCTCCCCCAACGGATGGTCGGGCGTGCTCGCCGGTGGCTCCATCATCTTCTTCACCTATATCGGCTTCGACAGCGTCTCGACCGCCTCCGAGGAGTGCAGGGAGCCGCAGCGCGACGTTCCCATCGGCATCCTCGCCACCCTGGTCGTCTGCACCATCCTCTATATCGGAGTTGCCGTCGTGCTCACCGGCCTCGTCCCCTGGCGGTCGATCGCCGGCGATGGCGCGCCCGTCGTCAACGCCCTCAAGCGCGTCTCGCTCACGCCCGATGGCCACCCCCTCCACTGGGTGCGCCTGGCGGTCCTGCTCGGAGCCATCGTCGGCATGATCTCGTCGATCCTGGTCTTCCAGCTAGGACAGGCGCGCGTCTGGTTCGCCATGTCCCGCGACCGCCTTCTCCCCGCCGCTTTCTCCCGCGTCCACCCACGCTTCCGAACCCCCGCCTTCGCCACCTGGGTCGCCGGCATCCTGGTCGCCGTCCCCGCCGGCCTCTTCGACGTCGGCACCTTCGCTGAGATGTCCAACATCGGCACCCTCTTCGCCTTCGTCCTGGTCAGCATCGGCGTCCTCGTCCTGCGCTACAAAGACCCCAGCCGCCGCCGCGGCTTCCGCGTCCCCTTCGGCCCCGTCATCCCGGTCCTGTCAGTGCTCTTCTGCACTCTCCTCATGGCTGGCCTCCCCGCAAAGACCTGGCTCCGGTTCTTCTCCTGGCTGATCGTCGGCCTTCTGGTCTACTTCTTCTACAGCCGCAAACGCTCGGAGTTCTACCAAGGCTAAGCCGCCCTCAACTCTCCCGTGACTCAATCCTAGCAACGAACTCAACTCCATGATCCGGCGTCATGGTCAGCTCGCCGAAAATGACCATTCAGTCAGTACAAGATGGGCGCAATATTGTCCGAATGCCTGCTTTATAGACCGACTGCATGGCATGATTAGCTGATGCCAGTCTGGTCCGACATACTGAAGAATCTCGTAGTCGCGCACGAGCAACTATTTATAGGTTGGTTGTTGGGCTTGTTGGCCCCAGCGGTCGTTGAAACTATTCGAAGAACGCGTAGAGTCAAATTGCTTGAGCGAGCGCTAGCCCAAGAGCTTCACGAGTTGCAATATTTTATGTTCCTCAAGGCGTTTGTCCTTCGTGATCGAGCTGTCAAGCTCGACGACGATTTTCTCGTGTGGCTGAATAAAGTTGGTAGCGAATATAAAGGAAAAGAACCCATAAAGCCGTTTCTCGCAATGTGGCAAGACCTTAGAAAGATCGATCAAAGCCTACGTGGCAAATTCGACCCGAGACGTGGCCTTTCTCTTTCCGAAGGGGAAGCACCGCTGCTCAGTATTCACACCAACGAGATTGCGCTGTTTTCGATTTCATCCCAAGTATGGCTGCTCAGTGTCTCGAGACAGCTAAGCTTGTTCAATCAGCAGGTTGTTTACTTGCGTCGTCTGTTCGACAAGACGTTCGATAATTTGTCTGATGTCAGTCGCGCGGCTCTTAGACAGAATTTAGAGGATGGATATGAGAGCCTTGCTCAAAGAGCTATTGCGATTGCCGATCTAATTCGGTCTGCGCCGCCATCACTCAAGGCATAGTTTATGCCTTTTCCCTGCACGAGCCTCGCAGGTGCCAGGTCTCGGTTCTTCGGTGACGATCCCTCACGAATGACCCGGCCAACTAGTCACGCAGCGCCCTAAGCTGGCTGGAGAAAGCTACCGTGAGTGTGTGGTCATAGATGGATGGGCTCCACGTCTCTGATCTTTTCAAACAGAGCTTCGCATCCTTGCCTACCTACGACAACTCCGGTCACCCTAGGAAAGTCCGCTCACAACCAGGAAATACAAGCGAAGCTGGCTTCTAGTCAGGACGCGTCTGGTTCACCTCAAACCTTCCGCACCGGGCCCGGATACCGGGCCACCGTCGCATCCATCGTCAACAGAGTAATACCTTCCACCATCGCCTGCGCAACCAGCAACCGGTCGAACGGATCTTTATGATGGCTCGGCAGATCGGATACCCGCGCGCCATGCTCGCTCGTAATCGTAAGCTCCCCATATCCTTGGTCCAGCAGCGTTCGCCGAAACACGTGCGGGTCGACCCGAAACTCGGGCCTGCCCGCTCCGTGTTTGATCGCCACCTCCCACACACTCACCGCGCTGAAGTACACCTCGTTCCCATCGTCGACGATCAGTGCCACTCCCTCAGCCGAAAGCGACCGCCGCGCCATGACATCGTCAGCCACGCTCGTCCAGAGAAGGAGGTGAGTATCGAGCAGCAGCCTCACTCCCCACCCTCAAACATCAAGGCAATCTCGTCCGCCCCGATCGCCTTGAAAGCTTCTCGACTCTCCGGTGCCGTAATCTGACCCTTCAAGAACCCGAATCGCTTCTTCTCCAACGCATCAACCGCCACCACCTTTACCATCGGCTTTCCTGCCTTCGCAATAAAGAACGATTCCCCACGCGACGCCCTCTCCACCAGCCGCGAAAGATGCGTCTTTGCCTCGTGCATGTTGAATACGTTCATCTCTGCTCCAGACTTAGTCCAATAAGCTTAGTCTATAGCAACGGGTCTTGTCACACCGCCCCCAGTACACTGGACGCAAGATGCCCCGTATTCTCAGGCGAACCCCGCCCGATCCCCGCACCTGGCTTCGCCACCTCCCCAAGGTCGAGCTTCACCTTCACCTCGAAGGCTCGATCACCCCCGCCACGCTGGTCGAACTCTCCGAGCGCAACGACGCCTCGCCCCTCACCCCGGAGCTCGCCTCCCGAATCTACAACTACAGGGACTTCCCCAGCTTCCTCATGACCTTCAAGCACGTCACCGAGCGCCTCCACACGCCATCGGACTACGAGCTCATCACCTACAACATGGTGCGCGACCTTGCCCAACAGGGCGTTCGCCATGCTGAGGTCTACATCTCCTTCGGCATCCTCTACCGCTTTGGCCGGCTGGATGTCGACGAGGTCTTCGCCGCGATCGAATCCGGCCGCATGCGCGCCGAAGTCGACTTCGGCGCCACTGTCCTCTGGATCATCGACGCCGTGCGCCACTTCGGCCCGGAGGAGGGCGCGCGCGTCTTCCGCAAAGCTGCCGACCTCCGCCGCCACCATCCCTCGGTCGTCGGCATAGGCATCGGCGGTGACGAGGCCCGCGGCCCCGCTGAGCCGTTTCGCGAGGCGTACCTCGAAGCCAAGGCCGCCGGCCTCCACCTCACCGCGCACGCCGGCGAATCCACCGGCCCCGAATCCATCTGGTCCGCCCTGAATATCGGCGCGGAACGCATCGGCCACGCGCTGGCCGCGCAGTACGACCAGGAGCTGATGGACATCCTCGCCGAGCGCCAGATCCCGCTCGAGCTCAACCTGACCTCGAACCTCCGCACCGGCTGCTGCCCATCCATCGACCAGCACCCGCTGCGCCTCTACTTCGAGTACGGAATGATGGTCACCCTCAACTCCGACGACCCACCCATGTTCGGCGCCAACCTCCTCGACGAGTACGTCCTGACCCACACCCACTTCGAGCTCTCCCTCGAGCAGATGCGCGAACTCGCCGCAAACTCCGTCGAGGGCAGCTTCCTTCCGCCCGAACGCAAGCTGGCCCTGCTCCGCGAGGTCGAACAGTACGCCCCCTAGCGCGGCCGGCCAGCAGAGGCCAAGAGAGGCCAACAGACTGAGCGCCAAAGAGCGTACCTTGCACCCATGACCGAAGATCCCCAAACCACCGTCTGCATCGTCGGCGGAGGCCCCGCCGGCATCGTCCTCGCCCTGCTCCTCGCCCGCTCCGGCATCAATATCACCGTCGTCGAAAAGCACCGGGACTTCAACCGCGACTTCCGCGGCGACACCATCCACGCCGCCACCCTCCGCGTCATGCAGCAGATCGGCCTTCTCGACCCCTTCCTCCAGCTTCCGCACCAGCGCTTCGATCATGCCTTCGCCAACCTCGGCAGCAAGAGCTACCTGATCGCCGACTTCACCACCCTCCCCAGGCCCTGCAACTTCATCGCCCTCATGCCCCAGTGGGACCTGCTCGATTTCCTCTCGGCCGAGGTCCGCAAGTACCCCAACGCACGCATCCTCATGGAGCACAAGGTCACCGGCCTCCTCACGGATCCCAACACCGGCCGGGTCCTTGGAGCGCATGCCGAAACCCCCGCCGGTCCCGTCGAAATCCGCGCCGACCTCACCGTCGGCTGCGACGGCCGCCGTTCCATCACCACCGAATCCGCCCACCTCCAGCGCGTCGACCGCGGCGCCCCCATCGACGTCCTCTGGCTGCGCCTCTCGCGCCGTCACGACGACCCGGAGATCGCCCTCGGCAACCTCAACTTCGGCCGCATGATCGTCATGATCAATCGCCGGGACTACTTCCAGTGCGGCTACATCATCCGCAAAGGCGCCTTCGAGACCCACATACGGCCCGCCGGCCTCGAAGCCTTCCGCCACGACATCGCCACCCTCGTCCCCTTTCTCGGCGCCCCCGGCCCAAACCCGGGCCCGGACCCAGGTCCAGACTTGGGCCTAAACTCGGGCCCAGCTCCCGGCCCGGCCAGCCGCTCCCGCGTCGACGAGATCCAGTCCTGGGATCAGGTCTCGCTTCTCTCCGTCCAGGTCAATCGCCTCAAGCGCTGGCACCTCGCCGGCCTGCTCTCAATCGGCGATGCCGCCCACGCCATGTCACCGGTCGGCGGCATCGGCATCAACCTCGCCATCCAGGACGCCGTAGCCGCCGCCCGCATCCTCACCCCAGCCCTCCGTGCAGCACAAGCCCGCGGCATCGCCGTCCCCGAGCACACCCTCGCCCGCGTCCAGCGCCGCCGCTCCCTCCCCACCCGCATCACCCAAAGCTTCCAGGTCGCCATCCACCGCTTTCTCGACCGCTACCTCGGCAACCCCGCCCCTCTTCGGGCCCCGCTGTTGCTCCGCATCCTCAGCCGCAGCCGCACCTTCCACCGCGCCACCGCCCGCTTCGTAGCCCTGGGCATCCGCCCTGAAAACGTCCGCTGAAGATCGGCCATCCCGAACCCACCAGATCGGCTTCCAGACCTCATATACAATCAGAGGGTTGTCCAAAAGCAGCACACCTAGGAACACCAATGCCAAAGTTGAAGACCCACAGCGGCGCGGCCAAGCGCTTTCACAAGACCGGCACCGGCAAGTTCAAGCGTGGCCAGTCCAAGATGCGCCACATCCTCACCTCCAAGGCCACCAAAACCAAGCGCAAGCTCGGTGGATCGGTGCTGGTCTCGGATGCGGATCACCACAAGGTCGCCCGCATGCTTCCCTACGCCTGATACCCCGCCTGCGAGAGCAGCAGGGAATCGGCAAGCCCTTCCGTCGAGCCGCTACACCGGTAGCAACGGGCCGCAAACGCGTTCGAGGCCCCTGGAATTTGCAAGCTCCGCAGAAACACCGCGGGCCGGCAGACTCCACCGAGACAGGGAGCTGAACCCCGCGAGTGAAGAGGCCACCCTGCCTCCAGCCGCGTAAACGATGTTCGCAAAAGGAGACGCACCATGCCTCGTGTCAAACGGAGTACGAAACGCAACGACCGCCGCAAGAAGATCCTGAAGCGCGCCAGCGGCTACTTCCTCACCAAATCCAAGCTCTACCAGGCAGCCCAGGAAGCCGTCGAGCGCGGCCTTATGTTCGCCTACACCGGCCGCAAACAGAAGAAGCGCCAGTTCCGCTCGCTTTGGATCGTCCGCATCGGCGCCGCCGCCAAGATCAACGGCATGAGCTACTCCACCTTCATCGCCGGCCTCAAAGCCGCGGGTAACCAGCTCGACCGCAAGATCCTCGCCGACATTGCCGCCAATGACGCTCCAGGCTTCACCGCCCTTGTCGCTCAGTCCAGGGCAGGCCTCTCGTCGAAGCAGGCAGAAGCCGCCTAGACCTCCACACTCAGGCGGGATGCGAGGGCACAGCCGCGGCTGTGCCCTTCGTTTGCCCGGACAACGCACTCTTCACCCCGCCCAGACCCCGACACCGTATCCTTACATCTATACCCCTATGGCTGAACCAAGCTCGCCAGAAGAATCCATCGCATCCACCACGGCCCTGTTCGAGTCCTGGGGACGCTACCCAACGCATCGCGCAAAGCTGATCCCGCTGCACTGGCAGAGTGACTTTCCCGCCGTCGCCGAAAATCAGCACCAGGGCATGCTGCCCGTCGGCATGGGCCGCAGCTATGGCGACGTCTGCCTGCTGAACGAGGGCAACCTCCTCCTCACCACCGGCATGAACCGCCTGCTGGCCTTCGACCCCTCGACCGGCGTCCTCACCGCCGAGGCCGGCATCACGCTCGCCCAGATCCTCGACTTTGCCGTTCCGCGCGGCTTCTTTCTCCCCGTCAGCCCGGGCACCAAGTACGTCACGCTGGGCGGCGCGATCGCCAACGACATCCACGGCAAGAACCACCACATCGCCGGCACCTTCGGATCGCACGTGCCCGCCTTCGAGCTGGTCCGCTCCGATGGCACCCGCCGCCTCTGCTCCAGCACGCAGAACCCGGAATTCTATGCCGCGACCATCGGCGGCCTCGGCCTCACCGGTCTCATCACCTGGGCGCAGATCCGGCTGCGACCGATCGTCTCCCGCAAGATCGACTACGAGGGCATCCAGTTCCACGGCGTCGATGAGTTCCTCGATCTCACCAACCAGGCCGGCGACATCGAGTACACCGTCTCCTGGGTCGACGTCACCTCCACCGGAAAGAACTTCGCCCGCGGCATTTTCATGCAGGGCGATCACTCGGAGGTGCCGGGCCCGCTCACCGTCTCTCCGCGGTCCAGACTCGTCTTCCCCTTTGAGGCTCCGGGATTCGCGCTCAACCCGGTCTCCGTCTCGCTCTTCAACAGCGCGTTCTTCCACAAGCAGATCCACAAGCGCGTCATCGCCCTCCAGGACTACGAGCCCTTCTTCTACCCGCTCGACAAGGTGCTCCACTGGAATCGCATGTACGGCAAGGGCGGCCTTCTGCAGTTCCAGTACGTCATTCCGTGGGACAACGCGCGCGATGGAACCGTCGCCATTCTGAAGGAGGTCGCCAAGGCCGGCCTCGCCAGCTTCCTCGCCGTGCTCAAGGCCTTTGGCGATGTACCGTCGCCCGGTATGATGAGCTTCCCCAGGCCCGGGATCACGCTCGCTCTCGACTTCCCGATCAAGCCCGGCCGCAGCTTCGCCCTCTTCGATCGCCTCGCCGAGATGACCCGCGAGCTCGGCGGCCGCCTCTATCCCGCCAAGGACGCCGCCATGACGCCTCGGCAATTCCAGGCCTTCTACCCCCAGTGGCAGCAGTTCGCGCAGTTCCGCGACCCGCAGATCACGTCCAGCTTCTGGGAGCGCGTGACCGGGGAGACCAACTCGCTATGACGCAGCCCACACGCCCCTCCACCGGGACCTCCGCCCCTGACTCTCCCGCCCCCCGCTCCCTTGCCCCCGGCACCATCGCCGCCGCCACCTATGACGCTCCCGTCAGCGAAGATTCGCAGCCGGCAATCTCCGCCCGCCACCCCGGCCCGGCGAAGCTCCCGCGCAAGATCCTCGTCCTCGGCGCCACCTCGGGCATCGCCGAAGCGACCTGCCGCCTCTGGGCCGCCGAGGGTCACCACCTCTTTCTGGTCGCCCGCAACTCTGACAAGCTCGCCATGGTCGCGGCCGATCTCCGTACCCGCGGAGCCGGATCGGTCGATACCGCGGTCGCCGATCTCGACGACACCGCAAAGCATCCAGATCTCCTCGCCCACGCCGTGAACTCGCTCACCGGCCTCGATATCGCCTACCTCACCCACGGCGTTCTCGGCGACCAGGCCGCCGCCGAACAGGACTTCGGCCACGCCGCCCAGATCCTGCACACCAACTTCACTGCACCCGTCTCAATGCTCACCTGGCTCGCCAACTTCTGCGTCCAGCGCCACTCCGGAACCCTGGCCGTCATCAGCTCCGTCGCCGGCGATCGCGGGCGCAAATCCAACTACCTCTACGGCGCCTCCAAGGCCGGCCTGTCCGCGTTCCTCGGTGGCCTTCGCAACCGCGTCGACCGCGAGGGTGTCAAGGTGCTCACCATCAAACCCGGCCCGGTCAAGACCGCCATGACCTCGAGGATGCCGGGCAACGCCAAATTCGCCGATGTCGATGCCGTCGCGCAGGCGATCGTGGACGCCGTTAGCAAGCGCCGCGACACCCTCTACGTCCCGTTTCAGTGGCAGCCCATCATGTTCGTCATCCGCAACATCCCGGAAGGCATCTTCAAGAAGCTCAACCTGTAACCGTCTGCATCGCCTGTCCGACGCTCTTAGACCCACCCAGTCGCAACCCACCCAGTCGCAACCCACTCAGTCGCGCGTCTGCTGCTGCTGCGCCATCATCTGCTGCCGGGTCAGCGGAGGCGGCTGGTCCGGAAGCGCGTTGGCCTTCTCCACCAGGATCGACCAGTCCTCCGGCACCGGCAGGTCCTGGTCGAGCGAGAACGTTCCCTCGCTCGGTGTCACCTGCACCGCCACCGCCAGTTCACTGTCGGCGCGCCCGCGAAAGATCCCGTGCGTCGGCGGAACGTCCGCATAGTCGCGGCCGATAGCGGTCCGGATGTGCCGGTCCCCCGCCACCAGCCAGTTCGTCGGATCGAAGCCGACCCATCCCATCTGCGGAATCAGCGCCTCGATCCAGGCGTGCGTCGCCGAGGTGACAGACCGGTCGGTATTTTCCTCCCCGTGATATAGGTACCCGCTCACGTACCGGCAGGGCACCCGCAGCTTCGATCGCACCAGCGTAATCATGATGTGCGCGAAGTCCTGGCAGACGCCGGTCCTGTTCCCCAGCGCCAGGTCGATCGTCGAGTCCACCTCGGTCGACTTCGGCTTGTAGTCGAAGTACTCGTACATCTGCTGGTTCAGCTGGTGGAGCACCATTAGCGGATCGTCGCGGCGCCGAACGTCGAGCTCCGCGGCCAGCTCCTCGAGCGCCGCCGTAGGCTGCGTGAACTCGCTCGGAAACAGCATCTCCCAGAAGTCGCCCTGGTCCACCATCGCGTCCAGATCCGCCCACGCATCGGGCGCCAGAAATGCCGGCACCGGGTGCACCGGCTGCATCTCCACCAGCGACTCGGCCACGATCACCAGCTGCCCGTGCGGACCGGGGATGTCGAAGTGATGCACATGGTTCGCCATGTGATCGCGATAGCTGAACACCCGGCAGCGCGGGCTGACCGAGAGATGAAACGTGAGGCAGCGCTGGCTCTGGTCGCTGCGCGGATGCATCCGCGTCTCCATCATGCTCTCGCTTACGCTGTCGCTGTACAGGAACTTCGTCAGGTGCCGAATCGAGTAGAACATCCATCCCCCTGTACCCAACCTGCCACTTCCGCCGCTCTAACCCGCGAGCGCAGCCTGGATCGAGTAGTCCACATACAGCTCGTAGATCATGACGTGAATGGCCCGGCACTGCGCCTGGATATCGCGCAGGTACGCCACCACATCCCCGCGCAGGATCTCCTCCACGCTGCTGTAGCTCAGGCTGGCCTGCAGCCGTCCGCCAAGCCGGTGGAGGGGCTCGGCGCGCTGCTTTCCGCTCTGCCCGTGGTGGATCGCCTCGAGCGCATGCTGGAGGCTGTCGATCGAGAACCTGAGGGAGTGCGGAAACTCCTCGTCCAGAAGCAGAAACTCGAGAATGCGGTCGGGCGTCAGGTCCGCCGTGTACACCTTGCAGTACGCCTCAAAGGCTGTCGCCGACCGCAGCAGGCCCATCCAGTCCAGGTACTCGTTGGCCTCCGGAACCGGATCGGCGGACGTGTACATGTCCGGGTAGTAGGCCTCAAGCAGGAGCGCGATCGCTGTTGCACGCTCGATGTAGCGGCCCACCTGGATGAATTGCCAGCCCTCGCCGTGGCTCATGGTGGAGTCGCTGACGCCCTGAAACTGGTGCACGCCTTCCATCACCTGTTGCAGAAACTCCGCCGGCTGCCCCGCCCCCGCCATCAACGCCTCGGCATGCATGTCGCTCTGCATCTCCGGCCGCGTCACCTGGAGATAGAGCGTGTTCAAACGATGCCACTGCTCGGTCGAGATCTGCTCGCGCACATGCCGCGAGTTCTCCCGCGCCGAGACGACGCAGGCCACGATCGATGCCTTGTTCAGGGCGTCAAACGTCAGCGTCTGCGTGAGATCGTACGGATCGCCCGTCCATGGGACACCCTTCGGCCGCCCCAGCGCCTGCAAGACGCGTTCCCACCGCCGCTCCGCGCTGGCCGGCCCCTCGTCCAGCATCAGGTTCAGGTTCACGTCCAGGATGCGCGTCGTGTGCTCGGCGCGCTCCAGGTACCGGCTCATCCAGTACAGGCTATCGGCCACTCGGGATAGCATCGCGACCTCCGCTCATCGGCTCAGCACCCACGTATCCTTGCTCCCGCCGCCCTGCGACGAGTTCACCACCAGCGACCCCGCGCGCAGCGCAACCCGCGTCAGGCCGCCCGGAACGATCGTCACCTTGTCGCCAAACAGGACATACGGCCGAAGATCCACGTGCCGCGGCTCCAGGTCGTCGCCGATCAGGCACGGGGCGCGCGAAAACTGGATCGTCGGCTGCGCGATGTAGTTGCGCGGGTCGGCCTCGATCTTGCGCGCAAACTCCTCCCTCTGCGCCGCCGTCGACTGCGGCCCGATCAGCATCCCGTAGCCGCCGCTCTCGCCCACCGCCTTCACCACCAGCTTGTCCAGATTCGCGAGCACGTACTGGCGCTCCTTCGGTCGCGTCATCAGAAACGTCTCGACGTTCTTCAGCACCGGCTCCTCGCTCAGGTAGTAGCGGATGATCTCGGGCACATACGCGTACATCGCCTTGTCATCGGCGACGCCGGTCCCAAAGGCGTTCGCCAGCGTCACATTGCCCGCGCGATAGGCGTTGAACAGGCCCGCGACGCCCAGGATCGAATCCGCCCGGAACGCCAGCGGATCGATGAAATCGTCGTCCACCCTGCGGTAGATCACGTCCACCCGCCGCAGGCCGCTGGTGGTGCGCATGTAGACGACGTTGTCGTGCGTCACCATGTCCCGGCCTTCCACCAGTTCAATCCCCATCTGGCGCGCCAGGTACGCGTGCTCGAAGTACGCGGAGTTGAAGACGCCCGGGCTCAGAAGAACGATGTTCGGCTCGGGCCGTCCCTCCGGCGCCAGCGATCGCAGTGTCCCCAGCAGCAGTTGCGTGTACTGCTCGATCGGGCGCACGTTGTAAGTGCGGAACAGGTGCGGAAAGATCCGCTTCATCACCCGCCGGTTCGTCAGCATGTAGCTCACGCCGCTGGGCACGCGGAGGTTGTCCTCGAGCACCACGAACTCGCCGTTTTCGAGCCGGATCAGGTCCGTTCCGCAAACCGCGATGTAGACATTGCGCGGAACCTGGAGGCCGCACATCTGCCGCCGAAAATGCTTGCAGCTGTACACCACCTCGCGCGGCACAATGCCGTCGTCCAGGATCCGGCCCTCGGTATAGATGTCCTTCAGAAAAAGATTCAGGGCGGTGATCCGCTGGGTCAGGCCGCGCTCCACCGTCTCCCACTCCGCGCTGGTAATGATCCGCGGCAGCAGGTCGTACGGAAAGATGCGCTCCGTCCCCTCCTGCCGGCCGTACACGGTAAAGGTGATGCCCTGGTTCAGAAAGCTGAGGTCGGCCGCCTGCTTCCGGCGTCGCAACTCCTCCGGCGCCAGCGATCCGAAGTGCTCCAGCAGCGGCCGGTAGTGCTCATGCAGATGCTCCTGGCCCGCGAACATCTCGTCGTAGGCATGGTCCAGCAGATACTTCTGGAGCGCAACCGGCGTGAACGTTGTCGACGGGGCGGAGGCCATTTGGAAATCTGAGTATAGCGGCACCTTCCGCAGTCACCAACCCCGACCCGCGCCAGCGCCCCGACCAGAGCCAGGCTCCCACCAGCGCCTACGCTCCAGCCACGCGCCCGTCTCCAACCAGATGCCCATCCTTGCTGAAGTAGCTGAGCGCCCGCCGGTAGCAGCGCTGCTGCTCGAGATCGAACGCAATGCAGCTGTCAAAGGGCTTCGAGTACACGTGGAGGCTCACGCATCCGGTCGTCCCGGAGTTCTCGATCTGGTGAATCGTCTGCAGCTTGTCGACGGTCACCATCCCGCTCCCCTCCGAACACACGCTCGTTCCCAGGCGGTCAAGGTGCAGCTCGGTCGCTCCACCTAGGCAGTCTATGTTGACCACGTTCTGGTTTCCGGGCGCGTTGCAGCTCGTGTGCCGGAACTCGTGCGTCGCCACCTCGCCCTGCACCACCGTCATCCATCCAAGCTGCCCGTTGTGGGTGTGGATCGCCGTCTTCTGCCCCGGCGACCAGCAGATTGCCATCACCTCGAACAGGTCGTCGCGATAGATCAGGTTGCGCGTATACAGACTGTCGCGCCACCACACGTACCCGTTCAGCGCCTCCGGCCGCAGCGGTGTCGCGGCCATGTACGCGGCAATCCGATCCTTCGTGATCAGGTCGCCCTCCATCCCTCGGAGGCCGGCGACAAAGTCCGCGATCGAGGTTCGCAACGGGTGGGACGTCATCTCGAACTCCCTGTCGGTGACCATGTCGTTGCTCCCTTTTAACTAGTGTCCTAGTTGGTGCCAGCGGACTCTCGTGACACCCGGCACGTCCCTTTCAGGTCTGAACCGGGGCTCCGGATAGGGCAAGCGGCCCAAAACGGGTCTCCGTGGCTGCCCTAAGTTTCTCATGACAGGAATCTTTCCGGCGCGCGGACGGATCTGTCCGGTAAAGTAAAACCGTCACTCCGGCCCCATCGCACCGGAGGATAGAGATCGAGACTCACCCATGCGCCGCTTCATCCCTGGTCTCCGCGTCCTCTACTCCCTCGTGCTCGCTATCTGTCTCCTCTGTGCCGCACCCGCCGGCGCCTACTCTGTCCTCTCGCATGAGGAGGTCGTAGACATGGCGTGGGGGCCGCACATCGTTCCCCTCCTTCGCGCCCGCTTTCCCAACCTGACGGACGAGCAGATCCGTGAGGCCCACGCCTACGCCTACGGCGGCTCCGTCATCCAGGACATCGGCTACTACCCCTTCGGCAGCCATGAGTTCTCCGATCTCCTGCACTACGCCCGCACCGGCGACTTCGTCTCCGCGCTCATCCGCGAGTCGTCCAATCCGGACGAGTACGCCTTCGCACTCGGTGCCCTCGCCCACTACTGCGGCGACGTAGTCGGCCATCCCGCTGTCAACGCCGTCACGGCAGAGGAGTACCCGAAGCTGCGGCAGCGCTTCGGCCGCACCGTCACCTATGACGACGACAAGACCGCACACATCCGCACCGAGTTCGGCTTCGACGTCGCGGAGGTCGCGCACGGCCGCTACAGCCAGCAGAGCTACCGCGACTTCATCGGCTTCCAGGTAGCAAAAGAGGTGATGGAGCGAGCCTTCGAGGAGACCTACGGATGCCCGCTGACCTCGATCATGAAACACGAGGATCTCGCCATCGGAAGCTATCGTCGAGCCGTCAGCGGCCTTATTCCCAAAATGACGACCGTCGCCCTCGTGAACTACAAAGACCAGATCGAAAAGGAGAACCCCGGCTTCGACCGGAGCAAGTTCATCTACCGGCTGCGCCGAACCGAATACGAAAAGAGCTACGGGACGCAGTACGCCCATCCAAGATTCGGTTCGCATCTGCTCGCGATCGTCTTCGCCGCCCTGCCCAAGATCGGTCCGCTCAAGGTCTTCGCCCTCAAGGTCCCCGACCCGGCCGAGCAGGATAAATATCTCAAGAGCATCAACGGCACCGTGGATAAGTTCAACGGGTATCTCCTTGCCCTCACGGCGAAGCCATTTGCCGCGGGTCACCTGTCGGCAGCCCCGGACCTCGCCGAGATCGACCTCGACACCGGCAAGCCGTCGGAGTTCGGCGAGTACCGTCTGGCCGACCAGACCTACGCCAGGCTCCTCCACTCCCTCCTCCACGACCCGGCCAAACCCATGCTTCCCGATGTCCGCAAAAGCCTGGCAGACTTCTACGGCAAGCGCTCCGAGCCGGCGTGGTACCGGAAGAAAAACAAGGAGTGGCTGGTCCTGACCGCCGACCTGAAGGCGTTCGATCAGATGCCAACGTCCTAAGCCTCCCGTCTGTGTGAGAGGCTGCACCAGCCTGAAGAGGTTCCCTTCACGCAAAGCCGTCCCCGCCCTCCGATATACTCATAGCCACTGGACCTATGGAAAAACTGAGCGCGCACAAGGTCCCTTCCTCAGGTCTGCCTCCCTTCCTTCTCAGGCTTTGGATCGCCCTGCTCAGCGGCTCCGTCCTGCTCTGGGTCTCCTGCCTGGCCTTTCGCCACTTCGGCTACGGAGCTCCCTATTCCAGTCCATTCCCGCCCAAACTTCTCGAAGATCTTACGGTGTATATCGAGACCTTTAAGACCTTCCACACGGCCGACTTCTTCACGTTCTCCACCCACTCCCGCTTCGCTTATCCTGCCGCATCGGCCGTCGTCTACAGGTTCTTCTACTCCTTCCACCGGTTCAAGGCGGCCTATGCCGTCATCAGCGGCGGATGGGCTCTGGTCGGCATCGCCGCCGTTAGCCGCGCCCTGCTTCGTCGACACGTCCAGCCTGTGGTTGCCGTCGCCCTCGCTGCTACCTGCTGCGCCACATTTCCCTTCGTGTTTCTCTTTCAGCGCGGCAACATCGAGATCGTGCTCTGGATGCTGACCAGCATCGGCACCTTGGCGTACGTTCGCAGGCAGCCCTACGCCGCGGCCATCCTCTGGGGCATGGCCGCCGCCATGAAGATCTACCCCATCTTCCTCCTTGGTGTCTTCCTCGGTCGCCGCCGCGAGACCGGCCCGTTCCTCACTGGGATCGCCTCCGCGCTCCTCACCACGCTCGCCTCCCTCTGGTACGTCGGGCCTTCCGTCGGACTCGCGTTCCGCGGCTTCCTCGGAGGCGTTCAAGGCTTCCAGGGCGCGTACGCGGAGTTCGTGCGCCTCAACGAACTTGGCTTTGACCACTCCCTCTTCTCGGTCGCGAAACTGCTGGCGATCGGCACCGGGCACTCATCGGCTGCGTGGCTTCACCCTTACTACGTCATCGCCGGAGCCGTGGCAGCCCTTGTCTTCCTCCTGCGGGTCCGCAAACTGCCCTTCGCGAACCGTCTGGTCTTTCTCACAGTCGCGGCGACGCTCCTGCCCCCGGTCAGCTACGAGTACACCCTGGTCCAGATCTACGTTCCCGGCATCCTGCTTCTGCTATACGCGCTCCGGCCGGCCACCCTCGCAACTCCTGACCCACCCTCCGGCCTGAGCGATCGCTCTCTCCACTCCCTCCATTGGGCGCTCGCCTGCATCGCGGTGCTCCTGCTGCCGGGCAACCTCTTTGTCCTTCATGGCCGCCTTTACGCCGGCCAGGTCAAAGTCATTCCCCTCCTTGTGCTCGCTTTTCTGGCCGTCAGACACTCCTGGAGCAACGACTCAACAAGCGATCCGGAGCATCTGGAACAGAGCTTCGCGGCACCCCGGATCTCCTGAAATCGCTGCATAAGCCCCCAATCTGCATTAGACTTGGGAGAGAGACGACCTACGCCCGGAGATCGGGCCAACCCAATCGCCACCCCAAAGAACAGGACCCAACTCCGCAGTGAGTAACCCCACCTCCGCCCAGGCCATTCGCAACATCGCCATCATCGCCCACGTCGATCATGGCAAGACCACTCTCGTCGACGCCATGCTGCGTCAGTCCGGCACCTTCCGTTCCAACGAAGCCGTGGCCGAGCGGGTGATGGATTCCAACGATCTCGAAAAAGAGCGCGGCATCACCATCCTCGCCAAGAACACCGCCATCCAGTACCACGACTCCAAGATCAACATCGTCGACACCCCCGGTCACGCCGACTTCGGCGGCGAGGTCGAGCGCGCTCTAAAAATGGTCGACGGTGTCGTCCTGCTCGTCGACGCCAGCGAAGGCCCACTCCCGCAGACCCGCTACGTCCTCTCCAAGGCGCTCGAAGCCAAGCTCACGCCCATCCTCGTCATCAACAAGATCGACCGCCCCGACGCCCGCCCCCAGGAGGTCGTCAACGAGGTCTACGACCTGTTCATCGATCTCGACGCCGACGAGTCCGTGCTCGAGTTCCCCATCATCTACACCAACGGCAAGGCCGGCACCGCTACCATGGACCTCGCCATCCCCGGAACCGACCTCCAGCCGCTCTTCGAGCTCATCTTCCAGACCATCCCCGCCGCCACTGGCACCTCCGATGGCGACCTCCAGATCCTCGTCACCAACCTCGACTACTCCGACTACCTCGGCCGCCTCGCCATTGCGCGCGTCTTCAACGGCACCCTGAAGATCGGTCAGGAGGTTAACCTCTCGAAGCTCGACGGCAGCCTGCAACCCGTCAAGGTCACCAAGCTCTTCACCTTCAACGGCCTCAAGCGCGAGGACACCGTCGAGACCGCGGTCGGAGATATCGTCGCGGTCGCCGGCATCCCCGGCATCACCATCGGCGAAAGCTTCTGCGCGCTCGAAAATCCCAAGCCGCTGCCGCCGATCAAGATCGATGAGCCCACCATCGCCATCAACTTCTCGGTCAACAACTCGCCATTCGCCGGTCGCGAGGGCAAGTTCGTCACCTCGCGCAATATCAAGGAGCGTCTCGAAAAAGAGCTGCTCACCAACGTCTCCATTCGCGTCGAAGACACCGGATCTCCCGAGACCTTCAAGGTGCTCGGCCGCGGTGAGCTCCAGCTCTCCGTGCTCATCGAGATCATGCGCCGCGAGGGCTTCGAGCTCATGGTCTCCCGCCCCACCATCGTCACCAAGCGCCTCAACGGCGATCTGATGGAACCCTCCGAACTCCTCACCATCGACGTCCCCGAGAACTTCGTCGGCACCGTCATCGAACGCCTCGGACCGCGCAAGGGCGAGATGTTCAAGATGGCCAACCACGGCTCCGGCCGCGTCCGCATGGAGTTCAAGGTGCCCTCGCGAGGCCTCATCGGCCTGCGTAACGAAATGCTCACCGAGACCCGCGGCACTATCGTCATGAACTCCATCGCGGGCGAGTACATCCCGTACCAGGGCGAGATTCCGCAGCGGCCCTCGGGAGCGCTCATCTCGGATCGCAACGGCGCCACCACAACCTATGCCCTCGATGGCGTCCAGGAGCGCGGAACCCTCTTCGTCTCCGACGGAACCGAGGTCTACGAGGGCATGATCATCGGCGAAAACTCGCGCGACAACGACCTCGACGTCAACGCCGTCCGCGAAAAAAAGCTGACCAACATGCGCGCCTCCGGATCGGATGACGCGCTCCGCCTCGTCCCCTATAAACAGCTCACGCTGGAGCAGTCGATCGAGTTCATCGCCGATGACGAACTCGTCGAGGTCACACCCAAATCGCTGCGTATGCGCAAACGGATCCTGCAGGCGAACCGCCGCCCCAAGGGCGCTCGCGGCGGCTCCCACCTGGAATAGCCGGGTCGCTGGAGCAGGCGTTCCCCGCAACAGGCGGCCTGTCGGGACCGGGGTGCAGCCTTGGAAAGTTAGGGCCGGACCTCTCTCACCGCGGCCGGGCCGCATAGTGCTTCGTGAACTTCGTCCGCGAGTTCACCACGTCGAAGCTGCCGCTCCTGTCCGCGATCAACTCCAGCGAATTCCCCGCATCCGGTCCGTTCAGGTTCGCGATGAACTGCTCGCCCGTGTTGAAGGCCGGCCCGCCCTCGTCCGAGAAGTGCACCTGCCACAGGGTCTCGAGCCCCGGCGCCTTGCGCAGCGTCTGCAGCGTCGAGAGCGACCCGCCCTTGGTCGCGCCATTGTCCATGATCGCCACCCGCGCATGCAGCGCATCGACAAACTCCGGGCTCGAACTCTGCGACCATCCATGGTGCGAGACCACGTACAGGTCGACCGGTCCAAGCTTGTTCGCCGGGCACACCAGATCTCTCTCCTTGTCCTTGGTCAGGTCGCCCAGGTCCAGAATCTTCAAGCTCCCGAAGCTGATCAGGATGCCCAGTGAGCGGGCGTTCTCGGTCTGGTCGGCAGGCGCGGCAGAGGTGCTCTGGCACGCCTCATTCTGCTGCCCGCCACCTTCAAGCGCACGGCCCAGAAGCTCCCCGTCGGCGCTGATCACCATCGCCTTCATCCCGTCGATCGGAAGCAGGTCGCCCGGCTTCGCGATGATGTGCTTCGATCCACCGGCCGCCAGCAACTTTCTGTACTCCGCGTTCATCTGCTCGGTCACGCCGTGGTCGAGCTCGCGATTCTCCCCATGGTCGATAAAGGTGCCAACCGGAATGCGTCCGATCAGCTGCGGCACGCCGCCCACGTGATCCTCGTGAAAGTGCGTGATCAGGACGTAGTCAATCCTGCGCAGGCCCGCCTTCTTCGCGGTCGAAACGATACGATCCGCGTCCCGGCCGTCTCTCCCATCCCATCCCGTATCGATCAGCAGGGAACGTCCGGAGGGCGTGATAAACAGCGTCGCCTGGCCACCTTCCACATCGATAAAAAACGCCCGCAACCGGCCCGCCGTCGAGACCTCGGTGGGTACCGGAGCCGCACCCTTTGCAGCGGATGTGAGCGCGGGAACGGAAAGCGCAAGCAGGGTCAGGACCCCGCCGCGAAGCTTGAGGCTGGTGAGAGATCGCAGGGTAAGTTTCATAAGTGGCCTTTGCTGGTAACAGGATCTTTCTTGCTGGTAACAGGATCTGTCTTAACAGTCGCGCGGGTTGCCCCGGTAGAGATGCCGCCGTCGATCAGCAGCGTCTGCCCGGTCATGTAGCGGCTGGCCTCCGAGGCCAGAAAGACGACCGCTCCATCGAGGTCGCCAGGCGCTCCCGGACGCTTCACCGGGATGCGGTCGACCAGGTAGTCGACCCACTCCTGGCTCTCGTAGAGCACCTTGTTCTGGTCCGTCCGAAACCATCCCGGCGCCAGGCAGTTCACCGTAACTCCGTGCCTGCCCCAGTCGTCCGCCAGGCTCATCGTCAGCTGCCGGATGCCGCCGCGGCTCGCTCCATAGGGCGCCAGGCCGGCAAAGCCGAAGACGCTGGTCACCGATCCGATGTTGATGATGCGCCCATATCCGCGCTCGATCATCCCCCGCGCCATCCTCTGCGCCACGAAAAACGTCCCCCGAAGATTCGTGTCCAGCACCAGGTTCCAGTCCTCCCACGTCACCTCGAGCGCGGGCTTGCGAACGTTGCAACCGGCGTTGTTCACAAGGATGTGCACCTGCCCCACGGCCGCTTCGGCTGCGGCTCCCATGCGCTCGATGCTCCCCTCGTCGCGAACGTCGAGATCGAGCGGCACCGCCCGTCGGCCCATCGCGGCAATCTCCTCGACAAAGGGTGCGAGATCCGCCCTGCGCCGGCTCGTCACCACCAGGTCCGCGCCTGCCCTGGCCAGCGCCCGCGCAAAACCCTGCCCCAGGCCGCGGCTCGCCCCAGTCACGAGCGCAACCTGGCCCGAGAGGTCAAAGAGGTTCTCGCTCATCGGCCGGCTCCCGTTCCAGAGACCTCGCCGGCGCTCGGCCGCGGATCGAGGACGATCTTCATCAGGTTCGGCTCGCGGGCGTGGAGGCGCGCGAACCACTCCGGACCATCGCTCAGCGGAGCCACGGCCGTAATTAGCGGCTGCACCTTAATTTGCCCGCTTGCAATCAGCGCCATCGCCTCCGTGTACTCGCCCGCCGAGGCGCAGGAGCCCTGCAGCCGAACCTGCCGCGTCACCACCTTCTGCAGCGGAATCGGCACCTGCGCCGCGATGTTGCCGACTAGAACGACCGTTCCCCCCTTGCGCACGCAATCGATCGCCGCCCCAACCGTCTCCGCGCGGCCAACCGCCTCAAACACCACGTCCACCCCGCGCCCTCCCGTCAGCCGCAGGATCTCCCCCGCCAGTGTCTCCCCTATCAGGCCGGTCTCGGCAGTATTCACAACCTCTTCGGCTCCGAGTTCGCCCGCCATCTGGAGACGCGTGGCGTCCACATCCGCGACCACGACCCGACCGTAGCCCGCCGCCCGCGCAGCCTGCAGCACCAGCAGCCCAATCATGCCCGCGCCGATCACCAGCGCCGATCGAGGCTCTGCAATGGCCGAGATCTCCGATAGCTTGACCGCATGGAGAGCCACCGCCATGGCCTCCAGCATCGCCGCCTCCGGGAAGGAGAGACCATCCGGCAGACGGTACAGAATATGCTCCGGAACAGTTACGTATTCCGCAAACGCCCCCGCGCGCCGGTACTCGTCGCAGGAGACCCCGACCACCTGCCGGTCCTCGCATAGGTTGACCTCGCCCCTCCGGCAGAACTCGCACACGCCGCAGTACACAGTCGAATCGAAGGTGACGCGGTCGCCCTCGCGGAAGCCGGTCACGTCCGCCCCCACCGCAGCGATAGTGCCCGCCGCCTCGTGTCCCATCACAATCGGGGGGATTCGCCGGCCCGATGATCCGTCGTAGCCATGGACGTCGCTTCCGCAGACCCCGCACGCGGCCACCCGCACCAGGACCTCACCGCGCCCCGGATCGGGCGTCGGCAGATCGGCAACCGTGAGCCGTTTGTACTCGGAGAGCAGCAGAGCTTTCATAGCGGGTCGAAATCCTCGCGACAACAGGGTACAACCTTCAGAGGCAGCACACCGTGTGCCCACCTTTGGAGTCAGGCGGGCGCCGAGCCAGGGGGGAGCGACGAGCCCGCTGCGGACCCGCTATCATGCCATCTCGATGACGATGCCGATGCCGATGCCGCGGACCGCGACAGATCGAGAGGGGAGCCTGCCCCGGCGGCGCTGGAGAATCGCACTCCTGCTCGGCCTCGGCGTCATGGTGAACTACGTCGACCGCGTCAATCTCTCCGTCTCCCAGGCCGCGCTCCACGCCGACTTCGGCATCTCCGTCATCACCTTCGGCTACCTTTCCAGCGCCTACAACTGGACCTACGCGCTCCTGCAACTTCCCGTGGGCGTGTGGCTGGATCGCTTCGGCGTCCGCAGGGTCGGCCGCCTCAGCATCCTCATCTGGAGCCTCGCCTCCTTTGCCGCCGCTCTCTCCGGCAGCGTCCGCGCGTTCTTCGGTGCGCGGCTCCTTCTCGGCGTCGGCGAGGCGCCCACTTTCCCCGCAAACGCAAAGGCAATCGCGTCCTGGTTTCCCGAGCGCGAACGAGGTCTGCCGACCGCGATCTTCGATGCCTCCGCCAAGCTCGCGCCCGCCATCGGCGTCCCCCTCCTCGGCGTTCTGGTCGTCCGTTTCGGCTGGCGCGCCAGCTTTGCCGCGACCGGCGTTCTCAGCCTGCTCTACTTCGCGCTCTTCTTCCTCCTCTACCGCGACCCCTCGGAAGATCCCGGCCTCACGCCCACCGAACTGCGCTACATCCAGGGCGAAGCACCCCCACTCGACCCGCAAAGAATCCCAGACCCGCAAAGAATCCCAGACCCGCAAAAGATCCCAGACCAGCAACAGCTCCCATCGCCCGGCAGCCCCGCCCTGCCCACTCTCCTGCGGCAAAGAAAGGTCCTCGGCATGGCCGTCGGCATGGGCGCCTACAACTACAGCTTCTACCTCCTGCTCGCCTGGCTGCCCAGCTACCTCTCCGTCACGCACCACGTCGATCTCCTCCACTCCGCGCTCCTCACCGCCATCCCCTGGATCTTCGCGACCGCCGTCGACATTGTCATCGGCGGTTGGCTCGTCGACCGTCTGATCCGCCGCGGCTTCGACGCCAACCGTGTCCGTCGCTCGGTTCTGATCGGCGGAACCGCGTGCGGTCTAGGCCTGGTCGGCGCCGCCTATGCGCACAGCACGGTCTCCGCTCTCGTCTGGATCAGCCTTTCGCTCGGCGGCCTCTCCACCGCCGCCCCGGTCCTGTGGTCCGTTCCAGGCCTCATCGTCGACCGCGGAAGCGTCGGCAGGGTCGGCGGCATCGCCAACTTCTGGGGCCAGGTCTCCGCCATCAGCGCACCCATCCTCACCGGATACACCGTCGCCCACACCCACTCGTTCGCCAACGCCTTCTACCTCGCGGGCCTCTACCTGCTCCTCGGCATCGCGGCCTACGTCTTTCTGCTCGGGAGGCTGGAGCGAGCTCCGGCAGCGCCAGATCTCGTCTAAAACCAACGCCCGCACCGCTTAGCAGCATCCATCCGCAGCAACCTCGAATCACATAGGTGTGCCCCCATCCCAAACCGACCCACGCAGCACACCTCCACCGCTCGAGCTCTGGGGCGGCATGGAGGCCACCGTCAACCGCGTCGGCGACGTCTTCTTCGATCAGATCGAGCGCAGCGGCCACCTCTCGCGCGGCGGCGACCTCGATCTCTTCGCCGCACTCGGCCTGCGCAAACTCCGCTACGCCCTCCATTGGGAGCGCTTCGAAGCCACCGGATCCTGGGCCGCCTTCGACAGCAAACTCGCGGACATGCGACGCCTCGGCATTGATCCCATCGCCGGCCTCGTCCACCACGGCAGCGGACCGCCGCACACCAGCCTCCTCGACCCCGAATTCCCCGCGAAGCTCGCCGCCTACGCCCTTCGCGTCGCCACCCGCTACCCCTGGATCACCAGCTACACGCCCGTAAACGAGCCGCAGACCACCGCCCGCTTCAGCGGCCTCTATGAACACTGGTTTCCCCACCACCGCAGCATCGCCAGCTACCTCCGCGCCCTTCTCAACCAGGTAAAGGCGTCCGTCCTCTCCATGCGCGCGATCCGAACCGTGAACCCCAACGCGAAGTTCATCCACACCGAAGACGGCGGCAAGACCTGGTCCACGCCGGAGCTCGGACGCGAGCAGGCCGTGCGCGAACATCGCCGCTGGCTCGGCGTGGATCTGCTCTGCGGACGCGTCAGCCGCGAGCACCCCATGTTCGACTTTCTGACAGCCCACGGCCTCCCTCCCGCCGAGATCCTCTGGTTCTGCCAAAACCCCTGTCCGCCCGATGTCCTCGGCCTCAACTACTACGCCACCAGCGACCGCTTTCTCGATCACCGCACCCATCTCTATCCCGCCGGCTATGTTGGCGGCGACACCGGGACCGAACCCCTGGTCGACGTCGAAGCGGTACGCGTCCGGACCGAAGGCATCGCCGGCGTCGAGGACATTCTGCTCGACGCATGGAATCGATACGGCCTCCCCGTCGCCATCACCGAGGCTCACCTGGGCGGCACGCCATCGGAGCAGGTGCGCTGGCTCTCCGAGGTCTGGAAAGGCGCCGAAGCCGCCCGTTCCGAGGGCGCAATCTGCGTTGCCGTCACCGTCTGGGCGCTGCTGGGATCCTTCAACTGGTGCTTTCTCGTGACGCGCGATGGGGGCGTCTACGAGCCCGGCGTCTTCGATCTGGTCGACGGCGTTCCACGCCCGACCGCGCTCGCGGCGCTGGTCCAACGTCTCGCGCACGGCCTCCCACCGGACCCACCCACGCCCGGCGGTGGTTGGTGGAGCACGCCCGACCGCCTCACCTTCCCTCCGCCCCAGTAGCTGCGATTCCTCCGACCGCAATCCCCGACGCGTCCATTGCGCCCGGGCCCGCCACCGCTCCCTCCAGTTAGAATCGAGGGGCTGCACCCATCGCGAAAACGCACGTCGCCGTTTACTCCCCGCGAAGTCCGGAGAATAGATGCAGGTCGATCCGATCCGAACCGACGCTCCCAGATCGGTAGCTCCCAAATCGGCCGCTCCCACGTCGCCGGGCTCCCTCTTCCGCCGCGCGCTCACCGAGGAGCAGCCGCTCCAGATCATCGGCGCCATCAACGCCTACACCGCCCGCATGGCCGAGGCCACCGGCTTCCGCTCGCTCTACCTCTCGGGCGGCGGGGTCTCCGCAAACTCGCTCGGCATGCCCGATCTCGGCATCTCGACCATGGAGGACGTCCTCACCGATCTCCGCCGCATCACCGACGTCACCCAGCTTCCCGTGCTCGTCGACATCGACACCGGTTGGGGCGGCGCCTTCAACATCGCCCGCACGGTCCGCTCCATGGAGAAGGCCGGTGCCGCCGCTGTGCACATGGAAGATCAGGTAGGAACCAAGCGCTGCGGACATCGCCCCGGCAAAGAGGTCGTCTCAACCGGCGAAATGGTCGACCGCATCAAGGCCGCCGTCGACGCCCGCTCCGACCCGGCCTTTGTCATCATGGCCCGAACCGACGCGCTCGCCAGCGAAGGCATCAGCGCCGCGCTCGACCGCGTCTCCGCCTACGTCGCCGCCGGCGCGGACATGATCTTTCCCGAGGCCATCACCGACCTTCCGCAGTTCCGCCGCGTTCGCGACGCCGCCGGCGTTCCCATCCTCGCCAACATCACCGAGTTCGGTCACACGCCGCTCTTCACCACCCGGCAGCTTGCGGAGGCGGGCGTCGATATGGTGCTCTTCTGCTGCTCCGCCTACCGCGCCATGAACGCCGCCGCGCTCTCCGTTTACCGCACCATCCGCAGCGAGGGCACGCAGGCGAACGCGCTTCCGCTCATGCAGACCCGCGCCGAGCTCTACCAATTCCTCGACTACCACGCGTACGAGCAGAAGCTCGACGACCTCTTCGCCTCCCAGAAGATCTCTCAGACCCCCCAGACCTCCGAAACCTCCAAGCCCAACCACGACCTCAAGGATCCGAATCCGGAGCAGCGATGAGCGACAGCACAATAATCAGCGACAGCACAACGACGAGCGACAGCACCAAGGGAGTCGACACGCCCACCCCGCAGACCTCAGCCGGAGCCGCCCCCTTCAAACCCAAAAAGTCCGTGGCCCTCTCCGGAACTCCCGCCGGAAACACCGCCCTCTGCACCGTCGGCCGCACTGGCAACGACCTCCACTACCGCGGCTACGACATCGCGGACCTCGCCGCACACTGCGAGTTCGAAGAGGTCGCCTACCTCCTCCTCTACGGCCGCCTCCCCAACGCAACCGACCTCGCCGCCTACAAAGGGAAACTCATGCGCCTCCGCGGTCTCCCCCGCGCCGTCCGCTCCGTGCTCGAGCATCTGCCCGCCGCCACCCACCCCATGGACGTCCTCCGCACCGGCGTCTCCGCCCTCGGCTGCGTGCTCCCCGAGAAGGACGATCACAACCCCGCCGGCGCCCTCGCCTGCGCCGACCTGCTGCTCGCCACCTCCGGCCCCATGCTCCTCTACTGGTACCACTTCAGCCGCAACGGCCGACGCATAGACGTCGAGACAGAGGACTCGACCATCGCCGCGCACTTCCTCAACCTCCTCCACGGCCATCCCGCCTCGGCCGAGTGGGTCCGCGCCATGCAGATCTCGCTCGTCCTCTACGCCGAGCACGAGTTCAACGCATCCACCTTCACCGCGCGCGTCATCGCCGGCACCGGCTCCGATCTCTTCTCCTGCATCACCGGGGCCATCGGCGCCTTGCGCGGCCCAAAGCACGGCGGAGCCAACGAGGTCGCCCTCGAGATCCAGCAGCGCTACAGCTCGCCCGACGTAGCCGAGCTCGACATCCGCGCACGCCTCGAAAAGAAGGAGGTCGTCATCGGCTTCGGCCACCCCGTCTACACCGTCAGCGATCCCCGCAACGCCATCATCAAGCGGGTCGCGCACGACCTCGCCCATGCCGCCGGAGACACTGCCATGTACGCCGTCGCCGAACGTCTCGAAACCGTCCTCTGGGGCGCGAAACGCATGTTCCCCAACCTCGACTGGTTCTCGGCCGTCTCCTACCACCTCATGGGCATCCCCACCGCCATGTTCACCCCGCTCTTCGTCCTCGCCCGCAACGCCGGCTGGTGCGCCCACATCCTCGAGCAGCGCGCCGACGGCAAAATCATCCGCCCCGCCGCCATCTACACCGGCCCCGAAGACCAACCCTTCCTCCCCATCAATCAACGCCCCTGAACAAGCCGCGCTGTCGCGTCGCTATAGCCGTTGCCCGCCCCTCTGCTTCTGTCGCCGCCGTTGCCTGCCCCTGGCCTTTGCACTTGCAGCTGCGTTTTGCCCTTGCCCGTGCCGTTGCTCGCTCCTTTGCTTGTCATTCAGGAGCGAAGCGGAGGAACCTGCTGCTGCCCTTGCCGTTGCACTTGGCGTTGCCGTTGCGGTTGCACGTTCCACGCCGTCATCCTGAGCGAAGCGCAAAGCGCGCAGCCGAAGGACCCCTGTATTAGCCGTTGTCCTTGCCGTTGCCCTTGCACCTGCCGTTGCCCGCTCCTTTGCCTGTCATTCAGGAGCGAAGCGGAGGGAACCTGCTGTAACCCTTGAACTTCCCAGCAAACGCTGGCGCAACCACCCACCCGAAGAGCATAAACTTGATCTAGTAGATGACACGCCGCAAGGTGGGGTAACAAGTACACCCGTCCACAGGAACTGCCAGCAAACCGAGTCCTTCCAAGACTTTGTAGGAGACAGCCCAACAAAACAAGGACTTCACCCCTACACCAGGAGAGGTCCCCACCCAAGTCCAATCGTTGTAAGACTTTAGCCAGGAAGTACGGGGAGGGGGAGGGTACCCAGCAAACATGTCCAGCCACATCGCAGCAGATCGCCCGCAACCCGACCAGGTCCTCCAAGACATCGCCGACTACGTTCTCGGCTACAGCATCAGGAGCCCGCTCGCCTACGAGACCGCTCGCAACTGCCTCCTCGACACCCTCGGCTGCGGCCTCGAGGCCCTCGAGTACCCAGCCTGCACCCAGCTCCTCGGCCCGGTCGTCCCCGGCACCGTCGTTCCCAACGGAGCCCGCGTCCCCGGCACCTCCCTCCAGCTCGACCCCGTCCAAGCCGCCTTCTCCATCGGCGCCATGATCCGCTGGCTCGACTTCAACGACACCTGGCTCGCCGCCGAGTGGGGCCACCCCTCCGACAACCTGGGCGGCATCCTCGCCACCGCCGATTGGATCTCGCGCAATAACGTCGCCGCCGGCCGCGAACCTCTCACCATGCGCGACGTCCTCACCGCCATGATCAAGGCCCACGAGATCCAGGGCTGCCTCGCCCTCGAGAACTCCTTCAACCGCGTCGGCCTCGATCACGTCGTCCTGGTGAAGGTTGCATCCGCAGCCGTCGTCGCGCACATGCTCGGCCTCAGCCGCGACCAGATCATAGACGCCCTCTCGCTTGCCTGGGTCGACGGCCAAAGTCTCCGCACCTACCGGCACGCCCCCAACACCGGCTCCCGCAAGAGCTGGGCCGCGGGCGACGCCACCAGCCGCGCCGTTCGCCTCGCGCTCATGGTGGAGGCCGGAGAGATGGGCTACCCCACCGTCCTCACCACGAAGACCTGGGGCTTCTACGACGTCCTCTTCCGCGGCAAACCCTTCACCTTCCAGCGCCCCTACGCCTCCTACGTCATGGAGAACGTCCTCTTCAAGATCAGCTTCCCCGCCGAGTTCCACGCGCAGACCGCCGTCGAGGCCGCGATGACCCTGCGACCCAGGATGCTCGCAGCCGGTAAGTCGACCGGCGACATCACCTCCATCGCCCTCCGCACCCACGAGGCCTGCCTGCGCATCATCGACAAGCCTGGACCGCTCTCCAACCCCGCCGACCGCGACCACTGCGTACAGTACATGGTCGCCGTCCCCCTCATCTTCGGCCGCCTCCTCGCCTCCGACTACGAGGACAACGTCGCCTCGGACCCACGCATCGACACCCTCCGCGCCCGCATGACCTGTGTCGAAGATCCCCGTTTCACCGCCGACTACATCGATCCCGGGAAGCGCTCCATCGCGAACACTCTAACGCTGGCCTTTCGCGACGGCACCACCCTCACCGAGACCGTCGAGTACCCCATCGGCCACCGCCGCCGCCGCTCCGAAGGCATCCCTCTGCTCGAGAAGAAGTTCCGCACCAATCTGGCCCGTCGCTTCGCTCCACCCCAGCAAGAGGCCATCGCGAGCCTCTCCATGGACCAGCGCGCCCTCGAGTCAACCCCGGTCAACGTCTACGTAGACCTCTTCACCGTCTGAGCAATCTCGACCTGGCCACTAGGGTCCAGCCTGCACCGCCGCTCCCGGCGATGCAGTCAGCTTGCGCCAGTCCTCGACCTGCTTCGCATTCTTCTTGTCCTGCGCCTCACGCATTGCGTTATACGCAGCCAGCGCCTTATTCGCGTCCGCCAGTCGCTGCAGCTTGCGATACAGTCGCGCCAGCTCGTAGGTCGAACGCTTCGCAATCTCGCCCTGCGGATCTGCCTTCGAGCTTCGTTCCAGATGCACGATCGCCTCGGCGGACTTGCCCTGCGCCGCCAGCCCGCGCCCCAGGTAGTACTCCGCCACCGCCGCCCCGCCGTACCGTTCCAGCATCGCCTGCAGCAGCGGGACACCGGCCGCATCGTCTCCGCGGTCGATCTTCGTGCTCCCGAGGTTGTACATCGCGATCGGATTCTGCGGGCTCAACTCGAGCTCCTTCGCATACGCCTTCTGCGCCTGCTCGAGCTCGTTCATGCTCCTGTACGCGTCCCCCAGACCCTCATACAGATCCGGGTTGCGCTGCTCCTGCCGGATCGCCGCGTCGTACTCCTTGGCCGCATCGGCATGCCTTCCCTCGTCGGCATACAGCTCCGCCTGAACCTTGTGCACCTGCCACGAGTTCGGACTGTTGCGGGCCATCCTGGCATAACTGTCCCGCGCCACCAGGCTGTGCGCCCTGCCGCGATACTCAAGCAGGTTCAGATCGTCCGGCGTCACCTCCGCCGCCCGGTCCAGAGGCCCCACCGCACGCTCTGGATGACCCGCCGCCAGCTCCACGATCCCCATCCACGTCAGGGCCTCGCTGCTCTTCGGATCGAGCGCCAGCTCCTGGTTCAACTCCTCGACGGCCTCATCCCGGCGGTTTGCCTGGTAGAGAAACACCCCCAGAAACATGTGTGCCGATGCCAGCTTCGGATTCAGCGCCAACGCCTTCCGGAGGGCAGCGACCGCCTCCTCCTGCTTGCCCTCGCGGCCCAGCACCAGTCCCAGGTCGAGGTGTGCCTCGGCCAGATCCGGAGCTAGCCCCACAGCATCCCGGAACGCCTTCTCCGCATCCGCGCTCCGTCCGCTCCGCATCGCCGCGGCGCCTCTCTGAAACGCCTCCTGCACGCGACCCTGCGACTCCTGCCCCTGCACCGCATGCCTCCACGCGGCATGCCCCGGCACAGCTCCGGCAGCCGCCATCCAGAGCACGCCGGCCAGCAGGGAACCAGACCCGCATCCAGAGCCGCACCCGTTCCGTATCATCGCCACTTCACCTTCCCCAGGCCTTCCATTCGCCACACCTTCCATTCCCCACACCTTCCAGGACGACCTCCTCCCGGCCCAGGATCGCGCCTTACGTGCTCGCGTCAGCTTGCGTCCCGCCACACCAGCGATCGCTCTCGAGGGCGGTTGGCCACCCGCATCCCCCGTCGGGGCTATGGCTTGCAAACCCATACTCAGCTATGGTTCTACTTGCTGGCACGCTTATGAATATCACGGCCGTCGCCCAAAAAGCCCGGGTCTCCACCGCCACCGTCTCCCGCACCATCAACGGATCGGCAAACGTCAGCCCTAAAACGGCCGAGCGCGTCCGCCTCGCCATTGATTCGCTCGGCTTCTACCCCAATACCAACGCGCGCGCCCTCGGCTCCGGCCGCTCCAGCCTCTACGGCCTCATCATCTCCGACATCACCAACCCCTTCTTCCCCGAGCTCGTCAAGGCCTTCGAGGACATCGCCGTGGAGCACCAGCAGGAGGTGCTCATCGCCAATACCAACTACGACCCCGCGCGCATGGAGACCTGCGTCCGCCGCATGCTCCAGCGCAAGGTCGATGGTGTCGCCGTCATGACCTCCGAGATGGACGACCGCCTCATCGAGGTCTTCAGCCGCCGCCACATCCCACTCGTCTTCCTTGACGCCGGAACCTCCGCCCCGGGCATCAGCAGCGTCCACATCGACTACCCCGCCGGCATCGCCGCCGCCATGCACCACGTCATCGACCTAGGCCATCGTCAGATTGCCTTCATCAGCGGACCGCTCGCCTTGAACTCCGCTTGCACCCGCCTCCATGCCTTCAACCAGGCGCTTCGGGGCGCTCATCTGGGGTGCAACTCGCGCCTGATCCAGGAGGGCAACCATCGCGTCGACGGCGGTCACGACGCCATGGGGCGCATTCTCGCCTCGGGCCGTCCGCCCACTGCCGTCCTCTGCTCGAACGACCTCACCGCCATCGGCGCCATGGGAGCCATCTACGAGGCGGGACTTCGCATTCCAGAGGACATCTCCGTCGTCGGCTTCGATGGCATCCAGCTCAGCGCCTTCACCCACCCCAGCCTCACCACCCTCAGCGTGCCTCGCGTCGAACTCGCGAATACCGCCTTCCAAAGCCTCTTCCGCGCCCGCGATCCGCAGGTTGGAACCCCCGCGCAGGGAGAGGAGCACATAGTTCATCCAACCCTCGTCATCCGCAACTCCACCGCACCGCCCCCGATTTCTCAACACTAGGCGTTCTCACCCAGCAGTAGGCGTTCTTGCTCCCGCACTAGCCGTTCTCGGCATAGATCCCTCGCCGCGCGCCCGCGACAATCTCTGAAGCAGTTGTCCTTCTGAGCCTCCGCCTCCTCCTACCTAGGGTCGCCACCCAGCGGCCGCAGTGCCCGGATCGGATGCCAGCAGCCGCGCGGCAGGATCTCATCGCACCCACCCAATGTTGTATCGTGGTCCCGGCGCACACCCAGTCGCACCTCACCCGAAAAGGCCCCTTCATGAAGCTCCGCATCCACCTCGCCGCCCTTGCCCTCGCCGCCTCCACACTCCTTCCAGCGATCGCGCAAACCAGCACCGCCCGCTGGTCCGAGGCCAAGGCCAACACCTGGTACACGGCCCAGCCATGGCTCGTCGGCTCGAACTTCATCCCCTCCGACGCCATCAACGAACTCGAAATGTTTCAGGCGGCCACCTTCAACCCCGCGCTCAACGATAAGGAACTCGGCATGGCCGAGGGCATCGGCATGAACACCATGCGCGTCTTCCTCCAGGACCAGCTCTGGAAGCAGGATCCTGACGGCTTCAGGAAACGTCTCGACACCTTCCTTGGGATCGCCGCAAAACACCACATTAAACCTTTGCTCGTCCTCTTCGACTCCTGCTGGGAGGCCAACCCGCACCTCGGCCCGCAGCACCCGCCCATCCCCGGCGTCCATAACTCCGGTTGGGTCCAGAGCCCCGGCAAGGAGCGTCTCCTCAACCGCGCCGACGAGCCCGAGCTCGAGCTCTACGTCAAAGGTGTCGTCGGAGCCTTTGCCAACGATGACCGCATCCTCGGCTGGGACGTCTGGAACGAGCCCGACAACAAGGGCGGCGACGACGCCGCGGACGAGCCCGCAAAGGTCCGCCGCGTCGACGAGCTCCTCCCCAAAGTCTTTGCCTGGGCCCGCTCCGCCCACCCCATCCAGCCCCTCACCAGCGGAGTCTGGCAGGGCAACTGGTCCGATCCCGCAAAGGAGAGCGCCACCACCAAAATCCAGCTTGCCGAGTCCGACGTCATCTCCTTCCACGACTACGGATGGCCTGAGGTCTTCGAAGCCCACATCCGCGAGCTCCAGCCCAACCACCGCCCCATCCTCTGCACCGAATACATGGCCCGCGGCGCTGGATCCACCTTCGACGGTTCCCTCCCAATCGCGAAGAAGTACAACGTCGCCGCCATCAACTGGGGCTTTGTCGCCGGCAAGACCCAGACCTACTTCCCCTGGGACTCGTGGGAAAAACCCTACGTCCGAACCCAGCCCACCGTCTGGTTCCATGAGGTGTTCAAGCAGGACGACACCCCCTACCGCCAGCACGAGGTCGACCTCATTCGCGAACTCACCGGCCGCGGAACCCCCTCGGCGCACGGAACTTCAACCAACGGAACCGAGTGAGACTTTCGCGAAAGTAGGGAGAGGGAAGGTACCTCCCCCCGACAGCAGGCGATACACTGGCAGCGGGACCCACACCGGCCCGCAACACCCATGCTGAAACCGCTCCTCACCCTGCTCGCGCTGTCCTCACCCATCCTGGCGCAGACCACCCCTAACCCCCCCGGCAACTTCGTCGACACCACCGCGAAAGCCGGCATCCGCTTCACCGCCACCGCCTCCCACACCCCCCACAAATACCTCATCGAGACCATGGGCTCGGGCGTCGCCGCGTTCGACTACGACAACGACGGCCTGCTCGACCTCTTCTTCGTCAACGGCGCACCGCTCGCCGACCCCCAGCCTCCCGGCTCCGTTCCCAAAAAGTCCGGACCGGCGGACTGGAACCGCCTCTTCCACCAGAAAAAGGATGGCACCTTCGAGGACGTCACCGAAAAAGCCGGCCTCAAAGGCGTCGGCTACGGCATGGGTGTCGCCGTCGGAGACTTCGACAACGACGGCTTCGAAGACCTCTACGTCACCGCGTACGGCGGCAACAAGCTCTACCACAACAACGGCGACGGGACCTTCACCGACGTCACCGCGCAGTCCGGCACCGGCGGCCCCACCACCCCCGGCTTCACCTGGTCCACCTCCGCCGCCTGGGTCGATCTCGACAACGACGGCCTGCTCGATCTCGTCGTCCTCCGCTACGTCCAGTGGGACTTCGAAGACGTCTTCTGCGGCGAACATCGCGAGGGCTACCGCGCCTTCTGCCACCCTGATATCTTCCCCGCCATCCCCGCCCTCGTCTACCACAACGACGGCAACGGCCACTTCTCCGAGGTCGCGAAGAAGATGGGCCTCGACGTTCCCGGCAAAGGCCTCGGCATCGCCATCGCCGACTTCGACCGCGACGGCAAGATCGACCTCGCCGTCGCCAACGACTCCATGCTCGAGTTCCTCTACCATAACAAGGGCGGAGGCCACTTCGAGGAGACCGGCCTAACCTCCGAGGTCGCCGTAGATGGCGACGGCCGAACCTACGCCGGCATGGGCATCGACTTTGCCGACTACAACAACGACGGCCTTCCCGACCTCGTCATCACCAACCTCGCCAACCAGAAGTACGCCCTCTATCGCAACAACGGCGACGGCTCCTTCACCTACGACACCTACGTCTCCGGCCTCGCCCGCATGACCCTGCTGCACTCCGGTTGGGGCATCCGCTTCCTTGACTACGACAACGACGGCCTCAAAGACCTCCTCATCGCCCAGGGCCACGATCTCGACACCGTCGAACTCAACTACCCGCAGCTCCGCTATAAGGAGCCTATGCTGCTCGCGCGCAACACCGGAAAGGGCGGCTTCGTCGATGTCTCGGCCCAGTCTGGAACCGTCTTCGGGCAGCTCTGGGTCAGCCGTGGCATGGCCGTCGGCGACCTCGACAACGACGGCCGCGTCGACGCCGTCGTCACCACCAACGGCGGCGCCGCCCACATCCTCCACAACGAGACCGCCACCGCCAATCATTGGCTTCTGCTCAACCTCGTCGGCCACAGGTCTAACCGCGACGGCATCGGTGCGGAGATCAAGCTCACCACCAGCAAAGGCGTGCAGTTCGTCACCGTCTCGACCGCCGGCAGCTATCTCTCGTCCAACGACAAGCGCGCCCACTTCGGTCTTGGCGCCGACGCCCTTGCCAAGTCGATCGAGGTCCACTGGCCCAGCGGCATCCTCCAGAAGCTCGACAACGTCCGCGGCGACCAGGTCCTCAAGATAGACGAGCCCGCTGAAGCCGCCGAGCCCGCTGCCTCCACTCCCAGACCCGCCCCAACCAAGTGAGTCCCCTCACAAAACCGCCACGCATTTCGCGAGCCGGCATCGCAGAGCCAGCCCCTGCTAGTGCCCGTCTGCACACCACCGCGCGCCTTTCGCGTCGACTCTGTCAACTCCTAACCCTGCTGCTGCTCGGCCCGACTCTCCCAGCCCAACCGTCAGACCCGTACGCAGCCACCCAGAGCACAGCCACCCAGAGCGCAGCCACCCAGGGCACAGCCGCCCAGAACACATCAGCCCCCCATCCCGACGACCTCCTTCAGCACGCCAAAGCCCTCATCCAGCTCAACACCCTCGCGGACGTCACTGCCGCAGATCCCCTCCTCCGCCGGTACATTGCCCAACACCCAGCTTCGGCCGAGGCCCTCTTCCTCCTCGGATACGTCCTTCAGCGCGAAAACAAGCCCAGGGATTCGCTCACCGTCTACACCCAGGCCGCGTCCATCGCGCCCCCGCAATCCGACGACCTCAGAATCGTCGCCCTCGACTACGTTCTCCTCAACGACTACGTCGACGCCATCCACTGGCTCCAACGCTCGCTCGCAGCAAACCCCGGCAACGCCGCCGCTTGGTACGACCTCGGACGCGCCCAGATGAACCAGGGAAACTTCGTCGACGCGGAACGCGACTTCCGCAAGACGCTCGCTCTCAGCCCCGGCGATCCAAAGGCCTTCGACAACCTGGGCCTATCACTTGAAGCCCAGAATCGCACTGAGGAGGCCCTGTCTGCCTATACCCAGGCCATGGAGGCCCAGCGCAGCAAACCCCACCCCACCGAGCAGCCGCTGCTCAACCTGGGCACTCTCCTCAACACTAAAAATCGTTCCGCCGAGGCCATCGCGCCTCTCCAGCAGGCAATCGCCCTCACCCCCCTCTCCCCCCGCTGCCACGAGGAGCTTGCCCGCGCCTATCTCGCCACCCACCAGGAGGCAACCGGGACCCGGGAGATGGAGCAGGCCGTCGCGCTCGACCCTCGCAATCCCCGCCTCCACTACCAGCTAGGCCAGATCTACCGCCATGCTGGTATGTCCGCGCGCGCCGAAGCCGAGCTCAAGACCAGCTCCGAACTCTACGGCTCCCGCTCCACCCCCATCGACAAGTAGATAGAGTAGATAAATCCATCAGTAGACATCTAGATAGGAGACAAGTAGCCGGAGAGGAAAGAGACGAGATGCTGTTGTCAATCTCGATTCTCCCCCAGCCGATTGAACCCCTCCTCCTACCCAGGTTGGAGATTGTGATTGACAAGCGTTTTACCTGATCTCTAGTATCCATTCTGCTAAACGACCTGCAACCGATTACATCCCGGAGAGTACATCTCCGGATCATCTTCAACACTGTCCACCGTCACTGTGTCACGGATCTCAACTCAGCACAGACGGTTCGGCTATGGAAATACCCTTCTGGAGGAGATTGTGAACAAAATAACTAGATTCGGACGGCTCACGGCTGTTCTCTTCACCTTGATCTTCGCCGCGGCGATCGCACCCGCGCAGACCAACCAGGGCCAGATCGCCGGAAACGTCCTCGACCCCTCCGGCGCCGTCGTTCCCAATGCGACCATCACCGCCAAGGGAGAGGAGACCGGATCGGTCTTCACCACCACCTCCTCAGGCTCCGGAAACTACCGCTTCCCCTCTATTCAGCTCGGTCGCTATACCCTCACCGCGACCGCCCCCGGCTTCAAGTCCGCCGTCAACACCGGCGTCGAGGTTCGCGTGGGAACCGTCACCGGCCTCGACATCACGCTCTCCGCTGGCGGAGCCAATGAGACTGTCACCATCCAGGCCGACGCCAACACCGTCGAGACCCAGTCCTCGGACGTGGGCGGAACCGTCACCACCCAGCAGATCATCGATCTCCCCCTCGCCCTCGGTGGCGTCGGCGCCACCCGCTCGCCCGAGGCCTTTGTCTTTCTGATCCCCGGCACCACCGGCCCCGGCAGCGCCAACAGCGATAACGGCATCTTCCTCAATAAACTCGGCGGCGGCCAGAACTTCGGCAGCGAGATCCTCCTCGACGGCGCCTCCGTCATCCGCACCGAAAACGGCTCCTCCTTCGATGAGGCCTCCCCGTCGGTCGAGGCCATCTCCGAGTTCAAGGTCACCACCTCCACCCCCGCAGCCGAGTTCGGCCGCACCACCGGCGGTATCGTCAACTTCGTTACCAAGGCCGGAACCAACTCCTTCCACGGAACCGCCTACGACCTCTTCCGCAACGACGCGCTCGACGCCAACAACTGGTTCAACAACGGTCGCCAGGCCTTCTACCGATCCGTTGGCAACACCGCTCTCGTCAACGCCAACCGTCGCGGCAGCGATAAGAAGAACGACTACGGCGGCAGCCTGGGCGGCCCGGTCATCATCCCCCACCTCTATAACGGCAAGGACAAGACCTTTTTCTTCTTCAACTGGGAACAGTTCCAGCAGTCCCTCGGTGGCGCCAGAATCAGCAGCGTGCCCACCACGTCAGAACTCACCGGCAACTTCCAGGACCAAATCCTCAACGGTGGCGGCCCCAGGCTCACCGGCAACATCAACCCGTGCGACGGAACCCCGATCTACTTCGGTGAAATCTTCGATCCCGCCACCACCCGGACCGTCAATGGCGTCCGCTGCCGCTCGGCCTTCGGAACTGTCCCAGCATCGCCTACATCGCCCCTCGGCAACTTCAACATCATCCCCGCCTCGCGCTTCAGCAAGGTCGGTCAGAACATAGCGGCTCTCTACCCCGCGGCAACCGACCCCGCGATCGGTGGCAACTACACCCTCACCTCGGCCTCGCCCATCTTCAACACGCTCTACACCATCCGCATCGACGAGACGATCAACGACAGGAACAAGATCTACGCGACCTACTCGCCGCGCGACAACACCCGTCACAACCCCACCAACCGCGCCTTCAACGGCCCTCAGGACCCTGCCACCCAGGTCCAGGACTTCATCACCCACTACGGCCGTGGCGGATGGGATCTTGTCCTCACCCCCAGCCTGCTCAACCACTTCAATGTCGGAACCAATCGCACCAACTCCATCAACACGTCCTTCAACACCACTGGTACGCTCAATGCGCAGCAGCTCGGTATTGGCAACGTAACCGGCCTGCCCCGGATTCAGATTGGCGGATTGACCGATCTCAGCCGCAACCAGAACGACGACAACATCGATAACGGGATTCGCGTAAACGATTCGATCAGCTGGCAAAAGGGTCGCAACGGTTTCAAGTTCGGCGTCGACTACCGCTACCAGCAGTACTCCTCCATATCAAAGGGCCTTACTAACGGAAACTTCGCCTTCTCCGGAAATCAGACCGATGCGGCTCAGACCGGAGACTTCGCTCGCGGCACCGGCAACGGCTTCGCCAGCCTCCTTCTCGGCCAGGCGGACTTCGGTCGCGTTGCCGTCCCCTTCCACCAGGCCCAGTGGATTCAGGACTACTACGCCGGCTTCCTGCAGGATGACTTCAAGGTCTCGAACAGCCTCGTCCTTAACCTGGGCGTTCGCTACGACGTTGATCGTCCCCGCAAAGAGAAGTACAGCGACACCTCCAACTTCAGCACATCCGCCATCGATCCCCACACCGGTCTCCCCGGTGCCCTCGTCTTCGCCTCCAGCTGCACCAACTGCAACAAACGCTGGGCCGACACCTGGTACAAAGACATCGCTCCCCGCGTCGGATTTGCATTTACCCCCTCCAACAGCAACGGCAAGACCGTCTTTCGTGGCGGCTTTGCCACCCTCTTCGCTCCGCTCCAATACAGCGACTTCGGCGGCGATACCCGGCAGGGCTACACCGCGACCCCATCCTTTGGCTCCAACGGATTTGACCAGGCGTTCTCCATCGATAGCGGTCTGCCAGCGTACGCGGTCGGCATCAATCTCGACCCCGGCCAGTTCGACAACGGCAACGCTGATTCGCCGAGATCCTTCGGCAACTACGTGAAGTCGAGCTACGGTCGCCCCGGTGAACTCAACCAGTGGAACCTCCAGGTGCAGCAGGAGGTCGCTAAGGATCTCATCCTGACCATCGGCTACATCGGCAACGCGGGCTCCCACCTCAAGTCTCAGCTCGAGAACATCAACAACATCTCCAAGTCCAACTTCGTCCTTGGCGACGCCCTGACCAGTCACAATCTAACCGCCAACGGCCTGAAGGCTCCCTTTACCTACAACCCGCAAAACGGCGGTCCCACAACAGCCTTCAATGGGCAGGTGCAGCAGGCGCTTCGGCCCTTCCCGCAGTACGGCTTCATCGCCACCGATTGCTGCCTGCAGAACGTCGGCCACTCCTCCTATCACGCGCTCGTCACCAGCATCGAACGCCGCTTCTCGCAGGGTCTCAACCTCCAGGCCTCCTACACCTGGGCTAAGACCATCACCAACGCCGACTCGATCATCAACGTGACCAACGGCGTCCAGCAGCTTCAGGACCCCACCGACTCCAGGAGCCAGAAGGCGATCTCCAACCAGGACATACCGCACACCTTTGTCGTCAGCTATCTCTATCAGCTGCCCTTCGGCAAAGACCGGCAGTTCCTCAGTGGCGGCAACCCGTTCTTGCGGGCAGCGATCAGCGGGTTCGAGATCGGCGGCGTTCAGCGCTACCAATCAGGCGAGCCCATCAGCTTCGGCAGCGCTAGCCGCATCCCGGGCTGGGACAACAACATTGAGTTCACCCGTATCCCCGGCTCGCAGCTCTCCAGCAACGCACGCCTCCGAGGGAAGATCGATCCGTTCCGCGAACTCCGGAGTGGCAATAATCTTCCCGGGCCGGATCCGAACGTGGACTCCATCTTCAACGGCCTGCTCATCCCCACCAACGCAGCCGGGCAGTCGGATAACAGCGGCTACGCCGCACTCCAGAATGCCCCAGCCTTCATCGACCAGAACGCCGCCACCTACCGCCGCAACCGCGCTCGGATCTTAGGCAACAGCCCCACGGCCGACAACGGAGCCTTCCAGTTCGGGAACGTCCCCCGCGTCACCGGTGAGGTCCGAAACTTCAAGTACTTCAACGAAGACTTCAGCCTGCTCAAAAAGACTCCGATCGGCGAGAGTGCGACCTTCACCTTCAAGGTCGAAGCCCTGAACGCCTTCAACCGCCATATCTTCGCGACCCCGAACACAGATCCCGGCAATCGCTTCTTCGGCGTCCCGACCTCCACCATTGACCAGCCGCGGGCACTGCAACTCACCGCTCGCATCCAGTTCTAACCTCTAACTGCCAGGCTGACATCGGCAGGAACGCTCCCAGGGGAGCCTCCTGCCGATTCTTTTTGCGCATAATCTCTTCACCCACAGCCATTCTCTCAGCTCTCCTTTTTTCGGCGCACATGTATGCGTCCGCTCAGACCAGCCAGACCGCTCCATCCCGCCAGCCATCCAGCACGCTCGGCCAGCCATCCAGCAAGGTCTCCGGGCAAACATCGGCTTCGGCCAGCGATCCTGACATCCTCACCGCACAGGCCCTCACTGCGACGCAGCAAGGCAACGCAGGCGAAGCCCTGCGCCTCCTCAACCTCGCCCTCAGCGCCAGCCCCAATCACCCGGCCGCTAACAACGCCCTCGGCAGCCTCCTGCTCGCCGGGCACCGCTACCCGGAAGCAATGGATCGCTTCGAGACCGTCCTCGCCACCAACCTCCACGACCCCAGGGCCCGGAAAGGCGAACTCGACGCCGCTACCAGCCTCGCTCTCGAGGCCCGCCGCTCCGGCCACCCCGACGCCGCCTACCTCTGCCTCCAGCACGCCCGCGAGCACCTACCCGACGACCCCACGCTGCTCCTCGACCTCGGCATCCAGGCCCAGCAGATGCATCTCCTGCCCCAGGCCGCCGAAGCCCTGAACGCAGCTCTCGCCCTCAAGCCCCCATCCGTCCATCCAGACCCTCCCATCACCTACGCCCTCGCCCGCGTCGAGGCCGATCAGGGGCATCTGCCCGCCGCAGAGCAGCGGTTCCGCACCTATCTGGCCGAGCGCCCCAACGACGCCTCCGCCCACTTCGGCCTCGGCCACGTGCTCGAGATGCAGCAGCGCATAGACGACGCCAGGGCGGAGTTTCAGCGCTCGGTCGACCTCCAGCCCATCCAGACCGAGTCCTACTTCCAACTCGGCCAGATTGCCCTCGACGCCGGCCAGCCCGAGACGGCCGCCCCCCTGTTCCAAAAGACCCTGGGCCGCGACCCGCACCACGGAGGCGCTCTCACCGGCCTCGGGATCCTCGCCTACCGCCGCAAAGACTTCGCCTCCGCCCGCAACTCGCTCGCCGCCGCCGTCCAAAGCTCGCCCATCTACCAGCCCGCGCACTACTACCTAGGCCTTACCCTCGCGCGCCTCGGCGACCAGGCCGGCTCCGAACGCGAACTCAAGACCGCCACCGACCTCGCGAGGCAGCAGGATCCCCACGCTCCACCCGCAACTCAGCCGCCCTCCGCCCCTCAACCCTAGGGCTCTCCGATCGAGCATCCGCCCCGCTAACAGACCCTGTCGGAGCTATGCCATGGAAACAGTTACAATTCACCCTTCGCCAAGGAGACCTCCCCGCATGCGTCCTCTGCCGACCGCAAGCTCCCACCGCATCCTCCGCTCCGCCGCCGCTTTCAGCCTGCCACTCGCGCTCGCCGTCGCCGCCGCCCCCGTCGCAGCCCAGATGACCGAATCGCCAAGCCCCGCCGGCTCCGTCATCAACCTCCAAATCTCACGCCCCGCCGCCGAGCAGATCATCCCGTCCAGCCTCTTCGGCAGCTTTCTCGAGCCCATCGGCCACTCCACCTACGGCGGCCTCTGGGCTGATGTCATCGAGAACGGCAGCCTGGAGGAAGGTCTCTGGTCCGCCGGAAACGTCGATGCCATGCTGAAGGCGCGCCCTCAGCTGCGCCGCGCCTCCTCGCTCGGCCTCCCGCTCCCATGGGAGCCCCTCGACTCCGCCCAGGGCAGCCGCTACTCGCCCGTACGTGGAGACGCCGCCAACTCCTCGCAGTCCGTCCTCATCATGTCGCTCCCCGGCAAAGAGGTCGGCATCCTGCAGCAGGTCTACCTCCCCGTCCATCGCCAGCTCACCTACAACGGCAGCCTCTGGCTCAAACACGTTCGCGGCCCCGCCCGCGTCACCCTCTCCCTTCGCCGGCCCGCCCACGCCGATCAGGTCCTCGCCTCCACCTCCGTCGAAGCCTCGGCCCCAGCCTGGACCAAATATCCCTTCACCCTCACGCTCAAGCCCAACACCGTTACCTCCCTTGAGCCAGTCGACCTCGTCATCTCGCTCTCCGACGACGCACGCGCGGTTGTCGACAACGTCAGCCTCAACCCCGCCGATGCCATCGACGGCATGGACCCTGACGTCATCGCCATGGCCCGCGACCTCCACTCCCCGCTCGTCCGCTTCGGCGGAAACTTCACCTCCGCCTACGACTGGCAGGATGGAGTCGGCCCGCTCGACAAACGCGTCTCCAAAATCAACCTCTCCTGGGGCATCCCCGAGTACAACACCTTCGGCACCGACGAGTTCCTCCGCTTCTGCGATCTCATCCACGCCCAGCCCCAGGTCGCGCTCAACCTCGGCACCGGAACTCCCCAGCAGGCCGCCGACTGGGTCCGCTACATCGACAAGCACTGGGGCGACCACAAGGGCGGCAGCCTGTGGGAGCTCGGCAACGAGCTCTGGGGCGACTTCCAGGTAGGCTATCCCTCGCAGGAACGCATCGCGGCCGTCACCCTCGCCACCAGCCAGGCCGTTCGTAAGGCCGATCCCCGCGCCCGCCTCATCGCCACCGGCGCAGACCCCGACCATTTCACAGATTGGGACGCCCAGCAGCTCACCAATCCCGTTGGCACCTTCAACTTCCTGTCCACTCACTTCGTCGTCGGCGACAACGTCCAGCTCCCGCACGCCGCCGACGACTTCCGCAGCATGGCCGCGCTCGCGCTTCCATGGGGCCTCGCCAACCGCATGCACGCCATCAAGCAGCAGGCCGCCGCCGCCGGTCAGAAAGACGTCAACGTCGCCTTCACCGAGTGGCTCATGATCTCGAACAACCACACCGGCCTCAACTACACCAACCTCGGCGGAGCCCTCTTCGCCGGCGGCTTCCTCAATATGGTCATGCGCAACTCCGACGTCGTCTCCATCTCCGACATGACCGGCATCCTCGAGTTCGGAGGCATCTGGAAGAAGCGCTCCCAGGTCTACGGCGCACCCTCCTACTGGGTCCTCCGCGAGTACGCCAGCACCCACCCGCACTCCCTCCTCACCGTCGCCTCCGACTCGCCCACTTACTCCATCACCCACGGCACCAACCGCCTCCCCGAGATCCCCGACGTCCCCTACCTCGACGTCGTCGCAGCCGAGTCCGAAGACCACACCAAACTCCTCCTCCTCTGCGTCAACCGCCATCTCACCCGTCCCGAGACCGCCACCATCGATCTCTCCTCGCTTGGCATCGCTCCCAACACCGCAAAGGTCACCACCATCACCGCCGAAAATATCCTCGTCGAAAATGATGAGGAAGACCCCAGCCGCGTCATCCCTGTCAGCCGCACGGAGCCGATCCAGGGCGCTTTCCGCCACACCTTCCCCAACGGCAGCGTCACCGTAATCGAGCTGCCCATGCGCAAATAGCTCCTCTGCTCCCATCTCCATCTTTCGGACGATGCGTCTCCTTCGCTTCAGCATCTACGCTGCTCCTGCAAACAGAGACCGCCGAAATTAGCCACAGATGGAGCTCGTCCAATTGATTCAAAGCACCCTGGCTCGACCCGCCATTCCGGTTCCTGTCGCACTTCTGCTAGTCCTCTTCGCCGGCCCTCTCAGCTCTCACGCCCAGCGCCAGACCGCCTCAGCCTCACCCAACGCATCTGTCGTTAATCCCGCTCCGTCCAACTTCTTCGAGCGCTGGCAGTCCCGCGTCACCCGCATCCAGTCGCAGCAACCGAAGTGGATCGTCCCCATCATCGCCCCCTACCCCATGCTCATCCAGGTCTTTCGCGCCGACTTCACCCGCCAGATCTCGCCCACCCACGTCCACACCTGGAACCTCGACGCCAGCCGTGGCCTCAACCTCATTCCCTTCAGCCGCACCGAGTTCGACGTCCTCCTCCCGCCCTTCCTCGAGCACGGAGACCGCACTCTCGACGGCTTCGGCGACATGAGCTTCCAGGCCAAATACCGCATCCTCTCCGCCAATGAGAAGCACGGCAACTACCTCCTCAGCTCGCAGCTTGTCGGCGTGGTTCCCACCGGCAGCCACAAGAACGGCGCCACCGACGCCAGCATCAATCCAACGGTCAACGGTGGCAAGGGCTGGGGCAGGTTCGCCGTCATCGCGAACGTCGGCGCAACCCTTCCCACCGGCAACACCGCCAACCTCGGCCGCACGGTCGCCACCAACACCGTCGCCCAGTACCGCGTGTCCAAGTTCCTCTGGCCCGAGCTCGAGATCAACACCACTCGCTGGTACGGCTCCGCCCGCGACGGCAAGATACAGACCTTCCTCAGCCCCGGCATTGTCGTCGGTAAATTCGCCTTCCAGCCCCACGACCTCAAAGCCCGCTCAGGCTTCGTCGCCGGCTTCGCCTTCCAGACCGCCGCCACCACCTTCCACACCTACAATCACAGCCTCGTATTCACCAGTCGCTACATCTTCTAAGATGGGAGACGGGTCCCACTTCATGCGCTTTCTGCCTCTCCTTCTGCTTGCGGCCGCCTCCGTCGCAACCGCTCAAACGCCGCCTGCCCAAACGCAGCCCCCAGTCACGGAACCACACGCCACCGAAAAGGAATCAGCTCAGCAGCCCACCCAGCAGCCCGGCGGTATGACCGTCAACACCGGCGCCGCGCACGCCGCTGTCCTCGACGCCGAGCACCGCCCCATCACCGCCGGTGGCTTCGTCAAGGTTGGCCCCGTCGTCTTTGAAGACATCACCGCGAAGTCCGGCCTGGGCGCCTTCCACCACGTCATGGGCACACCCGCCAAGACGCTCATCCTTGAGACCGTCGGCTCCGGCGTGGCTCTGCTCGACTACGACAACGACGGCTGGCTAGACATCTATCTCGTCAACGGCTCCACCTGGGATGCGCTCGCCGGCAAGTCCCCCGCCCCCCACGCCGCTCTCTTCCACAACAACCACGACGGCACCTTCACCGATGTCACCGCAAGGGCCGGCGTCGCCAACGACCGGTGGGGCTTCGGGGCCGTCGTCGGCGACTTCGACAACGACGGCTGGCCCGACATCTTCGTCTCCAACTACGGCAAGAACCGCCTCTTCCACAACAACCACGACGGCACCTTCACCGACGTCGCCGAAAGGGCCGGCGTCACCCTCGGCAACTGGTCCGCCGGCGCGACCTGGGGCGACTTCGACGGGGACGGTCGCCTCGACCTCTTCGTCCCCGGATACGTCCACTACGACACCGCTCATCCGCCACCCGCCAGCGGCTGCCAGTTCCGGGGAGCCAGTGTCATGTGCGGCCCGCGCGGCCTCCAGGGAGAGACCGACCACCTCTTCCACAACAACGGCGACGGCACCTTCACCGACATCAGCGCCAAGGCCGGCGTCACCGACGACAAGGCCTACTACGGCCTCGCCTCGCTCTTCATCGACCTCAACGGCGATGGCAAGGTAGACCTCCTCGTCGCCGACGACTCCACCCCCAACTACCTCTACCTCAACAGGGGCAACGGCGCCTTCGAAGACGCCAGCTTCGCCTCCGGGTACGCCCTCAACGAGAGCGGCCGCGAGACCGCCAGCATGGGCATCGCCGCGGGCGACTACACCCACAACGGCCTCATCGACCTCTACAACACCACCTTCTCCGACGACTACAAGCCCCTCTATCGCAACGACGGCGACGGCAACTTCACCGACATCAGCTACCAGGCCGGCATCGCCGAACCCACCATCCCTTTTCTCTCCTGGGGCACCTCCTTCTTCGACTACGACAACGACGGCTGGCTCGACCTCCTCACCGTCAACGGCCACGTCTACCCCGAGGTCGATAAGCAGCCCTGGGGCACCACCTTCGCCCAGCGCGCCTACCTGCTGCACAACAACAGGGGCAAGTTCGAGTTCGTCCCACCCGTCGAAGGCACCGGCCTCGCCAAGGTCGCCGTAGCCCGCGGCCTCGCCTATGGAGACCTCTTCAACACCGGCCACGTCGACGTCGTTATCAACAACCTCGACTCGTCCCCATCCCTCTTCCGCAACGTGACCAAGCAGTCCAACCATTGGATCGCCTTCAAACTCGTCGGAGGCCCGAAATCTCCACGGGACGCAGTAGGCGCCACCGTCTACGTCACCGCCAACGGCTTCCGCCAGCGTCAGGACGTCATCGCTGGCGGCTCCTTCGCCTCCTCCCCCGACCAGCGCCCCCACTTCGGCCTCGGCCCCGCCACCAAGATCGAAAAAATCGAAATCCACTGGCCCAGCGGCCTCAAGCAGGAGATCCCCCCACCCACCACCATCGACACCTTCTACACAATCACCGAAGGCAAGGGCCTCGCCTCCTACAAGTAGCTGAGCGTTCCAGTCGCATCTCCTCGCTTTCCTCAAGCGCCCGCTGGTTTATGGATGTCATTCTGAGCAAAGCCAAGCCCCCCGCTTCTTACCCGGGTACCTGCTGCATTCGCTGTTGCTCCGATCGAGCCTCACTTCGCCTGCAGCTCCAGCACCTGCACCGAGTACCCCGGCACCACATGGCTGAACTTCGCCCCGGCCCCCTTCAGAGCCGTCTTTACCGGCACAATCCGCGTCGGCGCAGAGATCGCATTCGTCGCTGCCAGGTTCATCCCGGTCAGCGAAACCAGAGTCCCAGCCTTCGCCACGTTTCCCGCTCCACTCATGTCGATGTCAACCGCCTGCGGCCCCGAAGCGGCGTTCACCAGCTTCAGGAACACCTTGCCCGCGGCCGCATCTCTCGTCACCGAATAGAAGAATCTCGGCCCCCCGCCCGTCACCGAAGACGTCGGCACCTCCGTCCCCAGGTACTCCGCGAACATCGCCTGCGCGTAGTACCCCGGCGAACCGTAGCTCGTAAGCGCGTCGTACCCGATCAGGTCCGACTCCCACTGCATCCCGCCCGGATTCACATTCACGAATAGCGGAGCATACGACGCCATCACGATCAGGTCGCTATTCCGCTCCATCCCCGTCATCCATGCCGCGTCCCCCAGCGCCGCGCCCATATTCGTCGTCGGCGAACCCTCTCTCGTCGCCCACTCGCCCACAAAGATCTTCGGCCCGCTCCGGTCCACCGTGTCGTAGTGCTTCACGTCCTCGAAGAACTCATCCGCCCGCTTGTAGTAGTGGTCGTCCAGCACATCCGGCTTCATCCGCTTCAGCGGAGCCGTCGCGATCAGCTCCAGCTGCGGATACTTCGCCTTTATCGCCTTGTAAAACTGCGCATACCGGCCCTCATAGCTGCCTGACTTGTCGAACCAGTCCTCATTGCCGATCTCGACATACTTCACCGGAAACGCCGCCGGATGCCCCAGCTTCGCCCGCACCCCGCCCCACTTGGTGGAGGCATCGCCCGTCGCAAACTCGATCTCATCCAGCGCGTCTTCAACGAATGGCGTCAGCGCCGGGCCCGGAACGATATGGTCGCCCTTCAGCGAGTAGCCCGCATACACCGCCAGCACCGTCTGAATCTTCAGGTCCTCTGTCCACTCTAGAAACTCCAGCAACCCCATCCCGTCAGACGACTGGTACATCCACGGGCTCCTGTGGGTCGGCCGACCCACCAGCGGACCAATCGTGTTCTTCCAGTCGAACCTCTCGTCGATCTGATCGCCCTCCAGATAGTTCCCACCCGGCAGCCGCAGAAACGTCGGATGCATCGCCGTCATCTTCTCCATCAGGTCCGGCCGGTTCCCGTTGGCGCGATTCTTGTACGTCGGCGGAAACAGGCTCACCATGTCGATCCACACCTTGCCCGCATGCCCCACCGTCAGCAGCAGGTGATTCTCGGCCGACGTCTCCACCTTGCCCGTGGTCAACGTGAAGTCGTACTGCTTCCACTCTGTCGAAAGCCCGGGCACGGTCGCCGTCGCCATCGCCTTTCCGCTGACATCACTCACCAGCGCCACCGTCATCGGCCCCACCTCGGCCGAGTCAGCCTTCGCATACAGCGATCCCTTGTACGGTGTGTTCGCCCGCACCGCCATCCCCCAGTAGCCCTCGTTCCGCACCCCCGCCTGATTCGCCGGATCCGCTTGCTTCACTGTGATCGCCAGGCTGTGCTCGAGCGCCGGGCTCGGCCCCTCCGCACGGTCAATCTCCATCGACGCGTCCGAGCTCCCCATATGCTCGACATTCCAGTGCGCCACACCACCGAATCCGTGATCCTGAAACGTCCGGTTGCGCACCATCTCCGCATACAACCCGCCGTCGTACGAGTAGTTAATCTCCTCCGTCATCAGACCGTACAGCGTCGGACTGACGGTATGCGCCGGCTTGTCCAGATGTATGCTCAACACCGCCGTCGGACTCTGCGCCGCACCCGCGCACGTCATCACCGCAGCTCCGAAGATCAACCCCGCCGCCCGCAAACTCCCCGCCCGCATGCTCCCCAACCGGACTGCCTGTGACCCCAAGAGGTACATTCCCGAAATCTCTCGCATGCTTAAATCTCCATCTGGGCGGTCGTGTAAACGCTTACGAACGCGCATAGCGCACCAGCTTACCTCATTCCGACCCGCCACCGCCTGCGCCCCTGCCCTGATAGTCTCGTCAAGCACGCCAGCCAGGCCCCACCGCGCGGATCAGCCCGGGTTCGGCGAAGCCAAAGCAATCCGTCTCTCGGGGACGCTTCGCAGCCCCGATGAAAACGTCACCCACCAGGAGTCGCCCACCAGGATAGGTAAAAGCAGCCGCCGATTGAAGCAAGCTAGCCAGCCAACAATGAAGCAAAGCCGCCGACAGTTCATCCTCACCTCTGCGACTGCGACCGCGGCTTCCGCCTCAGGGCTGCACCTCGCAGGCTGCGCGCACGGAGGCATGGAAGCCTATGAGCGATCCGAGTCGCAGCTCCGTTCTCCGCTCGCAGGGGATCCCTCCCTCCCCGATCTTCTTCGCTACGCCACCCTCGCTCCCAGCGGCCACAACACTCAGCCCTGGAGCTTCCGTCCCCGCGGCTCCGGAGTCCGCATCCTCGCCGACCTGTCGCGTCGAACGCCGGTCGTCGATCCCGACGATCACCACCTCTTTGTCAGCCTCGGCTGCGCCGCCGAGAATCTCCTCATCGCGGCGGCTGCCAGCGGTCGGCCCGGAGCACTCGCGTTCCACGCTGGCCCCGACCCGGCGATCGATGTAGATCTCGCCCAAGGTCCCCGGACCAGCAGCTCTCTTTGTCAGGCCATCCCAGCCCGCCAGTCCACCCGCTCGGCCTACGACGGCCGCGCTCTCTTCCTTGCCGACCTTCGTCTTCTCGAAGCCACCGCCCGCGTCGACGGCGTCTCGGTCGTCCTCCTGACCGATCCCGTCCAGCGCGAGGTCATACTCGACCACCTGATCCGCGGCAACAACGCCCAGATGAGCGATCCGGCGTTCGTGACGGAACTCAGAGACTGGATCCGCTTCAACTCCGCACAGGCCCTGGCTACGGGTGACGGTCTCTTCAGCCGATGCTCCGGTCAACCCACACTCCCTGCCTGGATCGGCAAACGGATGTTCCGTACCTTCTTCAGCGAGGAGGCCGAAGACGCGAAGTACGTGAAGCATATGCGATCCTCGGCCGGAGTCGCCGTCTTCCTCGGAGATAAAGCGGACAGGGAGCATTGGGTCAGCGTCGGTCGCAGCTTCCAACGCTTCGCTCTACAGGCGACCGCACTCGGCATCCGCTACACGCCCATCAACCAGCCAGTCGAGGTCCCATCCATTCGCTCCGAGTTCGCGCGTTGGCTTGGCGCCGGCAATACCCGGCCGGATCTCGTCATCCGATTCGGCAGAGGGACCCCGATGCCCATGTCGATGCGCAGGCCGGTCGCGAGCGTCATCGCGTCCTGAGTCGAAGGCAAACTGGTCGCCCTCACCGAAGCGAGGCCTGGTCGCTCTACCCGGTGCTGAAGAACACACCCTGGCAGCCGCCCCCAGGCTCAAGCTTCGCTGTATGGAATCCAGACCTGCATCGACGTTGGGCTCCGGTTCGCCCACGCATAGTAAGGAATCAGCGTAAGCGTCGTCGCTTGATGCGCTTCCGCCACCGCTGCGTGGTAGAGACCCATCTGCTCGGACCCTGGCGTAACGCTGCCCGCATGCTCGAGGACCACAACACCACCCAGCAGCTCCGGATCGAAGCGCGCCTTGGTCTCCCCGCTCTTGCGCGCTTTGAAATTCGCCAGGTTCACCCCGTGCGTCCGCACCTTCTGGTCCATCTCCTCCATGCAGAACACCACCGGCCCACGCTGTAGAACCAGCTTGCCGACATCCTCGGTCACCGCCGCATTCGCCTCCAGCAATCGCGGTGTCATGTCAAACGCAAGATCCACCCGATCCCCCTCCGCCCACCGCCGGCGAACCGCCATGTACTCGCCCGGCCGTGCGCCTTCGATCTCCTTACCATTCACCAGGACGCTGTTCTTAACCGACCATCCGGGAATGCGAAGGTACAGCGTGAACTCGGTTGGCTTGGCAGGCGAGACCGCGATCTGCACGTCCCCGCTCCAAGGATAGTCAGACTTCTGCGCAAGGTGGAGCCCGGTGCCATCCTCCATGTGCCACGTCATCTCGGACGCGTCGTAGAGGTGAACATAAACGCCGTCGTGAGCCGTCGAGTAAAAGTAGCCGGGCAGCGACGCAAACGTGCGCTCGAGGTTCGGCGGGCAGCAGGTCGTGTCGTACCACGTGTTACGGATCACGTCGCCCGTGGCCGGCTCAAAGGCCAGCGGATTCCGGTAGCAGTACGTCTTCCCGTCCATCGACATGCCCGAATTGATCCCGTTGTACAGCGCGCGTTCGATGATGTCGGTAAAGCGAGCCTCTCCTGACGCCGCCAGCATGCGCGCATTCCACATCATGTTGCCGATCGCCGCGCAGCTCTCTCCATACGCGCGCGTATTGGGCAGCTCATACGGGTCCCCGAACGCCTCCCCTTCCGCCCGCGCGCCGACGCCTCCGGTCACGTACATCTGGTGCTCCGAAAGGTCGTGCCACAGCGTGTTCAGCGTCTTCCAGTAAGCTGGGTCGCCGGTCTCGAGATACACGTCGGTCGCTCCGCAACAGGCATACATCGCGCGAACCGCATGGCCTTCCAGCTTGGTGCGCGAGGTAAACGGAACGCCGCAGAACATGTACGCGACCGCGCGCGGCTGGACCGTCCATCGCGTATCGCCGTGCAGGATGTAACCCGCAAGGTCGAGGTACGTCTGGTTGCCCGTGGTCCGGTACAGTTCGACCAGCGCCATCTCGATCTCCGGGTGCCCGGCAACGATCGGCATCTTCCCCGGTCCAGGTCCGAAGTTCGGCAAGAGGAAGTCATCCACAAAGTGAATCCCGGCGTTCAGCATCGTTGCGTCGCCGGTTGCGCGGAAGTACGCAATCGCCGCCTGCAGAAAGTGGCCCATGCAATAGAGTTCGTGGCCAACCTCCTGCGTGTGCTGCAGCATGCGCTCCGGCTTCTTCGCGCCCATGTAATAGGTGTTCAGGTACCCGCCCGGCTCCTGCGCCCCGACCACCGTGCGGATCATGCCATCGGTCAGCGACCGGAGATCGGCATTGTTCTCGGTCTGCAGCACAAACGCCGCTGCCTCCATCCACTTGTAAACGTCCGAGTCCGAGTACAACGGGCCCCTCTGCGCCGCATCGGACCTCCTCTCGAGCCGAAGGAAGTTGTCCATGCGCCCGTGTTCGAGCAGCTCGCGATGCATGCTCGGGATGCTGCTGGCAACGTTGGTTCGGCGACGCTTCGCCCAGAAGCCCGTCACCGTGACCGCGCTGACCGGTACCTGCTTCAACTTGGCATGGGGTGAGCGCGACAGATCGAGCACGCCCTTTCCCTTCCACTCGGGATAGGGCACGGTCTGCTCGCCCTTCGGGAGCATCCCGGCAATCGCGTCCGCGCGGCCCGGCAGATCCAGGACCACAGACGCGGCAACCGTGGCAGAGGTGGAGGCAAGAAATCGGCGGCGAGAGAAGGCATTCGGCATAGGGGGGTCGTCTCGTACTGGATGCCGTTCTAGTCTCTTCCCGCGGCTGCCGTCAAGCTCTGAGCGGCTTCGTCATTCCTGCGCCACAGGGATCAAAACTCGTAAGGACATGGCGGTCGGAGTCCGAAGCTCCCGCAGTCCCCAGGCCAGCCCCCAAATGTCCAGCCCCCGCACCACACCATCCCCACCCATCCTTTATGCTGATCACGTCTGAATCTGACGTGTAATGGATGTCTGCCGACCGGCGCGCCGGCTGGTGTCCCGGAACTCTGCGTCCGGACCTGCATGTCTGGCAAAACTGGAGGATCTTCCCACGTGAACACCACCGCCTTCGGACCAACCTCCGCCAGCCTTCGCATCGGCATCGACCTCGGCGGCACCAAGATCGAAGGCGTCGCCATCGATAGCACCGGCAACGTCACCGCACGCCAGCGCGTCCCCACCCCCCGCGATGACTACGCCGGAACCGTCAACGCCATCGTCACCGTCGTTCGCTTCCTGGAAGGCCAGATCCTCTCGACCGCATCCGTCGGCGTCGGCATCCCCGGCACCGTCGTCCGTTCCACTGGCCTCGTCAAAAATGCCAACTCCGTCTGGCTCAACGGGCATCCCCTCGAGCAGGACATCTCCGTCGCCCTCGGTCGTCCCGTCCGCTGCGCCAACGACGCCAACTGCTTTGCCGTCTCGGAATCCCACGATGGATCGGCTGCCGGATACCCGGTCGTCTTCGGCGTCATCGTCGGCACCGGCTGCGGCGGCGCACTCGTCTTCAACCGGCACCAGCACGCCGGTCCCCACGGCATAGCCGGCGAGTGGGGCCACAACCCGCTGCCCTGGGCCACCCCCGAAGAACTCCCCGGTCCCCAGTGCTACTGCGGCAAGCGCGGATGCATCGAAAGCTGGATCTCCGGCACCGGCCTCATGCGTGACTTTCTGGCCGCCACCGGCCGGCCGCTTGATGGCGCGGAAATTGTCGCCGCCAGCGAGGACCCAGCCGCCGAGCTCCAGAGCCCCGCCGCCGCCGCCCTCGACCGCCTCGAAGACCGCATGGCCCGCTCGCTCGCCGAGATCGTAAACATCCTCGACCCCGACGTCATCGTCCTCGGCGGCGGCCTCTCGAAACTCGACCGCCTCTACCGCAACCTCCCCGCCCGCATCAGCCCCTACACCTTCGGCGGCGCCGACTCCGTCCGCATCGTCAAGCCCCTCCACGGCGACGCCAGCGGCGTCCGTGGAGCCGCCTGGCTCTGGGACTGACTCACACACACGCCCGCTGTCGGCCGCGCCCGTCAGCAATTTTCTCCACACTGTCCTCACTCCCCTCGCCCACACCCCCGGGCGCGCCGTCACGTGACCTCTGCCAATGACCTCGCTCAGGTTTCGCCCCACCCTGCCGATATCCCCTTCAGCAAAGTCCGATAGGGGAGGCCGACCCGCATAGCGGAGCTCTCCCGGACAGCGAAAGGAACCCTCGTGAACTTGAAACCGCTCTGCACCGTCCTTGGCACGCTCCTCTGCCTCGCCTCCCCAGTCCTCGCGGACACTATCATCGTCACCTCCAGCGCCATGCCGACCATGACGTTCAACCCCTCCAGCGACACCATTACGCTGACCGATGGCAGCGCAACTCTCTCCGCGCCCGGAAGCGTCGTCTTCCAGACCGGCGACATCTTCGTCGGCAACTCACCAATCGCCGACCAGGTCATTCCGTTCTTCTTCGAGGACACGGTCACCATCAACGGAGTCACCCGGATCCTCACCATCTACGGCGAGGATAATGTGACCGCCGCCTCTGACGACTTCAGCATCTTCGCCGGCGCACCAGTCGACTTCGGGTCCTACGTTCTCAGCCTGAACGCATGCTCCTACCTCGGCATCTCCCTCTACCAGGACATCCCGATCGCGCTCACGGCTGACCTCGTTCCCGTGCCGGAACCAGGGACCCTGCTTCTGCTTGCGACCGGTCTGGCCGGCGGAACCCTCATCGCGACACGACTCCGGCACGGCTCCCTGCAGGCCTGAACCACGGCCTTCCGTGGCACGCCCGGTCGCCCGCCGCACTCTGCGGACGGCCGGGCGCATCTCAGGCCCTCGCCAACTTCCGCATGGACACTTTCCAAACACCCAGCATCCAAAGGAGTATCCAACGAGTCCCGAGAACACCGATGACAGCGATGACACCGAAGACACCGACGTTCGTAGCCGCCTCCCCCAAGCTCCTCACCTCCGCCGCCCTCGTCCTCACGCTCATCCTGGGCGGCTGCAAATCCGCCTCCGCGCCAACCTCTGAGAATTTCACCAAGGGCATCTCCAAGTTCATCGCCGAGCACCCCGACTGCCTCTACAAGACCGCCCTCCGCTTCCCCTACGAGACCTCCAGCGCCGCCGAAATCAAGCAGCTCGACACCCTCGTCGCCAGCAAGCTCCTCGAAAAAGGCACCGAGCCCTCCATCCACATCACCCGCTACACCGTCTCCGACTACGGCAAGAAGTCCGCACCGCGCTTCTGCTACGGCTTCCGCCACGTCACCGGCATCGATAGCTTCACGCCCCCCGCCAAAGCCGCCAGCGGCTTCAATGAGTCCAGGGTGACCTACCGCTACACCCTCCAGGACATCCCCGTCTGGGCCAAGGACGCCGACGTCCAGAAGAGCTTCCCGGACGTGGCCAGGGATGTCTCCGACCCGCCCCCCGCCACCATCACCCTGGCCCAGACCGGCGTCGGCTGGCAGGTCCCCGACTGAGCACCCAGCGCTTGCCTGCGTCTGCCCCTTGAGGCACAATCGGCTATGTCGGCACACCCGCCTTGAGACCTGAACCTCGATCCACCTCGGGCCCGCGCTCGTGATCCTCACCTCTCCACATACGCCGGCTCCCAAGAGCGCCGGCTCCAAGGCCGAGATCAAAGGCCCATGCGCCCACCCGGGAGATCCACATCGTAGCTACTCTGTCGCGACCTTCGGCACGCCACGTCAGCAGTCTCGATGGTCTCCGCGGCATCGCCTTTCTGCTCGTCTTCCTCCGCCACTACACCCTCAGCTCGCACATGACCTCGCACCTCGCCATCACCGCCATGGCGATCGGTCAGGGCGGATGGATCGGCGTCGATCTCTTCTTCACCCTCTCCGGATTCCTCATCACCGGCATCCTTCTCGATACCCGCGGCCATCCGGGCTATTTCAGGAACTTCTTCGCCCGCCGCGCCCTCCGCATCTTCCCTCTCTACTACGGCGTCTTCCTCGTCCTCTTCCTCCTTACGCCCGTCCTCCACCTGCGTTGGCGACTTGGCCATCTCGCCTACCTCCTCTACGCCGGCAACATCGCCTATTGCCTCGATTCCACGCTCGCCAACCTCCGTCCGCCCGTCCTCTTTCTCCACCTCTGGTCGCTCGCCGTCGAAGAGCAGTTCTATCTCATCTGGCCGTGGGTCGTCCTCTTCGTTGCCCGCCGCCGCAATCTCGCCCGGCTCTGCCTGGGGCTGTCAGTCTCTGCCTTCCTCCTGCGCTCGCTTGTGCTCGGTGCGCTCCCGCTCGGCCGCGCGTATGAGTGGTGCTACGCCATGCTCCCGACCCACATGGATGGCCTGCTCTACGGCGCCCTCGCCGCGCTTTGGATCCGCAGCCGCCCTCTCGAAGCCATCCACCGCAGCGCCCGCCGCATCAGCCTCGTAGCCGGTGCAGTCATGGTTCTGATCTACCTCCTGGTTGGCTTCGACTTCTACAGCCGCACCATGATCCTGGTCGGCTTCCCCGCGCTCGCCATCCTGTTCGCGTCCGTCCTCCTCCAAGCCCTCGTTCCGGGCTCCTGGGCCTCCAGGCTGGGAGACCTCCGCGTGCTCCGCTTCTTCGGCAAATACAGCTACGGGATGTACGTCTTCCATATCCTGTTCGCGCCCGGCCTGTCGGTCTACCAGAAGGTTCTCCAGCGGGTCCTCCACTCGACCCTCATCGGCGGCCTCGCCTACGACGTGGCGACGCTGGCCGGCACCTGCATCGTCGCCGTGCTCAGCTACCAGCTGTACGAGAAGCACTGGCTCCGCCTGAAACGCCGCTTCGAGTACCGCGCCGACCCCGCGCCAGCCACCGCCCTGCGCTGACGGACGCAAACAACTTAGCCCCACACCCGTGGGGGTGGGGGCTAAGTTGGCTTCACGCAGTGCGGGCCGCAACGTCCCACCCGTAGTCCTTACCGCCGGTTGTTGTACCCCTGGTTGTTGCCATACCCCTGTGCGTAGCCGCGCTGGAAGGCGTCCCTGTACGCACGCTTGAAGTCATCGCGGTTGTACCCCTGCGGAGATTCAGGCACATGCTTGTACGAGTCCACCTGCGTCGGGCGGAAGCTGTGGCGCGCACGGACGTCGGACTGCCCCTGGGCGAACCCGGCCGCGTACCCCTGGGTCCCGACTACGTCGTTGCCATACCCGCCGTTGTTCCCGTAACCGCCATTATTCCCGTAACCACCATTGTTGCCGTTGCCGTGGTTGTTGGGATCATAGTTCCGGTTCCCATTCGCATTCCGGTTGTTGTTGTTGTAGTCCCGGTTCTGGCGATCTCGATCGCGGTCCCGATCCCGATCGTGGTCCCGATCCCGGTCGCGGTCGCGATCCCGGTCATGGCGGTCGCGATCCTGCTGGTTGGGATACTGGTTCTGATCCTGCTGGTTGTAATAAGGAGCCTGCTGCTGCGCCAGCAGAGGGAGTGACGCTGGAAGAATTCCGCTCAGCGCGATTGCTGCCCAGATGGACGTGCGTGATCTCATCATCGACCTCCGGAGGATAGGTTGAACTCTTCCTCTCGTTCTGTTGAGACCCGGGTTACCATGCCCGAGTTGCTCTCCGCACGGGCAGCAACTCCATCTATCTTCGGTAACATCGCTCGAAAAGTTCGCCGCAGGTGCGCAACTTTTCCCTCGCCGGTCGAGGTCGCCGGGTCCGTCGCTCATTCGCCGCCTACCCTACTCCTGGGGAAACGTAATGATCATCGCCTTCGCGTGCTGGTCGCCAGAGCAGATGTACTGTCGCTTCGTCCGCGCATCAATCCACGCCACGTCGCCGCCCTCCAGCTGCTCATTCCCGCTTGTCGACATCAGGCACAGACTTCCCTCCATGATGTAAACGAACTCCATCCCCGGAAAGATCTTCGGCGTAAAGTCGCACGGCTGATCCCCGGGAAAGAACTCCGCCAGGCAGGGCACCATGCGCCGGTCCGGAATCAACGCGCTCAGGCTTTCCGAAACAAAACGCGATCCGTCCTTGGAGTTCCGCGTCAGACGCACCCGGTCGCTCTGTCCCAGCGATCGAAAGGAAACCGCCTTCTCCTGCCGGAAGAAGTAGGAGAGGTCCTTCTGAAACACCAGCGCCAGCTTCGCCAGGTTGCGGATCGTCGGAATCACGCGGCCTGTCTCCAGCTGCGACAGAAAGCTCGCCGACAGCCCCGTACGCGTCCCCAGCTCCACCAGCCCCATCGACCGCTTCAGGCGCAGCCGCCGTATGCGTTCGCCGATGAACTTGTCGTCGATATACTGCTCGACCTTTTCGGCCTCAACGGTGTCAATCTCGTTCTCAACCAGGGACGTGCTGGACATGGCGCATGGACCTCGCGGAATTCGTTCAGAACTCTTCAGCTCAGCGTACTAGCTCCCAGTTGGATGTTCGGAACTGCTCACGCGAGCTCCTTGCCCATCAAAACCTAGGCCCCGGATGTTCGTCTGCCGAAGATCGCCGTCCCGATCCGCACCAAGGTGGACCCTTCCTCGATCGCGACCGCGAAGTCGTTCGACATCCCCATCGAAAGTTGAGTGAGCCCAGGGTGCCGCGGCAGGTGTAGCTCCCGCAGCTCCCTCAGCTGCCGGAAGTACGGCCGCGCCAGCTCCGCATCCTCAGACCACGGTGGAACCGTCATCAGGCCCTCCACCTTCACCAGCTTCAGCCCGGCCAGCTCGTCGAGCAGCCCCGCGAGCCCGGCCGGGGCGACGCCGTGTTTCGACTCCTCATGCGAAAGCTTCACCTCCACCAGCACCGGCAGCGACTTCCCCAGCTCCCGGAGCGTGCTCTCCAGCCGCTGCGCTGTCCGCAACGAATCGAGGGTATCCACAGCGTCGAAGATCTCCGCCGCCTTCGCCGTCTTGTTGTTCTGCAGCGGCCCGATCAGGTGAAACCGGGCTCGATCCGGCCCCATGTAAGCGCCCCCCAGCATCCCCGCCTTGCCCTGAAACTCCTGCACCCGGTTCTCGCCGAAGATCCTCTGCCCGGCCGCATACGCCTCCATCAGGAACTCCACCGGATGCACCTTGCTGACGGCCATCAGCGAGACCTCCTCAGGGCGCCGGCCAGCGGCATGGCAAGCCGCCTCGACAGCCCTGCGAACCTCCGCGAGATTGTCAGCAATGGTCAAGCAGTTCCGTGTTCCTTCAGCTCCGGGCTCCACATCACCCCAGCTCAGCGCCCGTGCTCTTCAAGGTACCTCTCCACTTCAAGCGCAGCCATGCACCCCGACCCAGCCGCGGTGATCGCCTGCCGGTACCGCCGGTCCTGGATATCGCCGCAGGCAAAGACGCCCGGAAGCACCTGCCCCCGCAAGGTCGTGAAAACCTGGTTGTGCGTCACGATGTAGCCGTCATCATCCAGATCCAGAAGTCCCTTGAACGCCTTCGCGTTCGGCTCGTGACCGATGCCGAGAAACATCGCCGAGACATCCAGAACGCACTCCACGCCGGACTTGCGATTCTTCAGCCGCAGCCCCTTCACTTCCTTCTCTTCCACGCCCAGCACCTCCTCCACCAGGGTGTTCGACAGGAACTTGATCTGCGGATGCGCAACCGCCCGCTCCAGCATGATCTTCGACGCCCGAAAGCTCTCCGATCGGTTGATCAGCGTAACCTTGGTCGCGAAGCGGGTCAGAAACAGCGCCTCTTCCATGGCGCTGTCGCCGCCTCCGATCACCGCGATCTCCTTGCCCGAGAAGAAGAAGCCGTCACAGGTCGCGCACGAGCTCACGCCGTATCCAATCAGCGCCTGCTCGCTCGGCAGGTTGAGCCAGCGCGCACTTGCCCCCGAAGCGATCATCAGAGTTCGCGTGCGAATCGTCTCCTTCCCAACCTGCAGCTGGAACGGGCGCTCGGATAGGTCAATGCCGTCCAGATGTCCCATCCGCAGCTCGGCGCCAAAGCGCGTCGCCTGCTTCTTCATGTTCTCGATCAGCTCCGGACCCTGGATGCCGTCAGGCCAGCCGGGAAAGTTCTCGACCAGCGTCGTGATCGAAAGCTGCCCGCCAGGCTCATGGCCCTCCAGAACCAGCGGTTTCAGGTTGGAACGCGCGGCATAGATCGCAGCTGTAAGCCCGGAGCAGCCGGAGCCAAGGATAACGGTGTCGCGAATAGGGGTCTCTGGCATAAGGACCTGCTTAGTGTAAATGCGCGTCGGCGCAAAACGATTCGCGGGCAAGCCTCGCCACCGCTGGGTCAAACACCCACGCCGCAAGATCCCGGTGGGAGAATAGGTCTATGGCAAACCTGACATTGGTGTACGGCATGAGACTCCTCCCGGCAGACGAGGTGGCAGAGGTAAGCGAGGCTCCCATCAAGCTCAAGAACGGCAACGAGGCGCGGGTCACAATGCACATTCTCGAAGGCAGCCGCGAGGTCATCGAGGCCCAGCTGAGACTCAGTCTCGACGCCTTCTTCGACTTCTACCCCGAGATCTAGGACTCTCACCCGGCCCTCCGCTTCGCTAAGCCCCATCCTCTCCGGGTGTCCCGTTTCGAGTCAGTCATGGCACTCCCGCCTCTCCTGTCGAAAAGGAAGGAGACGGTTGCGGAGGCGAAGCAATGAACTGGCGTGGGCACTATCTGAGGGTCTTCTGGATATGGGCGGTGGTTGCGCCCTGGTTTGGGTACGGGCAGGTTCCGGCACAGGGAGCTTCGGGCATCGATGCAGGTAGCTCCCAGACCGTCGAATCGGCGCTGCACGGCATGTCCGACCGGGCCGACGTAATCTTCGTCGGAACCGTCGCCGCCGTCCACCGCACCGAGCCCAGCGGCGTCGCCCCCGGCTTCGTCGAGGTTCGGTTCGTGGTCGATCAGGCCATCCGCGGTTGCTCCGGAAGCGCTTACACCCTGCGCGAGTGGGCCGGTCTGTGGAGCGCCAACGATGCCCGCTACCACCCGGGCCAGCGCCTCCTCATGCTCCTCCATGCGCCAGGTGCAACCGGCCTCAGCTCGCCCGTCGATGGCATGGACGGCGCAGTTCCTCTACGTGCAAGCGGCGCCGGTGTCAGCCCGTCGAGCACCTCCAAGGCCGCGGCCGAACCCGTAGCGGACCTTCGCTGGGTCGGCGCCAAGGTCTCGCGCTCCGTGATCTACCGCAGCCCGCAGCCCTCGCCCGCCGCTCTCCCCCGCACCTCCAGTTCAAACGCAATCGCCCCCTCCGCAGCTCCCATTCAAACCCCATCGACCCTGTCGAAGGTAGACCAGGTAAATCAGGTCAGCCAGGCATCAACCCCGGCCCAGGAAGCCGCCGTCTCGGTCGTCGTCGCCATGCTCCGTTCCTGGAAAGGAGCATCCGATGCCACACGCTAACCTCTCCCCTTCCGTTCGCCCGTCCGCCCGCAGCCTCTTCTCTCTCCGCAACCTCGCCGCCGCCGCCATCCTCCTGCTCTCGGGAACCGTATCCGCCGTCGCCGGTGGCCCGCGCTGGGTCTCAGGCCCGCCCTTCTTCACGAACACGCGCGTCATGATCTCGTGGTACACCAACCAGCCGCTCTACTTCACCGATCGGGGCGACCTCAGCCCCAGCGTGAACCACGCCGCCGCCGACGCCATGGTCGCGCGCGCAGCCGCCGTCTGGAACGTCCCCACCGCATCGCTCGTCCTCGCCAGGGGTGGATCGCTCGACGAGCACCTCAGCAGCGCCAACGTCTACGCCACCGCCAACGGCCTCGTCCTCCCCGCTGACGTGCAGACCTCGAACTACGCCGCCAAGCAGATCGCCATCGTCTACGATTCCGATGGTTCTGTCACCAATATGCTCCTTGGCAGCGGGGCCAGCGATCCCAGTGGCTGCCTCCAGACCGGCGTCACCGAGAGTGTGGATTCCATCACCCCCGAGGCCCGGATCCAGCACGCTCTCCTCATCCTGAACGGCCGGTGCACCGGTCCGGCGCCAGAGAAGCAGCTGCAGATGCAGTACCAGCTCATGCGCGCGTTCGGCCGGGTCCTCGGCCTCGGATGGTCGCAGACCAACGACAACGTCTTTACCGGCAGCCCTGCACCCACGCACACCCAGGCCCTGAACTGGCCCATCATGCATCCGATCGACATCATCTGCGGTCTCTACACCTACCAGTGCCTCCCCGATCCGTTCACCCTGCGCCCCGACGACATCTCCTCGCTCGAGCAGCTCTACTTCGCCACGGGGGCGCAGACCGCCCCCGGCAAACTCGCTTCGTGGAGCAACGCCGGCGGTGTCTACGGCCAGGTAACCTTCGCCAACGGACAGGGGATGGAACAGGTCAACGTCGTCGTGCAGCGTCGCGCCCCCTTCTGGAGCACAGCGGAGGTCTGGCAGACAGCATCCTCCGTCTCCGGATACGCCTTCCGCGGCCAGAACTCCACCTCCATGGCGGCTACGGGTACCTCCGCAGCGGCAAGCATGGGCAACGCCGACCTCGACCACGAAGGTTTCTGGCGCATCCAGTCCGTCCCCGTCCCCGTCGACCAGGAGTGGACCGACCTCGTCATCACCACCGAAGCCATCAACCCGCTCTACACCGGAACCTACGCCATCGGACCGCAGGCCGAAAACGTCATCAGCCCTTCCGGCGCGCCGCAACTCCACCTCGAGCAGTACCTCGCCAACGGCCGCGACAATTATGTCGTCTTCACACCGCCAGACGCAGCCCCCACATGCGCTGAGGGGGCAGATGGAACCGAGATCGCCCCCGCGGCCGTTCCCGGGTCGGGCTGGTGGACCGGAACCCTCTGCGGCTACGGACATCACGCCTGGCACACCCTCCCCGTGAAGGCCAACCGCACCCTCACGATCGAGGTCACGGCATTGGACGAGCACGGCTTCGTCACGATGGCCAAGGCCATGCCCACAGTCGGCGTTTGGAACGCAACCGACGCCCCGGGGACGTTGCCGTCGGTCGCTTCAGCTACCACCGCCTTCAACAGCTCCACCCTCGGCATGACGACGCTGTCCGTCCAGAGCGATGTCGCCGCCGCCTCCTTCCGTCTGGCCATCGCGGACCAGAGAGGCGCCGGCCGCCCCGACTTCACCTTCCAGGCGCGCGCCCTCTACGCCGATACCATCACCCCCGCCAGCGTCGGCCCCGATGGCGGCGACGTCACCATCACCGGCATGGGCTTCCGCCAGGGAAACCTGGTCCTCGTCAACGGGATCGAGGCCGTCGTTACCAGCTGGAGCCAGACCGCGATCGTCGCCACGCTGCCGTCCCTGCACGAACTCGGCTACAGCCGCGCAATCCTCGCCACGGTCACGGTAAGTGACCCCTCGACCGGCGGTAGCTCGGTGATGTCCGGTGCCCTCCGCTACGCCGCGCCGGTCGAAGCCTTGCTGCTCGTCAGCACGCCGGCAGTCACGGCCTCGACCGGCGCCGTCCTCCGGTCCGCATTCTCGGTCATGGCAGTCGCTCCGGATGGCTTCACCCCCATCGCCGGCGAGCCCGTCTCCTTCACCGCCACCGGGGCCGCCGCCACGCTCAGCCCCTGCAACGCCTCCGCCTGCACTATCCTCACCAACGCCGCAGGCATCGCCTCCACCTCGGTTACGCCAAGGTCTGCAGGTGTTGTCAACCTTACCGCCACCGGTCGCAGTGGATCGGCGAACGCGTCAGTAACGGCGACCTCGACCTCCGACGTTCTCCACCTCGTCACCTCTCCCTCCGGCATCGTCACCACCGGCACAGCCGCCACCACCTTTCTGCAGGTGCAACTCCTCTCCGCCGACGGTCGGACCAGACGCGCCGGGTCAGACGTCACCCTCACCGTGACGGCGGGCGCCGCTCGCCTGGGCGCATGCTCTGCAACTCCCTGCACGCTGAGCACCGACGCCTCCGGCTTTGTCGGCACGACCGTCACCCCCGTCTCCACCGGAATCATCTCCGTCCGCTTCGCCTCCTCCTCAAGCGTCGTGAACGCGAGCTTCTCCGCGGCCCCCGAGACCCTGCTCCTCAGCAGCGCACCAGCCTCGACCGAAACGGTCGGTGTCGCTGCAACCTCCGCGTTCGCCGTCCGTCTGCTCGCTGGCGATGGCGTCACCCCGGTAGCCGGCGAAACCGTCGTCTTTACCGCCACCGGCGCCCCCGTCACCTTCGGCGCCTGCGCCGGACCCGTCTGCACCCTCACCAGCGACGCCCAGGGAATGGTCGGGAGCACCGTCACGGCAGCCGCCGCAGGCACCGTCACCCTCAGCGCAATCGGAAACGCCGGCAACGTCACCGCGACCTTCACCGCCTCGATCCGGATCCGTTCCATCACCGCCGCACGGTCCGTCCAGTTCGTCGCTGAAGGCGTAGCCGTCCGATATGTCCCACAAGTCACCCTCGCCGACAACTCGGCCAGCCCCGCCGGTCTTCCAGTCTCGTGGGTCGGAGCCGTCGGCCTCGATCTCCCGGCATCCGCAACCGTCTCCGATACCGCTGGCGTAGCACTCGGCATCGCCACCGCTGGACCCCTCGCCGCGGGCATCCGCGTCCATGGCTCTGCCTGCGCCTGGACCACCGTCTGCACCCCGGTCTCAGCCGAGGGCGTCGGCGAAGCCGAATGGCGTCTCCTCCCGGTCAGTGGCTCCGATCAGACCGTCGCCGCAGGCGACAGTCTCCTTCCGGTCGTCCTTCGCGTCGTGAACGCAACCGGCGATCCCGTCGCAGGCGTCCCGGTCGAGGTCGATCAGACCGTCAGCGGATGGGAGGCGGCCTGCCCCCTCGCGGGAAGGTGTCCCCTTTCGTCGACCATCCGCTCCACCCGCCAGTCGGCCGTCTCGGACATCGATGGCCTCGTCCGCATCCTTCCGGAGCAGATGTCCGGCGCCCCCGCCATCACCCGCATCGCCGTCATCGCCGGTTCCAACGGTTTCACCGCCATCTCCCTCGAAACTCATCCATAATCCCGCCGCCTTTGTGGCCGGATCAACCCGCCGGCGTCCGGAATGCGACCGCTCGTCCCTCTCTGCATCTCATACGCTGCGTGTTAAGGAACGAGAGGCAAGGCATGGAGGCGACGAAGACGTTTGCTGGTGTGGTGAGAAAGCGGGTGGTCATTCTGGGTGGAGGCTTCGGCGGAATCCACGCGGCCCAGGGTCTGGGCGACCTTCCCATCGACGTCACCCTCGTCGACCGGCGAAACCACCACACCTTCCAGCCCCTGCTGTATCAGGTCGCGCTCGCCGTCCTCTCCCCAGCGGATATCGCTCAGCCCATCCGGTCCATCCTTCGCGACAAGCAGAACGTCGAGGTGCTGATGGATGAGGCCATCGGCTTCGATCTGCCCGAGCATCGCGTCAAACTCAAGTCCGGAGCCAACCTCGAGTACGACTACCTCATCCTCGCCACCGGCTCCACCCACTCCTACTTCGGACACGACGAGTGGTCCAAACTGGCTCCAGGCCTGAAGACTATCGAGGATGCAACCGAGATCCGTCGCCGCGTCCTCCTTGCCTTCGAACTCGCCGAGCGGCAGATGCTCGAGACCGGCTCGCACCCGACCCTGAACTTCGTCATCATCGGCGGCGGACCCACCGGCGTCGAGCTCTCCGGAGCCATCTCCGACATCGCAAAGCTCTACATGGCGAAGGACTTTCGCCACATCGACCCGCGCAAGGCACAGGTCCTGATCCTCGAAGGTTCACCCAACATCCTCGGCGCCTACCCGAAAGACCTGCAGGAGAGCGCCCGCAAGCAGCTCGAGGCGCTCGGCGTAAAGCTCCGTACCGGCGCCCACGTCACCGACATCCAGCCCGGATACGTCATGGTCGGCGACGAACGCATCGACTCCGTAGTCACCCTCTGGGGCGCTGGCGTCCAGGCTTCTCCACTAGGCAAGCTGCTCGGCGTCGAGACGGATAAGCGCGGATGTGTGCTGGTCGACCAGTTCCTCAATCCGCCCGGCCATCCCGAGATCTTCATCTGCGGCGACCTCGCCCACCTCGAGCAGGACGGCAAGCAGATCCCCGGCGTAGCCCAGCCAGCCATGCAGATGGGCGCCTTTGCCGCGAAACGCATCGCACGGCTGCTTGCAGAGGAGCGCGGCAGCGATGGCACCGGAAAGAACAAAGGCTTCCGCTACTTCGATAAGGGCGACATGGCCACCATCGGTCGCAAGGCCGCCGTAGCAAAAATCGAGTGGCCGTTCAAGGCCCACTGGAGCGGCTTTCCCGCCTGGGTCACATGGCTCGTCGTCCACATCTTCTTCCTCATCGGCTTCCGCAACCGCCTGTCCGTCTTCCGCCAATGGGCCTGGACCTACCTGACCTTCAACGACGGCGCGAGACTCATCACCGGCAGCCAGGAGCTGCCCGGATGGGATCTCCATGACTCCCGCGGCAACGACCTGCCGGCCAAACCACTCGACCTGGGATCGCCCCGAAGCAACTAATCCACCGAAAACTCCACCGGGCTTACAACACAGCTCCCACACAAGTGCGAGCCTGCCTTGCCCTCCAAAACCCCATTCAATGGCGTCACAATCGCCCGCTATTCACCGCATCAACCCGATCCACGCCATCCACCGCGAACCCACCCCCAGGCAGGCATCTCCGCGCCCCACCGCATGCGTCGCACCAAAATCAAAACAGTCCCAACTCAAAGGAGTTCGTATGGCCAGAAAAGTTAAAACAGGAAGCAAGGTCCGGTACGCCGCCGTCGGTCTCGGTTGGATCACCCAGGCAGCGTTCCTGCCCGGAGTCGAGCACACCGGCAACAGTGAAGTCGTCGCCCTGGTTAGCGGTCACGAGGAAAAGGCCGAGGAGGTCGGCAAAAAGTACGGCATCACCAGCCTCTACGCCTACGAGGATCTCGAGACGCTGCTCCGGTCCGGCGACATCGATGCCGTCTACCTCGCCACACCAAACTTCGACCACGTCGACCTCGCCGTCAAGACCCTCAACGCAGGCGTTCATCTGCTGCTTGAAAAGCCCATGGCGGTCAGCGTCGCGGAGTGCGAGCGCATCATCGCCGCCAGCAAGGCCAGCGGAGCCCGGCTCATGATCGCGTATCGCCTCCATCACGAGCCCGGAACCCTGAAGGCGATCGAGCGCGTCCGCAACGGGGAGATCGGCCGCCCCAGGCTCTTCAACTCCACCTTCTCACAGCCCATCTCCGGTCAGAATCACAGGGCGAAGCACGGCTTCTGGGCTGGCCCGGTTCCGGATATGGGACCGTACCCGCTCAACGCCGTTCGCAATCTCTTCGGGGCCGAGCCCATTGAAGTCTTCGCGACCGGCGTGAAGACGGACGATCGCTTCAACTTCGAAGACACCGTCGCCGTCACGCTCAAGTTCGAGAAGAACCGCATCGCCAGCTTCGTCCTGAGCTACAACGCCGGCGACGTCGACGACTTCCGCATCGTCGGTGAGAAGGGCGATATCTTTTCCAAGCCCGCCTACCAGGTCGGAAGCGCCATGGCGCACGAGGTCACGATCGGAAAGAAGACCAGCTCCGAATCCTTCAAGACCACAGACCACTTCGGCGGAGAGCTCAAGTACTTCTCGGAGTGCATCCTCGAAGACCGCCGACCGGAGGCGGATGGCGAGGAAGGCCTCCTCGACGTCCGTGTTCTTGCGGCCATCGAGCGGGCGCTTCAGACCGGGCATCCGCAAACGCTAGCGCCCTTCCACCGCAGCCGCCGTCCCGATCCCGATCAGGTCGAGACCCTCAGGGAAGTCAAGGAACCCGAACTCGTAGGCGCCCACAAGCCAACCGACGGTCAGTAGTTCAAAGTTTCGCTAGCTAGAAGGCGGCCAGTAGCAAACAGAAGAGGCAGCCCCAAGGCTGCCTCTTCTGCTGCAACCAAAGCAGCGTCAAACGCCCACCGGCTCCCCCACCTTTACCTTGACCGGCGTCAGCCAGTCGTAGCGGTCCGGCTTCTGCCCGTTCACCACGGCGAAAAATTCGTCATGGATCGACCTCGTGATCGGCCCCATCGTCCCGTCGCCCACCAGGATCCGGTCGACCGAGCGCAGATGCGTCACCTCGGCCGCGGTTCCGGTAAAGAACGCCTCATCCGAGATGTAGATCAGCTCGCGCGGCAGCGCCTGCTCCACCACCGGGATCCCAAGCTCGCGCGCAATCGTCAAAATCGAGGACCGCGTGATTCCGTTCAGAACCGAGTTCGCCAGCGGACTCGTATACAGAACGCCCCCGCGAACCAGGAACAGGTTCTCTCCCGATCCCTCCGATAGGTATCCGTTCGTGTCCAGCGCAATCCCCTCCGAGTACCCGTTGATCTCCGCTTCCATCCGGATCAGCTGCGAGTTCATGTAGTTCGCTCCCGCCTTCGCCAGCGACGGCATTGTGTTCGGCGCCAGCCGGTTCCAGCTCGAGATGCAGACGTCCGCGCCCGCGTCTCCCGCCACATACTTGCCCCACGGAAAGTTCGCAATGTAGATCTCAACCGGCGACCGCAGCGGGTTCACGCCGATCTCGCCGTAGCCGCGAAAGGCAACCGGACGTATGTAGCAGGGCGTCACCCCGTTCGCTTCAATCACGTCCACAACCGCTGCGCACAGCTGCTCCGCCGTGTACGGCAGCGGCATGCGATAGATCTTCGCCGAGTCGAGCAGGCGCGCCATGTGCTCCGGCAGCCGGAACACGCCCGCGCCCCCAGGCTGCTTGTAGCAGCGGATGCCTTCAAACACCGACGAGCCGTAGTGGACGACGTGGCTCATCACGTGAATCTTTGCGTTCTGCCACGGAATAAGATCGCCGTTGTGCCAGATGTACTGCGTGCTTTCAATGGGCATCGTTAGACTCCTGAGCCTCTGATTCTAGCAAGGCCCCGCCCGCTGGCAAGGCCAGCTCCGCGCGCCCGTGGGAGAATGACAGCATGGCCTTGGACCCACACACCGTGAGCCTGGCAGGCCTGAGGAGCTCGGCATACCTCCGCTTCTCTCTCCTCGCGCTCAGCTCCATCTTCTTCCTGGTTGACCCCTTCGCCGCTCTCCCCACCTTTCTCGCCGTCACCGCAGGCGCCGGCCACCAGCGGCGCCGGTCCATGGCGCGCAAGGCCAGTCTCACCGCCCTGGTCGTCCTCAGCGCCTTCGCGCTCGCCGGCCAGTACCTCTTCCACATCTTCGGCATCACGCTGCCCGCCTTTGAGATCGCCGGCGGCATCATCCTCCTCCTCATCGGCCTCGACATGCTGAACGCCAAACGGTCGCCCACGCAGGAGTCCCACGAGGAGGCGGCCGCCGCCGCCGCCAAGGAGGACGCCGGCATCGTCCCCCTCGGCGTCCCCATGCTCGCCGGCCCCGGCTCCATCACCAGCGTCATGGTGCTCGTCGGACAGGTCCGCGTCTGGTGGCAGATGGCCGCCATCCTTGGTTCCATCTTCGTCACCGCCGTCATCTGCTTTCTGGTCCTCGGCAACTCCGACAAGGTCGCCAAAGCGCTCGGCGAAACCGGCATCCGCATCCTTGTTCGCGTAATGGGGTTACTACTTGTGGCTCTGGCGGTCCAATACTTCGTGAACGGCCTGGTTGACCTGGACGTGATCTCGAAGCCGCTCGGCTGAACCGGAGGGCACAGACCGGAGTGCATAGACCGCTCGACATCGCTAGTGGACCGCTGGTAACCAGAGTCCTGATCCCATATCAGGGGAGGGCAACGGCGGACCGACTCCAATCGCATCCAATCACGCAGAAGACTTGGGGGCTACCGGGCACACCTCTCGGCGGCCACTCCAGCCTGGAGGCTCTATGACACTTGCACGTTCCTTCATCATTGCTTCGGCTTTGGCAGCATCAACCTGCATTCCTGCATGGGCCCGGTTCGAGCCCGTCACCTGTAAAAATTCGTTCACGCCGCAGCAGGAGGTCTCCGAAGGCAACAAGGTCGCGTCCCAGGTCTACCAGCAGATGCCCGTTCTGCCCGAGAACGATCCGGTCACCCAATACGTCCAGCAGCTGGGAGCGAGACTGGTGGCCAACGCTCCGCCCACGCCCGGCACCAACGGCCGCTGGCCCTTCACCTTCCACGTCGTCTCCAGCGGAGATATCAACGCCTTTGCCCTCCCCGGCGGATCGATCTTCGTCAACCTGGGCACAGTGCAAGCAGCCGAGACCGAGGCGCAGCTCGCAGGCGTCATGGCGCACGAGATCTCGCACGTGGTCATGCGCCACTCCACCTGCAACCTCGGCAAGCAGCGCAATCGCAGCCTCCTCTACGGCATCGGCGCCATCGGCTCAGCCATTCTCCTCGGTAACGGAGCAGTCGGCCAGCTCGCGCAGACCGGCCTCGGTGTCGGCCAGAGCCTCGACTTCCTCCACATGTCCCGCGACGACGAGAAACAGGCCGATCTCCTCGGCGCCAATATCCTCAACAACGCCGGCTACGACCCGCGTGGCCTCCCGCAGTTCTTCGAGGTCATCCAGGCCAAGTACGGTCGCGGCGGCGCCCAGCTGCTCAGCGATCACCCCAACCCCGGCAACCGCACCGAGTACGTGAACGCCGAGATCGCCACCCTTACACCGCGCTCCAACCCCATTGTCACCACCGCGGGGTACCGTCAGGTGCACAGCCTGGCGCTCAACGAACACGCGCTCTCCGCAAAAGAGGTCCAATCGGGTTACTGGAAGGGAACCGGACGGTATGCGGACCGCCCCGGCAGCAACGGCGCCGTCATCCCCGTGTCGACAGCTTCAAACACAGGCGGCTACGGGAACGGCCCCGTGGATGGTCGCGGAGATGGTCGTGGAGATCCTCGCGGTGACGGTCGCGGCGACGGCCAGGGCAACGGCCAGGGTGGCATGCAGGGAGGAAGCCCCACCGGCCTCAGCCGCGCCTCGCTCGGCCTCGATGACCAGCTCCAGACCCTGCAGGCAGACTCCTACACCATCCGCTACCCGCCCCGCTGGCAGCGAAACCAGAACGGGGGCGCCCTTACCCTCTACCCGCAGGGCGGTGCCAGCGAGCAGGGCATTGTCTACGGCGTTCTCATCGAGACCGCGCCTAACCTCGGTCAGATCACCGACGCGCAGGCCCTGTCGCAGGCAACCGCACGTCTGGTCGACGCCCTCCGCGAGCAGAACCAGGGCATGTCCCAAACCAGTGACATCCAGTCCATCACCATCGCGGGACGAAGAGCGAACGCGGTCGATCTGCGCGGACGTTCGCCCCTCAGCATGAACGGATCCTCGCTCGCCGAGCACGATCTTCTGGTCACGTCCGTGGGATCCGATGGAACGCTTACCTACCTGGTCTTCATCGCGCCCGAGCGTGATTTCGCCATGCTCAGGCCCACCTATACCGCGATGCTGTCCAGCCTGCGCCTGCGCTGATTGGCACGCTTTCCTCAAGGGGCTGAATCCATCCAGCAAGTGTCGATTCAGCCCCCCTAATCCAGTCCCGATCCAGTCCCACGCTCACCGCAGCAGCAGCGCCGATGCCGCCACCGCCAGACCAGCCAACCCCAGCGCCAGTCCAAGCAGAAAGTACGTGCGCTGCCGCGTCAGCAGCGTGATCGACGAGAGCACCACCGCAATCTGCAGCAGCGCCTCCCCCAGGTCGTAGTGTGATGCCTTCCTCTCGGCCCGGCGTACCTCGTCCTCGAACTCTCGAGCCGCCTTCTGCTCTTCGAGGAGGTCGCCGCTCCACTTGGTGAGGTGCGCCTGGTACTCCGAGCGCTTCTTTGCCGTCGCCGCCTGATCCCGCACCGGCTGAAGATCCAGCAGGTCAACCACGTTCGACATCCCCTCGCTCCGGATCTTCTTGGCCTGGTACTCATTCCACAGGTCGCCCGCCCGCGCCTGCATCAGCACCGCCTCCGTATGGCTGCGGTGGCTCAGCACCGTCACCATCGCAACCAGCACGGCAAGGATCGAAATCGCAAGGGAGATGCGCGTCAGATTCGCCTCTCCGCCCTCGCGCATCTGCTTCGAAAACTCCTGAATTTCAGTAGGTTCCATGAACAGCATTCTAAGTCAGCCGTCCCGGCCCCGACCCACGGGAACGACCTCGCAAGTCACCGGCCGGGCACCAATTGGAGCCCGAGTTGGGGTGGCAGGAAGGGAACCCCAGTACAGGGCCGCCATAAACCAACTTTCCACACGCAATCAACAGCCCACAGGGTTGCGCTCCCTGCAAATGGCTGCTACTCTTTGGAAGTCGCAAGCGCAGAAGGTTGCATGAGTCGCAACGCGATGGGAAGCATCACAGAACAGAGTCAGCCTCATACAAGACTCTCCCAGCTTTGAGTCCAGTTTCCTCGCCTCTTTGAGTGGATTCTGCAACTCAAAGCCGCAGTCAGGTGTTTGATTCAGGTTTAGCCGTTGTCCAAGGCGGCCTCCCAGACCCAAGCCACTGCAACTTACCGCAACACTCTGACGTAAAGGAGCCAAGCGCTCCGCGGCCTAGCGGTCGTCCCGCTCATTCTTATATCTGCACTGTGGTTGAAAGCCCATCAGACAATTTCCTCCTTGGTATACGAAATTTCTCAAGGAAGTTGACAGGGCATCGGGATTCGGATAATCTCAGAAAGTTCGCCAAATGCTGGCTGCCGTCGCTGAGACGGTTCAAGGCTGAAATACAGCCCCCAGCGATACCACAGCGTGCACAAGTTCGAGGACACTGGTTTGCGGCATCTGCCCGGCCATGTCCTTGATCCAAAGCTACCCACTCAGGTGGATGTAGTTAGGATCTTTGACAACATAGTTGAACGTGCCAGTCGTGAGATGAAGTGGACCTTGGTTTAGTCATTCTCACTAGTTTTAAAGCTGCATCTCCTTTTCGGGCAGATGCAGCCGCTCGGTCGGTCCGGGACCCCTGTCCTTGGACGCGAGCACACCAAGATTAAACGAGAGTTTGATCCTGGCTCAGAATCAACGCTGGCGGCGTGCCTAACACATGCAAGTCGCACGAGAAAGGG
>JAABUK010000249.1_pt1 | contig 123472 bp, 126 predicted proteins | sample 5559141 | NCBI WGS metagenome assembly JAABUK01 (sample SAMN10711869, study PRJNA513367) | rock metagenome | isolation source: Antarctica rocks | place: Antarctica: Victoria Land, Pudding Butte nord | collected 2016-01-03 | reverse complement strand
CGCTTCCTGGACGACCGCAACGAGCGCTTTTTCAGCGGTGCGCCGCGGTTCGAGGAAAGCCGGCAAATACGAGCCGCGACGTAGCTTCGGTATTCGTAGATCGATCGAGCCGGCGCGTGTTTCCCATAGCCGATCGCGGTAACCGTTACGGCTGTTGCCGCGATCGACGCTGCGCTCGCCGTATTCGGCGCCGGTGCGCTGCTCGACCTCAAAATCCATCAGTCGCTCGGCCACGTGGCCGAGCAGTTCTCGGACGATATCGTCTTGAGCCCCCTTCTCAACAAGCTCGGCGAGTGCCATACTGACCTTGGCCATCGTGATGTCCTTTCGCGGAAAGTTGATTGTGCAAAAACAACCTTCGCCAAGAGCCACGATGGCCGCCCCCTACCCTAAGAGGCGGCTCCGTTCATACACCACTCGCCGGGACACGATCGCGCAGTGCAACGTCTGCCGTCAGTAACTGATGTTTCGTTCGGGTAAAAACGTTATAGGTTGCCCCACTTCCGTTGGGGTTCTGAAAGGCACATTTCGTTACGGCGAATGGAGCGTTTAGACCCAGCGGTGTTCCGACAATCGACGTGGTCTGTGCATGCAGTGGGCCGCCAGAGAGAGCGGCGCTTAAGACGATCAGAAAAACGGCTAAGAAGCGGCATCGATTTGTAATACTTTTCAAGCGGTAGCTCCCGGAAAGCGAGGAGGCGCGAGGTAACTCGTGTATGGCCTTAATTGCTCCTCTGAATTTTTGGAATATAATTATGTATATGCGTTCCGGATCAGGTTCGCTACGATAGTCGCGACGATCCCCGAGCCGTTGCGGGACGCTTCGAGCACGGCGGCGTGCGAGACGACAGGGTCTTCACCGATCTCGTTCGTGATGAGCGAGATGCCGACGACGCGCAGGCCGAGCGCGCGGGCAGCGATCGTCTCGAGGACGGTCGACATGCCGACCGCATCGGCGCCCATCGCACCGATCGCGGCGGCCTCGGCGGGCGTCTCGTACTGCGGTCCGCGTACGCCAGCGTAGACGCCGACAGCGACCTCGGGCATGGCGGCGAGCACGCTCGCGCGCAGCTCCGGATCGTAGGCTGCCGTCATGTCGACGAAGCGCGCGTCGCCGAGCGGCAGTGGCGTTGCACCCGTGAGATTGAGGTGATCTGCGATGAGCATCGCATCGCCGGCGCGCAGCCCTTCGCGCAAACCGCCCGCGGCGTTCGTGAGGATGACGGTCGTCGCGCCGCACGCGGCCGCGAGCCGAATGAAGAACGCAACGTCGCGCGGCGAGCGGTCTTCATAGAGGTGCACGCGGCCCGCGAACGCGACGACCGGAACGCCGTCGATGCGGCCGATGCGCGCGACGCCCGCGTGGCCCGCGACGCTCGGCGCCGGTGCGCCGAGCTTCCGATACGGAACGTCGGTGCCGTCGATCCGCGCGAGCGCGGCGTCGGCGAGTCCGCTGCCGAGCACGATCGCAACGCGCGGCGGCCACGCGCCGGCTGCGGCGCGCCGTAGCCGGCGGGCGCCCTTCACGTAGGCGTGCGGTCGAGGAGATTGTGACCGGTCATCTCCGGCGGCGTCGCGAGTCCGAGCAGCGGCAGGAGCGTCGGCGCGACATCGCCGAGCGCGCCGTCGGAGAGCGTGCCGAGCGCGTCGCCGTTCGCGATGAGCACGAACGGCACGGGGTGCGTCGTGTGCGCGGTGAGCGGCGAGCCGTCGGCCGCGACCTTGTCTTCGGCGTTGCCGTGGTCGGCCGTGATCGCGAGGATGCCGTCGGCGGCGAGCACGGCGTCGGCGACGCGGCCGAGCGCGCCGTCGAGCACGCCGAGCGATGCGACGGTCGCCGCGAAGTCGCCCGTGTGGCCGACCATGTCGGCGTTCGCGAAGTTCAGGACGATGACGTCATGCGCGCCCGCTTCGATATCGGCGACGGCGGCATCCGCGATCTCGGTCGCGCGCATTGCGGGCGCGAGATCGTACGTCGCGACGCTGCGATCGGAGGGCACGAGCGTGCGATCCTCACGCGCGAACGTCGTCTCGCGGCCGCCGTTAAAGAAATACGTGACGTGCGCGTACTTTTCGGTCTCGGCAAGCCGCAGCTGCGACAATCCGGCGTTCGCGACGATCTCGCCGAACGTCATCGCCTGCGGTCGCGGTCCAAAGAGGACCGGATTCGTCGCGCCCTCGTCGTAGGCGGTCATCGTCGCGAACGTGAGGTCGCCGTAGCGGCGGACGGGGAACGCGTCGAACGCCGGATCGACGAACGTCGCCGTCAATTCGCGCGCGCGGTCGGGCCGGAAATTGAAGAAGACGATGCCGTCGCCGTCGTCGACGGGCCGCGGCTCGCCGACGATCGTCGGCACGACGAACTCGTCGGATTCCTCGCGCGCGTACGCGGCGGCGAGCGCGGCGGCGGCGGTCGGCGCGCGGTGGGCGGCCTCGCCGCGGGCGATCGCGTCGTAGGCGGGGCGCACGCGCGCCCAACGCGCGTCGCGATCCATCGCGTAAAAGCGGCCCGCGAGTGTCGCGATCGCGCCCGCGCGGCCGGCCCGCGTTAGATGCGCCTCGAGGCGCGCGAGGTCGGGGCCGAGCGATCGCGGCGCGACGTCGCGGCCGTCGCCGATGACGTGGACGGCGAGCGGCACACGCGGCGCCGCCGCATCGACGAGCGCGAGCAGATGCGGCAGCGAGCTGTGAACGTTGCCCTCGGAGACGAGGCCCAGGAGATGCAGCGTCCCCCCCGTCGCCGCGACGTGCGCGATCGTCGTCTCGAGCGCGGGCGTGCGCGCGAACGTGCCGCCCGAGAGCGCGTCGTTGATGACGACGAGACCCTGCGGCACGAGCCGGCCGCTGCCGAGATTGATGTGGCCGACTTCGCTATTGCCCATCACGCCCGTGGGCAGCCCGACCGCTTTGCCGCTGGCCTGCAGCAGCGAGTGCGGCGCGCGCGCGAGCAACGCGCGATAGCGGGGCATCGGCGCCGCGGCGATCGCGTTGCCGCGCGCCTCGGCGCGCGTGCCGAAGCCATCGAGGATCGCGAGGACGAGCGGCCCGGAGCGCGCACGCGCCGGTACCGCGGGGTTCACGCTCGCGCCGCGATCAACGCGGCAGCGCTCCGTGCGGCGGCGACGATCGCGGCGAAATCGGCGGCGACGAGGCTCGCGCCGCCAACGAGGCCGCCGTCGATCTCGGGCTGGGCGAGCAGCGCCGCGGCGTTGCCGGGCTTCATGCTGCCGCCGTAGAGGATTCGCACGCCCGCGAGTTCCGGCCGGCAGGCGCGGATCTCGCCGATCGTCGCGTTCGCGTTTTCGGGGGAATCCGTCTTGCCGGTACCGATCGCCCAGATCGGCTCGTAGGCGACGACGCAGCGCGCGAGCGCGTCGCCCGGGACACCGTCGAACGCCGCGATCGTTTGGTGCCGAATCTTTTGGCGCGCGGCGCCGGCATCGTGCTCGGCCTCCGTCTCGCCGACGGCGACGATCGGCACGAGCCCGCACGCGAGCGCGGCCTTCACCTTCGCGTTGACCGCAGCGTCGGTCTCGCCGAAATATTCGCGCCGCTCGGAGTGGCCGAGAATGACGTGCGTGACGCCGAGCTCGAGGAGCATCGGGGGCGCGATCTCGCCCGTATACGCACCCGACTCGTGCGCGTCCATCGTCTGCGCGCCGAGCGAGATCGCCGAGCCGCGGACGATCGTCCCGACGGGCTCGAGCGCGGTGAACGGCGGCGCCGCGACGAGATCGACGCCCGGTGCCGCGGGCAACGCGACGAGCGCGTGCGCGAGCTCCGTCGCGAAGGCGCGCGTGCCGTTCATCTTCCAGTTCGCCGCGATCATCGGCCGGCGAGTCGGCATCAGGCGCGCGCCACGCCCCGCGCGGACGCCTCGAGCGCCGCGACGCCCGGGAGCGTCTTGCCCTCGAGGAACTCGAGCGTCGCGCCGCCGCCCGTCGAGACGTGCGTCATCGTATCCGCGAAGCCGAGCTCGGCGGCAGCCGCAGCCGCGTCGCCGCCGCCGACGACGGTCGTCGCGCCGCGGCTCGTCGCCTCGGCCATCGCCGCGCCGACCGCGCGCGTTCCGCCGCGATACGGCGCCTTCTCGTAGACGCCCATCGGGCCGTTGAAGACGATCGTCTTCGCGTCGCGCAGCACTGCGGCGTACGCCGCGGCCGTCTTCGGGCCGATGTCGAGGATCATTCGCCGGCCGACCTCGGCGAGCGGGACCGCCTGGGCCTCGTCGTCCGCACCGAACGACGTCGAGACGACGGCATCGGTCGGCAGGTGGAACGCGACGCCGTTGGCGTCGGCCTTGGCGAGAATGGCCTTCGCGGGTTCGAGATCGGCGTCGCGCAGGCTCGTGCCGACATCGACGCCGTTGGCCGCGAGGAACGTGTTCGCCATGCCGCCGCCGATCACGAAGGCGTCGACGCGGTCGATCAGCGCGTTGAACACGCCGACCTTGTCCTTGACCTTCGAGCCGCCGATCGCGCAGACGAACGGCCGGGCGGGATCCGTCATTAGGCCGCCGAGCGCCGTGAGTTCGGCCTCCATGAGGAATCCCGCCGACGACGGCAGGAGGCGCGCGATCCCCTCGGTCGAGGCGTGCGCGCGGTGCGCAGTCCCGAAGGCGTCATTGACGTAGAGATCGCCGAGCGCCGCGAGCTGCGCGGCGAACGCGGGCTCGTTCTTCTCTTCGTCCGCAGCGAAGCGGACGTTCTCCATGAGGACGATGCCGCCGTCGCCCATCTTGGCGACGGCCTCCGTCGCTTCGGGGCCGACCGTCGTGTGGCAGAATCCGACAACGGTACCGAGCCGCTTTTCGAGCTCGATCGCGACGGGCCGCAGCGAGAGCTTCTCGACGACCGCACCGTCGGGCCGGCCGAGGTGCGCGAGCACGATCGTCCGCGCGCCGTGCTCGTGGAGCCAGCGCAGCGTCTCGATCGCCGCGTCGATTCGGGTCGGATCGCCGACGGCGCCGTCCTTCATCGGGACGTTGAGGTCTTCGCGAACGACGACGCGCTTGCCGCGCACATCCAGATCGCGCAGGCTCGCGAAGTTCACGCTACGCCTCGATCGGGAGCTTCGCCGCGACCATCGCCGTGACGTCGGCGAGGCGGCACGAGTAGCCCCATTCGTTGTCGTACCAGGCGGCGAGCTGGATGAGATCGCCCTGGACGTCGTTGAGCTGCGCGTCGACGATCGAGCTGTACGGCGACTGCTTGAAATCCATCGAGACGAGGTCCTCCTCGGAGTAGCCGAGGATGCCCTTGAGCGCGCCCTCCGAGGCGGCCTTGAGGACGCCGTTGAGCTCCTCTTTCGTCGTCGCCTTCTTGACGACCGCGACGAGATAGATCATCGAGACGGTCGGCGTCGGAACCCGCAGCGCGAAGCCCTTGAAGCTGCCCTCGATCTCCGGGATCGTTAGGTACAATGCCTTCGCGGCGCCCGTCGACGTCGGGACGATATTCGTCGCGGCGCTGCGCGCGCGGCGTAGATCGTGATGCGGCGCGTCGAGGATGTTCTGGTCGTTCGTATAGGAGTGAACCGTCGTCATAAAGCCCTTCTGCCAGCCGAAGGCGTCGACCACGGGCTTGAGGAGCGCGCCGAGACAGTTCGTCGTGCACGAGGCATTCGAGATGATGTCGTGCTTCTCGGGATCGTAGTCGCCGTCGTTGACGCCGAGCACGAGCGTGACGTCCTCGCCCTTGCCGGGCGCCGAGACGATGACTTTCTTCGCGCCGCCGCCCGTGATGTGTGCGCGCGCCTTATCGGCGTCGGTGAAGATGCCCGTCGACTCGATCACGACGTCGACGCCGGCATCGCGCCACGGGATCTTCGCGGGGTCGCGCTCGGCGTAGACCGTGACGCGCTTGCCGTCGATCGTGATCGCGCCGTCGGAGGCGACGACATCGCCCTTGAAGGTGCCGTAGTTCGAATCGTATTTGAAGAGGTGCGCCGACTCTCTGGGGCTCGTGAGATCGTTGACGGCGACGATCTCGACGCCCGGATGCCGCTCGAGGAGCGCCTTGGTAAAGTTCCGGCCGATGCGGCCGAAGCCGTTGATCCCAATGCGCATGGTCGTTCCTTCGAGGGCGTGAGAAATCGTTCACCGATAATGCAGCGAGTGGCCGATTACCCGACGGTTCGCGAGTCGCCCTCCCGGCCGGCAGGACGATCCCCCCGAATCGAGTTCCCGGCACGCAGCGATGACGCGGGGTTCGTGGGGAACGTCCCGGCGGTGAATCGTCGTTCCCTCCGCCGCGCCGGTAGCCCGTTCGCGTGGCTAGCACTCCTGCTGGCCGCCGTCACGTGGCTGGCGCCCAGCGCGGCCCGCGCACAGAGTCTCACGGGCGCCGCACCCGCGGCGCCGAGTGCGTCAGCGGCGCCCTTCGGGTTGCGCCCGGAAGGCCAGTACCTCACGGCGCCCGTGCTGCTCGACGGGCAGCAGATCTTCCGGCTGGCGACCATCCCGACGCAATCGAACAACCAGCCGTCGGTCGTGCAGCGCGTGATTTCGGCGGAGGCGGTGCTCTCCCAGATCGTCGCCACGACCGAGCTGCATGGGACGACGCACACCGCCTATGACTCGGGGTCGCTCCGCGTCGACATCCGGCACTCGGGCAATCAGGACATCCTCTCGGTCGCCGACGCCAAGCATGAGGCGGCCCTCGACGTCCTGACCGTCACGACGATCGATGCGAAGTACAACCAGACGACGGTCGATTCGCTCGCGACGCAGTGGCAGGGCCAGCTCCACGACGCGCTGCGCTCAGCGCTGCTGCGCCGCGAGCCCGCCGTCATCGCGGCGCGGCTCGGCCTCGTCGCCCAGCGCGCCGCCATCCTCGCCGGCATCACGCTCGCCGCCATCCTGATCATCGTCTTCTTGCGGCGCCGAATCGGACACCATCGGAAGCGGCTTCAGGCGCTCGAAGCGGCGGCGGCGGCGGCGGCGGTGCAGGCCGACGTTGGCTCGACGAGCGACGAGGCGAACGCGAGCAAGCTCGGCGTGCTCGCGAAGCTCGCGACCTCGAACGATCCCGAGCGGCGCATTGCGATCCTCTCGTTCGTCGTCGCCGTACTCATGCTCGGGCTCGTGGTGACGTGGTTCGCGTCGATCGTCTGGGCACTGTCGCTCTTCGTGCAGACCGCGAGCGCGGCCGCGGCGATCGGCCGCGTCGGCAGCGAGGTCGTCATCACGTGGACGATCGCGCTCCTGCTCAACCGAATCATCGACTTCATTGCGAGCGAGGCGGGCAGCGTCTACCGCTCCCACGGCAACGCCGAGCAGAACGCGCGCTCGATGCTGCGCGTGCCGACGATCGTCGGCGCGATCTCGGGCCTCAAGGCCTTTGTGATCTTTTTCGTGGCGATCCTTGCGACGCTCGGCCAGCTCGGCGTTCCGGTGGGATCGGTCGTCACGTTCGGCGGCATCATCGCGGTCGGGATCTCGCTCGGCGCGCAGAACTTCTTGCGTGACTTCCTCGCGGGCTTTCTCGTGCTCTTCGAGGACCAGTACGTCGTCGGCGATCACATCACGATCAACGCGAGCGCAGGCATCGTCGAGACGCTCTCGCTGCGAATGGTGCAGCTACGAAACATCGACGGCAGCCTCGTGACGATCCCGCACAGCTCGGTCACGACGGTCATCAACAATTCGCGAAACTGGTCGCGCATCAGCTACCACGTCATCTTCGATCCCGCCGTCACGCCGGAGGCCGCCGTGACGGGCTTGCGCGCCGCGATCGAGTCCTTCGCGGCCGAAGAAGCCTACGCGGGGTCGATCCTCGACGCGGTCGAGTGGATCGGCGTCGATGCGTTCGCGAAGGACTATACGGTCGTCCGTGCGAGCATTCGCACGCGGCCGCTCAAGCAGTTCGAACTCAAGCGCGAACTCAACGCGCACGTGCGCGACGCGCTACTCGGGGCTGGACTCGAGCTCGGGCCCGCGGTCGATGCGAATCATCTGGCATCTGGATGAGGCCGCTGCCGTTCGCGCGGCCAAGCGCTGCGAACGGCGGATCAGCGCCGTCATCCGCGCGTTGACGGTGGACTTGGCGGCGGGCGGGTCGCAGCGCCGGCCGAGCTCGGCGAGCGAGTCGCTCGGGTGCTCGAGCCGCAGGCGCGCGAGCTCGCGCAGCGCCGGCGGCAGGTCGCGCAGACCGAAGGCGTCGGCGAGGTAGCCGATCGCGTCCCGCTGCAGCGCGGCCGCCGTCGTCGCGCGGTCGAGGTTCGCGGCCTCGACGTTGACGAGCCGCCGAATGCGGTTCTTCGTCTCGCGGAGCGCGCGCTCGTCCTCGAGGGCGAACACCGCCGCCGCGCCGCCGATCGCCGCGAAGAAGGCTGCGATCGGCTCGACGCCCTTGAAGTACGCCGCGCCGCGCGGCGAGACGGTCGGCGCGAGATCCTCGGCCCGCAGCAGCGCGACGAGGCGCGGCAACGCGGCGGGATCGCGCGGCGCGAGCTCGAGATGGTAGCCGCGCGCGGGCCTCGCGAGCGAGCCGCAGCAAAGGAAGGCGCCGCGCAGCTCGAGCCGACGCCGGCCGCGCGTTCGCGGCGGGACGGGCTCGAGCGCGACGCCGGCAACGTCGAGCGCCCAGGTCGGGGGCGCGCTGCGAGATCCCGGCCGCTGGGCGATCGGCCGCCCGTCGCCGATCAGCGCGACGCACAGCTCGGCGACCGCACGCAGCCGCGTGTGGAAGACGGTGCCCGCCGCGCCGTAGACGAGCAGTCCGTCGCGCAACGCCGCGCGGTCGGCGGCGGGCATCGGGAGCGGCTCCCCGGCGAGCGCGAGCTTCGTCCGAGCGGAGAACGCGCCGCGCCCGCTGCCGAGCGGCCCTGCCTGCATCGCCCTGCGCTTTGCCGAAGCCCGGGACCCCGACCGGTTCAGCCGAGCCAGTCGGCGGGCTCGTCGCGGCGCTCCTCGAGCACCTCGTACATCGCGACGTCGCGCAACGCCGGCGTCACCTTCTCGGGAACCAGGAGCACGCGCACGGTGAGATACTTGCGCGCGTAGTGCAGCTCGATGACGTCGCCCGGTTTTATGTCGTAGCCCGGCTTGAGCGGCTTGCCGTCGCGCGAGATGCGGCCGTTGACGAGCGCCTCGTGCGCCTCGGTCCGACGCTTCGAGAGCCGGCTGACCTTGATCCACTTATCGATGCGCACGAGCGACCTACGCCGCGTCGGCCTTGGCCAGCCGCCAGAGCGCTTCGAGGTCGTCCGGCCCGAGCTCGTCGAGCGTGCGGCCTTCCGCTCGGGCACGCCGCTCCATCGCGCGGAAGCGCCGCTCGAACTTGTCGCTCGCGCCGCGCATCGCTCCCTCGGCATCGATCCCGAGCGACCGGACGAGATTCGCGACCGTGAACACGAGGTCGCCGGCCTCGTCGCGGATCGCCGCGGGATCCCCGTCGCGCAGCGCCTCCTCGAGTTCGGCGAGCTCCTCGGCGAGCTTCGCGCGGATGCCTGACCGATCGGGCCAATCGAAACCGACGCGAGCGGCCTTTTCCTGCATCTTCTGGCCGCGCTGCAGCGCGCCGAGCGCGCGCGGGATGCCATCGAGCCGGGATTCGCGCTTGCGGCCCGTCGGTTCGAGCGCCTTGACGCGCTCCCAGTTCTGCCAGAGCTCGGCCATGCCCGCGACGGCGCCCTCGCCGAAGACGTGCGGATGGCGGCGGATCATCTTGTTCGCGAGGCCGTCGACGACGTCGGCGATCGTGAAGGCCCCGCGTTCGGCGGCGAGCTCGGCGTGGAAGAGCACCTGAAGCAGCACGTCGCCGAGCTCCTCGCAGAGCTCGCCCTCCTCGCCCAATTCGATCGCCTCGACCGTCTCGTACGTCTCCTCGATGAGGTACGGCACGAGCGAGGCGTGCGTTTGCTCGCGGTCCCACGGGCAGCCGCGCCGCAGGCGCGCCATGACGCCGACGAGCTCGTGCCACCCGTGACGGGTCGAGCCCGGCGGCAGCGGCACGAGCGGCACCTGCCGGCTGTCGGCGAGCGTGGCGCGGGGCATGCCCGGCACGAGTTCGAGCTCGTGGCCGGCGAGTTCGAGCGCGCGCGCGATCATCGGCAGCGCGGGCAGATCGACGCGCGGGTCGCCGGGCACGCCGAGGGCGATGTCGCCCGCGGCCAGCGATGCGACGAAGGCATCGACGGCCGACTGCGATCCGCGCACGAGCAACGCCGCATCGCCCGCCGGGCTCGGCTCGAACGCGATGCTCTCGCTGCGGAGGAAGAGCACGAGATCGGGCGGCGCGAGCGCGACGATCGTCCGCGGCGCGGCGCGCAACGCCTCGAGCGCGCCGATCGTCACGAGGTCCGGATCGCCCGGGCCGAACCCGACGATCCGGACGAGACTCACGTGTCTACTGGCCGGCCGGCGCGGCCGCCGCCGGGGCGCCGCCCGCCGGCGGCAACGCGTTCTGGAACGCGGGATTCTCGATCTTGATGTTCGCCTTGGAGCGCAGCATCGCGAGGAACTGGGGAATCTGTGTCTGCTCCTGTTGTTGCTGCAGCAGCTTGCGGACCTTATCGCCCGCGCTCTGAACGTTCGCCACCATCGGCGCACGCTTGGCCTCGACGACGATGATGTGGTAGCCGAACGGCGACTTCACCGGCGGCCCGACGACGCCGATCGGCTGCGCGAACGCGGCGTTCTGAAACGGCACGACCATCTGGCCCTTCCCGAAGAACCCAAGCTCGCCGCCCTTGTCCTTGGTCGACGGATCGACCGAATATTGCTTCGCGAGCGCCTCGAAGCTGCCGCCGGCCCTGAGCAGCCCCTCGACCTTCTGCGCGGTTGCGAGATCGGGCACGAGGATATGCTTCGCGCGGACCTGCATCGGCGTGTCGAGGGTCGTATGATTCTTCGCAATGTACGCCGAGATCTCGGCGTCGGAGACCTTGATCTTGTCGCCGATCGCCTTCTCGACGATCAGTTTCTCCCGCAGGATGTTCCGGACGTCGGGCTCGGTGAGGTTCTGCTGCTTGAGGACCTGCTCGAACTGACCGGGAGGCAGGCGCGCCTTGATCTGATCTTCCTCGGTGTTGACCGCCGACTCCGGGATGTCGATCTTGTTGTCTTTGGCGTACGAATCGATCAGATCGCTCTGCACCATCTGCTGGAAGACGCCCTTGGCCTGCGACGTCGCATCGACTTTCTTGTAGAACGCGGCGTTCGTGATCGGCTGACCGTTGACCGTCGCGACGTTCCCGCCGCCGTCACCGCCGTTGCCCGAGCATCCGGCGATGCCGAGCCCGAGGGCGAGCGGGGCGAGAGCGTAGAATCTGCGGGATGCGAACGGCATGCGGTCTCCAAAAGCGAACGGCGACGAAGCGGAGTGCGTCTGACCCCGCAAACCACCGGGACTTCGAGCGGCTCGACGCCGCGGTCCTGCGTCGCGTACCCGCTGCGACGTCGAAGGTTACGTCAGAGGGCGGCGAGGAGATCGCGCAGCAGCGGGAGATGCTCGGCGGGCTTGCGCTCGGGCAGATCGATCGCGATCTTGCCGTCGCCGAAGCGGAACTTATTTTTGGTTAGTGACTGAAGCTTCGGGATCGCGTTCGGCGCGATCGCAAACGCGGAGCCGACGCCGAGCGTGAGCCGCGTGTTATCGACGACGACGCGGGTCACGCCCTTGCGCAGCGCGACCGTCCGCAGCTTCGTGATCTCGACGAGGCTCTCGAGCGGCGGCGGCAGCGCGCCGAAGCGATCGCGCAGGCCAGCCGCCAGCTCGTCGACCTCGGCCTCGGAGCGCGCCGTCGCGAGCTGCTGGTAGGCGGCGATCTTCTGCGAGACCTGCGGGATGAAGTCGTTGGGAATGTAGGCATCGAGCTTGATGTCGATGACCGCCTCGCGCTTCTCTGGCAGATCTGCGTTCGTGCCTTTGCGCGCGGCGATGGCCTCGGCGAGCAGCTCACAGTACGTCTCGAAGCCGACCGAGCCGATGAAGCCGGATTGCGCCGCGCCGAGCAGGTTGCCCGTGCCGCGGATCTCGAGATCGCGCATTGCGACCTGGAGCCCGCTGCCGAGGTGCGTGAACTCCCGGATCGCCTCGAGCCGCGACTTCGCGTCGTCGGAGAGCGCCTTGTGCGCCTGGAAGAGCAGATACGCGTACGCCTGATGGTTCGAGCGGCCGACGCGGCCCCGCAGCTGATAGAGTTGCGCGAGCCCGAAGCGGTCGGCGTCGGCGACGATGAGCGTGTTGGCGTTGGGGATGTCGATGCCGTTCTCGATGATCGTCGTTGCGACGAGCACGTCGAGCTCGCCCGCGACGAACTGCGCCATGATCGGCTCGAGCTCGGACTCGCCCATCTGGCCATGCCCGACGCCGATGCGGGCCTTCGGGACGAGCTCACCGAGCGCGCGTGCCACGCCGTAGATCGATTCGATCCGGTTGTGCAGATAGTAGACCTGGCCGCCGCGATCGAGCTCGGCCGCGATGGCCTTCGCGACGATCGCGTCGGAGAACGGCACGACGACCGTCTTGATCGACATCCGGTTCTTCGGCGGCGTCTGGATCAGCGAGAGATCTCGCATGCCGAGCAGCGACATGTGCAGCGTACGTGGGATCGGCGTCGCCGATAACGTCAAGACGTCGACGCTCGAGCGGATCTGCTTGAGCCGCTCCTTGTGCATGACGCCGAAGCGCTGCTCCTCGTCGACGACGATGAGCCCGAGCGACTTGAAGACGACGTCCTTTTGCAGGAGCCGATGCGTGCCGACGACGACGTCGACCTTGCCGTCGGCGAGATCCTTGAGCACGGCCTGCTGCTCTTTCTTGGTCTTGAAGCGCGAGAGCTCTTCGATGCGGACGGGAAAGCTCGCGAACCGCGCGGCAAACGTGCGCGCGTGCTGCGCGGCGAGGAGCGTCGTCGGCACCAGCACGGCGACCTGACGCTTGTCGGCGATCGCCTTGAACGTGGCGCGCACGGCGACCTCGGTCTTGCCGTAGCCGACGTCGCCGCAGACGAGGCGGTCCATCGGCCGCGCGCGTTCCATGTCGGCCTTGGCCTCGTCGATCGCCTTCTGCTGGTCGACGGTCGTGTCGTACGGGAATGCCTCCTCGAGCTCGGCCTGCCATGGCGTATCGGGCGCGAACGCATAGCCGGGCGCGCTTTCGCGCTCGGCGTAAAGCGCGACGAGGCCGTCGGCGATCTTCGCGAGATTCTCGGAGACCTTCGTCTTCGCGCGCGCCCAGTCGGCGCCGCCCATCTTGGAGAGCCGCGGCGCGCTGCCCTCGGTCGCGCCGTATTTCACGACCGCGTGCATCTGCGTCACGGGCACGAGCATCCGGTCGGTACCCGCATACTTCAGGTCTAAATAATCTTGCGTCGCGCCGAGGATCTTTTCCGAACGCAACCCGAGATACTGGCCGATGCCATGCACCGCGTGCACGACGTAGTCGCCGAGCTTGAGGTCCCCGAGCGTGACGGGGACGCCCTCCTTGACCGCGCGCAGCTTGACGCGTTTGGGCGGCTGGCCGTAGATCTCGCGGTCGCCGAGGACGTGCAGCCGCAGGCCCGGGATCGCGAAGCCCGACTCGATGCTGCCCTGGTCGACGAAGACGGTGCCTTCGCCCGGCTTCCCGCCGACGCGCGACATCCCCGGACCGCTCCCGACGAAGGTCGCGGCGCCGTTCTCGCGCAGGTGCAACATCGTCGCAGTCCGCTCGACGCTCAGGTTCGCGGCGCGCAGCATCTCGGCCAGGCGCGAGGCGCCCGAGGCCACGAGTGCGACCGTTTCGCCCTCGCCGACCCATGTCTTGACCTGATCGAGAAACATCGAGAGCTGCCGGTTGAAGTGCTCGACCGGCCGCGTCTCGAGCACGAAGCTCTCGAGCGTCCGCGGCAGCCACGGCGTCGGTTCGGCTTCGATCGCGCCCGGCACGACGAGCACGTGGCGCCGCAGCAGCGCGGGCGCGACGTCCGCGAGCCCGGGGTGCGGCGCCTCGACGTCGGCGAGCAGCGCCTCGCCGACCGCGCGGTCTTCGACGGAGAGCTCGCCCGACTCCGCGGCGTCCAGGAGCACGCGCTCCTCGCGCGAGCGCTCGTCTTCGAGCCCGCGCTCGATCGTCGCGAGCATCGCGGGCTCCTCGAGCACGACGAGCGTGCGCTCGGGAAGATGATCGGCGATGGTCTCGCGTACGTCGTAGGCGAGCGAGAGCCACGCCTCGGGGATCTCGGCGCCGCTAGCGAGATACGCGCGTGCCGCGGAGATGGTCGCGGCCGGGCCCGTGAGCCGGGCGATGATGCGCTCGCGCGTCGCCGCGTCGCGGGCCAGCTCGCTCCACGGCGCGACGTCGAGAGCCGTCCGGGCGTCGGTGCTCCGCTGCGTCGTGAGGTCGAAGTCGCGGATCGACTCGATCTCGTCCCCGAAGAACTCGATGCGCGCCGGAACGTCTGCGGTCGCTTCCCACACGTCGACGATCCCGCCGCGAACCGCGAACTCGCCCGCCGCCGCCACGACGTCCGTGCGGTGGTAGCCGAGTTCGAACAGGGTCGCGACGACCTCCTCGAAGTCGTACTCCTGGCCGACGGCGAGCTCGAAGCGGCGCGCGGCGAAGACGGCGCGCGGCATTACGTACTGCCGCAGCGCCGCGACGGGCGCGACGTACACCTGCGGCTTGCCCGCCGCGAGATCGGCGAAGAGCGTCATGCGCGCCGAGCGTTCCGAGGGCGACTCGATGACGCCGACGCTCTCCTCGCGCGGCCGGACGAGGACGACGGGCGCGGTGCCGTCCTGGCCCAGATAGTACGTCAGGTCGGCGAACGTCCGCTCGGCGACGTCGGCCGTCGGCACGACGACGAGCATCGGCGCTTTGAGCGACTGATAGATCCCGGCGACGAGATACGGCCGGGCCGACTGCGTCGTCTCGTGGAGCGCGAAGGGGCCGCGGTGCGTGCGGAGGCGTTCGAGCAGGCCCGCGAGGGGCCGGCTCGAGCTCGGTAAAGCGCGAACGAGGGAGGGCGCGAGCACTACGGGGGCCCGACCTCGCCGCAGTCCGCGTGGTTGCGCTTCAGCGCAGCTGGAAGGGCAAGTCGATCGAGGACGTCGCGCCGTTCGCCGACGCGGCGATGAAGTCGATGTCGAACGTCCGGCCGCGCAGGAAGAACGGCAGGCTCGGGATGTCCCCGTCGAGCCGGAACTCGCCGACCGCGTAGCGCGGGATCGGGATCGAGCGGCCGAGCGTCTGCGCGACGACCGTCGTGACGACGGGGCTCGCGAGGACCCGAACGTGCAGCGGCCCGGGCGCACTCAGTCCCACCTCGTTGACGTCGATCTCGGCGATCTGCGGCGACGCGGGCGATGGGCTCGCGGCACCCGTTCCGGTGACCGTGCGATACACGAAGTGATAGACCGGGGTCGGGGCGGGCGTCGGCGGCGGCAGCACGATCGCAGGCGCCGCGGTCGGCAGGGGCGACGCGCTCGACGCGGACACCGGGGCACCGACGATCGCCGTCGGCTCGGGGCTCGGGCTCGCCGCCGCGGTTGCGAGCGCCCCGATGACGCCGAGCGTTCCGAGCCTCACTTCAAGCTGACCGGAACTCCGACCGTGACCGTCTTGCCCGACGCGCTCGTCGCCTCGAACTCGAGCGTCGTCGTGATGCCGGAGGCGATGAACGGGAACGCTGGCAGCTTCGACTTCGCTTCGAAGTCGCCGGCGCGGACCTTCGGGACGGTCCCCGTCTGGCCGTTGCTGTGCGTAACGAGCTTGACGACATTGCCGCTCGTGACGACGCGGATCTGGATCGGGCCGTGCGAGACGAGCGTGTGCGAATTGAGATAGACCGCGAAGATCTGGGGCGCGCCGGCCGCGTACGTCGCGGGCTGCGCTGGAACGAAGCGGTACGGGTACTCCGCGGACGCGGGCGCGATCGGCTTGAGGGGGCCCGCCGGGTAGTCGCTCGGCGCCATCGCGTGCGGGTTTTCCGGGTCGGGTGGCGGCGCGGCTTCTGGGACGGCCTGCGGTTCGGCGGTCGCGCGGACGCTCGAGCCGGCGGCGTGATGCACGCCGCGGCGAGGCGGATAGGTCGGAAAGCCGACGAGGACGGGCTGCGGCGGCTTGGGGGTCGGTGCGGCCTGCACGACGGTCGAGACGGGCGGAGCGATCACGATGCTGGCGTTTCTTTCTGCGGTGGTCGGCGCGGCAGCAGCGCGCCGACGGCGATAACGAGCGGTGCGCTCGCAGCGAGTGCCGCCAGACGCAGGAGGGTCGGGTCGAGACCGCCCGCGGCGTCGGGGAGATAACGTACGACGGCGAAGATCGTCGCGCCCCACAGCGCGACGGAGGCTGGACCGCCCGCGGCGACCGCGGCAGCGGGTAGCGCCCAGAGCGCGTACCACGGATAGGGATTCGGCACGGCGAGCCACACCCCGAGGCCGAGCCAGGCGTACCCACGCCGATCGCACCGCAGCGCCTCCCTGCCGGCGAGGGCGAAAGTGGCCGCTGCGAGCGCGAGGGTCGGCGCGAGGCCAACGAGCGACGAGAGCGACGCGGCTGGTGCGTACCGGCCGCCCGAGCGCAGCGCCGCGAGCGCGGGCAGGATGGGCGGAATTGCCCATGCGAGCGCGACCGCGACGGCCGCGGCGAGGACGGCGAGCCCCGACCGGTCGCGCCGGGCGACGAGCGCGACCGCGAGCCCAATGGCGAATGCCAGGCCCGTCGCCTTGAAGGCGGGCGTGAGCCCGACGAGCACGATCCCGGCGCAGGCCACCGAGCGCGACCGAGCCCGCAGGCCGGCCGCAGCGCCCAGAAGTGCGAGGCACCCGAGCACCGCGTCGTTATGGCCCTCGGCTGCGCCCCAGAGCGCGGCGGGGTCGAGCGCGTAGGCGGCGACGACCAGCCGCCGGCGCTGGGGCGCGAGATCGCGGACGAGCCAGGCCAGGGAGGGGACGCTCGCGAGGAACGCGCCGGCGCCGATGAGTCGGAACCCGAAGAGCGGAGCGGCAGGTCCGAGCGGCTCGAGCCACGTCACGAGGCCGCGGGCGAGTGCGACGAAGGCGGGCCCGTACACGCAGGGCGGAAAGGTGCCGCCACCCCACTGGAAGCGCGCCGCGTCGACGGCCGGCCCGTGCACGGCGGGCGCGATCCGCAGGTAGGGATCGATGCCCGCGCGGGCGAGCGCCCCGTAGGCGGCGTAGGCGTAGACGTCGCTCGAGAAGACGAACGGCCACGCGAGGTCGGCCGCGAGCGCCAGCGCGGCGGCGGCGACGATCGCGCCGATGGCCGGTCGTCGCACTGCCGGCCGGGCGAGCGCGGGGAGCGCGAGCGCGACCGTCGCCGCGAGGACGGCCGCCGCCAGCACCCAGAACGCCCGCCCGCCTGCGGCGCCCCACGCGTCGACGACGGGCAGCGGCGCCGCGAGCTGCAGGGCGGCGCGGCCGGTCGTCGCGCGCGGGAGGGCGCGGGCGACGACCGCACCCAGCGCCATCGCGGTGGCGACCGGCGCGAGGGCGGGCAGGCCGCGTCGCGTTTCCCGGAACATCACGCGCCGTGACCGCGAGCGAGATGCGCCGGGCGATCGCCCGCAAACGCGATGGCGAGGCGCTCTCCGAGGGCGACTGGTCCGGCTTCGTGACGGGCTTCCTCGCGGCGGAGATCGACGAGGCGCAGGCCGCGGCGCTGCTGATGGCGAGCGTGATCCGGGGACTTTCGGGGACGGAGACCGCGGCGCTGACGGCGGCCTTCGTCGCGAGCGGCGAGACCCTCGTCGCGCCCGATCCGCGCACCGTGGACAAGCACAGCTCCGGCGGCGTTGCCGACGGCGCGTCGCTCGCCGTCGTTCCGCTGGTCGCCGCGTGCGGCGTCCCCGTCGCGAAACTCTCGGGGCGCGCGCTCGGGCATACGGGCGGCACGCTCGATAAGCTCGAGGCAATCCGGGGCGTCCGCACCGATCTTTCGCCCGAGCGCTTCTTCGAGATCGTCGGCGAGGTCGGCTGTGCGATCGCGGGTCAGAGCGCGCGGCTCGTGCCCGCCGACAAGCGGCTGTACGCGCTGCGTGACCGGACCGCGACCGTGCCGAGCGCGGGGCTCATCGCGGCCTCGATCGTCTCGAAGAAGATCGCGGGCGGCGCGGCCGCGATCGTCTTCGACGTCAAGGCCGGCCGCGGCGCGCTGCTCGCGGATCCATGCGAATCGATCGCGCTCGCGCGCTCGCTCGTCGCGCTCACGGCGGGCTTCGGGCGGCGTGCGCGCGCGCTCGTCACCGACATGAACGAACCGCTCGGACACGCGATCGGCACGGGCCTCGAAGCGATCGAGGCGCGTGACGCGCTGCGCGACGCGCGCGGCGACGGGCGCCTTTGGGCGGTGGTCCGCCGGCTCGGCCGGGCAGCGCTTGCCGTCGCCGAGCCCGAGCGCGGCGACGACGAGGAGCGCGACGCCCGGCTCGAACGCGCACTGCGCTCGGGGGCGGCCTACGAGCGCTTCGAGCGGATGCTCGCCGCGCAGGGCGCGGCACGGGGCGCGCTCGGACGGCTCGTGCCGCATGCGGAGCGCCGTGCGGTCCGGGCGGCGCGCTCGGGCCGCCTCGCCGGGATCGACGCAGTCGCCCTCGGCGAGGCGGCCCGCGATCTGGTCGCAGCCGCGGGGACGGGCGCCGGGATCGTCGTCGAGCGCCGCGTCGGGGACGAGGTGCGCGCGGGTGAGGAGCTGGCTCGGACCCACGGCGCCTCCGAGGCGGCCGCGCGTGAGCTCGCGAGCGCCTTCGAGATTGCGGATGCCGCCCCGGCCGCCCGGCCCCTCGTCTACGAGGAAATCTCTTGCGCCGACCGCGCGCCCTCGACGCTCGCGACGAGGTAGAGCGGCCGCTGCTTCACCTGATCGTAGATCCGGCCGAGGTACTCGCCGACGATCCCGATCGTGATGAGCTGAACGCCTCCGAGGAAGAGGATCGCGGCCATGATCGAGGTGTAGCCCGGCTCGTTGAGCCCGAAGATCTTGAGGGCGAGCACGACGATCGCGTACACGAAGGCGAGGAGGCTCACCCCGAAGCCGAGATACGTCGCGAAGCGCAGCGGGATTTCCGAGAACGACGTGACGCCGTCGATCGCGAATTTCAGCATCTTCGAAAGCGGGTATTTCGACTCGCCGTGGAGCCGCGCGTCGCGCTCGTAGGTGACGCCCGTCTGGCGGTAGCCGACCCAGCTCACGAGCCCGCGCAGGAAGCGGTGCTTCTCGCGCGTCTCGCCGAGCGCGTCGACGACGCGGCGGCTCATGAGCCGGAAGTCGCCCGTGTCGACGGGGATCGAAACGTTGGTCAGCCGACGGATCAGGCGGTAGAAGACGCGCGCCGTGAGCCGCTTGAAGGCGCTCTCGCCCGCCCGCGACTTGCGCACGGCGTAGACGACGTCGTAGCCCGCGCGCCAGCGCTCCAGGAACTCCGCGATGAGCTCGGGCGGGTCCTGAAGGTCGCCGTCCATGAGCACGACCGCGTCCCCGCGCGCGTGGTCGAGCCCGGCCGTGGCCGCGATCTGATGTCCGAAATTGCGCGAGAGGTCCACGATGACGATCCGCCGCTCGCGGGCCGCCGCGACGCGCAGCTTCGAGAGCGTCGCGTCGCCCGAGCCGTCGTTGACGGCGACGATCTCGTAGTCGTCCCCCGGCCCGAGGGCCACCGCCATCGCGCCCGCGATCCGGACGACGAGCGTCGCGACGTTTGCGCCCTCGTTGTAGAGCGGTACGACGACGCTCACGAGGCTCACGCGAGCTCCATCCGCACGGCTTGCCAGAAGAGCGGAAAGAGCAGCTCGTGTGGACCCGTGAACGTGAAGCCGCGGCCGTCGGTCCCGAGGTGCGGCCGGCGCACGACGTTGGTCTGTGGCCGGTACTGCCGGATGAAGTCGAAGTCGGCCGTCGTGAAGTCGCCGCGGTGGCCGAGGTTCCGGGCGACGGAGACCGCTTTGAGAAACGCTTCCGGCAGGAGGACGGCCGAGCCGAAATTGAGGTAGACGCCGCCGTCGAGGAGCTCTGCGACCACGGCGCACAGGAGCCGGAAGTCCAGCAGCGCCGCCTCGCCGAGGGCGGCGCCGTCGGCCTGCGGGTGCGCGTGGACGATGTCGGTTCCGATCGCGACCGTCACGCAGAGCGGCACGGCCGCGCGGGCACAGGTCGCAAGGACGGAATCCGTCGCGTAGGGCGCCTCGGCCGCGAGAAGCGCGTCGCCGATCGCCCGTCCGACACCTCGGCTACGGCCGCGCGAGATCGCGCCGAGTACGAAGTCCGCCGTCTCGGCCGACATGCCGAACGAGCCGTCGCGCAACGCCGCGTCGACATCCTCGCTCGTGCGGCCGACGAGCGCGAGCTCGGCGTCGTGGATCGTCACGGAGCCGTTGGCGGCGACGGCGCTCACGAGCCCATCGCGCACGAGGTCGCACAGCATGCCGCCGAGCCCGACCTTCACGACGTGACCGCCCATGCCCACGAGTATCGGCCGCTCGCGGCGGATCGCCTCGGCGGTCCGCGCGACGAGCTCGCGGAGCGACGATCCCGCGAGGATGTTCGGCAGCGCGTCGAACCACGTTCGGAATGAGGCTTCCGCTCCAACCGTCCGGCCGCGATCGTCGCGGTCGACCTTCGAGGGACGCCCTTCGAGCGAGGTCACCCGAAGGCGTTCGAAGTCGATCGGTCGGTACGCCACGACCACCCGGTTCCACCCCCCGCTTTCGAGTTCTTGTCGCCTGCGCCGTCCTCGCGTCGGCGACGTCGTGCGCGAAGCCCGACGCGCCGAAGATGAGCTCCGCAGCGCTGCACGGGTTCTCGGGCGTCCACTTCGAAGCCGGTGCGCTCGCGACCCCGACGGCACTGCCGACGGGGCCCGGAACGCTTGCGACCGCGCCCCTGGCCGCGGCGTCGCCCCCGGCCGTCGGCACGCCTGCGCCCACGGCCGCCGTCTCGGGAGCGCCGCGAATCGTTTCGCTCGCGACGTCGCCCGACGTCGTGCACGCCGGCGACACGGTGCGCTGGGACGTCCGTACGACGCCCGACGTCTCGGGCGTCACCGCCAAAGTCGCCACGTACGGCTTTACGTTCGTGCGCGTCGCGCCTGGGCACTTCACGCTCGCGTTCGCGATCCCGCCGTCGGTGCCGTTCTTCTTTCATGGCGACTACCGGCTCGCGGTGCTCGCGGCGGCGCCGGCCGGCGACGCCAAAGCGACCGCGACGATCCGCTTCCGATGAGCGATGACGATGCGGTGCGATCCCTGCGCGACGTGCGACTCGATCTCGACCGGGCCGGCCGGACCGGCATCCCCGAGGTCGTCTACGGCGCCGGCAAGAGCCGCGAGCAGCTCGGCCGGATCTGCCGCGAGCTCTACGGGGCCACCGGGTTCGCGCTCGCGACGCGCGTCGCGCCGGATGACGGGCCGGCGCTCGCGGCCGAGTTGCCCCGGGCCGAGTACGATTCGCGGTCGCGGCTGCTGCGCTGCGGGCGCCTGGTGCCGAGCGGCAAGCGCATTGGCCTCGCCTGCGCCGGCACGACCGATCTGCCCGTCGCACTGGAAGCCGCGGGGACGCTCGAGGCCTTCGGCCATACCGTCGTCGGCCGCTACGATGTCGGCGTCGCGGGGCTCCATCGTACGCTCGCGGCGGTCGGGGACCTCGACGCCTGCGGCGCGATCATCGTGGTTGCCGGCATGGAGGGCGCCCTGCCGAGCGTCCTCGCGGGGCTCGTGCGCCCGCCGATCGTCGCGGTGCCGACGAGCGTCGGCTACGGTGCCGCTTTCGGGGGGATCGCGGCGCTGCTCGCAATGCTCAACGCCTGCGCGCCGGGCATCGCCGTCGTCAACATCGACGGCGGCTTCTCGGCGGCCGCCGTCGCGCACAAGATCGTCAGCGCCGGGGCGGCGTGAAGAACGGGACCGGATTGAACGGCGTGGGGATCGAGGTGCCGAGGTCGGGCGCAAACTGGTCCTGATCGCCCCATTCCGTGACGTCGTCGCGGATCGTGCGCGTGTCGCCATTGCCGATCGTGATCTCGTGCGTGACCTGCTGGCCGTGTTGATCGCGCTCGGAGGCGTTCCAGGAGCCGCGCGTGTAGCGGTACAGCAGCTTCGTGCCGGAGGCGAAGTTATCGCTGACCCGGTAGTGGTTTGCGTCGACGCGGTCCATTCGTACGGCGGTCGGGCTCCAGCCGCTCGCGTCGGTCGCGATGAAGATCGGGTCGCTGAACGGCGTCCGCGACGGCACCTCGACGAGAAAGGTCACGAAGACGGGGCGGCCGCTAAAGCCACCCTTGAGCGCGAGATCGGGGTTTGGATACGGCGTCGAGAGCGCGACGGCGAAGGCCTTGACGTTCGCGTAGTTCGCGTCTTCGGGGAGCTTCGCCGCCGAGAGCGCGAGCTGCGTGACCGCGCCCGTGCCGGTGTCGAAGGTCGCCTTCGCGTAGACGCGGGTGCGCGGAACGAGCGTCGTCGGTCCGCCGCCGATCGCCGTGACCTTGGCGCCCGGCGCCACGCGGAAGCCGTCGCCCGTGGTGAAGAAGACGAAGCCGGAGTGGTCGTCGAGGATCTGGCCGCTCCACGTGACGAGCGTGCCGGACGGGGTCGGCGTTGCGGTCGCGGTGAGCGGCGGCGGGGTCTGGCCGCTCAGCGCGGGAGCGGGCACCGCGACGATGCCTGCGCGCGCGGCCGACGAGCCGAGCGCGGCGACCGTGACGGCGAGTGCGGCCGTGACGACGGAGGCAAGGCGGCTGGGACGTTCGATCATTTTTCGATCAGTACCGAGAATTGCGGCTGCCAGCGTTCGTACCCGCCGAAGCCGAAGAAGTACGACCGCGAGACGTCGATGACGAGTTGGCGCGTGAAGCGGTAACGCGCCTCGAGCGTCGCCTGATACGGGGTGAGCCCGTAATTCTGGAACGCGAGCGTCGGCCCGACGACGTACGGCGGCCCGGGAATCGGGCGGGGGAAATCCCGATCCTCGCGCAGCGTGCCGACGAGGCTGAAGATCGGGTGCGGCGTCCAGACGAGCTGCTCGTTGAAGGTCCGCGTCGTTGCGAAGCCGTGAAAGGCGTTGTAGCCCGGGAACGCTTGACCGGTGAACGGATCGATCGCGTTGCCGGTCAGCGGATACGCGATGGCTTGCTGCTTGCCGTAGAAATCGCCGATGTTCTGATTGGTGTAGGAGACGAGCGCGACGAGCTTGCTCGGCGTGATGATCTTCGTGAGGGCGAAGTTCACGGTCGTCGTGTCGGTGTGGTGCGGCGCCGAAGACCACTGGATCTGCTTATCGACCGTCGCCGTCGCGTACAGATTGCGGCCGCGCCGGTCGGGCACGAGCGTGAACTGGTTGGTCGCGATATCGATGCCGACGCCCTTGCTGTAGATCGTGTCGTAGTTCACGCCGCCGAGGCTCTGCAGCGGCGGCTGGTTCTCGAGCGGCGTGGAGTGCGCGTAGCCGACCGACGAGCGTAGCTGATAGCTCAGGATCCGGTGCGGCAGATATTCGCGAAAGCCGACCCACGCGAGCGTCGCGTTCGTCGGGTGAACGGGGATCCACGGGTGCGTCGGATCGCCGTAATAGAGCTGGTTGGCCGTGCCCGGTGCGGGCTGACGAAGTAAGCTGCTGTAGTATTGGCTGTACTGCAACTGCAGGAACGAGTGCGGCAGCGACCCAGTGACCTGCAGCAGCGCGTAGGCCGTCGCGGAGAGCGGTTGCTTGAATTCATGCTGGAACGCGGTCTCCTGCACCGTGAGCTGCGCCTGCAAGCCCGGCGAGAAGCGATTGTACGCGACGAGATTGTAGACTTTGAGCGGCCGCGTGAGCGGGCTCGCCGCCGCCACGATGTAGCTGCGCTTCGTGAAGAAGTGCTGCTCGAACGCCGGGAAGACGCCGTTGAGGGGGTCGTACCGGATGTGGGCGCTCGAGAGGGCGTTCGCACCGCCGGCGAAATCGAGCGGCCCGTCGACGAAGGCGCCCGGCAACGCGTTCTGCGCGTAATTCGGGTTTTGCGAGAATTCGAGAAAATAACTCGGGAAGGGAATTTTCGCGAGGCCGAAGTTCAGTTTCGCAGGCGTGAAGCGCACGCTATCGCGCGGGTCGATCTCGGCATTCTTCGCCGTGAGAAACTGCCGCTCGCCGGAGAGATCGGGCAGGAAGAACGCATCGCCCGGCATCTCGCGGCCGAGCAGCGGATGGGCGTAGTCGCCGCCCGCGAACGTCCAGCGATCGGGCTCTGAGATGATCGGTACGAAGTACGCGCGGTCGAACTCGAAGTATTCCGAAAACGCGGCCCCGTGGATGACATTCTTCGTGTGCGGCGTCCGGACCGTCACGTCGCCCGCGAGCACGAAGCGATTGAGCCGCAAGTCCATGAAATACGTGTTGCCGGTGAGCTGCGTGCCGTCGCCGAGCGTTACGCGAACGTCGCCGTCTGCCGACACGACGTACCGGTTCGAATAGAAAACGATCGAGTCGGCCCGCACGAGAAACGTCGAGAGCCTGCGGCCGACCGCGACGCTCGGCGCGGGCGTCGGCGCGAGCACGCGCGGCAGCGCCGGCGGTTGCGTGACGACTGGCGGCGCGGGTGGCGTGACGGTCGTCGGCGCCGTCAGCGCTTGCGCGTGCGCGCTCGTTCCGCCGGCGATCGCGACGCCGATCGCGAACGCGATGGCCGCGGCGCGCAGGGGCGCGGAAGCTTCAATTCCGAAGCATCTGAACATATGCCACGATGCGTCGTCGTCGTCTTGGATTCGGGCGGCATTGGCGCGCTGCCCGACGCGGCGACGTACGGCGACGCCCCCGGCGCCAACACCATCGGCAACGTCGCTCGCGCCGTCGGCGGCCTCGCGATGCCGAATTTCGCACGGCTCGGACTCGGCGCGCTCGGGACGTTCCGCGGCGTCGCTGCTGCAACGGACCCCGTCGCGTACGTCGCGCGGCTCGGCGGTCGCTCGGTCGGCAAGGATACGGTCACGGGTCACTGGGAGATGGCAGGCATCATCACGGACGACCCGTTTCCGACCTATCCGGACGGCTTTCCCCCCGACGTCGTGTCGGCGTTTGCGAACATATGCGGTCGCGCGCCGCTCGGCAATCGCGCGGCTTCGGGGACCGACATCGTCGCCGAACTCGGGCCGCTCCATCAAGTGACTGGGAGGCCGCTCCTCTACACCTCCGCCGACTCGGTCTTTCAGGTCGCGGCGCACGAGGAGGTCGTCCCGCTCGAGCGGCTCCATGCGTGGTGCGCGGCGGCGCGCGAGATGCTCGTCGCGCCGAACCGCGTCAATCGTGTGATCGCGCGACCGTTTCGCGGGGAGCCGGGCGCCTACGTGCGAACGCCCGGACGTCGCGATTTCGCCGTCGACGCGCCTTTCAACGTGTTGGACGTGCTCGCGGCGGCCGGTACCGCGATCCATGGCGTCGGCAAGATTTCCGATATCTTCAGCGGCCGGGCGGTCACGACGTCCGCGAGCGTCGACGATAACGCGGCCGGGATCGCGACGACCCTCGAGCTGATGCGGGCCATCGAACACGGGTTGATCTTTACGAACCTCAATGATTTCGATTCGAAATACGGCCATCGCCGGGATCCGCGCGGCTACGCGGTTGCCCTCGAGCGGCTCGACGCGGCCGTGCCCGACCTCGAGTCGGCCCTGCGGCCGGGCGACGCGTTGATCTTTACCGCCGACCACGGCTGCGATCCGACCGCCCCCGGCAGCGACCACACGCGCGAGTACGTGCCCTTCGTCGACGTCGGCCTGCGGCGCGGCCTGGCCGCCGATCGGACCGGGCTCGACGCCGTCGGCGAGCGGATCGGGTCCGTCCTCATAGGCGCCGCGTGAGCATCGCACCGCGGCCCGCCGAGCCGCGCCTCCGCGACGGCGCGTCGCCGTCGCCGAGCGGCATGCGTGCCGAGCGGCTCGTCCCGCGTAGCTGGCATCGCTGGAAGCGAGCGACCGACGTCGTGGTCGCGACCACGACCCTCACGGTCGCCGCGCCCGTGCTCGCGGTTGCCGCCCTCGGAATCGCCTGCGTCTCGCCGGGCTCGCCGCTGTTCTTCCAGGAGCGCGTCGGCCGGGACGGCGTGCCGTTCCGGATGTGGAAGCTCCGGACGATGTTCTCGGGCGCGCACCATTTCCACGAGGCGCTGCACGCCGAGAGCGACGTGCCCGGGCCCGTCCTCAAGATCCGGAACGATCCGCGACTCCATCCGCTCGGGAAGCTGCTGCGCCGCACGAGCATCGACGAGTTGCCGAACCTGGTCAACGTCCTGCGCGGCGAGATGTCGCTCGTCGGGCCGCGGCCGCCCCTGCCGCGCGAGGTCCGCACCTACGACGCCTACGCCCGCCGGCGCCTGCGCGTGAAGCCGGGCATCACGTGCCTTTGGCAGATTTCGGGCCGCTCGAGCGTGCCGTTCGAGCGCTGGATGGCGCTCGATAACGCCTACATCGACGGCTGGTCGCCGCTCGGCGACCTCCGCATCCTCATCGCGACGATTCCGGCGGTGCTCCGCGGCGACGGCGCCCATTAAACCCTCGCCGCGCGTGCGCGACGGTCGCGCGCGGCTGCACGTCGTCGCGCCCGCGCCGGTGCCGCCCGCGCCGCGCGTCCCCGCGAGCCCGCCGCGCTCGCTCGCGACCTCGACGATCATCGTCATGGCGGCGACGCTCGGGTCGAGCCTGCTCGGCTTCGGCCGCGAGGTCGTCAACGCGCGGTTCTTCGGCACGCAGCGCGAGATGGACGCGTTCCTCGCGGCGGCGACGATCCCGACGATCCTCTTCGGGATCTTCAACGGCGCCCTCGTGAGCGCGCTCGTGCCGGTCTTCTCCGAGTACGTCGAGCGCGGCGACGACGAGGGCCTGCGGCGCCTCGCGAGTACGATCCTCAACGCGCTGGCCCTCGGGCTCACGGCGCTCGCGGCGCTCGGCTGGTTCGCTGCGCCCGTCTTCGTGCCGCTCGTCGCGCGCGGCTTCTCGACCCCCGAGCTGCGCGTGACGACCGAAATGACCCGCTGGCTCATGCCGACCGTCGTCGCGACGAGCCTCGCGGGCGTCGCAAGCGCGATGCTCAACGCCAGGCGCCGCTTCGTCGCGACCGCCCTCCAGGGCGTCGCGATCAACGCCGTCACGATCGGCGTGGTCGTCGTCCTCGAGCGGCGGCTCGGCATCTACGCCCTCGTCCTCGGCACGACGCTCGGGCTCTTTGCGCAGCTCGCCGTGCAGGTGCCGGCCGTGCTCGCGGGCCGGCTCTACCGGCCCGTGCTCGATTTGCGCCATCCGGGGCTGCGCCGGGTGTGGCTGATGCTCGGGCCGATCGTCGTCGGCTCGGCGGCGGGCCAGATCGCGATCTTTTTCGATCGCAACTTCGCCTCGACGCTCACACCCGGCTACATCTCGGGCATGAACTACGCGACGAAGCTCGTCGGCTTCCCGCAGCAGATCTTCGCGGCCGCGATCGCGACCGTGCTCTTCCCGCTCCTGGCCTCGCAGTTCGCCAAGGATGACCGGGACGGCGTCGGCGAGCACCTCGTGCTCGGCCTGCGACTCGTGAACTTCATCACGATCCCGGCGGTTTTCGCGCTGAGCCTCCTCGCGCGGCCGATCGTCGCGGCGCTCTTCCAGCGCGGCGAGTTCCGCGCGACCGCGACGGATCTCTGCGCTGGGCTCCTTCCCTACGCCGCGATCGGCCTCGTCGGCCTCGCGGCCTGCGTCGTGCTCACGCGCTGCTGCTTCGCGGCGGGCGAGACGCGGTGGACGATCGGCATCTCGATCTTCACCGTGGTCCTCAACGTCGGGCTCTCGCTGCTGTGGCTGCGACCGCTCGGGGCGCGCGGGCTGCTGCTCGCGAACTCGGTGAGCCAGTGGGTCCAGGCGGCGCTTCTCGCGGCACTCGTCTGGCGCCTGACGCGGGGCTTCGCGTGGCTTCGGATCGTCGACTCGACGGTCCGCATCCTCGCCTGCTCGACGGTCATGGCACTCGCGCTGAAGTGGATCGCGACCCTCGGGACGGACGTCGATGCGACGTTCGCAGCGCGGGCCTCCTATCTCGCGGGGCAGCTGTGCATCGGCGCGCTCGTCTTCGTCGGCGCCGCTCGGCTGCTGCACGTCGAGGAGCTCTCGATCGCCGCGCGGTCGATCCTGGGCTACCTGACGTCGCCGCGCGTGCCGGCCCCTGCCGAGACGGTCGAGGCTCCCATTGCTTGACATGACGTCGCGCATCCGGAGCTTCGCGACGAGCGATTTCGCTCGGCAGTCGGCGATCGTCTTCGTCTCGACGCTCGCGATCAACGCACTCGGCTACGGCTTCCACTTCGCGATCAGCCGCCGGATCGGCGTCGACGCCTACGGCACGCTCTCGGCGCTCAACGCCGGCTACATGATCAGCCTCACGGTTGCGACGATTTTCGCGACGATCGTCGTGAAGTTTTCGGCGGAGCTGCGGGCCGTCGGCGACCTGCCGCGCCTCGCCGCGCTCTCGCGCCGGCTGGCTGCCTTCGTCGTGGCGGTCGGAACCGCGACGCTCATCGTCGGGCTGCTGGCGTCCCCGGCGATCGGGAGCTTCCTCCACGTGCGCGACGTGCGCGCCGTCGCCGTCGTCGTCGGGATCGTCGCGCTCACGATCGCCGCAGGCCCGCTCCGCGCCATCTTTCAGGGCATGGAAGAGTTTACGACGTTCGCGGTCCTCGGCGTCATTGAGAGCTTCGTGAAGGCGCTCGCGGGAGTGCTCCTCGTGTACGTCGGTTTCGGCGTCACCGGGGCGTTCGCGGGATGGGCGCTCGGGACGGCGCTCTCGCTCGCGGCCGTCGCCGTGGCCCTCGTGCGGCGCTTCCGGAGCTTCGAGCGCGTGCCGTTCAAGGTCGACGTGCGCCGGCTCGCGGCGACCACGGGCGGCGTCGCGACCGGGATGCTCGCGCTCACCGCGCTCGGCTACGCGGACGTGATCGTCGTGAAGCACTTCGTCGACGCGCGCACGGCCGGGCTCTATGGTGCCCTCTCGCTCTCGGGGAAGATCCTGCTCTTCTTCGTGGCGTTCGTGCCGACCGTTGTGCTACCAAAGGCAACGCGCGCGGCGCTCGCGGGCCGCAGTGCCCTGCCGACGTTGCTGCAGGCGCTCGGCCTCGTCGTCGTGATTTCGGTCTGCGGTCTTGCGGTCTACGGGCTCGCCCCCCGGCTCGTCGTGACCGCGCTCGCGGGCAGCGCCTTCGCGCCGGCGGCCCCGTACGCGTTCTCCTATGGCGTCGCGATGGTGTTCCTCGCGGCCCTGAACGTCGTCGTGAGCTTCAAGATCGGCCTGCACCGCTTCGACTTCGTCGTGCCGGTCGTCGTGATCGCGCTCGCCGAGATCGCTGGGATCTCGCTGCGCCATGCAAACCTCAGCGAGGTCATCGAGGTCCTCGTGGCCGGGAACGCCGCCGCGTTTTTCGCCTCCCTCTACCGGATCGGGTCGGTCACCCCCGTCGTCGCGGAGCGCAGCGCAGCGGCGTAAGCACGCCGGCCGCGCACGTCGCGGGCCGTTTGGGCGATCTCCCTCGTGCGCGGTGACTCGAGCGCGCGCACGATGTGCTCGGCGGCGTGCCCGTCGCCGAAGAGCGGCGGATGCTCGCCCGGCGGCGGCGTTTCGTCCTGGAGGGCCCGGCGGATCGCCGCCGTCCGGCCGCCCGCGAGCACGTTCCAACCGGCTTCGATCGTGTTCGTCCACTCCGTCGAGTCGCGCAGCGTGATCGCCCGAACCCCCGCGAAGTACGCCTCGCGCTGAACGCCGCCGGAATCCGTGAGGATCTTCGTCGCCCCGAGTTCGAGCGCGACGATCTCGAGGTAGCCGAGCGGCTCGAAGGCGACGACGCCCGCCGGCATGGGGATCCCGAAGGCGCGCAGCCGGGTCGCCGTTCGAGGGTGCATTGGGAAGACGATCGGCCGGGGGGCGTCCGCGAGCCCAGCGATGATCCCCGCGAGCCGGTCGCGGTCGTCGACGTTCTCGGCCCGGTGCAGGGTCAGGAGATCGTACGTGGCGGGAACCCGGCGGTCGCGCGGCAGGGCGAGCGCTCGGGCGCGGGCCTCGAGGAAGACGTCGTACATCACGTCGCCGACGACGTGGACGTCCTGCGTGATGCCCTCGTGGGCGAGCCGGGCCCGTGCGCCCTCGTCCGTGACGAGCGCGACGTCGGCGACGTGATCGGCCACGATCCGGTTGATCTCCTCGGGCATCGTCCGGTCGAACGAGCGCATCCCGCCCTCGACGTGGACGAGCGGGTAGAGGAGCTGCTTGGCCGCGAGGGTCCCCGCGAGCGTGCTCGTCGTGTCGCCGCGAACGATGACGAGATCCGGATCGTGCTCGCGCAGCACCTCGGCGATCCCCGCGAGCATCTCGCCCGTCTGGGAGCTCGGGTCGAGGGGCCCGACGTTGAGGTGGACGTCAGGCGTCGGGATGTCGAGTTCGCGGAAGAAACGGTCAGACATCCGGTCATCGTAGTGCTGACCGGTGTGAACTAAGATCTCGTCATGCTCGCGTCGCAGCACGCGCGCGAGCATGGCGACCTGGACGAATTCCGGCCGCGCGCCGACGATCGAGACGATCTTCACGAGTGATTCATCGGCGCGCGGGCCCTTTCCATATCAAAGGAATTGTTGAGAACTGGTGCGCTCGATCGTGCGTTGACTCTACGGCACCCGCCAAAATCGACCGATACATCCGACATGCTTAGAGGAAACGCTCGCCGATGATCGAGACTGCCGTCCCCGTCCCGCTCGTCGCCACGAGCGTCGGCGAAGCCGAGATCGACGCCGTCGTTGCGGTGATGCGTTCGGGCCAGCTCGCCCAGGGTCCGGTCGTTGCCGCCTTCGAGCGCGATGTCGCGGCGATCGTCGGCGTCGCCCATGCGGTCGCGATGAACTCGGGTACGGCGGCGAACCACGCGGCGCTCGAGGCGCTCGGCATCGGCGATGGGGACGAGGTGATCGTCACTCCCTTCACGTTCGCGGCAACCGCGACCCCGATCCTGATGCAGCGCGCGGTACCCCGCTTCGTCGACGTCGATCCGCGCACGTTCAACCTCGATCCGCGCGCCGCGCTCGCCGCCGCCGGCACGCGCACGCGCGGCGCCGTGCTCGTCGATCTCTTCGGTCTCCCGCTCGATCCGGCACAACGCGGAACGCTGCGTGAGCAGCGCATCGGCTTCGTCGAGGACGCCTGCCAAGCCATCGGTGCGCGGCGCGACGGCGCCGCGGCGGGCGCGCTCGGCGACGCCGCGTCGTTCTCGTTCTACGCCACGAAGAACGTGATGACGGGCGAGGGCGGCATGCTCGTCACGAACGACGACGCGCTCGCGGCGAGCGCGCGCCGCTTCCGCCATCATGGCCAGGGCGCAACCTACGAGTACCTCTCGCTCGGCTACAACTACCGGATGACGGACGTGCTCGCGGCGATCGGCCGCGTGCAGGTTGGCCGCCTTGCGGAGCTCACGGCGGCCCGGCGCGCGAACGCCGCGGCCTACGACGAAGCGCTCGGCGACCTGCCGGGTATCACGATCCCGTTCGTTCCGACGGGCGTCGAGCACGCGTACCATCAGTACTCGATCCTCGTCGATCCCGAGCTGACGCCGAACGGCATCGACCGCGACGGCGTGCGCGCGGCGCTCGCGGCGCGCCGGATCGGCTCCGGCGTCTACTATCCCAAGCCCCTGCACCTGCATCCGCTCTTCGCGGACTACGGCTACGGTCCGGGCGACTTCCCCATCGCCGAGCGCCTCGCGGCGCAGATCCTCGCGCTACCGGTGACGCCCGGCCTCGACGCCGCCGGCCGCGCGAGCGTCGTGCGCGCGATCCGAAGCGCCGTCGGCGCGGCGTGAACGGCTCGGTGCGGCGCGACGTTCGCATCGGCGTCGTTGGCTTCGGCTCGATCGGCCGTAATCACGCCCGCAATCTGCGCGACCTCGCGGGCATCGAGCTCGTCGGCGTCACCGACCTCGCGCCCGAGGCGCTGGCGCAAGCGACCGAGCTCGGCTTCCCGACGTATCCCAGCATCGACGCGCTGATCGCCGCGCGGCTCGACGGCGTCGTGCTCAGCGTGCCGACGAGCCTGCACGAGGACGTCGCGATGCCCTTTATCGCGGCTCGCGTCGCGCTGCTCGTCGAGAAGCCGCTCGCGGGCACCCTCGCGGCCGCGAAGCGGCTGCTGCAGGCGTGCATGGCGGCGGACGTGCCGCTCATGGTCGGCTACATCGAGCGCTACAACCCGGCGATCGTCGCGGTCCGTGACTTCGCGGCGAGCGGCGCGATCGGCGAGGTTATCAGCATCTCGACGCGCCGCGTCGGCGCCGTGCCGCCGCGGATCCGCGACTCGAGCGTGCTCGTGGACATCGGCGTGCACGACATCGACATGGTCGCCTACATCACGGGCGCGCGGCTGACGCTGCGCGCCGCGCAGGGCGGCATGGCCGTCCTGCACGATCGGCTGGACTACGCCTCGCTGATGATCGACGCCGAGGGCTGTAGCGCGATGGTCGAGACGAACTGGGTGACCCCGACGAAGATCCGCGAGCTCTCGATCACGGGCACGAACGGCTTCGCGCATGTCGATTACATCACGCAGGTGGCCCGCTACGCGCGCGGCTCGAGCTTCGAGCCGCAGGAAAACTTCGCGGCGTTCGTCGCCAACTACGAGGAGGGGTCGCTCGCGGCAATTCCCGTCACGCGCCGCGAGCCGCTCGCACGCGAGCTCGAGGTCTTCGCATCGGGGATCCGCGGCGGCGAGCTGCCCGATCCGGGGATGGCGCTCGCGTCGCTCCGGATCGCCGAGGAGGCGACGCAGATGATCGAGCGCCAGAACGTCCGGCGCCCGATCTTCGTCAGCGCGTGAGCGCGGGCGAGGCGATCGTCCACCCGACGGCAACCGTCGAAGACGGCGCGACGCTCGGCGCGGAGACGCGCGTGTGGCACGAGGCGCAGATTCGTCGGGGCGCGTCGGTCGGGGCGCGCTGCGTCGTCGGTAAGGGCGCCTTCGTCGACATGGACGTCACGATCGGTGACGACGCGAAGCTCCAGAACTACGCCTGCGTGTATCACGGCGTGACGCTCGGCCGCGGCGTCTTCGTCGGCCCGCACGCGGTGTTCGCAAACGACCTCCGGCCGCGGGCCACGGATGCCGAGTTCCGGCCGTTACGCGACGGCGATTGGGAAGTCGGCGTCACGACGGTCGGCGACGGCGCCGCGATCGGGGCGAACGCGACGATCTTGCCCGGCATCACGATCGGCGCGTGGGCAATGATCGGCGCGGCCGCCGTGGTCACACGCAACGTCGCTGCCTACGCCCTTGTCGTCGGCTCGCCGGCGCGCGAGATCGGCTGGGTCTGCCGCTGCGGCGGTCGCGTCGCGGACGGCGCGCAGGACTGCGCGCGCTGCGGCGCGCTCCCTGAGGATCACCCCGCCCGGGCGGCGGTCAGCGGTTCGCGCGCCGGACGTTGAGCACGCCCTGCTCACGGAAGAGCGCCTCGACCCGGTCGGCCGTCTCCGGCGTCGCAGCGAAGCCGATCACGGCGCGCCCGCGGCCCAGCGCCTCGACGTAGTTTCCCATCTCGTCCTCGCGGATGCCGAGCTCGGCGAGCCGGTCGTCGGACGCCCCGGGCCGGATCAGCGACTCCATCGGCCGGTAGCCCGTGAGGCCGGGAACGCCCGTGCCCTGGCCACGATCGCCGCTCTCGCCGAGGTTCATCACGCTGCGACGCGCGTCTGTCAGGAGTTCGCCGCCGATGATGCCGCCCGTCTCAGCCTTGTCGCTCGGCTCGACGACGAGCAGGGACCCCGACTCGAGACCCGCCGCGCCGAGCGCGGCTCGGAGCGCCGCGACGTCCGCGGTTGGCGAGAGTCCGGTGACCATCACGCTCATCGTCGCCCGCTTCGCGCTTCCGTCCGGGCCCCCTACGGCCCGGACGGTGGGGCGAGCCTGCGGCCGGGTGTCGGAACGAACGCGCGATAGGTCGTCTCGCGCACGAACGCGAGAATGGCCGCCCCGAGCCCCAAGAGAAAGAAGAGCGCCGTGACCGCCCAGCCGATCACGGGCAGCGATTGCGCTGCGGTCACCACGAGCAGGCCGAGTAGCAACGCACCGAGGGGGCTCGCGGTCGTCTCCGGCACGAGCGACTCGACGAGGCGCCGGCCGAGCGTCAACGCCACTGCGGCGTTGCCGATCCAGAGTGCCGCAACCGCGATCGCGACCGCGATCGGCACGAGCGGGATCCCGATGACGCTCAGGACGAGGAGCACGACGAGCGGCACGGCGGCGACCGCCGCGACCGCGCCCGTCGCCCCGGAAAGGCCGGGATGGTTCTCGATGCGTTCGATCGCGATGCGAACGCGGACCGGAAAAAGCAGGAACGCGAGAACGACGACCACGTCCCAGCCGAGCTTTCGAAGGATGCCGCGTTCGCCCGCCGCGGCGTCACCGACGGGAAGCGGCCCCATCCACGGCACGCTTTCGCCGTCGGAGACGCCCGCGACCGTGCCGTCGACCTCACAGCCGTCGAGCTGCTCGAACGTCCCGAAGAACGTTCGCACGTTGCCGTCGATGACGGCGCCGGGCGTGCAGACGACCGTTCCGAAGACGATGTCGAGGTCGCCGCCCACCTCATCGCCCGGCCCGAGCTCGACCGTCGAGAACCAGACGGACTTGCCGTGCGCCAACCCGCCGGCGGGCGCGGCGGCGGCCGTGGCGAGCTCGAAGGCGACGAGCGCGACCGCACCAACGACGAGCGAGCGAACACTCACGAGCCGGGCACGGAGTCTGCTCGGGCGCGGCGCCGCAGGCGGCCGTAGACGGCGACGATCGCCGCAACCGCGAGCGTGTCCAGGACGAGGAGGGCGATCATCGCCGCGACGACCGCGTGAGTCCGCGTGCCTGCGAGCCGCGCGCTCGCCGCCACGAGCATCAGGAGGAGATCGTCGATCTGGACGATGGCCGCGAAGATGAGGCCGAGCGACGCGCGCGCCGCCGGACCGCCGACGACGAAGAACGCGGCGATCGTGATCCAGGCGAAAGCAACGTAGGTCACGACCACCGCCGACCACGACGCGACGGCGATGCGCGGCTGGGGGGCGCGGATGACGCTGGCCATGACGCGATCGGTGAAATTCCCGCCCGGCTCGACTGCGGGCGAGGCCGTCAGCAGCCCGTCGAGCGAGCGGAGGTCGCGCAGGAACGACGCGCACGAGCCGCATCGTTCGAGGTGCTCGTTCGTGGCCGAGCGCTCGCGTGGGCCGATGGTCCCCTCAGCGTACTGCGCGAGCAGCGATTCAAAATGCTGGCAGAGCACGCGGGAACGGACGGGCGGCGCGCGCCGCGCTCTCGGGCGTCGGCAGGCCGGCAACCGCAGCGGCCTCGCGCTCGCGTAGCCGCTGGGCGAGCGCGATCTTCCCGCGGTGGATCAGCGTCTTCACGTTCCCGAGCGAGAGTCCGAGGGTCTCGGCGATCCGCTGGTAGTCCATATCGTCGTAGTAGCGGAGCGCGAGCACGGCGCGCGTGCGCTCCGGCAATTCGGCGAGCGCCTCGCGCACGGCGGCGTCGGATTCGGCCCGCAGCACGCCGCGCGCCGGATCGGCATCGGTCGATACGTCGGGGAACGCCGTCTCGAGCGAGCGCTCGGTACCGAGCTCCTGCGTCGCGGGGCGCCGCAGCGAGCGACCGAGATGCGTCCGGACGACATTTCGCGCGATCTGATAGAGCCAAGTGGAGAAGCTGCCGAGGCTCGGATTGAACGTACCGAGGTGCGTGTAGGCGCGCGCGAATGTTTCTTGTGCGAGATCGTCGATGTCGGCGGGCGTGCGGATGCTCGCGCCGACGAAGCGCGTGATGCCCCGTTTGTACCGATCGACGAGCGCCGCGAACGCGTCGCGCTGTCCCGCTAAGACGTACGCGACGAGGACCGAGTCGTCGGGTCCCAGGGTCTCCATGTCCAGCCGATTCTCCCTCGCGCGATTCGTACCCGGACGGCGCCCAGTTGTTTCACCGCCGGAGCCGCTCGCGTCGATGCGGAACCGAAGCGTGATGGATGCGGCGAGTGCGGCGATCGAACGGGCGACGCTGCGGTTGCTCGGATGCGATGGTCTCGGTCCCGGCGGCCGCTCGGTGCCGCACCTCGTCGTCGAGCGTGTCGCGGCGGCGGGCGGGACGGCGGGGGCCGCGGCCGCCGTCGGCGCGCTCGTGGCCCGGACGCGGCGCACGCTCGACGATGTTGCGAGCGCACTCGCGGAGGGGAGCCTCGAGCCGCCGTGCGGCCGCGACGACGTGGATCTGGCGCGCGGGGCGCTGCGGCGCACGGTCGCCGAGACGCTCGCGCATCTGGCACGCCGGCGCGGCGAGCGCGCGGAGCTCCGAGCGCGCTTCGGCGACGCGCCGGGCGGCCGCGCGAGCGTCCCCCCGGGACCGGATCTCGTCGCGCGGGCGCTCGCGGCGGCCCGGGCGGGGGCGGCGGAGCTCCTCGCCGCCGACGGGCCCGCGCGTGCGATCGGCTACGGTCGCACGCGCACGGCCCGTCCCGGCACCGGGCCCTCGCAGGAAGACCTGCGCGATCTGCGCGAGGCGCTCGACGCGGGCGACCCGCGCGGCGGGTACGTCGCGGTCGCCGTGCCGGCGGGCGGTGCCCTCGAGGCTGAGTATGCCGCGATCGCCGCGCTCGAGCGCATCGACGTGCTCGTCGACGTCGGCGAGCCGACCGACGCGCGCGTTCGCGCGTACGCCATGCGGCTCGGTGCGCTCGGCGGCGTCCGCATCCCAGCCGCACCCGGCCGCGCGACGGAGCGCGATCCGCGCGAGGACGGCGAGGCACCACCGTGGGACCCGTTCGCCGAGGCGTTCGCGCGGTCGGCGGTGCTCCGGTGACTCGCCTCGGCCGCTCGGCGCTCGTCCTCGCGGCGACGTTCGGGCTGATCGCGCCGCGCGGGGCGATTGCGACCGCGATCGTCGTGCCGGGCGATGGCGGCACGGCCCGCAGCGCCGCGGCAATCGACGCGCTGCCCCGCGACCTCGACGCGATCATTGCGCACGCGGATCTCGGCCCGGTCGGCGCGCACGTCGGCGTGCTCGCGATCGACGCGCGCGACGGCCGCGACCTCTACGCCCGCGAGGCCGATGCCGCGTTCCAGCCGGCGAGCAGCCTCAAGCTCCTCGTCGGCGCGGTCGCCCTTGATCGGCTCGGTCCGGCAGCGAGCTTCACGACGCGGGCCTATCTCGCGTCGGCCGCGGGCGGCTACGCGACGCTGCGGGTCGTCGGCGGAGGCGATCCATTCCTCGCCGCCGCCGACGTCACGTCGCTCGCCTCGGCCGTCGCCGTCTCGGGCACCCGGCTCCTCGACGTCACCGTTGACGCGAGCCGCTTCGGCGGGTTGCCGACGCCCGCGGGCTGGGAGATCGACGACGAAGGTCAGGACTACGCGGCGCCGATCTCGGCCGCATCGGTCGACGGCGATCTGCTCCACCTCGCCCTCGGCGGACCGCTCATCGGCGGCCGGCTGCCCGTCGCGTGGACGCCCGCGGTCTCGGGCGACGTCGCGCCGGACGTGGTCTGCGACGCGCGGGTCCGCGCCGCGAGCGTCGTCATCGACGTCGGGCCGGCCGCGAGCGCGGAGAACGCGGTCGACCCCGACGTCGGCCTGGGCGCGAGCGGCTGCCTCGTCGCGACCGGTCGGCTGGTCCCCTCAACGGCGGCCACGTCGCTCGACGTTTCGCTCCCCGATCCGCCGCGCTACCTGCGTGCCGCGATCGTCGCGGCGCTCGGCGCGGCGAGGGTTGCGGGACCGTATCTCGGCGCGCCTTGGCAGCCGGGCAGGCCGCCCGGCGCGGCCGGGCGCTTCGTGTGGGTTCACGTCTCGCCGCCCCTGGCCGCGACGCTCGGGCCGCGCTTTTGGATCCCGAGCGACAACACGGTCGCCGAGACGTGGTTGCGCGAGCTCGCGGTCGGCCCGGGCGTCGCGGGCACGACGCCGGGCGGGCTCGCGCTCGAGCGGACATGGCTGCGCGGCATCGGCGTCGATCCCGCGACCGCGACGCTCGCCGACGGCAGCGGGCTCTCGCAGTACGACCGGATTGCGCCGCGTGCCCTGGTCGGCATCCTGCGCCGGATGTGGGCCGGCCCGAACCGCCGGCTCGTGCTCGACTCGCTGCCGGTCGGCGGCGCGCGCGGGACGATCGAGGGGCTCGCCGGAACGGCGGTCGCCGGCCGCGTGTTCGCGAAGACCGGCAGCATGTCGCACGTCCGCGCGCTCGCGGGCTACCTCGCGACGCCTGCGCATGGGACGGTGATCTTCGCGATCATGGTCGACGACTGGCTTGGCGAGTCGCCCGGCCTGGTGGACATGCGCGCGAAGCTGCTCGCGCGGCTCGCCGCCGATCCCTGAGCGGCATGGCTCGAGCGCTTCGGGAGCGCACCAAGCGGGCGACATGAAAAAGACGGCACTCGTCACCGGAATCACGGGACAAGACGGATCGTATCTCGCCGAGCTACTACTCGACCGCGGCTATCGCGTCGTCGGCATGACGCGCCGTACGAGCACGGACGTCCATGAGCGGATCGAGCACCTCGTCGATCGGATCGAGATCGTGTCCGGTGACTTGCTCGACCAGGGCTCGCTCACGGCGCTCGTGCGCGACGTCGCCCCGCACGAGTTCTACAATCTCGCCGCGCAGTCGTTCGTGCCGACGTCGTGGAATCAGCCGGTGCTCACGGGCGAGTTCACGGCGCTCGGCGTCACGCGCGCGCTCGAGGCGATCCGCTCGGTCGATCCGGCGATCCGCTTTTACCAGGCCTCGAGCTCCGAGATGTTCGGCAAGGTCCAGGCGGTGCCGCAGGACGAGGAGACGCCGTTCTATCCGCGGTCGCCGTACGGCGTCGCGAAGGTCTACGGCCATTGGATCACCGTGAACTACCGCGAGTCGTTCGGAATGTTCGCGTGCAGCGGGATCCTCTTCAATCACGAGAGCGAGCGGCGCGGCAAGGAGTTCGTGACGCGCAAGATCACGGACGGCGTCGCGCGCATCAAGCTCGGCCTTGCAACGGAGCTGCGGCTCGGCAATCTCGACGCGCAGCGTGACTGGGGGTTCGCGGGCGATTACGTGCGCGCGATGTGGCTGATGCTGCAGCAGGCCGAAGCGCAGGACTACGTCGTCTCGACCGGCCGCACGCATACGGTCCGCGAGTTCTGCCGCCTTGCGTTCGCGACGGTCGGCCTAGAGTATCGGGACTACGTCGTCGAGGATGCGCGCTTCTTTCGGCCGGCCGAGGTCGATCTGCTCATCGGTGATCCGGGCAAAGCCAAGCGCGCGCTCGGCTGGGAGCCCGAGGTGACCTTCGAGGCGCTCGTCGAGCGCATGGTCCTCGCGGACGTCGCACGGCTGCGGCCGCGCGCCTCGGCATGACCCGCGCGCTCGTGACGGGCGGGACCGGCTTCGTCGGCCGGCACCTCGTCGCAGTGCTGCGGGCGCGCGGAGTCGAGACGATCGCCGCCGGGCGCGCCGAGGACCCTGAGCCGCCCGACGTCCTGTTCGATCTCGCCGACGCGGCCGGCATCGCATGCGTCGTCCGCGACGCGGCCCCGGACGTCGTCTTTCACCTCGCGGCGCAGGCCTCGGTTGCAGAGGCCGGGCGCGATCCGCTCGCGGCCTACGACGCGAACGTCCTCGGGACAGCGCGCGTCGTCGAGGCGATCCGCGCGCTCGAAAGGCCGCCGCTCCTGCTGTTCGCGAGCTCGGGCGAGGTCTATGGCCCCCGCGACCCGGGCGAGCTGCCGGCACGCGAGACGTTGCTGCCCAGGCCGCTCGGGGCGTACGCCGCGAGCAAGCTCGGCGCCGAGGCGATCGTCGACGCTGCGGGGCGCGCCACGGGGCTGCGTGCCGTCGTGACGCGGGCGTTCAATCACATCGGCCCGGGCCAGAGCCCGCGCTTCGCCGTCGCGGCGTTCGCACGGCGCATCGCCGCCGTCGCCGCGGGCGGCGCGCCCGTGCTCGCGGTCGGCAACCTCAGCCCGACGCGCGATTTTCTCGACGTGCGCGACGTCGTCGCGGCGTACCTCGCTGTGGCGACCGCGGCTCGCGCGGGCGATGCGCCGTGTGGCCTCTACAACGTCTGTGGTGGCGTTGCGACGCCGATTTCGGAGATCGTCCGGGCGCTCGTCGCGATCGCGGGCGTCGAGGTCGAGGTGCGCGAGGATCCCGAGCTCGTGCGACCCGTCGACCTGCCCGAGAGCGTCGGCGACCCGGCGAAGCTGCGCGCCGCCACGGGCTGGTCGCCGCGCATCTCGCTCGAGGCGTCGCTGCGCGACGTCTATGCCGAGGCGGTCGCGGCGGCATGAGGGTCGCACACGTCGAGATGATCGGCGGCGCGAGCGGCAACATGCTGCTCGGGGCGCTGCTCGACGCGGGGGCCGACGTCGTCGCGCTCGAGGCGGCGCTGCGAACGATTCCGGTCGACGGCTGGACGCTCGAGCGCGACCGGGTCGTCAAGTGCGGGATCGCCGCCACGCACGCGGACTTCGCGATTCCGTCCGAGGCGCACGACCACGCACGCGCGGATCACGACCACGCCCACGAGCAGCACGGCGGGCACGGCCGGCCGCTCGCGGAGGTGCTCGGGATTCTCGCGCGCAGCGGGCTCAGCGAGCGGCAGCAGGCGCGCGCCCGCGCGATATACGTTCGGCTGGGCGAAGCGGAGGCGCGCGTTCACGGCGGCTCGGTCGACGACGTCCATTTTCACGAGGTCGGCGCGATCGACGCGATCCTCGACGTCGCGGCGACGTGCATCGGCTTCGATCTCCTCGCCGTCGAGCGCGTGACGTGCGGCGCGTTCCCGATCGGGCGGGGCCCCGTTGCGATGACGCACGGCCGCTATCCCAACCCGCCGCCCGCGACGGCCGAGCTGCTGCGCGGCGCGCCGACCTACGACGGCGGGATCGCGGGCGAGATGGTGACGCCGACGGGCGCGGCGATCCTCACCGGACTCGTCGCGGAGCCGGGCGTGCGGCCCGCGATGCGCGCCGAGCGCATCGGCTACGGCGCGGGCCGCTCGGATTTCGCGATCCCGAACGTGCTGCGCGTCTCGATCGGCCCGGCCGACGCGACGGGAGTCGCGCCGGCGCTCGCGGCGGGCGTCACGACGGACGAGATCGTCGTGCTCGAAGCCAACGTCGACGACATGTCGCCGCAGCGCTTCGAGCTCGCCCTCGAACGCATGCTCGCCGCGGGCGCCGCGGACGTGTGGCTCGCGCCGGTTCAGATGAAGAAGAACCGGCCCGCCGTGCTCCTCGGCGCGCTCGCGCCGCCCGCGGCGGAGGCCGCCGTCGCACGCGCGATGCTCGCGGAGACCACGACGCTCGGCGTGCGCGTGCGGCGCGAGCGGCGCTACGTCCTCGAACGGGCGACGGTTGAAATCGCGACGCCGCTCGGCGCGGTCCGGATCAAAACGGCCACGGTCGACGGAGCGTCGCGCCGGACGCTCGAATATGACGATCTCGTCCGGATCGCGCGCGCGACCGGCCTGCCACTCGCGAGCGTCGTCGCTCGCGTTGAGGAGTCGCTGCCGCCCCTATGACCGTCTCCGATCCGAACAGGGCGCCTGCGGCCGATGCTCGCGAAGCCGTGGCGACCGCGGCGCTCGCGGCCGCCGGGTTCCCGACGCTCCGCGTGCGCGCGCTCGGCGACGTCGCGGCGCTCGCGGGGCCGCCCGCGGCGCTCGCGGCGACGCTCGCGGAGCCGGCGCGAGCGGACGTGCTCGCGGCGGTGCGCGGCGCGGGCTTCCGGCACGTTGCACTCGAGCTCGCCGATGGCTGAGCGCACGCGGACGTGGCGCGACCGGGTCTTCGCGCGGCGCGGAACGCTGCTCGCGATCCCGGCCGTGCTCCTGGTCTCGGCGGGCAAGCCGACGCCGCGCGGGATTGCGCTCGGCGTGCCGGTCGCGCTCGCGGGCGAGGCGCTCCGTTGCTGGGCCGTCGGGTACTCCGGCGTCACGACACGCTCCGATGAGGTGACGGCGCCCGCACTCGTGACCGCCGGGCCGTATGCCTTCGTGCGCAACCCGCTCTACGTCGGAAACGCGCTCTCCGCGCTTGGGTTCACCATTGCGTTCGCGGCCGGCCGGCCGGCCGCCGGCCGCGCGGCGCTCGCGCTCGGCGGACTCGGCACGATGTTCGCGGTGTACGCCGCGATCGTGCCGCTCGAGGAAGCGTATCTTCGCGCGACCTTCGGCGCGGAATTCGATGCGTATGTCGCGGCGGTGCCCCGCGTGGTGCCGCGCGTGCCGCCGCTTCCCGAGCCCGCCGGCGCGTACGACGCGAGCGTCATCGCGCGCGCCGAATCGCGGACGTTCGTCTGGTTCGGCGCCATGCTCGCGGCGTTGGCACTCCGTGCGCGCGGCATGCGCCGGTCGGAATAGTACGCTCCTTAGCGAACTATCCGATCGGTTAACACACTGTTAACATCGCTGGACGAGTTCACTGCATATTCGGCATGAACGATCGCTCGGACATCGATAAGGTTCGTAGCGCCCACCCGCTCGATCGAGCGGCTCGATGGCAACTAGCGCGCCGAGAAAAAGGTCCGTCAATGAAACGGTCTGGTTCGTCGTTCCATGCTCGCATCCGGTCGCCGCTCGCCGCGCTCGCGGCGTCGCTCGCGATTGCGGCCCAAACGCTGCCGGCGTTCGCGCTCGGCGGAACCAACGGCAACGTGCAAGGCGAGGTCGTCGAAGGCACCGCGAAGACGCCGGTGGTCGGCGCGACGGTGCAAATCGTGTCGCCGTCCGGTACGTACATGGGCAAGACCGACGCGCACGGGCACTTCGCGTTCCTCGGCGTCCCCGTCGACACGTACACGATCTCGGTGCAGGCGCCGGGCGAGCAGCCGTTCTCGGAAGAGGGCGTCTCGGTCATCGGCGATCAGAACGTGCAGCTCGGTCAGATCACCGTCACGAAGCAGCTGCGAACGATCGGCACGGTCCAGGCGCACTCGATCAGCTCCGCGTTCCAAGCCGGCCAGACGACCGACTCCGTGACGCTCAACTCGGCTCGCATCGAGCAGACGACCGGCAAGCGCGCGTCGACGAATGAGAACGCGGTGCTCCTCGCCGCGCCGGGCGCGACGCTGACGTCGAGCGGCAATATCACGATCCGCGGCGGCCTCCAGAACGAGACCGGCTACCAGTACGATGGCGTTCCGTTCACCGATCCGTTCCTCTCGACCAACTCGAGCTTCAATCGGTTCAGCGGCTTATCGTCGGTGCAGGTCGTCGAAGGCGCGGGCGATGCGACGCAGGGCAACGTCGGTGGCGGCGTCGTGAACCTCGTGCCCAAGCGCGGCACGTATCCGGGAACGGGCCTCTTCGACGCCGAGATCGGCCTACCGGGACAGTACTCGCAGGGCGCGCTTGAATACGGCATCGCGTCGCGCGACGGATCGGTCTCCGATTTCTTCTCGTACTACCAGACCAACAATCGCCTGCTCTACGGGTATCCCGGCACGAGCGCGGCGGAATACGGAAACTTCTACAACCCCGCGGCGCAAGTCAACTCGGATCTCACGAATAACTTCGTGCTCTCGTTCGGCAAGGGCCATCGCCAGTCGCTGCAGGTGTTGTATAAGAACCAGAGCTTCCGCAGCAACGGCATCTACGGCGGCTACACGACGACTGGCGCGAACCCGAGCTTGCCGTTCCAGATCGATCCATACGCGTACGGGCCGCTCGGCCTGACGGGGCCGCTCAATAACGATCCGGCGCTGCTCGCATCGATTCTGCCGACGCTGCCAGGTCAGGCGAGCGTGCAGCAGCAGCCGGCGGCGAACTTCGAGCAGGGCGCCTCCGATACGTCGCTGCTCAAGCTCGAGTACGATAACCAGATCGACAAGGCGAACTACCTGCGGGTGCGCGCGTATAACGTCAGCACATTTAACACGTCGAACTACCTCTTCGGGCAGACGGGTCAGAATCCGAACTACGCCTCGACGGGCGGTCAGACGTCGGGCCTCACCGCGGACTTCATCCATAATTTCACGCCAAACTACACGTTCACGTTCAATACGCAGCTCAACAACATCCATCCGATCTGGAATGGCTACAATCCGTACGAGCTCGCGCAGCTGATGACGGGCGCGCCGGGGCTCTCGGCCGCTGACGGCGTGACCGCGGTCGGCACGGCCGCGGGCAGCGGTGCGGCGCCGTCGCTCGCCGATTTCGTCACGCCGGTGAATGGTGTCTGTCCCGTCGCCGGCGGCTGCTACGTCTCGCAATACGCCGCGAATCAGAAGCTCCCGATTTCAGGCGTGAATTACAATCAGGCGCTGTTTCAAACGTTCGGCTTCGCGATCCGCAATCAGATCAACGTGCGCGATCGCCTCAAGCTCGACCTCGGCGCTCGCTACGACGGCGCGATCTACCGGTTTGGCCCGAACCCCTTTAACACGAACCCGGCGGACCTCGGCAATCCCTCCGACGTCTCGCCGAGCTACCTGACGAATAAGTTCGAAAACCCGCGTGCGATCAGCCCGCGCGCGGCGATCGCCTATAACCTCGGCAAGAACGACGCGCTCCGCGCGAGCTACGGCCGGTCGATCACGTTCCTCAACGCGCAGACGGCGGGTACGCCGGCGGGGCTCTACAACGCGAACGCCCTCATGAAGGTCCCGGCGCTCGATACGGCTCAAAATCCGCAGTGCGGCACGGGCCTCAACGGCGATCTCTTCAAGTGCGCAAACTATGCCCAACAGCTGTACTGGCTCTACGATCAGAACTTCGACGCGCCCGATCTCGGAAACGCGACGGCACAGACCGCTAGTAACTACGATCTGACGTATCAGCATCAATTCGCGAACGGCTTCGCGCTTCGCTTCACGCCGTTCTACAAGCTCAGTACGGGCCTGCCGTCGTTTGCTTTGCTCTCGGAGACTGTCGATCCGACGACGGGTCAGATCCTTTCCGAGGTCTTCAACGCCAATAACAACGGGATCAATCGCACGACCGGCGTGGAGTTCGGGCTCACGAGCCCCGAGCGGAGCGTCGGCCTCTCAGGGTTCTTTACCGCGACGTATCAGAACGTCCTCGATAGCGCCCCGCCGCTGATCGTCGGCGAGGATACGCTGCCGATTATCTCGAGCGGCTCGCTGACGCTCGGCAACGTGTATCGTGCCGGATACGTCTCGCCGTTCAGTGCGCGGCTCGGCGTCGAGTACAAGTCGAAGAACGGGCTGCGCATCCTCCCCGTGCTGCAATATGATCGCGGCTACCCGTTCAACGTGGGCCTCACGACCGCGTCGTCAGCGACCTTGAACGGAGCCTTCGCGAACATTCCGCAAGTCAATTTCGGTGCCGGTGCGACGAAGATGCCCGGCTTCAACTCTGCGACGGGTCCGTCGCTCGCGACGCAATATGTCGATCCGGCACTCCCGGGCAATGCGTTCAATCCCAACGTCGCCGCGACGCGCGGCACGCCGGAGTCGTCGTCGACCGGCGGCGCGCTCTTCCGTTCGCAGTTCACGGCGAATCTGACCATCGAACTGCATCGCGGCCGGAACACGATCGGCGTTCAGGCGACGAACCTGTTCGGGAACCAGTATTACGGCTTGATCCCGCAGGTCAATCCATATTACCAGCCCGTCTCGACCGGCGTGTCAGGGCCGCAGACGAGCCAGGTGAAACAGACGAATCCCGCGTTCGCCGGCGGCATCTACGCGAATCGCGGCTATGCCAACGTCCCTGCGAACGCGAACGCGTTCACGAACGGTGCGTACCTCTACTCGCTCAGTACCGGACCGACGCCGACATCGCTGCCCGCCCAGCCCACGCAATTTCACTTCTACTACCAGCTCGGTCTCTGACTCGAAAGTGCCAATGAAGCAGACCTCTCGTCCTGCGCTCGTCCCGGTCGTCTCGTTCGTGGGGCTCGTGCTCGCCGGATGTGGCGGCAACGGCAACGCGCCGCTCGGCGTCACGACGGTGAATCCGGTGGCTGGCAAACTGCAAGTCGCCGTCGGGACCGCGAACATCTACGGGGATCTCGGCGCGGCCGGCGCGCTAACGGGACTCAACGTCGTCGAGACGTTTCGGCAGCAGAGCGGCGCGCAGACGACGGGCGATTCGGCGGCGCTCGTGAACACGCCGCGGCTCACGGGTCCGATGACGCTCCCAGGGACGGTAGGAACGCCCGACGCGGCCTTCGGCGCGACGTTCGCGACGGGGCCGTCGTCCACCGAGATTGGCGGGAACGCGATCACGGCGACCCCGCAGCAGACCGCCGGATCGACGACGATCCCGCCGACGACCTTCGGCGTCAGCGGCAACGCCTCGGGCTTCGGCATCGAGGACTTCAATTACACGACGAGCGGCACCGCGAGCAATGCCGCCGGCACGCCGGCGAGTTACATGCCGTACCCCGTGCCGGGCTACGATCCGAACGCGACGGACCTGAATGCGTTCACGCCGTGGGGCGGCCCGCCGGCCTACGATCCGAATAAGGATGGCAAAGGCACGCGCGACGGCACGGGCTTTCCGCGCGGCGTGCTCGGCGTGTCGCTCGGGCTCGACGTCTTCGCGGGGGTTACGCCCGGTGTCGGAACGTACACGCTCGCGGTCAGCGTCCCGACCGGCCAGGCGACGACCGGCAACGTGACCGCGACCGCGGCGCTCGCGACGGCGGCGTTGCTCCCCCTGATCATGCCCGCGGCGCCCACGCTCGACGGGGGCGGCGGCGGGACGTTCGCGATCGTGCTGCCGGCCGGCGTGACGGACGGTTACGTGCAGATCACGGACATCGGGCCCGCGGCCGGGACGTCGTGCAACGGCAGCGCGCCGCCCGCGACCGGCAGTCCGGCGTACTACACGTTGCATGTCACGGCGAGCGGTACGGCGACGTTGCCCGATACCGACGGGCCGGCGGCGAGCACGAGCGTCCAGGTCCCCTCCATCTGCACGGCGGCGCAAAACACGGCCCTCGCCGCCAATGCCGGGATGACGGTCTCGGGCGACGAGTTCACCGTGCAATCGATCGGCTTCGATTATTCGCATTTTGCGGCCGCATATCCGCAGAGCAACGGCAACGCGGCGCCGACGATCACCGGCGCGAACGGCCAGGCGGACATCACGATCTCCTCGGCCGCGCTCTACACGTCCGCGGCCACTGGTGCGGTCCCTGCGGTCGCGTCGGCCGGAACGCCGCGGACGTCGATGGTTTTCACGCGCCACTGACGCAGGGACCGTGACGGCCGTCCCGTGAAACGGCCGCCATGGTTCATGCGTGAAGCTTCTCGAATACAGCGGGAAGACGTTGCTCGCGCGTGCGGGCGTCCCGATTCCGCGCGGCACGGTTGCGGCGTCCGTCGACGAGGCCGTTGCGGCTGCTGCCGACTTTCCGGACGGCTGCGTTCTGAAGTCCCAGGTCCGGATGGGCGGCCGCGGCAAAGCGGGCGGCATCGTCGTGCTGCGGCCGGGTGACGACGCGCGCGGTGCAGCCGGCGGGCTCTTCGGGAAGCGCCTCGTCGGGCCGCAGAACCCGGGCGGCGAGGTCGTGCGAACCCTGCTCGTCGAGCAGGTGCTCGACATCGCGAGCGAGGCGTATGTCGCGATCTCGATTGACCGGGCGAAGGGCGTCCGCGTCGCGCTCGCGAGCGCACGCGGCGGCATGGCGATCGAAGAGGTCGCCGAGAATGATCCGAGCGCGGTCGTGCGGCGGGACCTCGACGCGGTACTCGGCGTGCGGCCGTACGTCGGCCGCGAGCTCGCCTTCGCCGCGAGCCTGCCGCCCGAGGTCCGCAAGGCGTTCCCCGCCGTCCTCGCCGCGCTCTACGATGCCTCGCGGCGATTCGGCGCGACGCTCGTCGAGATCAACCCGCTCGTGCTCACGCGCACGGGAGCCGTCGTTGCGGGCGATGCGAAGATCGAGCTCGACGACAATGTCCTCGGGCGGCTGCCCGAGCTCGCCGCCTGGCGCGACGACGAGGACGAGAGCGAGCGCGACGCGCTCTCGGGCCGTGCAATCGGACTGCCCCTTGGGAACTTCGCGCGGTTTTCGGGCTCGATCGGGATCCTCGCCAATGGCGCGGCCTCGGCATGGCGACGATGGACGCGCTTGCCGCGGCGGGCGGTTCGGCCGCGAACTTTCTCGACGTCGGGGGCGGCGCGGGCTCGGATCTCGTGCGCGACTGCTTTCGTTTGGTCATTGAAGATTCGCGGGTGCGCGTCGTGTTCGTGAACATCTTCGGCGGCATCACGCGCTGCGATCTCGTGGCCGAGGGCATCGTCGCGGCGAGCGCGACGCTGCTCGAGCGTGGCGTACCGCTCGTCGTGCGGCTCACCGGCACGCGCGAAGCGGAGGGTCGCGCCATCCTCGAGGCCGCGCGCATCGAGACGGTCCCGACGATGGATAAGGGCGCGCGGCGTGCGGCCGAGCTCGCCGCTTGATGTCGATCTATCTCGATAGGAACTCGCGCGTGCTCGTTCAGGGCATCACCGGCCGCGAGGGTACTTTTCATACCGAGCAGATGCTCGCGTATGGCACGTGCATCGTCGGCGGCGTGACGCCCGGCAAGGGCGGCGCGACCGTCGCGGGCGTGCCCGTCTTCAACACGATGCGCGAGGCCGTGGGCCGCACGGACGCGACGCACTCGATCGTCTTCGTGCCGCCCGCGGGCGCCGCGGACGCGATCTTCGAGGCCTACGACGCGGGCATCACCGCCTGCGTCTGCATCACGGACGGCGTGGCGGTCGGCGATATGATCGACATCGTGGCGGCGACGAAGCCGATGCGGCTCATCGGGCCGAACTGCCCGGGCGTGCTCTCGGCCGGCCGCGCATCGCTTGGCATCATGCCGGGTCACGTTTTCACGCCCGGCAACGTCGGCGTGATCTCGCGCTCGGGGACGCTCACGTACGAGATCGTCGCGGCGCTGACGGCCGCGGGACTCGGCCAATCGACGTGCGTCGGGATCGGCGGCGATCCGATCCTTGGGACGCGCTTCGTCGACGTGCTCGAGGCCTTCGCGGCCGATCCGGAGACCACGTCGCTCGTGATCTGCGGCGAGATCGGCGGCTCGGACGAGGAGGCGGCGGCGGCCTACGTCGCGGACCATCTCGCGCACGTGCCGGTGGTCGCATTCGTCGGCGGCCGCTCGGCGCCGGAGGGCACGCGGCTCGGCCACGCGGGGGCGATCGTTTCCGGCAACCTCGGCACCGCGGCGAGCAAACTCGCGGCATTCGCGCTTGCCGGCGTGCCCGTCGCCGAGCGCCTCTCCGAGATCCCGAGCTTATTAACGGCAAAAATCAGGGATTCGCAGTCTTAACTCAGGTTAACCGTCTGGATAAAGGCGAACTGTCTCGGTGCGACAACCGCGCAATCACCAAGCGAGCTTCACGGCCCGCGCGTATCGTCATCTGGAGCACACGCCCTTGAAACTTCGCCGTCTTGCTACGGTCGGGTCTACCTTGCTTTTGGCGAGCGCAATGCTCGCCCCCGATCTCGCCCTCGCCGGCACGACCGGCGGCCTCACCGGGACCGTCGTCGATGCGACGACCGGCAAACCGGTCGCCGGTGCGACGGTCACCGCGACGAGCCCGTCGCAGACCGTGACCCAGAAAACCGACGCGTCGGGGCATTACACGATCCTCTCGCTCGCGCCCGATACCTACACGGTCTCGGTCGAAGAACCGGGCTATCAGCCCTCGTCGGACCAGGGCATCACGATCGCATCGGACACCACGGCGACGGTTGGTCTGCAGCTCTCGAAGCAGTTACGGACGATCGGTAAGGTAGCCACGCGCTCGGCGGGTAGCCTCGTGCGAGCGGGCACCACGGCCGACGTTTACAACATCAGCGCGGCACAGCAACGGATCGTCTCCGCTGCGGGCGGCGGCGGCACGCAAGATTCGGCGTTTTCCGCGCTGTCAACGGTTGCCGGCGTTTCAGTGGCGCCTGGACAAGCGGGCTATATCGGAGCTGGCGCAACGCTCTCGATCCGTGGTGGCGATTACGACCAGATCGGCTATCAATTCGATGGTATCCCGATCAACCGGTCCTTCGACAACTACCCGTCGAGCGCGACGTCCTCGCTCGGGCAGCAAGAACTCCAGGTGTATACCGGCGCTCCGCCACCGGGCACCCTGTCCGAGGGCATCTCGGGCTACATCAATCAGGTCATCAAGACCGGTACGAACCCGGGCTTCACGTCCTTCGACGTCGCCGTTGGCACACCGTACTATCACAAGGTCGCCTTCGAAACGGGCGGCACGGCGCTGAAGAATCGCTTCTCGTATTACTTGGGCCTCGGCGGCTACAATCAGTCGCAGCGCTATGTCGACCAATTCGATGGGGCCAGTATCCAGAACTCGTACGGCTATCCGGTCGGCGTTCCGTGCGTTGGGAGCACCGGAACTCTTTCGCAAGCGGTCGCGCCGTCATGCTACGTCAACGGGAATCTCACGCCGCAGGGTAATCCGCTCACCGCCGGCCAGACCGCGTTTCTCCAGTCCTCCGTCGCCGATCGCGATACGATCGCAAACTTGCATTATTACTTCCCGCACAAGGACGGCACGCGCGACGACTTGCAATTGCTGTTCGATAACAGCGCTTTGACCACACGGACGTATAGCTCTGCGAACGATCTCGGTGGCGTCGGCCTTTGGCAGAACATCAACGTCGCCAACGGCGGTACGCTGGCAAACAACGCGAACGTCAATCCAAACAACAACGGCTTTTTGCTCAATGGCAAGCCGAACACGTTCACGTACATCGACGGCTATCAACTCAACCTCCCGACCGGCGGCTTCTTGCCGGCAAACGCCCAGAAGTTTGCGTCGATCTACTACTATCCCAATTCTCCGCAACACTCGTTTGACGATCAGGTGAACCCCGGCATCCGCGGCGGGTCCAACAACAATCAATCGATCGAAAAGTTGCAATTTACGAAATCGCTCGGAAGTAACGCATTCCTACGCGCGTACGGGTATTCGTATTACTCGGACTGGCTGATCGGCGATCCGAGCGCGTTCTACGTTCCGTATTCGGCCAATACTGCCGACTACGAACTCGAGTCTCACGCGCGCGGCGCAGGCTTCACGTTTAACGATCAGCTCAACGCGCGAAACCTCTTGAGTCTGAGCGGCGACTATACTACCTCAACGGTCCTGCGTGATAACAACAGCGCGTTCTATAACGGCGCGTACGGCCCGAATACGGCCAATTCGCGCACGTCGATTGGGGTGCTCGTCGACTCGACGAATCCGACGAACGGTATCTGTTACGGTCCTTCCGGCGCGGCGGCGAATTGTCTCGGGAACGTCACGGGCAGCCGATACAATTCGTTCAGCGCGAAGAATCCGACCGGCGCGCAATTCGCGACGCTGCAGCAGGCGTACAACGGCACGATCGCTCCGATCACCGCTGCGGCGTGCGGAGCCGGGCCCTGCCAATACCTCACGATCGGCAACGGGCAATATGCCACCGTCAACACGGTGAAGCCGAAGTTCTACGGTGCATCACTCAACGACGAAATCAAGCCGGTCGATAAACTGACGTTGAATCTCGGTTTACGTCTCGACGTCTACCAATTTCAAGGCGCGGACACCGCGACGAGTGCGGCGCGTACCTTCTGGTACGGTGCATACAATCGGGAGACGTGCACGAGCGGCACGACGAACCTCGTCGTGCTCAAATCGAGCATCAACGGCGGTATCGATCCGGCGGCAGCGTGCCCGACCGGCTACCTCACGGACAACTTCGTGAATCCGGTCGGTAGCGTCACGCAGACGTACCCCGAGTTTCAGCCGCGCGTTGGCTTTACGTACAGTCTCACGCCGCGGACCGTCATTCGTGCCGCGTACGGCCGTTACACGCAGCCGCCGAATACCGCGTACGAACAGTACGATGCTGCGCAATCCAACGCGCCCGCGCTACTGTACGGCACGTACGGCTTCCAGCAGTACGGTTTCACGACGCCGAACCATCCGATTCCGCCGGCCGCATCCAATAATTTCGACTTCTCGTTCGAGCAGGCGCTTCCGGGCCAGGTCGCCCTGAAAATCTCGCCGTTCCTGCGCAAGACGCAGAACCAAAATCAGCAGTTCTACCTGAACCGCGCGCAAAGTTTCGTCTCGGGGTTGAACGTCGGGAACCAGACGTCGCAAGGCGTCGAGTTCGAGCTCGATAAGGGAAACTTCGGCAACGAGGGTCTCGCTGCAAAGCTTTCGTTCGCCTACACGAACAGCTACATCAAGTACAACACGCTGTCGAATGGGTCAACCGTTTTGACTCCCGTCGTTAACGCGATCAATGCGTATAATGCGTTGACCAAGGGCGGCGGCGGCGCTGCCTGTTACACGACTGCTGGTACGGCTGACAATGGATGCGCGGCGGGTTCGGTTGCGAACCCGTACTTCAACGCTCCGCTTCAAGACGTGAACGCTTTCAGTTCCTCTCAGCGGTACGTTCCGTACGACACGATCCCCGCGGGAATCGGCGTCTCGGCAACTCAGTATGGCTATCCGTTCGTTGCGTCGCTCGTGCTCAACGAAAAGATCAAGCGCTTCTCGGTGGCTCCGATCGTTCAGTTCTTCGCAGGACAACGCTACGGAGCACCGTTGAACACGATGGGCATCGACCCGACCACGTGCGGCGCCGCGCTCGCCACGCCGGCAGCCGGCGATTCGCGCTATACGTTTGGTTCAGCAGGCGGCCTCGGCTACGACGCCGGCACGTGCGCTCAACTGATAGGAGGCATCCCGAATAAGCAGAGCGGCGCATTCGACGGACTCGGCGCCTACGTCAACCCGTCGCAGCTACTGCTTCACTTGCAACTTGCATACGAAGTGACGAAGAACTTTGGCTTTTCTGCGAACCTTTCGAACCTCGTGAACAGCTGCTTCGGCGGGTCGAAAGTCCCATGGGCGGTTCACGGCGCATGCGGTTACGGCCTGAACCAAGGCGGCTTGGCTGGAGGCATCGGGAACACGTATAATCCGGGCGATGCTATCCAACCGAGCCAGCAGTATACGTATTCGCCGTACTGGCTGCAGCAGCCGTTCGGAGCGTACGTCACGGCGAACTTCAAGCTCTAACTCCAACCGCAACCGGTCAAGGGTCAGAGGGAGAAGCCCCCGTCGGGAGACAGGGGCTTCTCTGCGTCACGGCGAGCGCGACGATTCGTTTCCTGGTACGCTAGCGGCCGTGAAGTATGGATACCACTGCGAAGAATGCGAAGAAGCGATCTGGCCGGCGGCACCGCGGCCGGATCTGCAATGGCTCAAAGATCGCACGCACGTCGTTCGGGAAGTCGCGAGCCATTCGCACGGCGGACTCGACACGTGGCTCGTCGAGGGGCTTGCGTTTCTCGACGATCATGCTGGACACGATCTCTCGATCGTGTCGAAGACGTAGCGTGAGCCGAGGGTTAACGCAGGACGGTGAGACGTTCGCCTGGATGCAGCGTCACGCCGCGCAGGCGGTTGGCCGACACGATGCGATCGACGGTGTCCTGCGTGCTCGCGTCGTCAGCCGTAAAGTGCTCGGCGATCGACCAGATCGTGTCGCCGGGTTTCACGACGACCGATGTTCGACGCTGGGGTCCGGCGGCATAGAGCCGTGATCCAGCAAGCCCGGGCAGGACGACGACGGCGCTGAGTGCGGCGAGCGACAGCAGCGGCATCAGGGTCGGTTTCGCCCGTCGACTGAGGTCCATGGCTCCATCCTTCCCCAACATGTCGTGCCAAACGCACGTTCGCACACCAATCGTACCGGCGGGCTACGGAGAAGTCAAGCTGAAATCGAACGTATGTTTGCGTCGATCGGGCCGGTATGCTACGCTCGCCGCAATCGCGGCGAGCATATGTTCGACGCATCGAAGCGGAGCGATCATGGCGGAGCGTGTCCCGACCGCGCGGCAGCGCGATATTCTCGAGGCAATTCATCGATTTACGGAGGAACACGGCTATCCGCCGTCCGTGCGTGAGATCGGCGAGCTCGTCGGCCTCTCGTCCTCGTCCACCGTCCAAGCGCATCTCAAGACGCTCGAGGCGCTCGGGCTCATCACGCGCGATCCCTCGAAGCCCCGCGCCATCAAGCCGAGTTCGCCGTCGCCGAATGCGATGCGGCACGTCGACGCGTACGGCGTCCTGCCGATCGTCGGCCGCGTTGCCGCGGGCGTCCCGATGACGGCGACCGAAAATCAAGACGGCGAGCTCGTCGTCCCGCCGGAGCTCGCGCGGCGCGAGGGAACGTTCGTTTTACGCGTGCGCGGCGAGTCGATGATCGAGGCGGCGATCCTCGACGGCGATCTCATCGTCGTCGCGCCGCAGCCCGATGCGACCGACGGCGAGATCGTCGTCGCGCTGGTGGACGGTGAGGCAACCGTCAAGCGCTTCTTCCGAGAGCGGGGCCGGATCCGGCTCCAGCCGGAAAACCGCTCGATGGGCCCGATTTACAGCGACGACATCGCGATCGTCGGCCGTGTCGAGGCGGTTTTCCGCCGCCTGTAGCCGCATGCGGCCGGAGCGCCGCCGTCGCGTGCGAAACGAATGGGCACGTGACCCCGCCCGCTGCCGTCCGCCCGTCCCGCCTGCCTGAGATCCTCGCCCGCCTCGTCGTTGGTATTCGCCGGCTCTCGGAGTCCGCGGAGATGGCGGCGATCCAAGCGGCGTTGCCGCCGAGCTTCGTTGGGCTTGGCATTGCGCTCGTCATCGGGATGGCGCTCGTCCCCGGGACGCTCCTGCAGCGTTTCTCCGACGCGTTCATCGCGGCGTTCGGCGCGATGTCGGCGTTGCTCGTCGTGCTGCTCGCCGACGCCTACGCCCGGCGTACGGATGTGCCGCGAGCTCAAGCGATCGCGCTTTCGGTGGCGACATTCGTGGTTTCGCTGCCGTATCGAGGGCGCTCGGCGCTCGAACTCGCGGTCGCCGTCGGTCCGACCGGTCTCTTCCTCGCGATCGGCGTGGGCCTGGGCGCGACGGCGGTGCTCGCGGTCGCGCGGCGGCGGCTCGGCGCGAGGCTCGGGACGCTCGCGGCGACCGCCGCCGTGCTCGGGCTCGCACTCGCCCTCGCCCTCGCGGGAATCTCGGTGACCGGCGCGATCGATGCCGCGATCTCGCCGCTCGGGCGGCTGGGCGATAGTCTCGGCGCGCTGCTCATCATCGTTCTGCTCGAAACGCTGCTCTGGGTCGTCGGCATCCACGGGCCGGCCTTGCTCGCGCCTGTCATCCTGCCGATCTACATTCGGTTGCAGCTCGCAAATACGACGGCTCTCGTCCACGATCGGCCGTTGCCGCACATCGTTACCGTGTCGCTGTTCCTTTTCGTGTTTCCGGGCGGTGCGGGCGCGACGTTGCCGCTCGTGGCGATGCTCTCGCGCAGCCGCGTCAAGCGCGTGCGGCGGCTCGCGCTCGCGACACTTTTGCCCGGGATCGCCAACGTGAACGAGCCGCTGATGTTCGGCTTGCCGCTCGTGCTCAACCCGACGCTCGGCGTGCCGTTCGTGGTAGCGCCGCTTGCGCTGGCGCTCGTCGCCTACGAGGCAACCGCATACGGCTTCGTCGCGCGAACGGCCTACTATATTCCGTCGGTCGTCCCGGCGCCGGTCGGCGTGTTCCTCGCCACACGCGATTGGCGCTCGGTCGTGCTCGTCGCCGTCGAGCTGGCGCTCGCGACGATCATCTATCTGCCGTTCGTGCGCAGCTTCGAGCGGCGCGAGCGCGAGCGCGATGCGTCGCCGTCGCCCGAGGCGGCATGATCGAGGCGCTCCTTGGCCGGATCACCGTCGCGCCGAACGTCGCGGCGGCCGCGCGCCGTGCGGCCGCGCGCGCCGCCGAGGGTGCTGAGCGCCGCGATGCGGTCGCCGCCAGCGTCCACGCGAAAGTGCTCGCGGCGTTCGTCGCCGAGGACGTGACTGAGAGCGATCTCGCGAGCACGCTCGGTTACGGTTACGACGACGCCGCCCGCGCGCGGTATGAGTCGCTGCTCGCGCGGCTCTTCGGCGCGGAACGCGCGCTCGCACGGCTCTCGTTCGTGAGCGGCACGCACGCGATCGTAACCGCGCTCGATGCCTGCCTGCCGCACGGCGGCCGGCTCGTCGCGGCAACCGGCCCGCCGTACGATACGTTGCGCAGCGCGATTGCGGAGGCGCCGCAGTGCCTCGTCGAGCGAGGCGTCGAGTACGCGGAGATCCCGGTCGCCGCGGACGGCGGTCCCGATTTCGCGGCGCTCGAGCGCCGCTGCGCCGCGGGGGTCGACGTCGTGTTCGTTCAGCGGTCGCGCGGTTACGCCGTCCGTCGCTCGCTCTCGGCCGCGACGTGTGGCGAGATCGTGGCCGCGGTCGCGCGCGCGGCGCCGCGCGCCGTCGTGCTCGTCGATGACTGCTATGGCGAACTCGTCGAGGCGACCGAGCCGACCGAGCACGGGGCGCACCTCGTGATGGGGTCGCTCATCAAGAATCTCGGCGGCGGCCTCGCGCCGGGCGGCGGCTACGTCGCCGGGCGCGCCGATCTCGTCGAACGGGTCGCGACGCGGCACTTCGCACCCGGTCTTGGGACAGCGCTCGGGTCGACGCTCGGCTTCGGCCGCGCGCTCGTGCAGGGCTTGTTCCTCGCGCCGCTCGTGGTTGCCGAGGCGCTCGCCGGCTTGGACTTCGCCGCATCGCTGTTCGAGGATCTCGGGTTCGCCGTACATCCGGCACCTAATCTGGCACGTTACGACATCGTGCAGGCTATCGAATTAGATGATCCGGAGACGATCGGCGCATTCGCCTGCGGGCTGCAGCGGGCGATGCCAATCAACGCGCGCTTCGTGCCCGAACCGGCCGCCGTCCCGGGCTACCGCGACCCGGTCGTCATGTCGGGCGGCGCGTTCGTGCCGGGCGCGACGATCGAGCTGTCGTGCGACGCGCCGCTACGGCCGCCGTTCGAGGTCTATCTGCAGGGCGGTACGACGCGCCATCACGCGGCACTCGGCGCGCTGTTTGCAGCAGACGCCGTTTGCGGGAATGTCTCGCGTCGAGACCGGCGAATCGCACGACCATCCCACGAAAAGGGGGGGCAAAGTGACCGACCCAGGTAAGAGCCCCGCTCGCGGCGGAGCGAACGTCGAGCGACGCCGATTCGTGCGCGTGGCCGTTGCGGCCGATATCGCCTACACGCGTGAGGATTCTGCGGTTCCGATGGCGGGCGTTCTGAGCGATCTCGGCGGCGGCGGCATCCGGCTGGCGACGGAAGAGGATCTGCCGCTCGGCTCCCTTCTGCTCGTCCGCTTTCGAACGCCGTCGCTCGAGCGCGAAATCGTCGCTCGTGGCCGAATCGTCCTGTCATTCTTCGACGCCAAGCAACGCCGGTATCTCCACGGCATCGCGTTCACGCAGATCGATCCGCGCGATCAAGAAGCGATCGTCGCCTTCGTCACGGCGGAGATTAAGCGCCTCGAAACCGATCCCGGCTGAGCGCTCGGCTTAACCGCCGCCGCCCATGAAGCCATAGAAGAAGTACCGATTCCCGTCGGTCGTCTCGACGATGATGCGCTTGTCTTCGATGGACGCGGACCGAATCGTCTTTCCGGCGAGCGTGTCGAGGATCGATTGCGTCTGTTCGAATTCCGCTTCGCGGAGTGCGTCGGGATCGACTTCGAGAAGATTGAGTAGATCGTCGAGGGTACCGTGATCGGTACGCACGCTCTCGCCATCCATGGTTGTCCTCTTTCGCGGTCGCTAGTTCCCGAGGCCTTTGCCCCGGTCTCGAGCGGGGAAACACCGCCCCGTGTGCGGATAATGGAGGTGATATGTTCGTCCTCGAGGTCTTGAGCGGTCCGCTCGATGGCAAGATCTGGCCCTTCGAGGACGAGATCACGATCGGTCGGGACGACGCCGCTGCGTGCATCGCGCTGGACCGTTATATTTCTCGTCGGCACGCGAGCATTCGCGCGCGAGGCGATCAGCTCACGCTCGAAGATCTCGAAAGCCGTAACGGAACGCACGTTGGCGCCGATGCGCGCACAGTTTCCGAGACGTCGTTACAGCTCGGCGAACGCTTCATGGTCGGGCGGACCCTCCTGCGGGTTCGGCCGGCCTGATGCAGATCGTCCGCACTCCGGCATCGGCGCGCGCGATCGCCCGGACGCTTCGGCGCCCGCTCGGCTTCGTGCCGACGATGGGCAGCCTGCACGCCGGCCATGCCGAGCTCGCGCGCCGCGCGCGCGCCGAGAATGCCTCGGTCGTCGCGTCGATCTTCGTCAACCCGCTCCAGTTCGGCCCGACGGAGGATTACGCGCGCTATCCGCGCGCCTTCGACGCCGACGTGGCTCTGCTCGAGGCCGCCGGCGTCGATCTGCTCTACGCGCCGGACGTACGGGCGATCTATCCCGTGGGGTTCGCGAGTTCGATCGATGTCGGAGCGCTCGCGACGCGCTTCGAGGGCGCGGCCCGGCCGGGGCACTTCTCGGGGGTCGCGACCGTCGTCGCGAAATTGCTCCATGCGATCGAGCCGACGACGCTCTATCTCGGCCAGAAGGACGCGCAGCAGGTGGCCGTCGTGCGGCGGATGCTGCGCGATCTCGATTTTGCACCCGCGCTCGCGGTCGTCCCGACCATACGCGAACCCGACGGCCTCGCCCGCTCGAGCCGCAACGTCTACCTTGCAACGGACGAACGCGTCGCGGCGGCGAGTCTTGCCCGGGCGCTCGACGCGCTCGTAGGCTGCCTGGTTCCGATTGCCGGCACCTCGGGCGCGTCGGTCGCGGACGCGATCGAGCGGACGCGCGGCGAGCTCGCGCAGCCACTGCGCTGGGAGTATCTCGCGGTCGTGCACCCGGTGACGTTCGAACCGCTCGAGACGGTCGATCCGGCCGTCGGCGCCGTCGCGATCGGCGCGACGTACGCGGGCGCGACGCGGCTCATCGACAACGGCATCGTGCCGGCGGCCGACGGCCGCGATCCGCTCGTCACCCCGCCGCCGTACCGCGCCGCCGCGTCGCCCCGGTGAGCCGGATCGTTCTCGGCGTCGGCGCCGGGATCGCGGCGTACAAGGCGCTCTCGCTTTGCAGCGCCCTCGTGCAGCGCGGTGACGAGGTCGACGTCGCGCTCGGCGCCGATGCGGAACGGTTCGTGACGCCGCTCGCGTTCGCGGCGCTCACGCATCGGCCGGTGCTCGCGTCGCTCTGGGACGCCCCGGACGGGGTGCCGCACGTCGCGCTCGCCCGCCGTGCGGAGGTCGTGGCGCTCGTCCCCGCGACCGCGAACCTCATCGCGCGGCTCGCCCACGGGTTCGCCGACGACCTGCCGGCGGCGATCGCCCTCGCGACGCGGGCACCTGTCGTCGTCGCGCCCGCCATGAACGGCAGCATGTACGGTCATGCGGCGACGGTCGCCAACCTTGCGACGCTCCGCGCGCGCGGCATCCGGATCGTCGAGCCCGAGACGGGATTTCTCGCCGAACGCGAGCGCGACATCGGCCGGCTCGCGAACGAGACGGCGCTCGTCGGCGGGATCGACGCGGCGCTCCGCGCAGAGGGGGCCGAGCTCGCCGGGACGCGCGTGGTCGTCACGGCCGGACCCACGCGCGAGGCGCTCGATCCGGTACGCTTCCTCTCGAATCCGGCGACCGGGACGATGGGGATCGAGCTCGCGCGCGAGGCCCTCCGGCGCGGCGCGAGCGTGGAGCTCGTGCTCGGGCCGACGCACGTCGCGCCGCCGCCGGGCGTTCGAACGCGCCGCGTGACGACCGCCGACGAGATGCTCGTCGCGACGCTCGACGCCGCACGGAACGCCGACGTCGCGATCGCGACCGCCGCGGTCGCCGATTGGCGCCCCGCGCTCGCATCGGCCTCGAAGGTCAAGAAGGACGACGGGCCGGACTCGCTCGAGCTGGTGCGGACGCCCGACGTCCTCGCGGAGCTCGCGCGCTTGCGGCCGCGACCGTACCTCGTCGGGTTCGCGGCCGAGACGGACGATCACGATCGCCACGCCCGCGAGAAGCTCGCGCGCAAAGATCTCGATGCGATCGCCGTCAACGACGTCTCGGGCGTGGACGTCGGGTTCGGGACGGGTGACGGCGACCTCGCGCTGATCTTTCGGGACGGCCGCCGCGAGGAGCTCGGCCGCGCGCCAAAGTCCGAGCTCGCCGCGCGGCTGTGGAATGCGATCCTGCGCGCCCGTGTGGAGGCGCGGTAACGGCGATGCTGCTCGCGATCGACGTTGGCAACACCGACACGAAGCTCGGCCTGTATCCACTCGGGGACGGGCCGCTCGCTCACGACTGGCGCGTGGCGACGATTGTGAACCGGACCGCCGACGAATACGGCATCTTGCTAGCGACGCTGCTCGGCTTCGCCGGGCTCGCGCGCGAGCGCGTCACCGCGGTCGCCGTCGCGAGCGTCGTGCCGCAAACCGACGGCGCCCTCGGCCGCGCGATCGAATCGTACTTCAGCGTCGCGGCGCGCTACCTCCACGCGGGCGATCAGCAGCTCATGCTCGTCTCGACGGACCGGCCGCGCGAGCTCGGCGCCGATCTGCTCGCCGCCGCGATCGCCGCGCATGCGACGTACGGCGGGCCGCTCGTCGTCATCGGGTTCGGTACGGCCTCGACGTACGCGGCGATCTCGCGCGAGGGCGAGTTTCTCGGGGTCGCGATCACCCCGGGAATCCGCACGGCGCTCGACGCGCTCGTGGCGCGCGCGGCGAAGCTGCCGCAGGTCGCGATCGACGCGCCGAACGGGCCAATCGGCCGCGACACGATCTCCGCGATGCAAGCCGGGATCGTCTTCGGCGCGGTCGGCGCGACGGAGCACATCGTCGCCCGGATGCGCGCGGCGATCGGCGAGGACGCGCGCGTTGTCGCGACGGGCGGGCTCGCCGCCGCGATCGCCAAGCACGCCCCCGTCATCGACGCGGTGGAGCCGCATCTCGTCCTCGAGGGGCTGCGACGCTTCCACGCCGCGTGGTAGACTAGCGGGATGTCCACCGTCGTCGCGCCGCTGCAGATCGGCGCCCACGCGATCTGGCCGCCGATCGTGCTCGCGCCGATGGCCGGCGTCACGAATCGCACGCTGCGCGCGCTCTACAAGCCCTTCGGCTTCGGTCTCACGGTCACGGAGTTCGTGTCCTCGAACGCGCTGGACCACGGCGGCCGCCGCACGATGGACATGATCGATCAACACGGTGTCGAAAAGCCGGTCTCCACGCAACTCTGGGGCAACGATCCCGAGCTCATGGCGCGCGCGGCGCGGCTCGTGCGCGAGTGCGGCGCCGACATCGTCGACATCAACTTCGGCTGCCCCGCCCCCAAGGTCACGAAGACCGCGGGCGGCAGCGCGCTGCTGCGCGACATCGACCGCTGCGAACGGATCATGGCCGCCGTCGTCGGCGCCGTCGACTGCCCCGTCACCGTGAAGATGCGCCTGGGCTGGAGCGAGACCGAACACGTCTATCTCGACGTTGCACGCCGCGCCGAAGCCGTCGGCGTGCGCGCCGTGACGCTGCACGCGCGAACGGCCAAGCAGTTCTATCGTGGCGCCGCGGACTGGCGCCACATTGCCGCACTCAAGGCCGCGGTCGGGATCCCCGTGATCGGGAACGGCGATCTGAGCGAGCCGCGCGCCGCGCTCGCCGCGATGCACGAGAGCGGCGTCGACGGCATCATGCTCGGCCGCGCGGTGCTCGGCAATCCGTGGCTCGCGGGCGGGCTGCGCGATCTCTGCGAGGGTCGCGAGCCGCGCGCCGTGCCGGACGCCGTCGCGCGGCTCGAGTTCGCGATGCTTCACTACCGTACGATGGTCGACGAGTGGGGCGAGTCGCGCGCGGTGCCGCAGATGCGCAAGCACCTCGGTTATTATCTCAAGGGATTCGCCGGCGCGAGCGAGCTGCGCGAGGCCGTGATGCGGACGCCCGACGCCGCCTCGACGCTCGAGCTCGTCGCGCGGACGATCGACCGGCTCGCGTCGCGCGAGCTTGCGGTTGCGTGACGGACGCTGAGGCCAGCGCCCTCGTCGCCGAGACGTACGAGAACTACGCGCGCTACGTGAACCCGCCGCTCGCGCGCGTAATGAAGCTCTCGGGCTCGCCCGTTGCCGTGCGGGCGGAGGGCTCGACGATCTGGGACGCGGCGGGCAAGGCGTATCTCGACTTCGCGGGCGGCTACGGCACGTTCACGCTCGGCCACCGTCACCCGCGCGTCGTCGCGGCGGTCAAGGCGCAACTCGATGAGATCGCGCTGCCGTCGAAGATCGCCTTCGATCCGCTCGTCGGGCGGCTCGCACGACGCCTGGCCGAGCTCGCGCCCGGCGACTGCGAGATCTCGTTCTTTTGCAATAGCGGCACCGAGGCGATCGAGGGCGCGCTCAAGCTCGCACGCGCCGCGACGGGTCGCACGAACTTCGTGGGCACGCACGGCGGCTATCACGGCAAGACGTTCGGCGCGCTCGCGGCGAGCGGGCGCGACGCGTACAAGGAACCGTTCGGGCCGATGCTCGCAGGCGTCTCGCACGTGCCGTACGGCGATGCCGCCGCGCTGCCGGCGGCGCTCGCGGGCGCCGCGGCGTTCGTCGTCGAGCCCGTGCAGGGCGAGGGCGGTGCCGTCGTGCCGCCGCTCGGGTACCTGCGCGCGGCGCGTGCGGCGTGCGACGCGGCGGGCGCGTTGCTCATCGTCGACGAGATCCAGACGGGGCTCGGCCGCTGCGGCTACACGTTCGCCTGTGAGCGCGACGGCGTCGTGCCCGACGTCGTGACGCTCGCGAAGGGGCTCTCCGGGGGCGTGATCCCGATCGGCGCGTACGTCGCGCGGCCGAGCGTCTGGCGCGCCGCGTACGCGAAGCGGCCGCTCGCGCACACCTCGACGTTCGGCGGCAGCCCGCTCGCCTGCGCCGCCGCGCTCGCCGCGCTCGACGTCGTGCGCGACGACGATCTCGTGGCGCGCGCGCGCGAGCGCGGACTGCGATTACTCGCCGGCGCGCGCGCCCTCGCCGCGGAGATTCCCGACGTCTTCGCGGAAGCGCGCGGACTCGGCTTGCTCGTGGGGATGGAGTTGCGCGCGGAAGGCTACGGCGGCGCGATCGTGCCGGAGATGCTGCGCGCGGGCGTGACCGTCGCGTGGACGCTCAATGCGCAGCGCGTCTTACGGCTCGAACCGCCGCTGATCGTGACTGAGGCCGAGATCGATCGCGCGCTCGCGGCACTTCGCGATGCGGCGCTCGTCGCGCGCGACAAACTCGGCGTGCTCGAGCCGGCGCTCGCGTAGTGCCGTTCGTCGAGGTCACGATCGACGTCGCCGCCGACGCCGCGGCCGTTTACGCGCTCGCAAAGGAGCAGGAGCGGTTTCCGGAGTTCATGCCCGACGTCGAGCTCGTGACGGTGCTCGAGCGCGACGGGCCGCGCGTCGTGACGCGCTGGAAGACGCTCGTCGAAGACGCGCCGATCGAATGGACGGAAGAGGACCGCTTCGACGACGCCGCGTTGCGCTGCGATTTCGCGCTCATCGAGGGCGACCTCGACCAGTTCGACGGCGCGTGGACGTTCGAGCGCCGTGACGGCGGCACGCACGTCGTGCTCGGCATCGACTACGACTTCGGTGTGCCGACGCTCGCCGAGCTCATCGGTCCGACACTGCACGCGAAGGTCCGCGAGAACGGCGAAATGATGCTTGCTGCCCTCAAGGCCGAAGCGGAGCGCGTGTAGTCGTCCATCCTACCGCGGCGCAGGACGCGGACGTGCGGGAACGTGACGGGTCGGACGTTTCACGCGCGTATCGGCGGCAGGGCTCGCGAGCTGCCGCTCGAGCGACGTGAATGCGTCGATGAGCTCGCGTGCCTCGAACGTCCGGTTTCGCCGGTTGTCCGTCGTCGGAAACAACACGCCGGCGGTGACGAGCTTCGCGATCGCGTCGTTCGCGCGGGCCAGCGAGCGGCCCGTGAGTTCGGCTGCGGTACGCACGGAGAGGAGGGGTGCGGCGGGGAGCGCGTCGAGCAGCACGAGTGCGGTCGAATGACGCCGTTCGCCCGCAAGCCGCGCGCCCCACGTGATACGAAGCGTCGCGACCAACTCCTCGAAACGCTCGGCATCGGCGACCGCACGAACGCAGGCGGCGGCGAAGAACGCGACCCACGTGTTGAGCGCGTCGTGCGCCGCAGCATGCGTTTCGCGACCGACGACACGCGTCGCGTCGAGCGCGGCGACGTACGCCTTCGCACGCGTTGCGAGGACGAGCGAGATGGGCGGCGTTGCGCGCACGGTGAGGCCGCGACGCCGGAGAACCATGTAGACGAGCGCACGGCCCGTGCGGCCGTTTCCGTCGGCGAAGGGATGAATCGTTTCGAAGCGCGCGTGGGCGATCGCGGCCTGCGCGACGGCCGGAAGGCCGTCGTCGTTGCAGAAGGTGCAGAGGTCGGCGAGCAGTCCGGGCACGTCTTCCGGGGGAGGCGGGACGAACGCCGCACCGATCGGATTGTATGCGTTGCCCCCGATCCAATTTTGCTCCGTCCGCACGACGCCCCGCGAATGCCGCGCCGGCCGTCGATGCGAGCAGCCGGCGATGCACCTCGCATAGGCGCTCGATCGTAAGATCTCCGTCGCTCGCGATCGCGGCGTTCATTGCATCGACGTTCGCCAGCACCAGGGTCGCCGTTTCGTCGCCGATGGTTCGTCCGTCCGCGCGTTCGGCCGTTGCGCGAAGCAGTCGCTGTGGCGAGACGACGAGTCCTTCGATGTTGGACGACGCGACCGACTCCGCGCGCAACAGGAGCCGCGCGAGTGCTTCCGTGCTCGCGAGCGAGATCGCTCGCGCATCGAACGCGGCGATCGCGCGCTCGGCATCGGCAACGTCGGCCGCGACATCGCCGTCGATCGAGAAGGTTCGACCGACGAGCAGCTCCGGGACGTAGGCCTCATGGGCGCCGCCGGCTCGATCGCGTCGCGGGATGCCGAGCCCGGCTATGCTTGGAACCCAATCCTTCGAACGACATGGCCCATACCGACGAAACAGGGTGCCGATACATTCAGTTTCGAAGAAAGCGATATTATAAACGGCTCTTCGTATCATTTGGGTCGTTCTTCGATCGGCGGCTCGTCCGCGCAGATGAACCGCCGAGAGCTAGCGCCTCGTGTTCGGACGGCCGCCGCGGCCGGGCGGCGTCGGGGGCTTGCGGCTGCCGGCGCGGAGCCGGACGACGATCGAGGCGAGCGCATAGAGCGCGATGACAATGTAGGCGACGAGCACGATCCGCGTGTTTGAATCAACATGACCCTCGCGAACCAGGCGGATTTGGACGACGATGCCCGCGATCGCAACGACGACCAGGACGGCGCTCAGGGCGTTGCGCAGGACGAGGGAGCGGATCACCCGGCGGTGTTGCGCGCGGGTTCGAAGCGGCCCTGGCGAAGGATCGGGCAGTGAAGTTCGCCTTCGTGATCCACCCGACGTCCCTCGAGGACGTCGCGCGGTACGAGCCCGGCGCGGCCGGAAAGGGCCGGCCGCTGATCGCCAAGATCATGCAGTGGATGCCCGCCCACGCCGCGGTGCACATCACGGGCGTTCGCACGCCGGACGGCCGCGAGACCGAGGGCTGGTTCGTGCTCGCATCGTTCTTGCCCGAGCAGATGCTCGAGCTTCCGCGTGAGACCGTGTACCGCAAGATCCTCGACGCGATCGAGATCGGCGCGGAACTCGGTGCGGAGATCGTCGGGCTCGGGGCGTTCTCGGGCGTCGTCGGCGATGCGGGCATCACGCTCGCCGCGCGCTCGCCGATCCCGGTCACGACGGGGAACTCCCTGACGGTCGCGGCGGGCGTGCGCAGCCTATTGCGCGGCGCCGCCGAGATGGACGTTGATCCGGCGCGCGCGACGGCGGTCGTCGTCGGCGCGACGGGGGCGATCGGCTCGGCGTGCGCGGAGCTCCTCGGCGAACGGGTCGGGCGGCTCGTGCTCGTCGCGCGGAACGCGACACGGCTCGAACGGACGGCGGAGCAGCTGCGCGAACGGGTCTCGTGCTCCGTCGAGGCGACGACGGACCTGCGCGCGGCGGTACCGCGCGGCGACCTCATCCTCACCGCGACCACGTCGACGTTAGAGCTCATCGAGCCGGAGGATCTGCGGCCGGGCGCGGTCGTCTGCGAGCTCTCGCTGCCGCACGACGTCGGGCGCCGCGTCGGCCGCGAACGCCCCGACGTCCTCGTGACCGAGGGCGGCAACATCCGCGTCCCGGGCGAGCCTCGCTTCGATCGCGTGCGTTCGGCGGGCCAGTTCGACGTCGGGATCCCTGCGGGTCAGGCGCTCGCATGCATGTCCGAGACGATGGTGCTGGCCCTCTGCGACCGGCGCGAGAATTACACGCTCGGGCGCGGGATCGAACTCGCGAAGGTGCGCGAGATCGACCGGCTGGCGGCCGAGGCCGGGTTCGAGCTCGCCGGCATGCGCGCGTTCGACGCTGAGGTAACGGCTGCCGACGTCGCCCGAGCGCGGGCCGCGGCGCGGGTACTCACAGCTTGAGCGGGTCTTTTCAAGAAATTTAGTCGTGTCAGTCACATTGCGCTATGTCGTCGCCGATACACAGTGCTATGGTAATCGACGCCAATTTTCGCACGACGGCGAAGAGTGCACGGATCGGACCACTGGTCGCCGTCGCGGTTGCGGTCGTCCTCGTCCTCTGGGCGCTACCCGAGGCGACGAAGCCCGTGGGGTTACAACGCGACGCGCTGCTTGCACTGGCGACGCTTTCGGCGTTCGTCACTGCCGTCACGACGTGCTGGCTGCTCGCGCAGGCGTCCGTGGCACGGGACGGTGCCCGCGCGCTGCTCGGTGCGTTCTACGGCTGCGCGACGTTCGCGACGATCGTCAACGCATTTGTCATGCCGGGCATGTTCCCGAGTCTCGCCGCGGCGCTCCATGCGACACCGCAAACGGCGCTGGTCACCTTCGCCTTGCGCTACGCGACCCTCGCGTTCGGCGTCGTCGGGTACCACCTGTGGCGCGCGTTCGGCTCGAATCGGACCGTCGAGCGCGCGAGCTCGCGGCCGGTGGCCGGACCCATCGCCTGGGCGATCGTCGTCGTCTGGAGCGCCTTCGGGGCCTTCGTCCTCTGGTCGATCGCAATGCCCGGCATCGCGCACGGCGCCGCGTACTCGAGCGTCGAGCGAGCGATCGTGATGCCGGCGACCGCGGCGCTGCTCCTGGCAGCGGGAACGTTGCCGTTGCTCATACTGCGCAGCTTCGACAGCCGGCTCGAGCTCTGGCTCGCGGCCGTCTGCACGACGCTCGGCCTCGGGCTGTTGCTCGTCGACGCCTCGGGCGCACTTCTTACGTTCGGCTGGTACGTCGCGGGCGGCATTACGTTCGCAACGGAGCTTGCGATCCTCGCGGTCCTCTGCTACGAATCAATCGCCCTCGAGCGCGGGCTGCTGCGGCGCACGGAGCAGCTCGAAGCCGAGGTCAATCACGATCATCTCACCGGGCTGCCGAATCGGCGGTTCTACGAGGACCACGCGCGTCGAGCGCTCGCGCAGGATCGGCGGCTCGAGCTGCCGACAGCCGTCGCCGTCATCGACATCGACCGCTTCAAAGCATATAACGATGGGTTCGGGCATGCCGCTGGCGATGTTTGCCTGCGCCGGGTCGCGGCGACGATCGCCGGCAGCCTCTGGCGTCCTGGTGACTTCGTCGCTCGGCTCGGCGGCGAGGAGTTCGTTGTCGTCTTCGCCGTGACGGACGCCGTCGGGGCGATGCTCGTGCTCGAGCGGGTCCGCGCCGCGCTCGAGCGCGCCGCGATCGTCGCCCCGGGCGGGCGTTCGGTGACGGTGAGCGCGGGCGTCGCGCAGGCGCGGCCGGGCGAGTCGCACGCCGAGACGCTCGAGCGCGCCGATCGCGCGCTTTACCGCGCGAAAGCCGCCGGCCGCGACCGCGTCGAGTGCGATGAGCGGATCGATATTGAGTCGCTGTTCGGGCTCCCCGCGCATGTAGCCTAACGGCGAGCGGGCTCGCGGCCCCGGTCGCGAAGCTCGCGCGCGTGAAGCGCGTCGTTTCGGTCTCGCTCGGTTCGTCGTCCCGCGACCACCGCGCGAGCGTCGATTTCCTCGGCGAGCGCGTCGAGCTCGAACGCCGTGGCACGGACGGCTCGCTCGCGCGTGCGCTCGAGACGATCCGTGCGCTCGACGGGACGGTCGACGCGATCGGGCTCGGCGGAATCGACGCTTATCTCTTCGCCGGCTCGCAACGTTTCGCGCTGCGCGACGGCGTGCGGCTGCTCGAGGCGGCGACGATCACGCCCGTCGTGGACGGGAGCGGCCTCAAGGACACGCTCGAGCGCGAGGCCGTGCGCTTCGTCGCGGACGAGCTCGGCGTCGCGTTGGGCGGGACGCCCGTGCTCATGGTTAGCGCGCTCGATCGCTTCGGAATGGCGCAGGCCTTCGTCGAGGCGGGCGCCGACGTGCTCTTTGGCGACTTCATCTTCGCCCTCGACCTCGACAAGCCGGTCCGGTCGCTCGCCGAGTTCGAAGCGCTCGCGCTCAAGTATCTCCCCGACGCCTGTAAGCTCCCGTTTCAATTTTTCTATCCCACGGGGGCAAAGCAAGATCGGCCGCCGCGTCCGAAATACCCGCAGTATTACGCCGAAGCCGAGATCGTCGCGGGCGACTTCCACTTCATGCGTCAATTCATGCCGGATCGCTTGGACGGCAAGCTCGTACTCACGAATACGCTGACCGCGCGCGACGCGACCGAGCTCGCGTCGCGCGGCGTCGCGCGGCTCGTCACGACGACGCCCGAGTTCGCGGGGCGGTCATTCGGCACGAACGTCCTCGAGGCCGCGCTCGTCGCGCTGCTCGGCAAGCGTCCCGCCGACATTGCGCCGAGCGAGTATACGGAACTCGTCGCGCGGCTCGGCCTGAGGCCCCGCGTGATCGCGCTCGAGCGCGCGTCATAGGGCTGCTCGCGCGGCTCGCCGCCCGGCAGCCGATCGACCGCGAACGCGAAGGGAGCGGGCCCGCGCTGCGGCGCGTGCTCGGCGTTCCCGGGCTCGTGGGCGTCGGGCTCGGCACGATGCTCGGCGGCATTTTCACGACGATCGGCGTCGGGACGGCGACGGGCGGTCCGGTTGGCGTGCTCGCGGCGTTCGCACTCTCCGGGCTCGCGTGCGCGTTCGTGTCGCTCTGCTACGCCGAGCTCGCCTCGATGGTGCCGATCGCTGGCAGCGCGTACACCTACGCCTACGCGACGCTCGGCGAGGCGGTCGCCTGGATCATCGGCTGGGATCTCATCTTAGAATACGGCGTCAGCGTCGCGCCGGTCGCCGCGTCGTGGTCGGGCTACGTTCAGGCGTTTCTCGCGTCGTATGGCGTGACGCTTCCCGCGTGGGCGCGCGTCGCGAACCTGACGTTCGCGACCGGCGGCATCGACATCGCGCATTCGCAAATCGACGTGCTCGCGATCGCCGCCGTGCTTGGGATCGCGGCGCTCGTCGCGATCGGGATTCGCGAGTCGGCTGCCGTCAACGGTGCGCTCGTCGCCGTGCAGCTCGCGGCGATGCTCGTCTTCGTCGCGGCGCTCCGCGGCGCCGTGCACGGGTCGTATTTCCGGCCGGCGTTTCCGACGGGCGCTTCGGGCGTGATCTCCGCGGCGGCGCTCGTGTTCTTCGCGTACATCGGGTTCGACACCGTGACCGTCGCCTCGGAGGAGGCGCGCGATCCCGCGCGGACGGTGCCGCGCGCCATCCTGATCTCGCTCGCGATCGGTATGGTGTTATACCTCGGCATCGCGGTCGTGACGGTTGGCACCGTGCCGTGGCGGACGATCGATCACGACGCCGGGATGGCCGATGCCGTGAGGCTCGCGGGCGCCTCGCCGCTCGTCGGGGCGATCGTCACGGCGGGCGCCGTCGCCGGCACCACGACCGTCATGCTCACGTCGCTGCTCGGGCAGGTCCGGATCTTTTACGTCATGGCGCGCGACCGGATGCTGCCGCCCGTCGTCGCGCGCGTCAATGCGCGCACGCAGACGCCGGTCGGCACGACGCTCGCGACGGGCGCCGTGGTCGCGTTCCTCGCCGGCGTGTTGCCGCTGCGCGTGCTGCTCGAATTCGTGAACATCGGCACGCTCTCGGCGTTCGCGATCGTCTGCGCGGGCGTGCTCGTGCTGCGCCGGATCGATCCCGGTGCCGAGCGGCCGTTTCGCGTCCCGGCTGTGCGGCTCGTTGCGACGCTCGGGTGCGGCATGTGCCTGTACCTGATGTTCGGCGGTCTCGGCCCCGCGACGTGGCTGCGCTTCATCGTGTGGTTCGCGGTCGGCGTCGCGTTCTACGCCGCCTACGGCTACCGGCACTCGACGCTCGCGCGGCGCGCGCGGTGAGCACGTCGTCGCGCCGGCTACCGCGCGTCCTCGGGCTCTTCGACGTCGCGAATTACTTTGCGACCGTTGCGGTCGCGCTACCCGCGGCGACGTACACGCTCGATCTCTTCGCCCCCGCGCTGTCCCAGCAGCCGGCGTCTACGGCGCTGTTCGCGATTCTCTGGCTCACCGCGAGCACGGCGCTGCGCTACGTCGGTATGCGGCCGACCGCGTTCGCAACGGCGCTCTTCCTCATTGGCGAGTTTGTCGTCGTTTTGGCGAGCGCCATTGCCGCGCTGCTCGCGTATCCACGGCCCGAGGCATACAACGGTTTAACGCCGTGCGCCCAGCTCGTGTCGCCGCCGCTGTCGTTCGGCGGCTTTGCGACGGCTGGCTCGGCGCGTCATGATGGCGGCCGATCCTTCTCGTCGCCGTGATCGTCTCGACGGCGGCGACGCTCTGGACGACCGTGCTCGACCGACGGCGCAGTCTCTTCGCCACGGGACGGGCGCGCGTGCTCCGTCGATGTCGCGGGCATCGTCCTCGGCCTGCCGTTCGCGCTCCGGCGACGCCGCGGGACGGCGGCTATCGCGGCGACGTCGGCGTGATCGCACCCGCGTCGCCGCTGATCGCGGGCGACGGCGCGGCCAGGAACTCGTAGGGCTGGCCGTCGGCGTAGATGCCGCCGTGGATCTGCCCGTCGCGATACGTGCCGTTGAAGGGCCGGCCGCCGTTGATCGCGCCGAGGTCGAGCCACACGTCGGAGCCGCGGATGCCGCCCGTGATCTGATGGAAGCTGCCGACGTCGTTGTTGCGGAAGAAGCCCGAGATCGAGCCGTCCTTCGCGACGCGCAGCTCGAGGACGCCGACGTAGGAACCGCCACCGACCCACAGCGGGCTCAGCGTCGTCGTGAAATCGTGCGTGCCGGTGGTGAGCGTCGCGTCCGACGATGCGCTCGCGACGGCCGCACCGGCGGTACCTGGGATGACGAACGTTGCGACACCGGCGAGCGACGCGGTCGCCGCGAGCAGGCGGAGCGACCGAAGCGAGAGTTCCATGCTGAGTTCATACCCCGCGGGCGTTGCCGATGAACTGCCGGCAGAATGCTCGCCATCGCGCGTCGTCCCGGTTCGTATGCGACGGTGCGCCCCGCGCGAGCTCCTTGAGGGCGACGAGTCGGTCGCAAGCTCGAGCCGACGTCGTCCGAGCATCGCAGGCCGTTCGCGGCGCGCGATGCGCATTCCGTACTCAGTAGGCGAGATTGGAGCCGGCGTTGCGCAGCGTGTTCGAGCTCTTTGAGCCCAAGAACCGAAGCGCGGCGATCGCGACGATCGAGACGAGCGCGATAATCAGGGCGTACTCGACCAGTCCCTGAGCCTCGGAGTTGCCGAGCATCGCTCGAAACGTTCTCATTGAATTCTCCCTGACGGTAGACGTCGGCTCGGTGCTCGAGTCGCTCTCTGATAGGATAACGGCCGCCGGAATGCGGGGGACACGCCGGGCGGCCGGATCGTGACGGAACGTACTGCTCGCGCCTGCGAAGGAGCCGTAAGCGAGGCGCTGCGGAGGGCCGGTTGTCGCGCACGCGGCATACGAGCCGACGATGGCGCGGAGGAGCTCGTCGTGACCGATCTCTACGCATTGCTTTCGGCGCTCGTGCTCGCGCTCGCGATCGTTCCCGGTGCCGCGTTCGCGAACGGTGGGTGGGAGTTCGTCCATCGCCGCTTCGACGGCGCGCAATTCGTGGAGCACAACGACGTCGCGGGCTCCATCATCGCGGTCGTCGGGACGCTCTCCAGCGCGGCGATGCGCATGTGAGCGCGCCGCGCGAGGAACAGTCGCTGCCCGGTCACATTGAAGACGCGGTCGGGTACGTCGAAGAGTTGCACGCCGAGAACGAACGGTCGCTCTCGCCGTTACAACGCGCGATCGAGCGCGCCACCGGTTTTGCCGGGCGGCCGCAATCGCTCGCCGTCGTCCTCGGGCTCGTCGGCGCGTGGGTCGCGATCAACCTCTTTCTGCCGCGCATACGCGTCGCGCCACTCGATCCGTTTCCGTTTCCGCTGCTCGACGGGCTGCTGAGCCTCGCGGCGTTCCTGACGACGCTTGTCATCCTCATCACGCAGCGGCGCGAGAGCGCGCTCGCGGACCTACGAGAGCGGCTAACGCTGCAATTCGCGATCGTCTCGGAGCAGAAAATCGCGAAGTCGATCGAGCTCCTGGAACGCCTCCGGCGCGACAGCCCGGGCGTCGCGGACTACGACGATCACGACGCGAGCACGATGTCGCGGCCCGCGCAACCGGGCGAGGTCGTCCGCGCGATCGAGGACTTGCGCTCGAACTCCGAGCCCAAAACATGATCGTGCGCTGCGCGTGGGCGAGGCGCGAGCCGCTCATCGCGTATCACGACGACGAGTGGGGCGTCCCGACCCACGACGACCGCGCGCTCTTCGAGCTCCTGACGCTCGAGGGCGCGCAGGCCGGGCTGAGTTGGGAGACGGTGCTGCGCAAACGCGACGGCTACCGCCGCGTCTTCGCAAACTTCGATGTCGAGCGGGTCGCGGCGTTCGGCGACGCCGAGATCGTCGCCGCCGCCCGCGATTCGGGTATCGTCCGTCATCGCGGCAAGATTGCCGCGACCGTCGCGAACGCCGCCGCGGTCCTGCGGGTGCGGCGCGAGCACGGCTCGTTCGGCGCGTATCTCTGGGCGTTCGTGAACGGCGTTCCGGTCGTGACGCGCCAACCCGAGGACGCGGCCGCCCGGCCCACGAGCGCGCTCTCCGATACCGTGAGCCGCGATCTGCGCGCGCGCGGCTTCTCGTTCGTCGGCTCGACGATCGTGCAGTCGTACCTGCAGGCGACCGGCGTGCGCAACGATCATCGCGCCGAGTGCTTCCGCACGCTACCGCGGCCCGGGTGAACGACGCATCTCGCTCGCACCAGCAGGGCCGCTCATCTGCGGTAGCCTTTGCCCGGGTCCGAATCGTCTGAGGAGCGCCTCTTCGCGTCCGACGAAGCCGTCACGTCGGTTGGACGCCGCTTTCTCGATCGTACGCTTCGGAAGCCGGAGTGGACGGCCATCCTTGCCTCGATTTGCGGCTGTACCTGCCGACGCTCATTCGAGCTTATGACGAGGTGACGGGTGTGAGGAACGGGCCGACGACGGGTACCGCGAGACGATCACGCAAGCGTCGATCCGCGCGGCGCGCGCGTTCGTCGCCCTCGATCCGTCGCGTTCGCTCCATGCCACTTGCAACGAACTGCTCGCATCGTCCCTCGGCGAACCGGGCTGGCTCCTCGCCCACTACAGTCGCGAACGATTGTTCTCGGTCGAGGCGCGTGCCCGATGGCGCGAACCCGACGTTCGTCCGTTGCCGTGCTGATCGTGCGATATCGCTCGCGCGGGCGTCAGAGTTTGACGTCGAGCGTCGTGAAGAGATTGAACGGCGTCTTCGAGCCGATGAAGCCGGCGGTTTTAAACGTCGCGGGGGTTGACGAACCGCCGTCGGCGACTCAGGTGACGTCGCGCAGGTCGCGCACGGCTCGCGCCGCCTGCTCGATCGCCTGGTCCGTGTAGGCCGCGGCGGCGGCATCGGAGTTGGCCATCGCGATGCGGCCGAAGCGCCGCCGCGCGAGCTCGTTTGGCGTCGCGCCGCCGTCGAAGAAGCTCTCGGGATCCCAGAGCGGATTATACTCATAGGCATAACCGTGCGGCCAGCGGTTGACGGTGATCCCCGCGATGTCGCGCGCCGCGTCGAAGCCCGCCGGCCCGAGCACGCGGTCGAGTTGATCGCGAATCGCGCGCTCGAAGGTCGCATATGGCGTTGCGAGCAGGTTCGCGCGACCGACTCGGTGCTGCTCGCGCTCGGAGAGCCCCGGCGCACAGGGCGTTCGCAGCATGCGCACGAGGACGGGTTCGTCCGGATGCGCGGATGACCGGTAGTCGCCGATGTCGACGGGATCGTCGAGTCGCAGCTGCGAGTGGAACATGCCGGGTGTGGAGACGAACTTCACGCCGAGCGTCGCGAACGCGCGCCAGTTTCGGATCGCGATGACCGAGTAGACGAGCGGAACTTTGGCGCCGTAGCGAAGCGCCTCACGCTGCGGCCCGGGCAGCTGCGGCATCACGAAGGGCACCATCATGTTGTAGCTCGCCATGACGACGCGGCCGGCTTGCACCGTGTTCGTCGTCCCGGCGCGCGAGTAGGCGACCTCGACCTCGGTTGCCGTTGCGTGGTCGCCGCGATGCGCAACCCCGACGACGGTACTCCCGAGCCGGATACGCACGGCGTTCGCCGCGCGGTCGAGCGTCGTGTAATCGAGCGATCCGGTCGCGAGCGATTCCGGCGTCGTTCCCACGAGTGAGCCGGGGACGAGCTTTCGCACGAGTCCCCGCGCGATCGTGGCGTTTCCGTCGGGAAAATGGAACTCGTACGGCCGTTGGCCCGGCGTTGCAGCGCCCATCGCCGTGTAGCCCATGCGGGGATACGGCCCGGGCGCGAGGCGCAGGCCGCGAAAGCCCGCGAAGCCGAGCCCCCAGCAGTCCAGCGCCGTGACGGCGTCGATGCCGACGCCGAAGAGATCGTGCGTGCGCGTGCGGTAGAACGCGCGTGCGCCGGCGTCCGCACCGTGTGCTTCGGTGATGAAGCGTTCGTACGAGATGCGCGAGAGCCGATCTTTCGTCGCGTCCGATCCGAGCCCGGGATACGGCTCGACGGCCGCGGTCTCGACGCTCGCGATGGCGACGCGCGCCGCTGGGTGCAGCGGCGTGCGCGTGAGCCACGCGTGCCAGCGCTCGGGCGTGCCTCCCGCGGCGGGCGAACCGTCGTCGAGCCCGCCGGGCACGCCCGTCACGAGCCGGTCCGTGCCGAAGGTCGCGCGGTCGAAGAACACGCCGGCGCCAAGCCCGGCATAGGTCGCCGGACGGTCGTCGCGCGCCGCGAGCGCCACGGGATCGATACCGAGGTCGGTCAGCAGGCCGCGCGCCGCCGGGCCGTACGGAAACGGCGACTCGATCGCATACGTGCCGCCGTTGGCTAGCAGCAGCCGGCCGTCGACGACGAACTCGTTGCGCCGCGCGTGGCCGCCGATGTCGTCGTGATTATCGAGGATGAGGACGCGCGCGGCCGGATGGTCGGCGAGGAAGAAGCGCGCCGCCGCGAGTCCGCTGATCCCGCCCCGACGACGACGAGATCGTAGCGTTCACCGGTCGCGACGGTGGCCTCGCGCAGCGCCGCGAAGTCGCCGTCGCGCACGTCGTGCGCGATCTCGAAGCTGCCCGGACCGCTGCCGCGCAGGCCTTCGCGCGCGGCTGGAGCGTACCCCGGCTGGTCCTGCGGTGCCTCGCCGGCTGCGCCTGCGGCGCCGGGCAGCCCCGCGGCGATTGCGCCGACGCTGAGCGCAACGCCGCCGAGGAAGTCTTGCCGCGAGATCGGGCATCCAAGCCCGAGGCGGCGTCCCGCATCGTCCATGGGCTGGGATTCGACGCCGTTGCCGCGCGTCGCTTCGGCCAATTCGAATCGGGTCACGGCCGAATCGTTGCTTGGTTCAGCTGCGCGATTCGGAAAGCGCGACCAGTCTCGAAGCGGACCGAGTGAGAAAGACGAGCGGCGCGATCTCATTGGGGAAGTGCGCGCCGTTGGCGATGAGATCCCAGTTGCAGCGCGCCGCATGTTCGCGGTGGCCCGCACCCGGCGACTCGACGAAGGTGGCGTCGGCATCCATGAAATGAATCGCGAAGGCGCGGCGTGTCGTCTCCGTGCGGTTCCGGCCGGCGCTGTGGAGCGTTTCGTAATGGTGGGCGACCACGTCGCCGACGGCGAGATCGTACGACGCGACCGCGAATCGCGCGGGGATCGCGAGCTTGAAGATACGGCGCAGCGGCGCGGTCGAGCGTGCGAGGTGCGAGCGGCGTGCGTACCGGAGCGGCCCCATGCGACGAGGCGTCGGCCGCAGCGGAATCCACATCGTGATCGCGCCGCCGCCCGTCATCGACCAGAAGTCACGATCGCGGTGCCACTCGGTCGGGACGTGCGCCCGGGACTTCTCGAGGAGCACGTCGTGGATAAGCCGGACGCCGCCGACCCCGAGCAGCGCGGCCGCGGCCTCGCCGAGCAGAGGATCGCACGCGAAGCTCGCAACGTCGGGCGAGCGCCGCCAGATGAACGAGTCGCGCGCGAGCTGCCGGCCGACCTCGTCCACCGTCGGCAGGGGCGCCGCGGCCAGCGCCGCGTTGAGCCGCGCGATATCGTTTTCCGTGTAGAACGCGCGGAGGACGACGTAGCCGTCACGTGCGAATGCGTGTCGTTCGGTCGGCGTGATCGCCCGCGCCATCGTCGTTTCGGTCGCTACCACGTCGTCGTCCTCGCCGCTGATGACACTGCTGCTGAACATCGTCGGCCGAGCGGCGAGTCGGCAGGCCTCTCGTCCGCCGAATGTGATGCGCGGCTACGTTCGGCCGGACGGGTCGTACTCGCTACGCCACTTGGCGCATCGCATGCCGAAGGCGGACGTTCGTCGTGAGGCGTAGGTGAGGGACTGAGCGAGGGAGGCGGCCCGACCGTGCAGACGACCCGAACGCGAACGGACGAGCTCGCCGAGCGGCGCGAGCGCGTGGTCGCGCGCGGCGTCTCGGCGGCGTTCCCGCTTTTCGTGGCACGCGCCGAGGGAGCACGGCTCTGGGACGTCGACGGTCGCGAGTACGTGGACTTCGCGGGCGGCATCGGCACGCAGAACGTCGGTCACGCGCATCCCGCCGTCCTCGCGGCGATGCACGCACAGATCGACGCGTTCACGCACACGTGCTTCCAAGTCGGCATGTACGAGGGGTATGTGGCGCTCGCCGAGCGGCTGTGCGCGCTCGCGCCCGGCGACTTTTCGAAAAAGGCGCTCTTCCTGACGACGGGCGCCGAAGCGGTCGAGAATGCCGTGAAGATCGCCCGCAACGCGACGGGCCGGCCGGGCGTCGTGACGTTCACGTACGGCTACCACGGCCGCACGTTGCTCGCGCTCGCGATGACGAACAAGGTCGCGCCCTACAAGCAGCGCTTCGGGCCCTATCCCTCCGACGTGCACGCGGCGCCCTATCCCGACGCGCGCGCGGGCTGGCCCACCGAACGCGCGCTCGCGGCGCTCGACGAGCTCTTCGCAACGCGCATCGCCGCCAGCGACGTTGCGGCGATCGTGATGGAGCCGGTACTCGGCGAAGGCGGGTTCGTCCCGGCGCCCGCCGCCTTTTGGCGTGGACTACGCGACCGCTGCGACCGGTACGGCATCGTCCTCGTCGCCGACGAGATCCAGACGGGCTTCGGCCGGACCGGCACGTTCTTCGCGATCGAGCAGGCGGGCGTCGTGCCGGATCTCATCACGTTTGCGAAAAGCATCGCGGCCGGGTTGCCGCTCTCGGGCGTCGTCGGCCGCGCCGCGATCGTCGACGCTCCGGATCCGGGCGGCCTCGGCGGCACGTTCGCGGGGAATCCGGTCGCGTGCGCCGCCGCGCTCGCGACCCTCGACGTCTACGAGCGCGAGGGCGTGCTCGCCCGTGCCCTCGTGCTCGGGGGCGTCATCCGCGCACGGCTCGACGCGCTCGCCGCCCGCTATCCCGCAGACGTGCGCGACGTGCGTGGCCTCGGGCCGATGCTCGCCATCGAATTTTCCCCAAGCACGGTGCCCGGCGCGCCGAGTACCGCCGCGCGCATCGTCGCGGCGGCATTCGACGAGGGCCTGGTAACCCTCACCGCCGGGCCCGGAGCGGCCGCGCTCCGGATCCTCGTCCCGCTCGTCGCTACGGACGACGAGCTCGCGCGCGGGTTCGCCGCGCTCGATCGCGCCTGCGACCGCGTGCTCGCCGGTTCATGCTCCGTTCCATCCAGCGAGGCCCAAAATTCTTGACCGGTTACACGAAGACGTCCGCGCCTATACGCAACGCGTCCTAGATCTCATCCACACCCCCGCGATCGATGCCGTCCAGGCCGCATGGATCGTGCATGAAACGGTCGAGTGCTTCCGCGAGCACGTGAACCCCGGGTTCCTCGAGTACCGCAAAGCGGGTGCGAGGGGCACCGACGCCGCGGCCGTCGAGTGGTCCGACTCCGGCAACGTCTTCACGGACGTGTACGGCAGGGAGTATCTCGACTGCCTCGGAGGCTTCGGGATCTTCAACGTCGGCCATCGCCATCCCAAAGTGCTCGCGGCCGTTCAGGCGCAGCTCGGACGGCAGGCGCTCAACAGTCAGGATCTGCTCGATCCGCTCCGGGCCATGCTCGCGAAGACGCTCGCAATGCTGACGCCCGGCGACCTGAAGTATTCGTTCTTCACGAACAGCGGGACGGAGTCGGTCGAGGCGGCGCTCAAGCTGGCGCGGCTCTACGATCCCGCAAAGCCCAAGATCGTCGTCGCGACGCGCGGCTTCCACGGCAAGAGCTTCGGTTCGCTTTCGGCGAGCGGAAAGGCCGCGTTCCGGCTGCCGTTCGGACGCATGCTCGCGGGCTTCCAGCACGTCCCCTTCGACGACGTCGCCGCGCTCGAGGACGTCTTCGTGGCGAGCCGTGCGACGGGCGACGAGGTCGGCGCGGTGCTCCTCGAGCCGATCCAGGGCGAGGGCGGCGTCAACATCCCGAGCGGCGGCTACCTGCCCGCGGTGCGCGAGCTCTGCGATCGCTTCGGTGCCTTACTGATCCTCGACGAGGTGCAGACCGGCATGGGTCGCACCGGGAAGATGTTCGCCTGCGAGCATTGGGGCGTGGCGCCCGACATCATGTGCCTCGCCAAGGCCTTCGGCGGCGGCATCATGCCAGCAGGCGCGGTCGTCGCGACGGAGGCCGTGTTCTCGCGGCTCTTCGAGAACCCGTTCCTGCACACGACCACGTTCGGCGGCAATCCGCTCGCGTGCGCGGCCGCCCTCGCGACGATCGAGGTGCTGCTCGAGGAACGGCTCCCCGAGCGCGCCGCGGAGCTTGGCGCCTACATGCTCGACGGCTTACGGCGCTCGGCCGCGGGCTTCGAGGACATCATCGTCGACGTGCGCGGCAAGGGGCTGCTCATCGCGCTCGAGTTCGCGAGCGACGCGATCGGCTTCGCCGCCTCGAAGTATCTCTTCGAGCGGGGCGTGCTCGTTGCCGGAACGCTCGTGAACGCGCGCGTGCTGCGCGTCGAACCGCCGCTCACGATCGAGGTCGCGCAGGCCGATCGCGTCTTCGCGATCCTGCGCGACGCGCTCGAGGCGATGACGCGCGAGCGCGTCGCGCTGATCGCATGACGCACCCGAAACTGCTCGACCCCGTCGCCGTGGAGTGTCCGACATGATGCACGCCGAACCGACCGCTTCCGCCGAACCCGTGCGCCCGAACGCGGATCGCGTAGCGCGCGCGGCGGCCGTGCTCGATCGCCTCGACCGCGGGCCCGACGGCGCCGCGCTGCTCTTCGTGGACGGTGCGTTCGCGCCGGCGTCGGATGGCGGCACGCGCGCGCTCGTCGATCCAGGGACCGGTCGCGAATTGCTCCGCGTCGCAGAGGCAACGCTCGCCGATACGGAGCGCACGATCTTGCTCGCACGCGCGGCCTTCGATACGGGCACCTGGGGCGAGACGCCGGCCGCCGAGCGGGCGCGGTTGCTGCTCGTGCTCGCCGCCGCCATCGAGCGCGACGCGGGCGAGCTCGCGCTGCTCGAGACGCTCGGTTGCGGCAAGCCGCTGCGCGAGGCCGAGTACGACGTCGCCGACGCCGCGGGCTGCGTGCGCTATTACGCGGGGCTCGCGACCAAGCCGCACGGCCAGACCTACGACGTCCCGGCGCCGTCGCTCTCGTTCACGGTCCGCGAGCCGATCGGCGTCTGCGGGCTCGTCGTGCCGTGGAATTATCCGCTGCTGATGGCGATCTGGAAGATCGCGCCTGCGCTCGCGGCCGGCAACGTCTGCGTCCTCAAGCCCTCCGAGTTCACACCGCTCTCCGCGCTCTGGCTCGCGCGACTCGTGAAGGAGGTCGGCTTTCCGGACGGCACGTTCGCGGTGCTCCCGGGCGCGGGGCCCGTCGTCGGCGCCGCGCTCGCCGAGAGCGACCTCGTCGACAAAATCGCGTTCACCGGCAGCGTCGCAACCGGCCAGACGATCATGCGCGCCGCGGCGGGCAACGTGAAGAAGATCTCGCTCGAGCTCGGCGGCAAGTCGCCCAACATCGTGTTCGCCGACGCCGACTTCGCGACGGCGGTCGACTACGCGCTCTTCGGCATCTTCGCGAACGCGGGCCAAGTGTGCAGCGCGGGCTCGCGGTTGCTGCTCGAGGATTCGATCGCCGACCACTTCCTTGCCGAGCTCGTCCGCCGCGCGAAGGCGATCGTCGTCGGCGACGGGCTCGATCCCGCGACGGAAATGGGGCCGCTCGTGAGCGCGATCCAGCGCGAGCGCGTCGAGCGCTACGTCGCGCTCGGCCGTGCCGAGGGTGCGACGCTCCTGTGCGGCGGCGGCCGCGCGACGGTCGCGGGCTCACCGGACGGCATCTACCTCGAGCCCACGATCTTCAGCGACGTCGAGCCGACGATGCGGATCTGGCGCGAGGAGATCTTCGGACCGGTCCTCGCCGTCGCGACCTTTACGGACGAAGCGGCGGCGGTCGCGCTCGCCAATGACAGCGACTTTGGCCTCGCGGGCGCGGTTTTCACGAGCGACGGCGCCCGTGCCCAGCGGGTCGTCCGCAGGCTGCGCGCCGGCATCACGTGGGTCAACGCCTACCACCCCACGTACAACGAAGCGCCCTGGGGCGGGTACAAGCGGTCGGGTATCGGCCGCGAGCTCGGGACGTACGGCTATGATGCCTACACCGAGGTCAAGCAGATCAACGTCAACCTCGCGGTCGAGCCGACCGGGTGGTTTGCCGACCCGCCGCGCGACTGAGCGGGAATCGCCACCCCGGCGGCGCAACACCCGCCCCTTAATCCGGCGGCCCGTTGATCCGCGGTTCATTTTCTCGGACGGAGCGCTTCCTTGAACGACAAAGATTTGGTGTTGACCGCGGAAGGCCTTACGAAGCTCGAAGAAGAGCTCGAAGAGCTCAAGACCGTGCATCGGCGTGAGGTCAACGAAAAGATCCGCCACGCCAAAGAGTTCGGCGACATCTCCGAAAACGCGGAGTACGAGGACGCAAAGCAGGAGCAGGCGTTCGTCGAAGGGCGGATCCTCAAGGTCGAGGCGATGATCCGCAACGCGCGCATCATCGATGCCTCCGAATTCGCCCAGGACGAAGTCCACCTCGGCGCGAGCGTCAAGATCAAGGAAACGAAGGCCGGCACCGCTCACGAATTCATGATCGTGGGCTCGACCGAGGCCGATCCCGTCAACGGCCGGCTCTCCAACGAATCGCCGCTCGGCAGTTCGCTGATGGGCAAGAAGAAGGGCGATACGGTCTCCGTCAATACGCCACGCGGCACGACGACGTATAAGATCGACGCGATCGGCTCGACGAAGAAGAAGGTCGCAAAGAAGGCCTCGTAGGCGCGTTCGCGCCGGGCGACGTACCTCGGTCGGCGATGTCCGACCCCACGCCCGATCCGGCCCGCGCCACGCTTCCCGCCGAGACGGCCGTCGTCTCGACGGAGGAGCGATTGCGCGCGGAGCGGCTCGCGAAGCTCGACGCGCTGCGCGCCGCGGGCCGCGATCCGTTCCGCGAGACACGCTACGACGTAACCGCCCATGCGGCGGACGTGGTGGCGCGCTTCGCCGCGACGTCGCCCGACGATCCGCAGAGCACCGAGACGTTCGGCGTTGCTGGACGGCTCATGGCCGCGCGGAAGATGGGCCGTGGCGCGATCTGGGCCGACCTGTGGGACCGGTCGGGTCGGCTGCAGCTCTACGTCCGCGCCGACGCGCTCGGCGACGAGGCGTTCGCGCGCTTCGACGCGCTCGATCTCGGCGACGTGATCGGCGTGACCGGCGCGCCTTTCAAATCGAAGAAAGGCGACGTGACCCTGCGCGTTGCGAGCGCGACGCTGCTCTCGAAGTCGCTCGCGCCGCTTCCTGACAAGTGGCACGGCCTCCAGGACGTCGAGAAGCGCTATCGGCAGCGCTACGTCGACCTGCTCACGAGCGACGAGATCCGCGCGGTCTTCGTGACGCGCGCGAAGATCGTCTCGGAGATGCGGCGCTTCTGCGACGAGCGCGGCTTCATCGAGTGCGAGACGCCGACCATGCTGCACGTCGCGGGCGGCGCGACGGCGCGGCCGTTCCGCACGCACCACAACGCGCTCGACGTGGATCTCGACCTGCGCATCGCGACCGAGCTCAACCTCAAGCGGCTCGTGGTCGGCGGGCTCGAGCGCGTGTACGAGATCGGCCGGATCTTTCGCAACGAGGGCATCGACACGACGCACAATCCCGAGTTCACGATGCTCGAACTGTACGCGGCGTACTGGTCCGTCACCGAGATGATGGACTTCAACGAGGAGCTCTTCGCGCGACTCGTGGAGCTCGTCCACGGCATCGATACCGTGACGTTCGCGGGCGAGACGCTCTCGTTCGCTCGGCCCTTCGCGCGCGTCAAGTACTTCGACGCGTTGCGCGAGCACGGCGGGCTCGAGCGCGAAACGCTGCTCGATCCCGCGGGTGCCGCGGCCGAGCTCGCGAAGCGCGGCCTGCCGCCGTCGAAAACGCACGGCCAGGCGCTCGACAAGCTCTTCGAGCGGCTCGTCGAGCCGCAGCTCGTCGACCCGACCTTCGTGTACGACATGCCGGTCCTCATCTCGCCACTCGCCAAGCGCAAGCCCGACGATCCCGAGCTCGCGGATCGGTACGAGCTCTTCGGCGCGCACGTCGAGCTCTCGAACGCCTTCACCGAGCTCAACGATCCGATCGATCAGCGCGCGCGCTTCGAGGCGCAGATCGGCGAGCGCTCGGCGGGCGACGACGAGGTTCCGCAGCCCGATTGGGATTTCGTCGCGGCGCTCGAGTACGGGTTGCCGCCCACGGCCGGAATCGGGATCGGCGTGGATCGGCTCGTCATGCTGCTCACCGGCAAGGAGTCGATCCGCGAGGTGATCCTCTTCCCGCTGCAGCGGCCGGTCGCGCCCACACGGTGATCGGCCGAATGGCCGAAAGCGGGGTACTGATGTCAGTCGCATGCCGCTCGATCCCGCGCGCCTCGATTTGCTGACCGCCCGCGAGCGCGAGATCGTCGCATGCGTCGTGGACGGCCGGACCAGCGCCGAAGTCGCCGCCACGCTCTCGCTGAGCCGGCGCACGGTCGAGAACCACATCGCCAACGTCTATCGCAAGCTGCGCATCTCGAACCGGCGCGAGCTCGCCCAGATCGCCGGCTCGCGGCCGTAGCCGCATCGGGAACGGCCGGCCGGCGTACCGAACGCGAGAGCGCCGATGCCCGCGACCTACCGCGTCGTCGTGGAATACGACGGCACCGATTTCTGTGGCTTCCAATTCCAGCCGGGCCTGCGCACGATCGCGGGCGAGCTCGAGGCCGCGCTCTCGAAGCTCTTCGACGAGCCTGTCAAGGTCACGGTCGCCGGCCGCACGGACGCGGGTGTGCATGCCTCGGGCCAGGTGATCTCGTTTCTCGCGCACGACCGGTTCCCGGTCGAGCGGCTCGCCCTCGCGCTCAACACGTCGCTGCCGAACGATCTCAGCGCGCGCGACGCGGTGCGCGCGCCGGACGGCTTCTCGGCCCGCAACAGCGCACGTGCGCGGCACTACCGGTACCGGGTGCTCAACCGGCGGTCGCCCTCGGCATTCGGCCGGCGGTTCGAGCATCACGAGCACCGCGCGCTCGACCTCGACCGGATGCGCGCAGCCGCCGCGCCGCTCGTCGGTCAGCACGACTTCGTGACGTTCTGCGGCGTCCTGCCCGACCGCGGCGGCACGATCCGCACGCTCCACGCGATCGAGATCGCCGGAGCGGGCGAGCGGCTCGAGCTGCGCTACGCCGGCGTCGGGTTCTTACACCGGATGGTCCGCATCCTCACGGGGACGCTACTCGACGTCGGCGCAGGCCGCACGGAACCCGGCGCCGTCCCCGCGATGCTCGCCGCGCGCGATCGCCGCGTCGCCGGTCCCACGGCGCCGCCGCGGGGCCTGTGCCTCGTCAACGTCGTCTACGACGACTTCGAGAGCTATTCGTCGTAGCGGTTGACGAGGATCTTGATCTGGCGGGTGCGGCTCGAGCGCATGAACGTGATATTGACGTGCTGCCGACCGAACGAGAACGGGAACACGTAGTCGAATGACTCTGCGCCGTCGCCGTCTTCTTTCACGAAGCGCTGGAAACGGCCCATGAACTCCTGGACCGCCGTGCAGGGCGCGACGTCGAGGAAGAAGTTCCGACCGATGACGCGTTCCTTCGAGAGCCGCGCGAGCCGTGACTCGTACGCGTTGTACTGCTCGATGTTCCCGTCCGGGTCGACGGCGATGAGGCCGAAGGGCAACGTGTCGATCTCCGCTTCCGAGAGCTCGAAGACATCGGGCGCGTCGAACATTGAGGCGCTTCGCGTTGGCGAGGCGAGCGAGTGGTCCCTGTGATGGCGCCGCGTCATGGCCTGGGACCCGACGAGCTCGACCGGCTCGCAGGCGACGGTCGGGTCGAGGCGATTCCCCGTCGCGGGATCGTGCCGCTGGACGGGCCCACGGTGGTCGTGGTGGTCGGCGGGTTTTTCCGGATCTTCCGCAACGCCGCGTTCGTCCGGGACGTGACGCTCGGCCTCGCCTCGCGTGGCGACATCCTCGCAGCGAGCGCCGTCTTCGGCGATCGCGCCGCGGAGACGGGCGCCGAGGCGCTCGCGGCCGGGCACGTCCTGCTGCTCTCGCCCGATGCCTGGAACGCGCGCGCGGCGCTCGAGCCCGAGCTCAACGTCCGGCTGGCCTCGTCGGTCGGCCGCCGGATCGGCCGCCTCGAGGGGCGCCTCGAGGAGCTCAGCCGGACGGGCGTCGAGGGCCGGATCGCCGCGAGCCTCCTCGATCTCGCGCGGGATTTCGGGGTGGCCGGCGCCGCCGGAACCAAGCTCGACGTGCCGCTCTCGCAGGAAGATCTCGCGCGGCTCGCCGGAACGACGCGCGAGACGTGCTCGTCCGTCGTCGCGGACTTCGCGCGGCGCGGGCTCGTCCGCGGCGGGCGTCTGCGCGGACTCCTCATCGTCGATGCCGCGGGGCTGAGCCGGCTCGCCGGCGGACCCTGATCCGTTGACACGGCCGGACGGCTCCGATACACTACACCGGTTGTTCTCGGGACGACTGTCCCGTGCTTTCCGTAAGGCCTAGCGATGCGAACCTATCAGCAGAAGACCGAGGAGACCCAGCACGACTGGTACGTCGTCGATGCCGCCGGCCAGCGGCTGGGCGTGCTCGCGGTCCGGATCGCGCAAGCCCTCTCAGGGAAGCGCAAGCCGACGTATACGCCCCACACCGACGACGGCGATCACGTCATCGTCCTCAACGCCGACAAGGTCGAGCTCGGTGGCAACAAGTGGACCCAGAAGGTCTACTACCGCCACAGCGGCTTCCCGGGCGGCCTGCGGACTGAGACGGCGATCGACGTCAAGCGCAAGTATCCCGAGCGCCTCGTCGAGCGCGCCGTCCGCGGCATGCTCGCGACCAACCGCATGCGCGACGTCCAGCTGGGCCGCCTCAAGGTCTACGCCGGAACCGCCCACCCCCACGCCCCCCAGCAGCCGAAGGAGCTCGCGTAGCTTGGATTCTTCCGAACAATTCGGCGGGACGGGCCGCCGCAAGCGCGCCGTCGCCCGCGTCAAGCTCGTCCTCGGCCAGGGCGTCATCACGATCAACGAGCGCCCGGTCGAGGAGTACTTTCCGAGGCCGAGCCTGCTGCAGATCGTCCGCCAGGCGATGGAGATCACCGAGACGTCCTCGCGCTTCGACGTTCACGTCAAGACGCAGGGCGGCGGCGTCGCCGGTCAGGCGGGTGCGGTTCGGCACGGGATCGCGCGTGCGCTCGTCGAGATGGACGAGTCAATGCGCTCTCCGCTGCGCAAGAACGGCCTGATGACGCGCGATCCGCGTGAGAAAGAATCCAAGAAGTACGGCCGCAAGCGGGCGCGCAAGCGCTTCCAGTTTTCGAAGCGCTAGGAGCTTCGAGCCGCCCGACCCGAAAAAGGGAGCCCTCGCCGGGCTCCCTTTTCCGTGCTAGGTGCGGGCGTAACGTGGCACTGAGTTGCATCACGATGCGGAAGCCGAGGGAAAGGGGTTGCAACGCGGAAACTCTGCAGACTCGAAACTCGCCGGAGGAACCGCCGATGACCGCCACCCTTGAGACCAAGCCGCAGATCGATCTGAGCTCGCTCGGGATCGACAATCCGTTCAAGAAGCGTTACGACAACTTCATCGGCGGGACGTTCGTGCCGCCCGTCAAGGGCCAGTATTTTCCCAACGTCAGCCCGCTGATCGGCCAGCCGTTCACGGAAGTCGCCCGGTCGAGCGCCGAGGACGTGGAGCAGGCGCTCGATGCCGCCCACGCCGCGCGCGAGAGCTGGGGCCGCACCTCGGTCGCCGAGCGCGCGACCATCCTCAACAAGATCGCCGACCGTATGGAAGCGAAGCTTTCCGTCCTCGCGACCGCCGAGACGATCGACAACGGCAAGCCGATCCGCGAGACAACGCTCGCCGACATTCCGCTGGCGATCGATCACTTCCGATACTTCGCGGGCTGCATCCGCGCCCAAGAGGGCGGCATCAGCGAGATCGACCACGACACGGTCGCTTTCCATTACCACGAGCCCCTCGGCGTCGTTGGGCAGATCATTCCGTGGAATTTCCCAATCCTGATGGCCGTGTGGAAGCTCGCGCCCGCGCTCGCGGCCGGCAACTGCGTCGTGCTCAAACCCGCCGAGCAGACCCCGGCCTCGATCATGGTCTGGGTCGAGATGATCGCCGACCTGCTGCCGCCGGGAGTCCTCAACATCGTTCAGGGCTTCGGACTCGAAGCCGGCAAGCCGCTGGCTGCGAACAAGCGCATCGCGAAGATCGCGTTCACGGGCGAGACGACGACCGGACGCCTCATCATGCAGTACGCCTCGCAGAACATCATCCCGATGACGCTCGAGCTCGGCGGCAAGTCGCCCAACGTCTTCTTCGCCGACGTGATGGAGCAGGACGACGATTTCTTCGACAAGGCGCTCGAGGGCTTCGCGATGTTCGCTCTCAATCAGGGCGAAGTGTGTACGTGCCCCTCGCGCGCGCTCGTGCAGAAGTCGATCTACGACAAGTTCATGGCGCGCGCGATCGCGCGCGTCGAGAAGATCGTCCAGGGCAATCCCCTGGATATGAAGACGATGATCGGTGCTCAGGCGAGCGAAGAGCAGCTCGAGAAGATCATGTCGTACATCGATATCGGGAAGCAGGAGGGCGCGAAAGTGCTCACCGGCGGAACACGCAATACGCTCGACGGCGCGTTCAAGGACGGCTACTACGTCACGCCCACCGTCTTCGAGGGCAAGAACTCGATGCGGATCTTCCAAGAGGAGATCTTCGGGCCGGTCCTCTCCGTCACGACGTTCGAGGACGAAGCCGACGCGCTGCGGATCGCCAACGACACGCTCTACGGTCTCGGGGCCGGCGTGTGGACGCGCGATGCGAATACCGCGTATCGCATGGGCCGCGGCATCCAGGCCGGCCGCGTGTGGACGAACTGCTACCATCTCTATCCCGCGCACGCGGCGTTCGGCGGCTACAAAGCCTCGGGCATCGGGCGTGAGAATCATAAGATGATGCTCGACCACTACCAGCAGACGAAGAACGTGCTGCAGAGCTTCAGCCCTAAAGCACTCGGCTTCTTCTAGGATTTCCATCGACACGCAGGCCGCCATCGCGGCGACACCGCGCGTGACCGCGACCCCGGCGGCGCTCGAATTACTCGAGCGCCTCCGGGCGCGTTACGGCGACGTCATGTTCCATCAATCGGGCGGGTGCTGCGACGGCAGCAGCCCGATGTGCTATCCGCTCGGCGATTTCTTGCTCGGCGATGCCGACGTCCGGCTCGGCGAGATCGGCGGCGCCGGCTTCTTCATGAGCGCGGCGCAGTTCGCGTACTGGCAGCACACGCAACTCATCATCGACGTCGTGCCGGGCCGCGGCGGCATGTTCTCACTCGAGAACGGCGAGGGCGTCCGGTTCCTGACGCGGTCCCGCGTCTTTACGGACGACGAGACGGCCCGGCTGCGGCCGGTCGAGCGTGCCCCCTAGCGCTCAGCCGGTCGCGGGCGACTCGGCGAGCGGCGCGAGCTCGTACGCCGGGACGAGCTCGTCGCGGCCCTTCACGCGCGCGACGATCCGGCGGCCCCCGGCACTCGCCGCACCCGCGGCGGTGTACGTCGCGACGTCGCAGTACACCATGTTCGGGGGTGCAGCGACCTGCAGGCCGCTCGCGAGGTTCACCGAGTCGCCGATGACCGTGTAGTCCATGCGGCGCAGCGCGCCGATGTGGCCGGCGACGACGTCGCCCGTCGCGCAGCCGACCGAGATCCGGAGCGGCTGGCCGAGCCGTTGCGCAACGAGGGCGACCGCTCCGGGTAAGGCGCGCGCCGTCGCCAGCGCCCGCGCCGCGTCGTCGGGCTGCGGCCGAGGCGCCCCGAAGACTGCCATCAAGCCGTCGCCGTAAAATTTATCGAGGAGTCCGCCGTTCTCGTGGACGAGCGCGACGGCCGCCTGGAAATACCCGTTGAGGATCTCGACGACGCGCTCCGCCGGCAGGCGGGCGGCGAGCGCGGTGAAGCCGCGGACGTCCGCGAATAGCGTCGTCGCGCGCAGGCGCTCGCCGCCGAGGGCGATTGAGCTCGGGTCGGCGAGCAGCGACGCGAGCACGTGCGGCGCCAGGTAGCGGGAGAACGAGGTGGCGACGCGCGCCGCCTTATCGACGTGCGCCGCGTGCGTCGCTTCGAGTCGGCGATGACTCGTGACGTCGGTGACGAGGATGGCGAGCCCGCCCGAGTCGTCGTCGAGCGGCGCGAGCTGGACCTCGAGGGCAAGCTCGCGGCCCGAGGCGTCGCAGCCCTCGACCTCCGCGCGCAGCTGCAGTCCGCCGCTGCGCTCGAAGATGACGACGAGCTCCCCAATCTCGCGTATGAAGCGCTCGAGTGCGGCGACGGGCGCGCCCGCCAGAGTCGCCGCCGCGACACCGAAGGTTGCGGCGGCCGCGCGGTTGCACGTTGCGACGTTCCCTGACGCGTCGAGCGTCACGATGCCGATCGTCACCGCCTCGCGGAAGCTCGCGCCGAAGGGAGCGCGTGGTTCGGTTGCGGCGACTCCCGCCGCCTCGAAGACGAATCGATCGGAACTCTGCATCGGACCATAAGGTGTTCGGCCGCACGATCCGCGACGTTAATGAATTGGACACGCTCGCGCGACCGGGCCGTCATCGATCCGCCGTACCGTCGGCGCATGGAAGCGATACCGAGCGAACTCGTCTCCGCCGCGCGCGGCGCGCGCGACCGATTAGCGGGCACGGCCCGTAGCGCCGCGACCGACGCGTCCGGCGGCGCGTCGCAGGCGACGCTCGCCCGCGCCGCGCGCCAGGCGATCTTCGCCGATGCGGTGCTCGGCGCGCTGCACGCTCGGCTCGAAGAACTCAAGGGTGCCGCGAAATGACGGAGTTCGACGTGCTCGGGTCCGCCGCCGCAGGCATGGACGCGCAGCGAGCCGCCCTCGATCTCGCCGCCCGTAACGTCGCCGCGGCTCAGGCGACCGACGGCCCCGGCGGCTTCGCACGGCTCGTGCCGCGGTTCGCCTACGCCACGCCGCCGGGCGACGGTCCCGCCGGCTTCGAGCCGCCCGATCCCGACGCCGAGCCGACCGAGGGCGCCGCGAGCGCGCCGATCCGCTATCTCGGCGCCGCGACGCAGCCGGGTGCCGACGTCGACTCGGTCACCGAGATGGTGTCGGTCCTCGCCGCGCAGCGCGCGTACGAGGGCAACGCCGCCGTGTTCGATCTCGGTAAGCGGCTGGCCGAGCGCACGATCGACCTCGGGCGCGGCCAATGACCGTCAGCCCACTCGGCCCCGTCGCGCTGCCCGGAGCCGCGGATGCCGCGGCGGACGTTCCCGCGGCGGGCGCCGAACCTGGTGGCTTCGTGGCCGCCGTCGGGAGCACGTTCGCGAGCGCCTCGCACGCCCTCGAGCGCGCCGATGGCGCCGAACGCGCCTTCGTCGCCGGTCGCGGCGGTCTTCAGGAGATGGTGCTCGAGCGCGCGCAGGCCGATATCGCCGTGCAGATCGCGAGCACCGCCGCATCGCACGCGACGCAGGCGCTCTCGACGATCCTCGGGATGCAGATCTGAGGTGGCGGCGCTCGTCGCGCGCTGGGCTGCCCTCGCACCGCGCATCCGGGTGCTGCTCGGCGCACTCGCACTCGCCGCGATCGGCGCGGCGGTCTTCGCCGTTGCCCTGCAGCGCGATTCGCGCGTCCCGCTCTTCGCGGCGCCGCTCTCGAGCGACGCGCTCGTCGAGGTCGCCGAACGCCTCTCGGAGTGGAACGTCCCCTTCGTGCCCACCCAGGCGAACGTGCGGGTCGATCCTCAGCGCCGGGGCGATCTGCTGCTCCGGCTCTCGCTCGCGGGGGTGCCGCACGGTCATCTCGCGAGTACGGCCGAAGCGCTCGCAAAAGCGGGCCCGCTGACGCCGCAGATGGTGCTCGAGGCCCAGCAGCGCGATGGCCTCGCGGGCGATGTCGCAAGCGGGCTGCGCGGCCTCCCGGGCGTCGCCGACGCGCGCGTGATCATCGCGCCCGCCGAACGCGGGACGTTCGCCGACGATCCGTCGCACGGCGCGACGGCGGCGGTCCGACTCGCGCTCGCGCCTGGCGCGACGCTGCCGTCGGCCACCGTCGATGGCATCCGGCACTACGTCGCGGGCGCCGTCGCCGGGCTCGCCCCCGAGCACGTGACGATCCTGGACGACCGCGGCCTCGCCCTCGGCGGCACCGCTGCCGCGGCGGCATCGAACGGCCCGCCGGCGAGCGACGCCGGCACGCTCGAAGCATCGCTGCAGACCGCGCTCGACGCGGCGCTCGGTACCGGTGCCGCCATCGTTCGGTTGCGGGTCGACTACGACGCGCGGAGTCGCGAACGCCACGCCGTCACGCGCAAGCCGCTCGGGAGCCGGCCGGTCGTCACGACCTCGAACGACGAGACGTATCGCAGCGCGACAAAGACCTACTCGAAGCGTCAGGGCAGCGTCGATCGCGGCAGCGAGGTCGACGACGAGAAGATCGAGACGCCCGCGGGACGCATCGAACGGATCTCGGTCGGGATCGCGCTCGATGCCGCGCATGCGGGCGACGCGAAGAAGATCGAGGCGCTCGCGATCGGGACCCTTGGCCTCGTGCCGGCGCGCGGCGATACCGTCTCGATCGAGACGATGGCGTTCCCGCATCCGGTCGCGCGCATGCCGTCGGCGGGCGCCGGCTGGCTCGGCCTCGCGACGAGCCTCGCGCCTGCGGCGATGCTCGCCTTCGCCGTCGTCCTTGGTATCCGCTTCGCGGCTCGGCCGGCGGCTGTCCTCGGCGAGACGGTCGTGTCGCGCATTGCGGCGTCGCGGACGAGTCGCGCCATCGCGGCGTTCCCGCCCGATCGCGTTCGCGGCGCGCTCGCCAAGGAGCCGCCGCACACCGCCGCCGCGATCATCAGCGCCCTGCCCGCCGCGACGGCGACGGCCGTGCTCGAGATGTACTCGCCCGAGGAGCGCGCGGCGATCGTTCGCCGCATGGCGCGCAGCACGGTTCCGGCGATGCCTGATTACGAGACGGTGCTGCGCCGTGGCTGAGGGCTTCGTGCCGCTCGCCAGCTTCGTGCTCGGCGCGCGCGACGTCGCGCAGGCCGCGCCGCCGAGCGTCACCTACGGCACGCCGACGGCACCCGAGCTCGAGCTCATCGCCGAGGCAGCGCTCGCGTCCGCCGCAAGTCTGGCCGATGCGGGGCAGCCCCATGCGCAAGCGACGTTCACGGCGGAGCTCGCGCTCCTGCGGCTCGCGACAATCGAGGCCTACGAGCGAACGACGCGACGGCTCCTCGACGCCCTTGCGGTCGAAGTCCTCGGCCGCGAGCTCGCGCTCGCACCCGCCGACTGCGAGGCGATCGCGGCCGACCTGCTCGCGCGCTTCGACGATTTCGATCCGATCGCGCTCGCCGTATCGCCGGCGGACGCCGAGCGGATCCGCGCGCCGCTTGCGATCCGCATCGATCCCTCGCTCGGGCCGGGCGACCTCGCGATCGACGTGCGCGACGGCGTCGTCGAATCGTCGTTCCTCATGCGGCTCGACGGGGCCATCGAACGTTCGACGCGGCCGTGATGGCGGCGCGCGGGGCCGGCTGGGTCGTCCGCACGATCGGTGAGACGCTCGTGGCGACGGTCCCGGGTGCCCGGATCGGCGACGGCGTGCGCGTCGGCCGGCCGCCCGGCGTGTGCGGAACCGTCGCGGCGGTGGACCGGGACCGCGCGACGGTCGTGCCGTTCGGGTCCCTCGCCGGGATCGCCGTCGGCGATCGCGTCGTCATCGATTCCACCGCACTCGCGTTTCCGCTCGGCTTCGCGTGCCTCGGTCGCGTCGTCGACGCGGGGGGCGCGGCGCTCGACGCGGGTGCGTCGCTCGCGGGTGCGCGCCGGCCCATCGGGGCGGGGCTCGCGCCGGATCCCGTCGATCGGCAGCCCATCACCGAGCCGTTTTGGACGGGCGTGCGTGCGATCGACGGCCCGCTCACGATCGGCCGCGGCGCGCGCGTCGGCTTCTTCGGGGCACCCGGCGCCGGGAAGACGACGCTTCTCGAGACGATCGTCTCCGGCGCGCGCGCCGACGCCGTCGTGCTCGCGCTCGTCGGCGAGCGCGGCCGCGAGGCGCAGACCTGGGCGGCCCGCGTCGACGCGCGCACGACGATCGTGTGTGCGACGAGCGACCGGAGCGCCGCCGAACGCGCCCGCGCCGCGGAGGCCGCGATGGCCCAGGCGTGCGTGCTGCGCGAGCGCGGGCTGCACGTGCTCCTCGTCGTCGACAGCCTCGCACGCTACGCCGCAGCCCTGCGCGAGCAGCGCGTGGCCATCGGCGAGCCGGTCGGCCGCGGCGGCTACCCGCCATCGGTCTGGGCTGATCTCGCGCGATACCTCGAGCGGGCGGGTAACGCCGCGCGAGGCTCGGTGACGCTGCTTGCGACGGTCCTCTCGGACGGGTCCGACGAACGCGAGCCGCTCTCGGACGCGGCCCGGTCGCTGCTCGACGGCCACGTGGCGCTCTCATCCGACCTCGCTCGCGCTGGCCGCTTCCCCGCGATCGACGTGCTTGCGAGCGCGAGCCGCACGGCGCAGAACGTCGTCTCCGTTGCGCACGCGACCGAGGCTGCGAGCCTGCGCGAGGCGCTCGCGCTGCTCGAGCGCACGCGCGACGCCCGCGACGTCGGGCTGGCCGCGATCGATGGCGCGCTGCGGCGCGCAGTCGACGCCGAGTTCGCCCTCGATGCGTTCCTGCGCCAGCGCGGCAGTGCAGTGCCGGAGGCGACGCTCGCGGCGCTCCACGACCTCGCCGGCTCGCTCGGCGGCTGAGGCGCGGGTCATGGCCCGGCAACACCGCGGCCATCTTCCGGCTCACGTGCGCCGCTACGCTTGCCGCACACCGTCCGAGGAGTGCCGAGCACGTGATTGCCGATTCGAAGTCCATCTCCGTCCTGCGCACCCGTCTGCCGTATGTCGACCGCCGCTCGCTCTCGAAGGCGTGGCTCGCGGCGCTCGGGATCGCGGATCCGGCTGCGACGCGCGCGGCGGCGCCGCCCCGCGCCTTTGCCGCCGTCGCCACGCCGAGCGCACCAGCGCGGCTCCCCGCACCAGGCGCCCCGCCGCCTTCGGTGTCGGCCGCCCCGATCGCGCGGCGCGAAGTGCCGGCCGAGCGCCGAACGAGCCTCCCGCCGCTCGCGGAGCGCGCGCCCGCCGTCGAGCGCGCCCGCGCCGCGAGGTCCGTGACGGCGGCGAGCAGGGCCGCGAGCGCGCGCAGCTACCCGACGTATCAGACCTCGTTCGTCGTCGGGCTCGACGGCGCGCGCGTGCAGCTCGTTTTGCGCCGCGAACGGAACACGCTGCACGTCGTGGCGCTGTGCGCGCCGGGCGACGTCGCGACCGTCTCGCGGGCGCTCGCCCGCGCCGACGCTCACCTGCGCGCCGGCGGCGACCGCGTTGAAGCGACGGTCCGCGCGGTCGACGAGGTGCGCGCGTGATCGATCCCGCGACCTCCGATGCCTTCGACCGGATCGCGAGCCGTGCCGACGACGTCCGAAACGCCTACCGGCCGGGCTACACGCCGAAGAACTTCGACGTCGCGACCGCGCCGCGCAGCGTCTCGAATGCCGATCCCCTCGGGATCGCGACGCCGGACGACGCCTACCTCGTGGTCGGCGAGAACGACGGACCGGCCTACACGCGCGACGGCGGCCTGCACGTCGAGAACGGCGAGCTGCGGTCGATCGACGGAAAGCCCGTGCTCGGGTTCGGGCTCGCCGATCGCACGCGGCTCGTGCCGATGCGGGTCGATCCCTACGACGCGGCACTCGGCCGCGCGCGCGGCACGCGCGTCGACGCGGACGGCAGCGTGTCATACGAACGGGAGACCGTCGAGCCGCGCAGCGGCTCGCGGCGGACCGAGCGCGTCACGATCGGCCGCCTCGCGCTCGCGCGCTTCCCGGCCGCAACGCCGCTCGTGCGCATCGATGGCGACCGCGTGCGGCCGGGCTCCGGTGCCGCGGCGAGCTACGGTGTCCCCGGCGACGGCACGTTTGGCGCGCTGGCCACGCATCGGCGCGATCTCGGCCGCGTCGACATGATGGTCGGGCTCGAGAAGCTCAAGGAAGCCTACGATCAGTACGAGGCGATGCGCTCGGCGCATCATGGCAAGAGCTCCGCGGAGAAGACGACGATGGATCTCGTGAAGTGATCGCGACGCTCGGCTTCGGATCGCCGCGGTCGCTCCCCGACGGTCGCGTCGTGCGCGAGCCGCGTTTCACGCCGCGCTCGACGCTACCACTCTCCGCCGCGTGCGTCGTCGCCAACGGCGTCCGCGAAGAACTCGGCCGGCTCCTCGGGGCGCCCGTGGACGTCGAGCTCGTCGAGCCCGCGATCCCGGGCTCGGCCGAGCGCCGGCTGCTCGTCGACGGCGCGACGGTCTGGCGCGTGCGCGGGCGCATCTGCGACGGCTTCGTCATCGTCCGGCCCGCCGACGCGCGGCGGCTCGCGGGGCTCGCGTTCGGCGAGCCCGAGCGCGACGAGCGGCAGGCGCTCTCCGAGATCGAGCGCGCGACGTTCGAGCGAATCGCGAGCGGGCTCGTGCCGCTCTGCAACGTGCTGTGCGGCACGCTCGGTCCCGTCGTGCGCGAGTCGCCCGAACGTGCCGCGTGCGACCTCTCGAGCTATTTCGAGATCCGCACGACCGGAATGCTCCGGATCGCAATCGGCTTCGCGCTCTCGCTCGATCCGCCGGAAATCGTGACCGCTCCCATCACGATCGCGGAGCTCGGCGACGTGGAGCTGCGCGGTACGGTCGAGTTCGCGCGCGGCACGCTCGCGGTCCCCGCGTTTTCCCGCCTCGCGCCGGGCGCCACCGTCGCCCTCGAGACGGCACTCGGCGACGCCGGGCGCTTGACCTTCGGCGACGTCTGCTTCGCGCGCGGGACCTGCGGCGTGCGCGGCGGGCGTGCGACCTTTCTACTCGGTACCTGAGGAGCTCGCTTGTGAACGACGGCCGCAATCTCGACCTACTCATGAACGTCTCGCTCGGGGTCAGCGCCGAGCTCGGGCGATGCACGATGCGCGTCAGCGAGGTCCTCGCACTCGGTGAGGGCTCGATCGTCGAGCTCGACCGGCTCGCGAGCGCGCCAATCGACGTCCTCGTGAACGATCGGCTGGTCGCGCGCGGCGAGGTCGTTGCGGTCGACGATCGCTACGGTGTCCGCGTCGTCGAAGTCGTGGCGCGCCGGGGCCAGCGCGGGTCCGGCGCGTGATCCCGCTCGCGACGCTCGCGCAGCACGGCCCGCGGCCGGGCATGCCGCTCGACGTGATTGCGGCGCTCGCGCTCATCGCGCTGGCGCCGTTCGTGCTCGTGATGACCACGTCGTTCGTGCGCATCGTCGTCGTGCTCTCGCTCGTGCGCTCGGCGATCGGCGCGAGTTCGCTGCCGCCCAACGCCGTGCTCACGGGGCTCGCGCTCGTGCTGACGTTCGTCGTGATGTCGCCGACGATCGATCGGATTTCCCACGACGCGATCGAACCGTACGCGCGCGGCGCGATCTCGCAGCCCGTCATGCTCGAGCGTTCGTTCGCCCCGCTCCGCGCGTTCATGCTGCGCCAGACGCACGCGGCCGATATCGCGCTCTTCACACGCATCGGTCGCGAGCGCACCGCGAGTCCGGCGCAGGCGCCGCCGACGGTTCTCGTCCCCGCATTCGTCGTCGGCGAGCTACGGAGTGCCTTCGCGATCGGATTCGCACTCTATCTGCCGTTCGTCGCGATCGATCTCGCCGTCGCCTCGATCCTCATGGGCCTGGGGATGTTCATGCTCAGCCCGCCGATCGTCTCGCTGCCCTGCAAGCTGCTGCTCTTCGTGATGGTCGACGGCTGGGCGCTCGTCTGCGGGGGCGTCGTTTCGAGCTTTCGCTGATCGCGCGGGCCGGGGAGGCGGCTCGGGCGGCGCGAAGTTCGAGCGATGCGAGTTCAGTCGTCGCTCCGTCTCCGTCTCCGCCCGCTGGCCGCCGCCTGCGCCCTTGCGGCCGCGCTCGTCGCGCCGGCGGCGTCGGCGCGGGCGGCGGACGCTGCCAGCGTCGCATCCATGCTCGCGCCCGTCGGACACTCGGCGGAACACGGCACGATCCTCGTCGGGCCGGCGCGCGATTTCGGGACGATCGTGCATCTGCGCGTGATGCATCAGCCGCCGGGCGTTCTCCAGCCGGCCGAGATCCACGCCGGCACGTGCGCGAAGTTTGCACCCGAAGCGCGCTACGTGCTCTCGCTCGCCCTCAACGGCAGGTCCGATTCGCGCCTCGACGTCGCGCGCCGAGAGCTGCTCGCCGACGGCGGCGTCGTCGTCGTAAGGATTTCGCGGATGCGCGACGACGTCGTTGCCTGCGGGAAGATCGGCTAGCGGTGCGCATCGGTGAGGCGCTGCGCTCGGCGGATCGGCCGAGTATCTCGTTCGAGTTCTTTCCGCCTAAAACGGACGAGGGCGTCGAAAAGCTGCTCGCGGTCGTTCGCTCGCTGCGCGGCTTTGATCCGTCGTTCGTCTCGGTGACGTATGGCGCCGGCGGCTCGACGCGCGCGCGAACGCTCGAAGTCGTCAAGCGCATCGACCGCGAGCTCGGGATCGCGGCCATGGCGCACGTGACGTGCATCGATCATACGCGCGACGAGCTGCGGGAGCTCTTCGACGATCTCGCGAGCGCAGGCGTCGAGAACGTGATGGCGCTGCGCGGCGACCCGCCGCGCGGCTCGGGCGCTTTCGCGGCGACGCCGGGCGGCTTCCGGTACGCGAGCGAGCTCATCGCAATGCTCGCGAGTGAGTACGATTTCTCGATCGGCGCGGGCGCGTATCCCGAGCGCCATCCCGAAGCACCGAGCGACGAGAGCGACATCGCGGTGGCGGTCGAGAAGGTCGCGCGCGGCGCGTCGTTTCTCGTGACGCAGTTCGGCTTCGACAACGACGCCTACTTTCGGTACGTCGATCGCGCGCGGGCGGCGGGCATCGCCGTGCCGATCGTCCCGGGCATCATGCCGATCGGCAATGTCGAGAGCGTCGCGCGCATGCTTGCGATGAACGGTGGCGCGATGCCGGCTCGGCTGCACGACGAGCTCGAGGCGCGCCGCGGCGAGCCCGAAGCCGTCGTCGAGCTCGGCGTCGCGTTCTGCGCGCTGCAGTGCCGCGAGCTGCTCGCGCGCGGTGCTCCCGGGCTCCACTTTTACACGCTCAATAAGTCGACCGCGACGCGCGCCGTCGTTTCGGCGCTGCATGCCGGCGGCGTCCTTGCGCTCGAGCCGGCCACGACGCAATCGTGACGCGCTGCAGTCCGGCAGCCGGGCTGCCGATACTCACGAGGTGATGGATCGCACGCCGTGAGTAACGCCCGCAGCCTCTCGACCACCGTCGCGTTCGCGTTCGCCGCAATCGCGTTCACGGTGCCGGTCGTCCCCGCACTCGCGCAGAGAACGGCGCCCGAGGCGGCGACGGAGTCGGCGCGCGTCGTGACACCCGGGCCGAACGTCGTCCCGGCGCATACGCATTTGCGCTTCCACGTTCTCGCGCCCGTCTCGTCGGCGAGCGCGCGAACGGGCGAACCGTTTGCATTTGCGATGCTCGATCCGGTCGGCGTCGCGGGGCGCGAGGTGGTCGCGCGTGGCGCCGTCGGGCACGGCACCGTCTCTCTCTCCGGGCACGCGGGATCGCAGGGGCACGAGGGCGACCTGACGTTCCGGCTCGACGACGTTGCGGCGGTCGACGGGCGCGCCGTGCGTTTCAACGACCAGCGTTTCAAGATCAACGGTCGGAACCGAAAGGTCGCCGCGGGCGTGCTTGGCTTCGTGCCGTACGTCGGCCTCGCGTCGATGCTGATCCGCGGCTCCGACGTCCACGTCGATCCCGCGCAGCCGATCGAGACCGAGCTCGCGCGCGATGCGCCCATCGTGTCGACGCCCACGTCCGAGCCAAGCGCCGCCCCGAGCCCGTAGCACGGCGGTCGTCTCTCCGTAACATCCGCGCCGTAGCGTCGGCGTCATGGACGTTCTCGCCGGGATCGTACGCGAAGCGCTGATCGTGGCCGCGGTGCTCTGCTTCCCCGTCGTCGTCGTCGCGACGTGCGTCGGGACGCTGGTCGCGGTGCTGCAGGCCGCGACGCAGGTGCAGGAGCAGACCCTCACCCTGCTCCCGAAGATGCTCGCGGTCGGCGCGATGGTCGCGGCGTTCGGCTGGTTCGGGCTCGGGCTCTGCGCGCGGCTCTTCACGAACGCGATCGCGGCCGTCCCCGCGATCGTGCACGGCCCGTGACCGCGGCGTCGCTGCCGGACGGCGATCTGCTCGTCTTCGCGCGCTGCGCGGGGTTCGTCGCGCGCGCGCCCGGGTTCTCCCATCCCGCCGTCCCGCCGCCGCTGCGTGTGGGCTTCGCGGCCATCCTCGCCTACGGGCTCGCGCCCCGCTTTGCGGGCGGTGCATCCGGCCACGCGGGGCCGCTCGTCGCGGCGCTCGCAAGCGAGGCGCTCGTCGGCGCGGCGATCGGCATCGGCGCCTCGATGCTGTACGATGGCGCCTACGCGGGCGGCCGCGCGCTCGACGATGCGCTCGGCATCCGCGCGAGCGTCCCGAGCGCCGACGTTTCGGCGGGCGCCGGCTTCGGCCGGCTGTGGTGGCTCGCGTTCGTGACGGGCTTCTTCGTGCTCGGCGGCGACCGGATCGCGCTCGCGGCGTTCGCCGATACGTTCCGGACGCTGCCGCCCGGGACGCTCGTCTCACGATCGGCGCTCCAGACGTACGCCGTCGCGCTGCCGCAGACGCTCGTGCTCGCGGCACTGTTCGTCGCGGGCCCCGCGCTCGCGCTCGTGCTCGTCGGTCAGTGCGCCCTCGCAATCGTCGCGCGACTCGTGCCGCGCTTCGCGACGTTCTCGCTCGCTTTCCCGGTGATCTTCGCGCTCGGGCTCGCGGCGACGATCGCGGCGCTGCCGCTCGGCTTCGCGGCGTCGGGCCGGCCGTGGTTCGACCTCACACCGCTGCACGGCGGGCGTTAGCGTGGCCGAGAAACCGTTCGAACCGACCGCGGCGCGCCTGGCGCGCGCCGCACGCGAGGGCGACGTCGCGCGGTCGCAGGACGTGGGCGCCGTGGCCGCGCTCGCAGCCGCGTCCCTCGGCCTGGCCGCCGCCCTGCCGTTCGCGGCCTCGGCTGCGACGAGCGCACTGCGCGACGCCGCGCGCGGCACGAGCGCCGCCGGGGCGTACGCGACGCTCGCTGGCGTCGCACTCGCCGTGCTCGTCTGCGGCATCCTCGGCTCGCTCGGCGCGGCGTACGGCCAGACGCTGCGCTTCACGTTCGTGCCGCTCAAGCTCAATCTCGCGAAGCTCTCGCCCGCGGCCGGCCTCAAGAAGATGCTCGGTAAGGATACCGCGATCGGCGCGCTCAAGGCGGCGGTCGTCGCGGGCGCGGTCGGCGCGGCGCTCGTGCCCGTGGTCCGCGACGCCTTTGGCGCGCTCGCGACGCTCGGCGCGCCCGTCTCGCTCGCCGCGCTCGTGCGTCACGCGCTCGGCACCGCGGTCGCGAGCGCGGTCGGCGTCGCCGGCGTCTTCGGAATCGCCGATGTGCTGCTCGAGCGCAAGAAGCGCCAGCAGCGGTTGCGCATGACGTACGACGAAATCAAGCGCGAGCACAAGCAGAACGAGGGCGATCCGCATGTCCGCGGCCGGCGCCGCGCGGCGCACCGCGGGCTCCTGCGCGGGTCGGTCGCGAAGGTCCGCGAGGCCGCCTTCGTCGTCGCCAATCCCACCCATGTCGCGATCGCGTTCGCGTACGATCCGCCGCAGATCGCCGTGCCGCGCGTGCTCGTGCGCGCGATCGACGACGGCGCGATCGAAGTGCGCCGCATCGCGCGCGATGCGGGCGTGCCGATCGTCGAGAACGTGCCGCTCGCGCGCGCGTTGCTCGCGATCGTCGACGTCGGCGACGACGCGCCGCCCGAGTTCTACGGTCCGCTCGCGGCGATCGTCGCCTCGCTCGCCCGAGAGGTTCAGCGGTAAATGAAAGACGGCTGGTTCACCTACGGCTTCGCCGCGATCGTGCTCGGCATCGTCGGCATCCTCGTCGTCCCGCTGCCGCCCGTGGTGCTCGACGCGCTGCTCGCCTTCAACATCATGGGTTCGGGCATCGTCTTGCTGCTCGCGATCACGCTCGGCGATCCGCTCGAGTTCGCCGCCTTCGCGCCGGCGCTGCTCATCGCGACGCTCTTCCGGCTCTCGCTCGACGTCTCCGCGACGCGACTGATCCTCACGCAGGGCCACGTCCCGGGCGGCGTCGGAGCGATCATCCCGGCCTTCGGCGAGCTCGTCGTGCACGGGAACCTCGTCGTCGGGCTCATCGTCTTCGCAATCTTGATTACGATTCAGTTCATCGTGATCGCGTCGGGCGCGAGCCGCGTCGCCGAGGTCGCGGCTCGCTTCACGCTCGACGCGATGCCCGGCAAGCAGATGGCGATCGACGCCGAGCTGCACGCCGGGCTGCTCGATGCCGAGAGCGCGCGCCGCAAACGCGCGAACGTGCAGCGCGAGGCGGATTTCTACGGCGCGATGGACGGCGCCGGAAAATTCGTCAAGGGCGACGCAATCGCGGCGCTCGTGATCGTCGCGCTCAACCTCGTCGGCGGCGTCGTCGTCGGCATCGCCTATCATGGGATGGGCCCGGTCGACGCGCTCGGGACGTTCGCGTTGCTCACGATCGGCAACGCGCTCGTCACGACGCTGCCCGCGTTCCTGCTCTCGACCTCGATGGGGCTCATGGTCACGCGCGTCGCGGGCGGCGGATCGCTCGGCGCCGATATCGCGCATCAGGTGCTCGAGCGGCCCGACGTGCTGCGCGCTGCGGGCGCCTTCGCGTGCGTGCTCGCGTTCGTGCCGGCGCTGCCGCACCTGCTGTTCTTCGCGATCGGGATCGCGCTCTTCGGCATTGCGCAGTGGGCGCATCGGCGTCGCCTTGCCGGGCGCGCGCAGCTCGATGCGGCGCGGGCGGCCGAGCGGCGCGCCGCGATCCGCCGGCCGGAGATGGCGCTCTCGCTCGTCGGCGTCGACGCGATCGCGATCGACGTCGGGCTCGAGCTCGGCGCGCTACTCGGGCCGCTCGCCGACGCGCTGCTCGATCGCATCGGCGAGGTCCGCCGTGCGCTCGCGGGCGATCTCGGCCTCGTGCTGCCGGGCGTGCGGCTCCGCGACGATCTCGCCCGCGATCCCGGCACGTACGCGATCCGCGTGCGCGACGCGCTCGTCGGCGAGGGACGGCTCCGGCTCGACGGCGTGCTCGCCGTCGCGGACGGCGCCGTGCTCGATCGGCTCGGTGGCGAGCGCGTGCGCGAGCCCGTCTACGGTATGGACGCGACGTGGCTGCCGGAGGCGGGCCGCGACGCGGCGCTCGCGGCGGGCGCGCTCGTCTTTGACCCGATCTCGATCGTCGGCTCGCACCTCGCGGAACTCGCGCGCACGCATGCGCATGAGCTCCTCGGCCGCCAGGAGCTCCACACGCTCCTCGAGCATCTGCGCGCGTCGGTGCCGTCGCTCGTGAAGGAGATCGGGACCGACGCGCTACCGCTCGGCACGGTCGGCCGCGTCTTCGAAGCGCTGCTGCGCGAGCGGGTCTGGCCGCGCGATCCCGTCGCGATCCTCGGCGCGCTCGTCGATGGCTCGGCCACGACGCGCGAGCCGCGCGAGCTCGTCGAGTTGGTCCGGCGCGCGGTCGTCCCGGGACTCATCCGCCGTCGCGAGTTGCCCGCCCTCGAGCCGCTCATCGTCGAGCCGACCTTCGAAGCCGAACTGCAGGCATGGCTCGTCGACGGCACGCTCGCTCCCCACGCCGAGACGGCGATGCACGTCCGCTCGACCGTCGAGGCGTACATGGCGCGCGTCGCGCGCTCCCGCGCCGCGCTCGTCTGCACGGCGCCGCTGCGGCCGGCGCTCGCGGCGTTTCTCGGCCGCTTCGGCATGCGGCTCGACGTCTTCGCCTACGGCGAGCTACCGCCCGAGCTCGAGCTGCGGCCGGCGCTCGTTGTCGAACGCCCGGCGCGAACGCTCGCAGCCGCACCATGAGCGATCCACCGACCGAGGTCTCGAACGTCTCGGCGCACCCGACCGCTAGCTTTGGCGCCTCGCGCGGCAATCAGTCTCCGGAACGGCCTTAGCGAGCCGCGCGGCACTCCTGGCAACGGCCAACGATCGTGAGGGCGTAGCCGATCTCTGCGTAGCCGGCATCGTTCGCGAGGTCGGCCGCGATCGCCCCGAGGCGGTCGGTGCGGATGTCGAGGATCGTCTTGCAGTCCGAGCAGACGATGTGATGATGATCGCCGCTCCCACGCTCGTAGCGCGCGGCACTGCCGGGGAGCGAGAAGACGGTCACGAGCCCAATTCCACGTAGGATGTCGAGCGTGCGATACACCGTCCCGAGACTGATCCCGGGCAACTCGGCGCGGACGCGCGCAAAGATGTCTTCGGCGGACTGATGGGTCCCCTCGCGGATGGCGCCGAGGACGGCGACGCGCTGGCGCGTCAGCCGATAGCGCGATTGAATCAGCTCGGAGTCTATCGACCGCGCTTCCACCGACCGATCTTAGTTTGACGCCGCGGAGACACCTTGCTACACTACCCGGGTTCTCCAGCTCCCTCGGGGTCTGTTCGTCCATATGTGGTACCGCTACAAACCCTGGGTCGTCGGGGCGTTCCTCATCGCCATCATCGCGTATAGCCTGTACCTGGTGTTGCCGATTCAGAAGAAGGTCCGGCTCGGGCTCGACCTGCAGGGCGGCGTGAGCGTGTTGCTCCAGCTCGAACCGAGCGCCGAGGTCCCGAAGATCACGCCCGAGATCCAGGGCCAGGTGCAGCAGGTCATCGATGCGCGCATCAACGGCCTCGGCGTCGCCGAGCCGCAGATCACGTCGGTCGGCTCCGATCGAATTCTCGTGGAGCTGCCCAACGTCAAGAACCCCGACGAAGCGGTTCGGACGCTCAAGGACGTTGCGAAGCTCGATTTCAAGATCATGCCGCCCGCCGTCGAAGCGCACGCGACCGCCGACAAGAAATACGCCGATAACGGCGCTTACGCGGCCAGCGGCCCGATCGTGTATTCGGGCGCCGATCTCAAGGCGGCGCAGTCGGCGCCCGATCAGAGCGGCGGCGGCTGGCAGATCGACTTCCAGACGAAAGACCCGCAGAAGTTCGGGCGGCTCACGCACGACAACCTCGGCAAGTTGCTCGCGATCTTCCTCGATAAAAAGTTCGTCTCGGCGGCGACCATCCAGGGCGTCATCACGGACTCGGGCCAGATCACGGGCCAGTTCTCCGAAGACGACACGATTCGCATCGCGAACGACCTCAACGCGGGCGCGCTGCCCGTCCCGGTCAAGGTGATCGAGAACGATACGGTCGGCCCGTCGCTCGGCCAGCTCGATCTCACGAAGTCGCTCTGGGCCGCGCTCGCGGGGCTCGGCCTCGTGCTCGTCTTCATGCTCGTGATCTACCGGCTCCCCGGGCTCCTCGCCGATCTGGCGCTCGCCGTCTACGTGCTGCTGCTGCTCGCGCTGTTCGCGGGCGTCCACGCCGTGCTGACGCTGCCGGGCATCGCGGGTTTCGTGCTCTCCGTCGGCATGGCGGTCGACGCGAACGTGCTGATCTTCGAGCGGCTCAAAGAAGAGATCTGGGCCGGCAAGACGCTGCGCTCGGCCGTCTCGATTGGCTTCAAGCGCGCGTTCTCGGCCGTCTTCGACAGCCACTTCACGACCATCGTGGGCGCGGGTGTACTCTTTCTGTTCGGGACCGGCACGGTGAAGGGCTTCGCATACACGCTCTTCTGGGGCACCGCGTTCTCGCTGTTCACGGCGACGTTCGTGACGCGCTACCTCGTCGATCTCGTCGTCAACAACGACCTCGTCGAGAATCCGAAAGCGTACGGGGCGTAGCCGATGTTCTTCCGCCGTCTTAACTGGAACGTCGTCGGGTGGTTTAGGACCGTCTCGGCGATCTCGTATGCGATCATCTTCGCGGGCATCCTCGCGCTCGTCTGGCACGCCACGCACGCGCCGGGCGGCGGATTCCAGCCCTCGCACGCATTGCGGCTCGGGCTCTCGTTCACGGGCGGCACCAACGTGACCGTGAAGTACGCGAAGCCCGTGACGCCGGCGGCGGTCGCAAGCGCGCTCGAGCCGCTCGGCGTGCGTGACGCGCGCGTCAGCACGCTCGCGAAGGCGGGCGATAGCGTGCCGGGCGAGCGCTACTCCGTCGAGACGCAGACCGACTTCGGCGACGACACCGCCAAGATTTGGAACGCGCTCGGCACCGTCGCGACGGTCGATCGCAAGGAGTCGCAGATCGAGGCCGTCGGGCCCTCGCTCGGCCGCGAGTATCTCCTGAAGGCGGGCGAGGCGCTCGTCATCGCGATCGTCATCCAGTTCCTCTTCATCGCGTTCCGCTTCGGCTGGAATTACATCTTCGGTCTCGTCGTCGTTATCGCGCTCGTGCGCGACGCGGCGATGATGATCGGCATCTACGCGATCGCCGACAAGCGCGCGGACGACGCGTTCCTCGCCGCGGTCCTCACGGTTATCGGCTACTCGGTCATGGACACGATCGTGATCCTCGACCGGATCCGCGAGAACGTGAAGCTCATGGGCAACGAGCCTTACGCGAAGATCGTGAACACGTCGATCCTGCAGACGATGACGCGCTCGTTCAACACGCTCGCGACCGTCGTCATCACGCTCGTCGCGCTCCTCGCGTTCGGCGGCGCGAGTCTGCAAAACTTCGCCTTCGCGCTGCTCGTCGGCATCTGCTCGGGCGGCTACCATTCGATCTTTTACTCGGCGCCGCTCGTCGCGGTCTTGCGCAATCGTCAGCTCGATCGCGCCGCCGCGACCGGCCGCGTGCCGACGGGGCTCGAGCGGCCGCGGACGGTCGCCGAGGCGCGCGCGCGCGATGCCGCGGCCGCGGCTACGACGGGACCCTCGCGCGACGACGTGCTGCAGGCGCGCAAGGAGCGCCGCACGCGCGACCGGATCACGACGCGGTCGGCCGGCCCCGTGAAGTATCGCAAGAAACGCCCAGGCGCCGCCGGGAGCCAGCTCGCCGTCGAGCCCGAGGATGCGCCGTACGTCGAGGTGGAAGACGAAGAACCGTACGAGAGTTACGAGTCCGACCTCGATCCGCTCGACGCGCAGAACAGCGGCGTTCACGACCGCGATCTCGGGCTCGGCCATGAGGAGATCCGGCTGACGTTCGAGGACGAGACGGAGCCCGCGGCGCACGACCGGCCCGCCGGGACGAAGCGCGAGTAAGCCGAAGCCGCCGACCGCCTCGGAGGCGGCCTTCGAGCGGCTCCTCGAGCGCTTCGACGATGGCGACGCGCCGGCGCCGTCGAGCGAGAGCGCCGCGTTCCTCGCGGACCTCTTCGCGAACGCCGAGCGCTATCTCGAACGCGACCGCTTCGCGACCATCGGCGACGCCGACGAGTTCTTTACGAAGGTCGTCGGCGTCAGCTTCGAGGGCCGGCAGGACGTGCTCGGCGGTCTGAGCGCGGGCGCGGCCGTCGAGCTCGTGCGGGAGCCCGCGAACGTCCACGACCCGAGCGCAATCGCCGTCCGGATCGGGCCCGTGCAACTCGGCTATCTACGGCGCGAAATCGCGCGCCGGCTCGCGCCGCAGATGGATGGCGGGGTTCGTTACGCCGCCTCGATTACGGACGTCACCGGCGGCGGCGTGCGCCACGCCGGCGCGAACCTCTTCGTGCGCAAGCTCGCGCCCGTCGTCGCACCGGGCGACGTCGCGGCGGCCGCGGGCGACCGGGCCGAGCCGACGGTCGACGCTGCCGAGCTCGCGGCGGCGATCCGCCGCGCGCTCATCGGCGAGCGCCCGGTGCGCGCAGGGCAGCAGGCCGTGCTCGAGCGGCTCGCAGCCGGCCGCTCGACGCTCGCCGTCTTTGGCACGGGCCGCGGCAAGTCGTTTTGCTTCCAGTATCTGGCGGCCGATGCGGCGCTACGCGCGGGGCGCAAGACCATCGTGTTCTATCCGCTGCGCGCGCTCGCGAACGACCAGTTCGAGGCGATGCGACGGCGTCTCGCGCCGCTCGGTCTGCGCGTGCTGCGCGCCAACGGTTCGATCGAAGCCGTCGAGCGCGCCGAGCTCGACGCCGCGCTCGCGTCGGGTGACTGGGACGTGGTGCTCGCGACCCCGGAGTTCGCCACGTTCCATCGCGCGGCGTTTTTGCGGCCGTGCAATGCGCCGGATCTCGTCGTCATCGACGAGGCGCACCACCTGCACGAGTCGCGACACCGAGCCGCATACGCGACGCTCGGCGAGCTCGTTGCCGCGCTGCGGCCGAGTCGCGTGCTCGCGCTGACCGCGACCGCCAGCGACGAGACGTTTGGGACGATTCGCCGGGCACTCGGCATCGACGCGTGGGTGATCGATCCGACCGTTCGGGCGAACCTCACGCTCGTCGACGCGCGCAACGCGACCGACAAGCTCGGGTACCTCGCCCGCGAGCTGGCCGGCGACGGCAAGGCCATCGTGTACTGCAATTCGCGCGGCGAGGCGACGAAGCTCGCCGACCGCTTGCGCGCGCGGCTCGGACCGCACGTCGGCTACTACCACGCCGGGGTCGATGCTGCGGCCCGGCTCGCGCTCGAGGGCTACTTCCGCTCGGGCGAGGTGCGCGTGGTCGTCGCGACGTCGGCGTTCGGCGAGGGCATCGATCTCCCCGACGTGCGCGACGTTGTGCTCTACCATCTCAACTTCGACTACACGGGCTTCAATCAGATGGCGGGCCGGGCGGGTCGCGACGAGGCGCCCGCGCGCATCCATCTGCTCTACGGCGAGGGCGACCGGCGCATCAACGATTACATCATTGGGAAGACGGCGCCGTCGCTGCCGACGCTCCGGGAAATCTATCGCGGGCTGCGCGGCCTCGCGACAAATGATCGGATCGGCACGAGCCCCGAGGAAATCGCCCGGACGCTCGACCTCGACGGCGTCGAAGCGGCGACGATCGGTGTCGCCGTCCGGATCTTCGAGGAGGCCGGTCTCGCGCGGCTCGAGGTCGACGAGGAGGGCCGCGGGGTGCGGCTCCTGCCGGCGGCGGCGCGGGTCGACTTGACGGCGACGGTCCGCTATCAGGAAGCCGAAGCCGACCGCGACGCCTTCGAACGCTTCTGCGGGCTCGCGCTCGGAGCCGACGTCGCGACGCTCGAGCAGATCGTCAATCGCCCGATTTATCCCGACCGGGTACCGCTGCGCGGCTAGGCCTAGCTTGCGACCTCGTCGCGGCCGGCGCGTTGCGACTCGGGTCGGGACGCGAGCACGCTCGCGAGTTCGCGCGGCATTTCGACCGGGACGAGATGCCCGGCGGCGAGCTCGACGACCCGCGCGCCGGCGACGACGACGCTCGTACCGTCGTGAACCGGTTGCGCGAAGCGGTCGTACGCGCCCGTGACGACGATCGTCGGAACCGCGGGCTCGGGCGCTGGGCTCCCGTCGCCGAGCGCGAGCCAGGCGGCCGATGCGGCTCGATCGATGCCGACGGCCTCGTCGACGAGCCGTTCGATGAGATCGGGCCGTAGCTCGACGCTTGCGAGCCCTCGCAGCTCGCGCGCGATCGCGATGCGCGAGCCGCAGGACGCCAACGCGCCCGCCAGCGCGGCCGCGTCGAGGCGCAGGACCGGGCAGACGAGCACGAGCCGCGCGAGCCAGCGCGGCGGCCGGCTCGCGACCTCGAGCGCCGCCCGCGCGGCGAGTCCGTGGGCGACGAGATCCGTCGGTCCGTCCGCCGATTCGAGCGCGGTCACGAGATCGCGCGTGAACGCCCCGAGATCGTACGTCGGCGCTCGGTCGGAACGCCCGGCTCCCCGGCCGTCGAGGCGCGCGACGGTGTAGAGCGTCGGATCGAGCGCGGCGGCGACGTCCTCGAAGAGGCCGCGCGCGTGCCCAAAGCCGTGCGCGAAGAGCACCCGGCGCGAGCCGACGCCGCGCGTTTCGAGGGCGATCGCCAGCCCGTCGCTTGCCAGGAAGCGGAGTACGATCGGTCGTGCCGCCGCTTCATCGTCCGGGTAAAACGTCATCACCCGTCCTATCGCGACCGCTGCCCGATCGGCGAGGGTACGATGCCGTGCAAAAGAGCATCGAAACGGTAACCAATCCCGAAATGAACCCGTGCCACCCGAAACGTTCAGGCTATGCCTGAGCTGTTTCTCATCCTGATGACATGCGAAACTCCGTGCGTTCCGGGAGAAGCGCACCGCATGCGGATGATCGGATCGTCGCCGGAGTTCTCGACGTCGCGTTCGAGACGTCCGGTCCGGCGAGCGGTGAGCCGGTCGTGCTCGTGCACGGCCCGTCCGACCCGCGAGCGTACGGCGACGTCGCCGCGCTACGGCGGTCGTGCGGCATGGATCGTCGCGGCACTCCATCCCGAGCGCGTGCGCGACCTCGTGACGGTCAACGGCTAGAACGTGCAGGCGATCGCGGGCCACGACGTGCCGCAGGAAGCGCCGGGGGTACGTCGCGAGCGCCGTCGCCGACGCGAGCCGGATGGCCAATGAGCGCGAGCGGAGCTCGGACGCTGGACATCTGACGCACCGCTCCCGCGCATCGCTCGCAGATAGACGAAACGAAAGAGATGGTGCGTGGGCGAGAATGGCCCATGCCGACTGTTGACAAGCCGAAACACGTCAAGGGTGACGTGCTCGTTGATTACGAGCAGAAAGTCTTCGAAGACGTCAAAGCCAAGCCAGGCGAGAAGGCGCTCGTCACATTCCATACCGTCGCGTTCGAGGGCTCGATCGGGCTCGTGAACCTGTTGCAGGCGACGCGGTTGCTGCGCAAGGGTTTCGAGACGACGGTGTTGCTCTACGGCCCGGGCGTAACGCTCGGCGTGCAGCGCGGTTTCCCGACGCTCGGCGACGAGGCGTTCCCGGGCCATTTAGCAATCAACAATCAGATCGTGAAGTTTATGAGCGAGGGTGGCAAGGTCTACGCGTGCCGCTTCGCGCTGCAGGCGCTCTACGGTCACGGCGAAGCGTCGCTCATCGAGGGCATCGTGCCGATCTCGCCGCTCGACGTGCTCGATCTCACGCTCATCCATCGCAACGAGAACGCCTTCATCCTCAACACCTGGACGATGTAGGCGACCGTGGCGCGTAGCGTTCGCGTCGCCGCCGCGCAGATCTCGCCCGTGCTCCATTCGCGCGCGGGGACGATCGAAAAAGTCGGCCGCACGATCGACGACGCGGCGGGCCGCGGCGTCGAGCTCGTCGTCTTCCCGGAGACGATCGTGCCGTATTATCCGTATTTCTCGTTTGTGCTCCCGCCCGTGAAGATGGGCGCCGAGCACATGCGGCTCTACGAAGAGGCCGTCACGATCCCGAGCCCGGCGACGGACGCGATCGCCGCGGCTGCTCGCGAGCACGGGATGGTCGTCGTGCTCGGCGTGACCGAACGCTATCACGGCTCGCTCTACAATACGCAGCTCGTCTTCGATGCCGACGGCCGGATCGTGCTGCACCGGCGCAAGCTCACCCCGACCTTCCACGAGCGCATGGTCTGGGGCCAGGGCGACGGCAGCGGCCTCACCGTCGTCGAGACGGCGGTCGGCCGCGTCGGCGCGCTCGCGTGTTGGGAGCATTACAATCCGCTCGCACGCTACGCGCTGATGGCGCAGCATGAAGCGATTCACTGCAGCCAGTTCCCCGGCTCGATGGTTGGGCCGATTTTCGCGGAGCAGATGGAGGTGACGATCCGTCATCATGCGCTCGAATCCGGCTGCTTCGTCGTCAACGCGACGGGCTGGCTCGACGAGTCGCAGATCGAGCAGATCTCGCCCGACCCCGCACTGCGCGGCGCGCTGCGCGGCGGATGCTTCAGTGCCGTCGTATCTCCCGAGGGCTCGCTCCTAGGAACGCCGCTGACGGAAGGCGAGGGGCTCGTCGTCGCCGACCTCGATCTCTCGCTCATCGTCAAGCGCAAGCGGATGCTCGACTCCGTCGGCCGTTACGCGCGCCCCGATCTCTTCCGGCTCGAGCTCGCGAGCGAGCAGCGTCTGTCGCTGCATCGCGCGCCCGGCCCGGCTCCCGATGCCCTGCCGCCGAGGAACAGCGATGACGACGACCCGGTCTCCCCGCCCGCATCCGCCCTCGCGTCGCGAGATCGTAACGGAGCTGCAGTCGCTCGGCCTGCGGCTGGGTGATCCCGACGTCGGGATTGCGAGCCGTCGCGGTGGCGCTGGCCCCTCGGATCACAAGGCCGTCGTGCTCGACGGGACGACGATCATGGTGCCCGTGCTCACCGGTCACGCGCGGTTCTCGCCGTTCCGCGCCGCACCGCCGAACGCGGACGGCACGACGATCCTCGAACGCGACGGCGTCGCGGTCGCGACGATCGCGTTCGTCGCGAAGCCTCGCTTCTACAACCTGCAGACCTTCGACGGCATCGCGTATTGGAAGCTCGCGACGCTGCACGGCCGCGACGTGCTCGCGACGACGGTCCTGCAGTCATGCGTCCGCTACTCGGTGCGCGCGACCGCGTGCCAGTTCTGCGCGATCGGTCAGTCGCTCGCCGAGGGCCGCACGATCGAACGCAAGACGCCCGCGCAGCTCGCCGAGGTCGCGCGCGCCGCGCAGCTCCTCGACGGCGTGCGGCACGTCGTCCTGACGACCGGGACGCCGGACACGACCGATCGCGGTGCGCGCATCCTGTGCGAGAGCGCGGCCGCGATCAAGGAGGCGACGGAGCTCGCGATCCAGGCGCAATGCGAGCCGCCCGACGACTTCGAATGGTTCTCGCGGTTGCGCGGCGCGGGCGTCGACGCGCTCGGCATGCATCTCGAAGCCGTCGAGCCCGAGGTGCGCGCCGCGATCATGCCCGGCAAGGCGCGCGTCGCGATGGACTATTATTACGCCGCGTTCGAAGCCGCGGTGCGCGTGTTTGGTCGCGGCCAGGTCAGTACGTACCTCATTGCCGGGCTCGGCGATTCCGCCGAGTCGCTGCTGGCGGCCAGCCGGCGCCTGATCGCGCTCGGCGTGTATCCGTTCGTCGTGCCGTTCGTCCCGATCTCGGGGACGCCGCTCGCCGACCACGCGGCGCGGTCCGCGGCGTTCATGCGCTCGGTGCTCGAGCCGCTCGGAGCGATGCTCGCGGACGCCCGCCTCTTCGCCGTCGACGTGAAGGCCGGCTGCGCGCGCTGCAACGCGTGCTCGTCGCTTGCGGCCGTCTACGGCGGATGATGGACCGCTTCGTCTCGAGTGAGTTCGTCCTCAAACACGCCACGGCGGCGTGGGAGATCGCCGGCGCGCGCACGCTCCGGCGCGACGTCTTCTGCCGCGAGCAGCGGCTCTTCGACGGCGATGACGTCGACGACGTCGACGGCGTCGCCGAGGTGCTCGTCGCGATCGCGCACGTCATGGGGATGCCCGATCGCGTGGTCGGAACCGTGCGCATTCACGAGTCGGCGCTGCACCAGTGGCTCGGCTCGCGGCTCGCGGTCGCTTCCGAGTACCGGCGCGTTGCGACGCTCGGCGCCGCGCTGATCCGCGGCGCGGTCGGCACGGCGCGCGCGCGCGGCGCCGCGCGCTTCCTCGCGACCGTCCAGCCGCGCAATCGCGCGCTCTTCGAGCGCCTGGCGTGGACGGCGATCGGCGATGCAATCGTCGCCGGCGTGCCGCATCTGCTGATGGAGGCCGCGCTCGACGCGTATGCGCCGTGCTTCGAGGAGACGTTCGCGCGCGTGCCGACGCTGCGCCGGGCGTCGTGAACGCCGCGGCGGTCGCCGCGAGCGTTCGCGCGAGCCGCGGCCTCGCGCACAAGCGGGACGTCGGCCGGCTCGGCATGCTCGCGGGCGCCGGAGCCTACCGCAACGGCGACGACTGCGCCGCGATTCCCACGGGCGACGGCTACCTGCTCCTGGCCATCGAGGGCCTCGTCGCCGAGTTCGTGGCGACTGATCCGTGGTTCGCGGGCTACAGCGCCGTGATGGTCAACGCGAGCGACGTGGCGGCGATGGGCGGCCGCACGACCGCCGTCGTCGATGCGCTCTGGTGCCGCGACGTCGAGCGCGGCGCCGTCATCGTCGCGGGCATGCGCGCGGCGGCCGCGGCGTACGGTATCCCGCTCGTCGGCGGCCACACGAACGCCCGCGACGATCGCGAGCAGATCGCCGTGGCGATCCTCGGCCGCGCGAGCCGGCTGCTCACGAGCTTCGATGCGCGGCCGGGCGACGCGCTCTGCGTCGCAGTCGACCTGCGCGGCGCGATGCACCAGCGCTTCGCCTACTTCAACGCGAGCGTCGGCGCCGATCCCGAGCGGCTACGCGGCGACCTCGAGGTGCTGCCGCGGCTCGCGGAATCGGGCCGTTGCCGCGCGGCGAAGGACGTGAGCATGGCGGGCGTGCTCGGAACGGCGCTCATGCTGCTCGAGGGCTCCGAGATCGGCGCGACCGTGGAGCTCGACGCGATCCCGCGGCCGGCTACGATCCCGCTCGAGCGCTGGCTCGCGGCGTTCCCGAGCTATGGATTCGTGCTCGCGCTCGATTCCGCCGATGTCGGCGCGGTCGGGGAGTCATTCGCGTCGCGCGAAATATGCTTCGGCGTGATCGGAACGTGTGACGCTTCGCGCCGGCTGATCGTGCGCGACGACATGGGCGCGACGGCTGCCGTCTGGGATCTCGCCGTGGAGCCGCTACTCGCGTGAGGCGGTTACGAATTGCCCTGCTGACGCACTCGACGAATTCGCGCGGTGGCGTCGTTCACTTCCAGGAGCTCGCCGCCGCCCTCGAACGCCTCGATCATACCGTGACCCTGCACGCGCCCGCGGTTGACGGGGCGCGCTTCGCTCGCAAACCGGCGTGCGCCGTCGCCCTGGTCCCGGCGGCGCCCGCTCCGGCGAGCTTGTCGGCGCTCGTCGCAGTGCGCCGCTCGGAGTTCGCGCGCTGGTTCGCTGCGCATCCGCCGGACTTCGACGTCTACCACGCGGGCGATGGCCTCGGCGCGCATGTCTTCGCCGATCTCGTCGAGGCCGGTACGATCGAACGGTTCGCCCTGACGGTCCACCATCTCGATGACTTCATCGATCCCGCCGCTCGCGCGGCGCAGCGCCGCTCGATCGAGACGGCCGCCGAGTTGCTCTGCGTGAGCGAGCTGTGGCGCGCGCGCCTCGCCGCCGACTTCGGCCGAACGGCCACCCGGATCTGCAACGGCGTCGACCTGCAGCGCTTTCATCTCGGGCCCGAGCCGACGGACGCGGCGGAGCTCGCGCGGCTCGGCCTCGCATCGGCTCGGCCGTTTTTGCTCTCGGTCGGCGGGTTCGAGCCGCGGAAGAACACGCTGCGCATCGTCGAGGCGTTCGCGCAGGCCCGTCGGCGGGAGCCGGAGCTCGTGCTCGTGATCGCGGGTGGCGCGTCGGTGCTCGACCATCGGACGTACGCGGCCGCCGTGCGCGCACGCATCGCCGAGCTCGGGCTCGGGGGCGCCGTCCTCGTCACCGGGCCCGTCTCCGACGGCGGCATCGAAGCGCTCTACCGCGGCGCGCGCTCGCTCGTCTTTCCGTCGCTCGTCGAAGGGTTCGGCCTTGCCGTGCTCGAGGCGCTCGCCTGCGGCACGCCGCCGATCGTTGCGCGGCGGCAGCCGTTTTTAGACTACGTCCCGATCGGCGGCGCGCTCTTCGTCGATCCGGAGAATCCGCTCGAAATCGCCTCGGCGATCTCGGCGCTCGGCGACGATCGGATCGCCTCGCGAGTCGTCACCGCGGGCCTTTCCGTCGTGAGCACGCACACGTGGCATGCGACCTCGCGCGGTTGCGAGCCCGTCTACGAACGACTGCTCAGCGGAGCACTGACACGTGCCTGAGATGACGTTCGACGTTCGCTGGCCCGACGGCGAGCGCACCCGGTGCTACTCGCCGTCGCTCGTGATTCGTGATCACCTCAGCGTCGGCGCGGCGTACGCCGTTACCGAGTTCCGCCGCCGCGCGCTCAAAGCGCTCGCCATTGCGAGCGACCGCGTCGAGCGCCGGTTCGGCTATCCGTGTTCGCGCGCCCGGGCGCAGGCCGCCGAGATCGACGCCCGCTGCGCGCGGTTCGCAGACACGGACGAACCGGTCGTCATCGAGGGCTTCGCGACGTCCGAGTAGCGAGCCGGCTTACTTCAGCGCGGCGAAAACCTCGTCGAAGTTGGGCTGGTCCGCGATCTCCTTGACGATCTTGGCGTACGTCAGCTTGCCGTTCGTATCGACGATGAAGATCGCGCGCGCGAGCACGCCGAGCTCCTCGACCACGACGCCATAGGCCGGCCCAAAGGTATGGTCCTTGAAGTCCGAGAGGTAACCGAGCCCGGGCGCGTCGTTGGCGCCCGCCCAGCGCGACATCGCGAACGGCAGGTCGCGGCTCACGACGTACGCCTCGACGTCGCTCGGCAGCTCGCCCAAACGCTTCTGAAAAGTCTGCGCTTCGAGCGAGCAGACGCTGGTGTCGAGCGACGGCACGACGATGAGCAACGCGCGCTTGCCCGAGCCGAATACGTCCTTGGACGAGACGGGCTTGAGCTCGGAGCTCATGAGGTCGAAGGCCGGCGCTCGGTCGCCGACCGCGAGCTTCGGGCCGACGAGGGTCATCGGCGCGCCCTGGAACGTGACGGCGCCGTGTTGCATTTCGGTGCTTTGCATGCGGCGGTCTTAGAGGAGCCGCCTTTGCGCCTCCTGCGGCGCGTGGATGTGGGAGCCGGCGATGGAAGCGGCGCCACGAGTCGAACGGGCCGCCCGGTATGCGTTGCCTGCGGATCGTCGTCGCCCCCGATAAATTTCGCGGCAGCCTCGGTGCTGCCGAGGCCGCCGAGGCGATCGCGCGTGGGCTCCGCCGCTCGGCGTGCGCGGCCGACATCGTCTGCGTGCCGATGGCCGACGGCGGCGAGGGAACGGTCGACGTGTTCCTGGCCGCCGGCGCCGACGCGCGGACGCAGCGCGTCCGGGGGCCGCTCGGGGCGCCGGTGCCTGCGACATTCGCGTTCGCGGACGAGCTCGCGGTGCTCGAGATGGCGAGCGCCGCCGGGCTCGCGCTCGTGCCCCCGGACGAGCGGGCGCCGCTGGCAGCCTCGACGGCGGGCGTCGGCGACCTGCTGCGCGCCGCGCTCGACGCCGGAGCGCGGCGCGTCGTGCTCGGCATCGGCGGGAGCGCGACGACGGACGGTGGCGCGGGTTTCCTGACCGCGCTCGGCGTGCGGTTCCTCGACGCGGCGGGGGTACCGTTGCCGCCGGGCGGCGCCGCGCTCACGCGCCTCGCGACGATCGACACGAGCGGCCTCGATCCGCGGCTCGCCGTCACCCGCATCGACGTCGCCTGCGACGTCGACGTGCCGCTCCTCGGCCCCGCGGGCGCCGCCCGGATGTTCGGCCCGCAGAAGGGCGCCTCGCCGGCGGACGTCCTCGAGCTCGAGGCGGGGCTCGCCCGCTTCGCCGACGCGACGGCGAACGCGTCCGGCCGCGACCAGCGCGGCGAGCCGGGGGCGGGCGCGGCGGGCGGCCTCGGCTTCGCGCTCGTCGCCTATCTCGGGGCCGCGCTCGTACCCGGCGTGGAGCTCATCGCCGACATCCGGGGCCTCCGTGCGGCGCTCGACGGGGCTGACCTCTGCCTCACGGGCGAGGGCCGGATCGACGATCAGACGCTACGGGGCAAGACCGTCGCGGGCGTCGCGCGGCTGGCGCGCGATGTGGGCGTGCCGGTCGTCGCGTTCGCCGGCTCCGTCGAGCTCGCCGTCGAGCCAGAGCTCCGGCGGCTCGGCGTCGCCGCCGTTCTGCCGATCGCGAATCGGCCGATGTCGCTCGCGGCCGCGCTCGCCGAGGCGCCCGAGCTGTTGGAAGCCGCGGCCGCGCGCGTCGGCGGGCTCGTTGCGCTCGGAGGCGGCCGCTAGCGGCCGTCGCCCGACTGGGCGACGCCGCTGCCGCACGACGGGAGCTTCGCCTTGCCCGTCGTGCGATCGGTGTGCTCGATGACGGTGCGGACCGCGAGCGAGGCGTTGGCGACGTCGGTTCCCGGCGGCGGCATCTGCACGGGCACGCCGCCGTCTACGAGCGCCGAGGTGTGCTCGAACGGATTGGCCGCCTCGCCCGCAAAGACGAACGGATACGGGAACGTGCCGTCCTCGACCGTCCCGTCTTTGAGCCGGATCTCGACCTCGACGGTCTGGTGCACGGTACCGTCGCGCATATACGTCGTCTCGCGCGGGATGAGGTCGACGTCGCCGCACGGCGCGGTGTTCGCGAGCGCGCCGTTTCCCGTCCCCGTGCCGGCGACGCCGCTCCCCGTGCCGGCAAGGCCGCCGTCACCCGCACCGGGTCCGGCGCCGGTCCCGGTGCCGCCCGGCGCGAAGCCGTGCGCGATGCCCGGCGCGACGGAGACGGCAACGGCCGCCTTCGCTTTCCGAACGGCGACGTGCTTCGGAGCCGCGGCGCCACCGACGTGCTTGCGAACGGGCGCGGCCGCGCGTGGGGCGGGCGCTCGCACGGCGACGACGGGCGCCGGCGTCGCCTTCGGCGGAGGCGTCACGACGGGCGGCGGCTTCGGCCGGGGCGTCGGGGTTGGGCGCGGCGACGGTGCGGGCGTCCTCATGACGATCGCGATCGTCTCGCCCGGGGTCGTGCGAGCGGCGGCGGGCGGACCGGGGTCGCGCAGGACGGCGAAGAGGACGGCGTGGATGGCGATGGCGCCGGCCACCGCGGAAGCGGCTCGCACCCGGCCATCGCGCTCGCCGAGCGGCGCTCGGGACGGCATGGTCGTTAAACGTTCCCGGTCGGACGCGGGTTCCTCTGCATCGCAGGTCGGCCGGAGCGGGACCCGAACCGGGCCGCGTGAACATCCAGTCGCTGATCCGCGTCATCCCGGACTTCCCGATCCCCGGGATTCAGTTTCGCGACATCACGCCGCTGCTGCACGATCCGGCGGGGTTCAGAGCGACGATCGATCTGTTCGTCGACGCCTTTCGCGACCGGGAGATCGACGCTGTCGTCGCGGTCGAAGCGCGCGGCTACATGATCGGGTCGGCGCTCGCATACGCGCTCGGCGCGGGGTTCGTTCCGGTGCGCAAGCCCGGGAAGCTGCCGGGCTCCAAGCGTACGGAATCGTACGCGCTCGAGTACGGAACGAATTCGCTCGAGATCCACGACGACGCGATGAAGCGGGGCGAGCGCGCGCTCGTCGTCGACGACCTGCTCGCCACCGGCGGCACGGCGGCGGCAACCGGGCGGCTGCTCGAAAGCATCGGCGCGGAAGTCGTCGGCTACGCGTTCCTGATCGAGCTCGTCGCGCTCGAGGGCCGCAAGGCGCTCGGCGATCGGCCGATCACGGCGTTCATCGCCTACTGACGGGCGCAGCGACGACCGTTCCGATAGACAATCTGTTTTCGGTTATGTCAATATGTACGAATCGTGTCGAGCGCACCAATCGATGAGCTTATCCAAAAAGTTTCGTCGTATGACGTAACGTTCGACGGAAATTGGTTGCGCGGCGTTTACGAGCTCGCGGACAAGGCGCACGAGGGCCAGAAGCGGGCCTCCGGCGAGGAATACATCGTGCATCCGATCGCGGTGGCGCGCATCCTCGCCGAGATGGAGATGGATCGCTCGACGATCGCCGCGGCGATCTTGCACGATGTCGTCGAGGACACGGTCGTCACGAACGAGGAAGTTGCGACGCGGTACGGGCCGGAGATCGCGCAGCTCGTCGACGGCGTCACGAAGCTCACGCAGATCCCCTACCAATCGCGGGAAGACGCGCAGGTCGAGAACCTGCGCAAGATGTTCCTCGCGATGGCGAAGGACATCCGCGTCATCATCATCAAGCTCGCGGACCGGCTGCACAACATGCGGACGCTCGGGAATTTGCCGCCCGCGAAGCAGGAGCGGATCGCGCGCGAGACGCTCGACATCTACGCGCCGATCGCGCATCGGCTGGGGATCTGGAAGATCAAGTGGGATCTCGAGGATCTGTGCCTGCGTTACCTCGATCCCGAGGCGTATCGCGAGATCGCGGACCGCGTCGCGAAGAAGCGGACCGAGCGCGAGACCGCCGTCGATGCCGTCGTCGCGCAGCTGCGCGAGCAGTTCGGCGCGCTCGGAATCGACGCCGACGTTACCGGCCGCCCGAAGCACTTCTATTCGATTTACTCGAAATTAAAAAAAGGCCGCGACTTCTCGACGATCTACGATCTCATGGCCGTTCGCGTCATTGTCGAGAGCGTCAAGGATTGTTACGCCGCGCTCGGCACCGCCCACTCGATCTGGAAGCCGCTCCCGGGCCGCTTCAAAGATTACATTGCGATGCCCAAGCCCAACATGTACCAGTCGCTGCACACGACGGTCATCGGCCCCGGCGGCGAGCCGCTCGAGATCCAGATCCGAACGCTCGAGATGCATCGCACGAGCGAGTACGGCATCGCGGCGCATTGGCGCTACAAGGATGGCGGCAAGCAGGACGCCTTCGAGAATAAGCTGCAATGGCTGCGTTCGCTGCTCGAGTGGCAGAACGAGATGCGCGATTCGCAAGCGTTCATGGAGAACCTCAAGCTCGATCTCTTCGAGAATCAGGTCTTCGTGTTCTCCCCCAAGGGCGACGTGCTCTCGCTGCCGTCGGCCGCGACGCCGCTGGATTTCGCGTATCAGGTGCACACCGACGTCGGAAATCATTGCGTGGGCGCGAAAGTCAACCGCAAGATCGTGCCGCTGGATTACGTCCTGCGCAATGGCGACATCTGCGAGATCCTCGTGAACAAGAGCTCGCGGCCGTCGCTCGACTGGCTCTCGCTCGTGCGCACCTCGGGCGCCAAGCATAAGATCAAGCAGTGGTTCCGGCGCGAGCGCAAGGATGAGAACGTCACGCTCGGCCAGGAGATCGTCGAGCGCGAGCTCGCGCGCGAGCACGTGCGGCTCGACATGGCGCGCGGCGAGGCGATCGAAAAGGTCGCGAAGCGGATGAACTATCAGTCCGCGACGGACCTCTTCGCGGCAATCGGCTTCGGGGACGCCTCCGCGGTGTCCGTGGTCTCGAAGCTCAAGGAAGACGCCAAAGCCAGTAACGTCATCGAGCTCGCGGCGGTGCAGCGGCCGGCGCAAGCACGGCGTCCGACGCGCAACGCTTCCGGGATCCTGATCGCCGGCGTCGACGACGTGCTCGTCCGGCTCTCGAAGTGTTGCAGCCCGGTGCCGGGCGACCCGATCATGGGTTACGTCACGATTGGCAAGGGCGTCTCGGTGCATCGCGCCGATTGCCCGAACGTCGGTTACATGTCCTCGACGCCCGAGCGCATCTTGCAGGCCTCGTGGCAGGCGGTCTCCGAGACGACGCATTCGGTCGACGTCGAGGTCGAGGCGACCGATCGCGCCGGACTGCTCCAAGACGTGATGGGCGTTTGCTCGGAATACAAGACGTCGGCATCGTCCGTCACGGCGCGCGTCAAGCGCGAGATCGCGACGATCAGCCTCACGCTGCAGATCGCGGATCTCGATCACCTCCACCGCGTGCTCTCCAAGCTTCGTTCGCTGCGCGACATCCGCGACGTCTACCGCGTGACGAAACGGGAAGCGCGCGCCAGCGGGTAGAGCGGCGCTCGCCCTTGCCCGCGGTCTCCCGAAAGTGATAGACTAGGCGAGTTTTCCGGGCGCCCCCCGCGCCCGGTGGCTCCGTGCGATTCCGTCGCGCGCAGTCCCACTGCTCCGAGAGGAGCCGTTCGCCGTCCGCGGCGACGTCCGAAGAGGGATCGTCAATCTCCGTGACCACCGACTACGAAATCACGTACATCGTCAAGCCGAGCCTCGAGGAGGCCGACGTCGACACCAAGGTCGAGCAGATCGCCGAGATCGTGCGGACCGGCGGCGGCGAAGTCGGCGAAATCGAGAAGATGGGCAAGCGCCGGCTCGCATACGAGATCGACGACTTGCGCGAAGGCTACTATGTCGTGATGAAGTTCAAGACCGAGGCGACGTCCGCCAAGGAACTCGAGCGGCAGCTCCGTCTCAACGACGACGTGATGCGGCAGCTCCTCATCAACCTCAACGACTAGGAGGCTCCGCACATGGCCGGCAGCTACAATCGCATCACGCTCGTCGGCAATCTGACGCGCGACCCGGAGATCCGCTACGTCGACGGTGGCGGGAAGGCCGTCACGAAGTTCGCGCTCGCGATCAATCGCAAGGCCAAGGGCGGCGACGAGACGATGTACGTCGACATCGTTGCCTGGGACCGCCTCGGTGAGATCTGCAATCAGTATCTCAAGAAGGGCATGTCCGCCCTCGTCGAGGGCCGCCTCGTCATCCGCAGCTACGATAGCAAGGAAGGCGAGAAGAAGAAGGCCGTCGAGGTCGTCGCGAGCGACATGCAGATGCTCGACTCGCGCAACCGGGACGGCGCGCCCTCGGGTGGCGGCTCGTTCGCAAGCTCGGGCGCAGCGTCGAGTTCGGGTTCCCGGTCGGCCGGCGGATCGAGCGGCTCCGGCGGTGATAGTTTCGGCGACGACGGCGGGGACGACGAGATCCCGTTCTAGTCGTTCGTCATGAAAGACGAGACGGAGCGTAAGATACTGCAGCTACTCGACGTGCTCGCCGTCGAGGTCCAGGGAATCCGCACCGACGCGACCGAGCACCGACGCGAAACCACAGAACATCGGCGAGAAACGACCGAACACCGGCGCGAAACGACCGAGATGCGGAACGAGATGCATGTGGAGTTCTCGCGCGTGGACCGTCGTCTCGGACATATCGAAACGCGCGTCGAGGTGGTCGAGACAGAACTTCGCGCGTTCCGCGGTGAATTCGAGCAGCGCGTTTCAGCGTTCGAACGGTCGAATCTCCCGTAGCGTTCGTCGCAGAGCAACCATATCGTCGCGACCCGATGATCTTCGCTCCGAACCGCAAAAGCTGCCGCTCACAAAATGCCCAAGATTGCGAGCCGAGTATTCGACTCGCGTCTTCTTATCATTTGACACTTAAAATACGAGGGGGTACGAGAAGCTCAGCGGCCTAAAACGTTTCGGCGCGCAGCATTGATAAGGGCTTCGCCTCTACCAGGAAATCAAGCAAGTTTAAACGCGATGTATATTTGGCAATCAACAAAAATGCCCAAGTCCAATCGCGAGCAACCGCGAGCAATCGCGACGTTGCTTTACGGAAAACCGGATCGTCGTAAAGTCGAGCTAAGAGCATGAACGCTTATGCGATTCGTATCTTCGTCCGTCACTCCTAAGGTCGAGCGGCTCTTAAAGCTCCGAGAACAGCCCGGTTGGCCGGTTGACCGTGTAAAAATGAATTCCCGGTTCGCCACCGGCCAGCAAGTGTGTACATTGGAGCGTTGCCCAGGCGACACCGAACTGTGCAATAGCTTGCGGATCGTCAGCGCGCGCCATCACTGCACATCCAAGCTGCTGAGGTACGCTGGCACCCAACACTCGGGCCGCTGCAAGCTCGCGTACATTCGTGATGGAAGACTGCCAGGTAAAATCGGTACCGTAATCCCGGCCGCTCGTGCTTCGCTTACATGACAAACGTAAAGTTAATTATCAAAGAAGAGCTGTGTGATAAGAAAAGATGCGCCAGCCTCGACGTTGCGTTTCATGTAAGCGATGTCGTCGACTCGATCGTGTCCCAACGTGTGGTGTAAGAGTCGGAATCTATTTGGCGACGGCTGAGATGCGATGGAGGCCGTTACCGCTTACGACTTGGAGTCCTTCGAGCTGCATGTAACGGCGCTGCAGTTGCCATTCGTCGTTCTGCTCGAGCAAGAGCGCGCCGATGAGGCGAATGATCGCGGCGTCGTTCGGAAAGATTCCCACGACGTCGGTGCGGCGCTTGATCTCTGCATTGACGCGCTCGAGCGGATGTGTCGAAGCAATCTGCGCGCGATGTGCCTTTGGAAAGCTCGTAAATGCCAGGACGTCTTGCTTCGCATCGGCCATCATCATCGCGAGCTTTGGAAACTTTACTTGGAGCTGATCGACGACGACGTCCCATTGTGCGCTTGCCGCCTCAGCGGTCTCTTGAGCAAACGCGGTATTGATAAGCGCGAGAACCATTTGTCGTTGACCCTTGCCGGCATAGGCCAGCGCGTTGCGGATAAAGTGGACGCGGCAGCGCTGCCATGTCGCCTTGAAGATCTTTGCAATCGACGCTTTGAGCCCGAGGTGAGCGTCGGACATGACGAGCTTGACGCCGCGTAATCCGCGCCGCATGAGCGAGCGCAAGAAGTCAGTCCAAAATGGTTCCGCTTCGCTCGGTCCAACCGCGACGCCCAGAACCTCGCGAACCCCGTCAGTATTGACTCCAACGGCGATTATCACAGCAACGGAAACGATGCGCCCGGCCTGCCGGACCTTCATGTACGTTGCATCGATCCACACGTACGGCCAGTCGCCTTCGAGCGGCCGATTCAGAAATGCGCCGACACGCGATCGTGTCCCGCGGAGTGGTGTACGAATGACTTTCGACGCGGGTCGGGTTCTCAGCCAGTAACCACAGCTGAGAGCCGGTGGATCTGATTGTCGCTGACGGTTTGGAGTCCTTCGAGCTGCATG